>Ga0209317_1003230_pt1 | contig 10478 bp, 11 predicted proteins | sample RifGroB2_FD_183994 | JGI IMG/M metagenome (GOLD analysis project Ga0209317, IMG submission 183994) | Soil microbial communities from Rifle, Colorado, USA - Groundwater B2 (SPAdes) (version 2) | ecosystem: Environmental > Terrestrial > Soil > Unclassified | place: Rifle, Colorado | collected...
TTTTCCAGCTCGTCAATGATGCGGCCGTTGCCGCGCACCGGACCATCCAGGCGCTGCAGGTTGCAGTTGACCACCCACACCAGGTTGTCCAGCCCCTCGCGCGCGGCCAGCGTGAGGGCGCACATGCTTTCGGGCTCGTCCATCTCGCCATCACCGAAGACGCCCCACACTTTGCGCGCCGAGCAGTCCAGCAACTGGCGGTGCGTCAGGTAGCGCATGAAGCGCGCGTGGTAAATCGAGCTGATCGGGCCGATGCCCATGGAGCCGGTCGGGAACTGCCAGAAGTCGGGCATCAGGTAGGGGTGCGGGTAACTGCACAGGCCACGCGCACCCTGCCCGGTGCTGGCCGCCGGTGCCGTCAACTCCTGGCGGTAATACGTCAAGTCTTCGGCGCTGAGGCGCCCTTCCAGAAAGGCGCGCGCATAAACCCCTGGCGCGCTGTGTGGCTGGAAAAACACCAGGTCACCCAAAGACGCGTTGATGCCCACACCTTCCCCGCTGCGCGCGCGAAAGAAATGGTTGAACCCGACCTCGAACAAGTCCGCCGCGCTGGCGTAGCTGGCAATGTGGCCACCGAGCTCGCCGTAAGCCTGATTGGCGCGCACCACCATCGCCAGGGCGTTCCAGCGCACCATGGAGGCCAGGCGCTCTTCCATCGCCAAATCGCCCGGAAACACCGGTTGCTGATCCACACCAATGGTGTTGATGTAGGGCGTGGCCAGCTCGGGCTGCCAACCCACGCGCTGGCCGCGTGCCAACTGGGCCAGCTGGTCCAGCATCTGGCGCGCACGCGGCGCTCCCTCGCGTTGCAGCAGGGACAAAAAAGCATCACGCCATTCCGCCGTTTCCAGCGGATCAGGATCGGGCGCCATCATTTCGGGTTGAAGATCGTCCTTCATCACAAGTTCCTTGAAACAAGGTGTTCAGGCCAGCTCACGGCAGCGTTCTGCGGCGGCGACTGCCGGTCTGGAATAGCCCGGAGCTTGCACCTGATCGAGCGCCTGCGCAATGTCAGCCAGGATATCTTCAATGTCCTCCAGCCCGATGGACAGCCGCACCAGGCCGTCGCTGATGCCATGCTTGGCGCGCTCCTCGGGCGTGTAGGTGGAGTGCGTCATGCTGGCCGGGTGCTGGGCCAGTGATTCCGCATCGCCCAGGCTGACGGCGCGTGTGACCAGTTGCAAGGCGTCCATGAAGCAGATGCCCGCGGCCAGCCCGCCATGGAGCTCGAACGCGATCATGCCGCCAAACTGGCGCATCTGGCGCTTCGCCAGGGCATGCTGGGCAAAGGTGGGCAGGCCGGGGAAATGCACCACCCTGGTCGCCGGGTGGCGCTGCAGCAGCTCGGCCACTTTTTGCGCGCTCTGGCAATGCCGGTCCATGCGCAGGGTCAGGGTCTTGAGTCCGCGCATCACCAGGTGGGCATCCTGCGCCGACATCACCGCACCCGTCATGTCTTTCAGACCGAACAGCCGCACCCGCTGGGCCAGTTCGGCATCGGCAAAAATCGCGGCACCGGCGGTCAGGTCGCCGTGGCCGCCCAGGTACTTGGTCATGGAGTGCACGCTGACATCGGCCCCCAGCAGCAAGGGCTGTTGCAGGTAAGGCGTGCAATAGGTGTTGTCCACCACCACTTTGGCACCGCCCTGATGCGCGATGCGGGAGACCGCTTCAATGTCCACCAGGCGCATATTGGGGTTGGCCGGGGATTCGAAGTACACCACGCGGGTCTTCGCACCCATGGCCTGGGCCACGTTGGCCGGGTCGGTCATGTCCACATGGCGCACGGTCACGCCGAAGCGGCTCAAGCCATGCGTCAGGAAGGCATAGGTGCAGCCGTACAGCGTCATGTCGGCCAGCACTTCATCCCCCGGCTCCAGCATCGACCACAACGTCGCCGTGATGGCCCCCATGCCCGAACCAAATACCACCGCCCCCGCGCCTTGCTCCAGACTGGCCAGGCGGCCTTCCAGCAAAGCCAGCGTGGGGTTGGCAATGCGGGTGTAAAAGTAGCCCGCTTCTTCACCCGTGAAACAACGCGCGCCATAGGCCGCGTCAGGAAAGGCAAAAGTGGCCGAGGTGTAGATCGGCGGCACCAGCGCACCCTGATGGTCTGCGGGGTTGTAGCCAAAGTGAATGGCCCGGGTGCTGAAGCCTTTGACCGCTGTTGTCGTGCTCATTTTGATTCCTTGCTGGGTTGATTTCGGGTGACGATGCATGGAATTGTTTGCCCACCACAGCGGAAAAAATTGGCTATTTAATATTTGATATTGGCTAGAATTGGAATATATATCTATGACATTAAAGAAATTGGGTAAAATTATCCATGAGCTCTGATTCGCTCGACAACACTGACCGCAAACTGCTCGATGCCCTGCAACACGATGCGCGTCAGACGGTCGCAGACCTGGCGCAATTGGTGTCGCTCTCACCCTCGCCTTGCTGGCGTCGCGTGCGCCAGCTTGAAGAAGCCGGCGTGATCGAGGGCTACCACGCGCAACTGAGCCGCGCCAAACTGGGCTACGGCGTGACCGGCTTTGTGCATCTGCAAATGAACAACCACTCGCCCGACATCATGGCGGCGTTCGAGCGTGAAGTGGTGGCGTTGCCGCAGGTGTTGTCCTGCCACAACCTGTCGGGCCGGTATGACTACCAGATCGAGGCGATTGCCCCCGATCTGGAGTCGTTTTCGCAACTGGTGCGGGTCAAAATTCGCAGCCTGCCGGGGGTGAAAGAAATCTCCACCAGCTTTTCGCTCAAGGAAGTCAAGCGCGCCGGCACCTTGCCTGTCAATTGACAGGGTGCGCGTCAAAGTGAAGTGCAACACACCTTCCGTTTTTAAAGGAAGGTGTGGACATGGCAGATCAGCTAATCAGACCACGGGCTTTCATCATGTCGCAGCGGTTTTGCCGCGGTGCCGGCAGGGTGATGCCTTTCTCTTTGGCGCGTGCTTCCATGGCCTTGTGCTGCTCGTCCTGCACCAGCTTGCATTCGTCATAGGTTTTGACCGCACGCATCTTGATCATCATGGCGGTGCGCTCTTCAGCGGTCATTAGCGTTGCCCCGCCCATGTAGCCCATGCCGGGGCCCATGCGGCCAGCGCCGGGGCCGGGGCCGCCATTTTGCATGCCCATGCCGCCCATGCCCCCCCACATGCCGGGGCCAGGCTGCGCCAGCACTGGCGCGGCCAGGGCGGCGCCGAGCACGGCGACCAGGGAAATGCTCTTGAGGATGGTTGTCGTTTTCATGATGGATTCCTTCGGTTTTGTACGATGGCAGGACGTCGGCGAATCCTTCGCCCTTGAGAATGATTGGAGCGCGCGGATGTAAGCAGCGTGTTGCGCGCCGGAGCTGATTTGCATCGCAGCGTTGCAGATCGGCCTTGCGATACAGTGCGTTACAAGCACAACGCCCGCGCCCTGAAAATAGACTTCGAGCCCGCTTGCACCGGCGCACCGCGCGCACAAGGATCGAACCCATGGAAAAACGTGATTGCATTCTGATTGTTGATGACGAGCCGGAAATTCGCCGGCTGCTGGTTGACTATCTGATGCGCAACAACTTTGAGGCCGTGGCCGCTCGCGATGGCCGCGAGATGTGGCAGACGCTGGACCGGCACGCGATTGACCTGGTGGTGCTGGACCTGATGCTGCCCGACACCGATGGCCTGACCCTGTGCCGCGAGCTGCGCGCCAAGTCCAACCTGCCGGTGCTGATGTTGACCGCCCTGGGTGAGGAAGCCGACCGCATCGTGGGGATCGAAATGGGCGCTGACGACTACCTGGTCAAGCCCTTCAGCCCGCGCGAACTGCTGGCCCGTATCAAAGCGGTCTTGCGCCGCACCCGCGCGTTGCCACCCAATCTGCGGCCCGAGTCGGCGCGCTGTCTGTGCTTTGCCGGCTGGTGTCTGGATACGGCGGAACGCCTGCTGACCGCGCCCGACGGCGTCGCCACGCCCTTGTCGGGCGGTGAATACCGGCTGCTGCACATATTGCTGGACCACCCGAACCGGGTGCTGAACCGCGACCAGTTGACCGAGATGATCCATGGCCGCGAAGCCGAGGCCTATGACCGCGCGATTGACGTGCAGGTCAGTCGGCTGCGCCAGCGCCTGCGCGACGACAGCCGCGAGCCGAACCTGATCAAGACCGTGCGCGGCGAGGGCTATGTGCTGGCCGCCAGCGTGCAGAGGCAGGCTTCATGCGCTTGAGTTGGCGTGGCTTGCCGTCCAGCCTGTTTGTGCGCATGGCGCTGATCCTGCTGCTGGGGCTGCTGGTGGCGCAGGGGCTGAGCTTCTGGCTGCAATGGGGCGAGCGGGCCACGGTGGTGTCGCAGGCGCGCGGGCAAAATTTTGCCGATCGCATGGCGGAGGTGGTGCGTGCGCTGGAGGCCACTGCGCCCGCCGAGCGCAGTGCCGCGCTCGCAACGCTGCCCTACGGCGATTGGCAAGTGACATTGATCAGCGAGGACCAGGTGTCACAAAACCCGCCACGCGGTCCGGTTGGGGCCATGCTCAGCGCGCGCCTGGGCAGTGCGCGTGAAGTTCGCCCGCTGGGTGGGGCCGCGGGTATGGGTATGGGCATGATGCACGGCAATATGCCGCGCGGCTTTGATGTGCGCTTGCAGGGCGGTCAATGGCTGCGGTTCTCAGGTGCACGCCAGCTTGACACCCCCGCTTTGCCCCGCGATCTGATCCTGCGCCTGGCGGTCACGCTGATGATCGTGACGGCGGTCGTGATGCTGGCCGTGCGGCAAGCGACCCAGCCGCTCAAGCAACTCGCCCAAGCCGCCGACACGCTCGGGCGTGACCTGGATGCGCCCGCCCTGGCTGAAGAGGGCCCGACCGAGACCCGCCGCGCCGCGCAGGCCTTTAACCGGATGCAGGCACGTATCAAACGCCTGGTCAATGAGCGCTCACGCGCACTGGCAGCGGTGTCGCATGACTTGCGCACGCCGCTCACCCGCCTGCGCCTGCGTGCCGAGCTCGTTGACGACGAAACGCTGCGCGACCAGATGGCCGCCGATCTGGATGCCATGGCCGCCATGATTGATGCCACGCTGGATTACCTGCGCGGTTTGCAGACCAGCGAAGCCGTGCGCCCGATTGACATCAATGCGCTGCTGGCCAGCATGAGCGAAGACGCGCTGGTGCTCGGGCGGCGCATCAGCATCCAGGGCCAGGCGCTGGCGCCTTACACCGGGCGCCTGTCGGCCTTGCGCCGCGCGCTGCAGAACCTGATCGACAACGCCATCAAATACGGAGCTTGTGCGCATCTGCGCGTGGACGATGATGCGGGTGAACTGCGCATCATGGTCGAAGATGAGGGGCCGGGCATCGAGCCCCATGAACTCGCCCGCGTCACCGAGCCCTACTACCGTCCCGATGCGTCGCGCAGCAGTGCGACCGGTGGGGTCGGGCTGGGCTTGTCGATCGCCAAGGACATTGCCCTGCTGCACGGGGGTGACCTGGTGCTGGCCAACCGCGCGCAAGGCGGCCTCTGCGCCACACTCAAGCTGCCGCGTGTGGCGGCGGCTGCGGCCTAGAAGTCCGAGCAGGGTGGCGTAAACGGTACTTTCATGACCTGCAAAGTCACGTGCGTGATCTCGAATCGGTCATGCATCTGCCGGGTGGCGTCGGCCAGAAACGCGTCATCCGCCTGGCCTTGCGGCATGACCAGTTGCGCCGTCAGCGCCACTTGCGACGTGCCCATGGCCCAGACGTGCAGGTCATGCACCCGGGCCACGCCGGGCAGGGCCGCCAGGCAGTCGCGCACCGCCAGCAGGTCGATGTCCCGCGGCACACCATCAAACAGCATGTGCAGGGACTGATTGAACAAGTCCCAGGTGCCCCACAAAATGACTGCGGCAATGCCCAGACTCACCACCGGGTCCAGCCACTTCCAGCCCATCCAGAGTGTCAGCGCACCGGCCACCACCACACCCGCCGACACCAGGGCATCGGCCGCCATGTGCAGGAAGGCACCACGAATGTTCAGGTCACTCTCGCGCCCGCGCATGAACAGCAGCGCGGTGGCCGTGTTGATGACAATGCCAATGCCGGCCACCGCCATGATGGTGACCCCTTGTTCCTGCAGGGAAACCTCGGATGAGAGCAGCCGCCCCATGGCCTCCCACGCCAGCGCGCCCATCGCCACCAGCAGCAGCAAGGCGTTGGCGAACGCGGCCAGAATCGAGGCCCGCTGCCAGCCGTAGGTGTGGCGCGCATCCGGGCGCAGTCTGCCCGCCAGTGCGCCGCCCCAGGCCAGCACCAGGCCTGCCACGTCGCTCAGGTTATGCCCGGCGTCAGCCAGCAAGGCCAGCGAGTTGACGCGCCAGCCATAAAAGCCCTCAATGGCCACAAAGACGATATTGAGCACGATGCCGATGGCAAACGCGCGGTTGAAGTTGGCCGGAGCGTGGCTATGGTCGTGGTCGTGTCCGCTACTCAATTACTTTATTCCTTCTGGCCCACGCAGGGCTGCATTCAGTTGATCGGCCCGTACGGCCCATGGCGCATCTTGACAGCGTGATTCTCGCAGGAACGCGGCCTGCGCTGGAGGCCAGAGCGGGGCATCAACCCTGCACACCCAGCATCCGCCCGGTCATTTTGCGCGCGACCGGTGCCAGGAAGAAGATCACCGGTACACCCACCACATAGGCAATGCCAAAGGCCTTCATCCACAGCCGGACAAAGTTCTCATTCAAACCGACATTGACGAAGGTGATCACCAGCGTCATCAGGAAAATCATCATGGCGCCCATGACCAGTGAAAACACCAAATGGAATTTTTTTTGCGGATTCATGTTCTTGTTCCTTGTGTCAAATTACGCTGCCGCCAGCCAGTGCTCGATCTTGTCACGGCTGGGGATGCCGCCGGCATGCACCACTTTGCCGTCGATCACCACGCCGGGGGTGCTCATCACGCCATAAGCCATGATGTCACGCAGTTCTTCCACCTTTTCCAGCTTGATTGTCATGCCCTTGGCCTGGGCGATCTGGCCGATGAGCGCGATGGTGGCTTTGCAGTTGGCACAACCGGTGCCGAGTACTTTGATGTCCATGAGAGTTCCTTGAAGTTGCCATGAAGTTAAAACGAAATCGAGGTCAAAAACAGGCCACCGTGCCAGTGGCTTTACAGCACCGCGTTGAATACAAAACCCACCAGCAGGATGCCGCTGGCCACCACCGCCACAAAGGTGGCTATCAGCCGCACCTTGAGCACCTTGCGCAGGATGATCATCTCAGGCAGGGAGAGGGCGATGACGCTCATCATGAAGGCCAGCACCGTGCCCAAAGCGGCACCCTTGGCCAGCAAGGCCTGCACGATCGGGATCACGCCGGCCGCGTTGGTGTACATCGGCACGCCCATCACCACCGCCAGTGGCACCGACCACCAGGCATCACGCCCCATGAAGCTGGCCATGAAGTCCTCCGGCACATAGCCGTGAATCAAGGCCCCCAGTGCAATGCCGCCCAAAATGTAGGGCCAGACCTTGCCCACAATCTCACGCACCGCATGAAAACCGCCTTCGATGCGATCCCCCAGCGTCATGCCGGTGGCCTCAAATTCGGCTGACATCTTGGGCATGTCGCGCACCCAGTCTTCCAGGTAGGCTTCCATCTTCAGGCGGCCAATGACCCAGCCCGCCACAATCGCCACGCTCAGACCCAGCCCCAGGTACAGCAGCGCCACTTTCCAGCCAAACATGCCAAACAAGAGGGTGAGCGCGACTTCATTGACCATGGGCGCCGAGATCAGAAACGAAAACGTCACCCCCAGCGGCACACCGGCCTGCACAAAGCCGATGAAAAGGGGCACGGCCGAGCAGGAGCAAAACGGCGTCACGATGCCAAGACTGGCCGCCATGACATTGGCGGCGCCTTCGCTGCGCCCGGCCAGCAGGGCCCGCGTGCGCTCCGGCGTGAAGTAGCTGTTGATCATGCCCATGACAAATACCACACCGGTGAGCAGGATCAGCACCTTGGGTGTGTCGTAAAGGAAAAACTGCAGCGCGCCGCCCAGGTGGCTGGCACGATCCACCGGCAGGGCAGCGACCAGCGCTTCAGCGGCGGGGTTGAGTGTTTGGTACAGCGCCAGCCAGACTACAGCGGCCAGCATCAGGAAGACGATGGGCTGGCGGCTCGGCCAGGACTTGAGGGGCGCGGTGAGCGTGGTCATGCCAGTGAAGACGGGCCAACCGGGCAAAAGACGCAGGCTTGCCAAAAATTTATAAGAAATCGGGCGCTAGCCATCGTCAGTATTGCGTCATATGCTATAAAAACAATAGTAACATTGAGGTGGACCCGTACCCCAACATGATCCCTCGCAAGGCCTGCGTGCCGTTCAGTTGCGCGTTGACTGTCCTATGAAAAAGAATGTTGACACCAGGATTTCGGCGAATGCCTATAGCAGCAAGTGACCCCGCTGACTATCGGCGACTATGATCAAGTGGCGTTGCTGAGCGAGCAGGGCACCATATTTTTTTGTGAGGGGTGACAGCAATGAAAGTTGGTTTTTTGTTCTTTTGCTGGCTGCTGGCCGCCTCTGCCTTGGCCCGCGAGGTCGAAACCGTGCTCATTGTTTCGATTGACGCGCTGCATCCGGCCGCGCTGGGCGAGCAGGCCTCCCCCACACTGCACCGCCTGATGCGCTCGGGGCGCTACACCCTGCAGGGCCAGAGCGTCACGCCGCCGCAGACCCTGATCGCGCACACCGCCATGCTGACCGGGCTGACGCCCGCGCAAAGCGGCAAGCAAGACAACGACTGGAAGCCGGGCCTGCCGCAGGTAGCGCGGGAAACACTGCTTGACGTGGCCAAACAGCGCGGGTTTCAAACGGCTTATTTTTATGCCAAACCCAAACTGGGTTATCTGATCAGCGCGGCGGTGGACGAACATGCGCTGGCCAGGGATGACGGCGTTGACAGGGCTCGTGCTTTTTTCAGCCGGCCGGGCCGGCGCTTCGTCTTTCTTCACATAAGCGGGCTGGAAGACGCCGGAGCAGACTCCGGCTGGTTGTCGGCAGACTATGCCGAGGAGCTGACGCATATCGACCGGACGCTGGCCCCGCTGTTGGACGAGGTTGCCAAACGCGGCAGCTACCTGCTTGTGGTGACGAGCGATCATGCCGGCCATGAGCGCCAGCACGGCACCAATCATCCGGAGGACTTCAAGCTACCGCTGATCATGGCCGCCGAGCAGGCGCTTCCTGCGCTGGCCCCAGGCGTTTTCCGCATTACCGATCTCAAGCGCCTGGTGCAAAACAGGCTTGGGGCAGCCGTTCGCTAAAAAAATAATAGCGGCCCAGGCCTACGGGCGCGGCACAAAGTCGCTCACACGGCCGCTGTCGTCCACCTGTACCTGGCAGACCTGGCTCATCTGGGTGCGCAAACGCAGCCGGGCGCGTTGCACGCGGGATTTGGCAGCGCTCAGGCTCAAGCCTTTGGCTTTGGCAAAGTCGGCTTGGCGCATGCCTTGCAGGTCGCACAAGGTGATGGCTTCGCGGTCGTCCGGACTCAATTCGCTGAGCACGCGCGGCAAGCAGGCGGTGAGCGTGTCGACCGTGTCGGCGTCCTCAACGGGTGCGACCAAATCGTCGGGCAACTCCACCATAGGGTGTGCCACCCGCAAATGGTCCGCCAGCGTGTTGCGCGCCACCTCGAACAGCCAGGCGCGCGCGTTCTCGACCGCGCAAAAGCGCTCACCCTGGCGCAGTGCTTTCAAAAACAGGTCTTGCAGCAAGTCGTCCGCCAGCGCCGCATTGCCCACGCGGTGGCGCAGCCAGCCGCGTAACTCGCTTTCATGCGCGGTCCAGGCGGTGGTCAGGCAGTTCATGGTGGATTCGATTGCTTGAATAGAAAATAAGGCTATAGCCACCGCCAAATAACAATAGATAGCTATCGTATTTATAGCAAATCAGGGGCTGGTGCGGTTGTCCGCCTAGTCGGCAGCGTTTTCCTTGTCGATGCCCAGCTTGCGCATTTTCTCCCACAGGTTCTTGCGGCTGATGCCCAAGGAGTCGGCGCAGCATTGAATTTGCCACTGGCAGGAGCCGAGCGCGCGCACGATGAAGTCGCGTTCACATTCACTCAGGTAGTCGCGCAGACTGCCCGCCACATCCAGCTGCGCGCTCAGTGGCGGGGCCGGGCGGTCGAACAGGATGTCATGCGAAATCGAGCGGCCGTCGCTCATCAGGCTGGCCCGCTCCAGAGCGTTTTTCAGCTCCCGGATGTTGCCCGGCCAAGGGTAGGCTTTGAGCGCATGCTCGGCCGCTGGCGTCAATAGGGGCGGCGATTTGCCGTTGGCGGCGGCGATTTCTGCCACCAGCGCGAGTGCCAAAGGAAGAATGTCTTCGGGACGCTCGCGCAAGGGCGGAATACGCAGCTCAACCACGTTGATGCGGTAGTACAGGTCTTCGCGGAATTGACCGCTGAGGACGCGCTCCTGCAAAATTTGGTGCGTGGCGCAGACGAGGCGG
>Ga0209317_1003231_pt1 | contig 10478 bp, 9 predicted proteins | sample RifGroB2_FD_183994 | JGI IMG/M metagenome (GOLD analysis project Ga0209317, IMG submission 183994) | Soil microbial communities from Rifle, Colorado, USA - Groundwater B2 (SPAdes) (version 2) | ecosystem: Environmental > Terrestrial > Soil > Unclassified | place: Rifle, Colorado | collected...
GACCCGGAGGGGCCGATGATCATGGAACGCGTCAAGGAGGAAGCCGAGAAGGACCGAGATATCTTCGTGCTTTTCTTGCCCCCCTCCAGTGACATAGAGATCAATGCGCTGCAGAGAGGATCAACGGTAATCCTCCAAAAATCGTTGAGGGAGGGCTTTGGTTTGACCGTAGCCGAGGCGCTGTGGAAGGCAAAGCCGACTATTGCGGGAGCGGTTGGAGGCATCCCGCTGCAGATCACCCACAAGTACTCGGGCATTCTGACGCACTCCATAGAGGGAACGGCTCACTGGATTAGGCAGCTCATCAGCGCGCCCGAATACGCCGCCAAGCTCGGAGCGAACGGCAGAGAACACATCCGCAACAATTTTCTCATAACCCGGCATATTAAGGATTATCTGCTGCTTTTTATCTCATTGTTTTATGATGGGGATGTCGTGTACTTGTAAACGGACACTCTACGATCATGACGCCGGAAACTAAAACTCAGCAACGACTTGTTGTTGTCTCCAATAGATTGCCGTTCAATGTGAGCATAGAAGACGGTCGATTCGTGTTCCATGAAAGTGCGGGAGGACTTGTAACGGGCCTATCGGCCTATATCGAGTCCCGAAAGCGAACGCTTACGCCCTCCCCGGAGCATGTTTGGGTTGGTTGGTCGGGAAGCAACGTCGAAGCTCCGCTCAGAGAAGAGCTGAAAAAGGAAGCGCGGACCAGATTCCAGTCCTACCCTGTCTTCCTCTCTGAGGAAGAGATGGATCAATTCTACCTTGGATTTTGCAACGCTACCATATGGCCGTTATTTCATTATTTTCCCTCTTTCACCGTCTATCAGGCAAATTTTTGGGAACAGTACAAGCACGTCAATGAGGTATTTTGCGAAACGCTCCTGGATGTCGTCAGACAGGGTGATCTCGTGTGGATCCACGACTACCATCTCATGCTGCTTCCACGGATGCTCAAAGCCAGGGCGCCGCACCTGCCGGTTGGGTTCTTCCTGCACATTCCGTTTCCCTCGTTTGAGGTGTTCCGGCTTTTGCCGGGGAAGTGGCGGCGGGAAATCTTGGAGGGGCTGCTAGGATCTGACCTCCTCGGCTTTCATACCTTTGAGTACGTTCAGCATTTTCTTCAGAGCGCCCTTCGCATCCTGGGGCATGAGCATCACATGGGTCAAATCTTGACCTCAGAACGCATAGTAAAAGTGGACAGTTTTCCCATGGGGATCGATTTTGACAAATGGTCGATTGCTCTAAACAACCCCGACATCCGGCGTGAAGAAATCGATTTGAAAAATACTCTTTCCCAAGTGAAGGTCATTCTCTCGGTCGATCGGCTGGATTACTCGAAAGGTGTTTTGAACCGCCTGGAGGGCTTCGAGATTTTCTTGGAGACAAACCCCCAATACCACGGGAGAGTCGTGCTGTTGATGGTGGTGGTTCCCTCCCGGATCGGGGTTCACCACTATGATCTGATGAAGAGGCAGATTGAGGAGCTTGTCGGAAAGGTCAACGGGCGGTTCGGACGTGTCGATTGGACCCCCGTCGTGTATCAATATCGCCATGTCCCTTTCCAATCTTTGGTTGCTCTCTATAGCGTAAGCGACATTTGTCTTGTGACGCCGTTACGCGACGGCATGAACCTGGTGGCAAAAGAATATATAGCGACCCGGAAGGACGGGATGGGGGTCCTGATTTTAAGCGAGATGGCAGGAGCGGCCAAGGAGCTCGCGGAAGCAATTATCATCAACCCGAATAATAGGGAAGAAATTGCGGAGGCCTTGAAGGAAGCCCTGGAAACCTCCGTGGAGGAGCAAAGGAGGCGCAATCAAATCATGCAACGCCGGCTGCGCCGGTACGATGTGACGCGGTGGGCGAATGATTTTATCCAGGCCTTGCTGGCTATCAAGGACGAACAGAAGCGGTTGCAGGCTAGGTTAATGACGCCTGAGACGAGGGACGAGCTGATGGAGAGCTTTGAAAGCGCCGAGCGGAGGCTTCTCCTTTTAGATTACGACGGAACGTTGGTTTCCTACGCGGTGGAGCCGCAAATGGCCAGACCGACGGAGCTTGTGTTAAACCTGCTTGGAGACCTCGCGTCCACGCCGGCAAATGCGGTCGTGCTGACAAGCGGGCGCGACAAAAAAACGCTTGAGACATGGTTCGGCATGCTTCCCTTGTCCTTGGTGGCGGAGCACGGCGTGTGGATAAAGGAACGGAACAAAGATTGGCGGATGACAAAGCCGTTGAGCAACGATTGGAAGCCTCGGATCGCGCCCCTCTTGGAGACCTATACTGATCGTCTTCCCGGTTCTTTTGTCGAAGAGAAGGAATTCTCGTATGTCTGGCATTATCGAAAGGCAGATCCGGAATTGGCTTCTTTGCGTGCCAAAGAATTGGTCGACGATTTGGTGCATTTCACCGCGAACATAGACGTCCAAGTAGTCCAGGGAAACAAAGTGGTCGAAGTGCGAAACGCAGGGGTGGACAAGGGCACTGCTGCTCTTCATTTTCTCTCCAAGAACCGCTTCGATTTCATACTGGCCGTTGGAGATGACTGGACAGACGAAGACTTATTCAAGATCGTCCCGCCTACGGCCTACTCTATCAGGGTGGGAATCACTCAATCTTATGCGCGATTCAATCTACCCGGTCCTACGGACGTGTTGGAGCTGCTCCACGAGTTGAGAAAGAGCGAAAAGGACCGGTAGGCGGGCTGGCGATGGACGATCCGAGACTAAAACAACCGGCCGGACCGAGATCCTCTTTCCCTTGAGAAGCCAAGGGAGGTCTTAGTTACCCTGATGCCGTTCCGCGAACCTTTTCTCGATGTATCCCGGAGGATTGCCGTGCTTGGATTGGACCTTCAGCCAATTACCCTCGGCGTCCACCACCTGGAGCTTCATCCCCTTGGTGATTTTGGCAACCGTCTTATAGCGAAGACCGGGACCCTCTCTTACATCAGTGTCCGCCGTGGCGGTATAGGAGCCTTGGACGAAGGGAGCTGTCTTCTTGATCGGTTCTCCTGTCGGGCGGGCATATCGCTCCTGGATGTATCCTGGAGGATTCCCCTGTTTGGAGACGATCTTTAGCCATTCTCCATCGCTGGCCGCGACGTTGACTTTGGTGCCGCTTTTGATTTCAGCGACAACCTTATATTCGGTTCCTGGACCACTCCTGACCCTGACATCGGCGGTGGCAACGTAGGGCTGGGTTTGCTCCTTTGAAGACGCCGTGGATCTGTATTCGGCCGCCTCCTGAGTCTGAAAACCGCCTAGAGTTAGAATAAACGCAAGGGCCGGCAGGAAATGAAACCTTTTCGATTGAAACATCATAATTGCCTCCTGAAGTCCTCTTCCTCCCGTTTCCTCTGGGAAGCTTTTTAGTTGCCAGTTACAGGGTAACAAATAAGCCTGCTCCGGGCAAATATTTTTTTGGAAGTTTTGCTTGACAGGTATGGTTCTTTTTGTGATAGATTAACCTGACTTTTACAGCAGGGAGGGTGGATATGAAAAGAGGTAGAGTCGCTGCATTGTTGGCTCTGGTTTTTTTCCTGAGCGGCTGCGCGGAGCTGAGCTACCGGCAGAAGGCCGCCCTTACTGGCGCCGCTATCTGCGGCACTGTGGGCGGGGTGACGGGCGGAGTCATCGGCAATCAGGATAACCGCCACGATGCCGGCAAAGGCGCCCCAATTGGCGCAGTCGCAGGCGCGTTAGTCTGCGGATCACTGGCTTATCTCATGGCTGAAGAGCCAAAGCCGGCGCCCAAACCTGCTCCACCGCCGCCTGCTCCTAAACCGGCTCCAGCTCCCAAGCCGGCCCCTAAAGTGACACCGCCTCCACCTCCACCACCGCCTCGTCCGACTCCAAAGCCTGCGCCCAAGGTGGAAAGGACCATTATCCTGGACCACGTGCTGTTCGACTTCGACAAGACGGCAATCAAGCCGGACGGGGCCAAGATTCTGGATCGCCTGGTTGCTTTCCTCAAGGAGAATCCAGATAGGAAGGTCGACCTGGAGGGACACACGGACTGGACCGGGACGGATAAATACAACGAAGGGTTATCGCTAAGACGCGCCGCTTCGGTGAAGAACTATCTGCTCAAGAAAGGTGTCGATACCAGTCGGATTGCTACTCGTGGTTTTGGAGAGGCAAAGCCCATTGCTGATAACAAAACGAAGGACGGCAGGGCTAAAAACCGGCGGGTAGAAGTCAAGGTCCGATAGCCATCCGGTAGAACAAGCATATGAAAATAGCGAGTCGAGTCTTAGCTGTCTTCTTCCTTTTACTCCTGTTGCCGGTGGGGGCCAGCGGTCAGGACTTCAAGAAATGGGAGGCCCAGATATCCGAGTATAAGCAATGGCTGGACGTTGTTGGTTTGGCCGGCTCCCGTTTTTGGTTGAGGCTTGACAGCAGCCGGCGGCCTCACAAACTGTACGTGGGGGAAGGTTTCGACAAAGCGGATTACAAGGGTAAGGAAGAATTCGTCGAAATCTTCTCCCACTATCTCGCGGGTCACCCTGATAAGTTCGCGCTGGTAGATCTCTTTGACGGCGCCAGCGGCGCAGCCATAGGAGAATTCGGGTGGGGCGGCTTTAAGCTCTACCCGAGTTACAGGCCGACGAAAGAGCTGGTCCGAACGGAATAACTTATTCCGTTATCCCTTTAACCCTGAAACCCTTGATCCCTTGACCCCGTATTCTCTCAGGACCCTTTCCCAACGTACTTGTTCGTCCAGAGAACCCCCTCCGCGGCCGAGGGCGCCTGCTTCGGATCTTTGATGATCCCCGCGCCGAGCGAAAAGTCGATCACCCTCTGCCAGCCTTTTGCGTTCATGTCCCCCCATAGAGGCATGGCCTTGGCCGTCATCGCGTAAGACAGCTCAAAAACATCGTCGCTGAGCAATTTCGGGTTCGAGAAGCGGTGGCCGCGCAGAGCTGCCTTCGCCACATCGGGGCTCTTGTTAAAGAGCGCGCCTGCCCGAGAGATGGCGCGGGCCGCCGCCTTGGCCAGGTTCGGGTTTTGTTCAGCGAAGTCAGGCCGGGCCATGAGGACCTCGTAAGGATAGTTCGTCAGTTCCGCGACCTCGCCCAGGCCCAGAGGGATAAGGACATAGCCTTTGCCTGCGGCCTCTGTGAGCTCTCCGGACGGCGGCGAGAGGGCAAAGGCGTCGATAACGTCGTTCATAAGGGAAGATCCTAACTGTGGGCCGCCCAGGTAGACGAACTTGAGCTTCTCCGGATGGCCCCCCTTAACCTTGCCAACGAGGAACTTGATAATCTGCTCGGATACGGCTCCCGGACTGGTGGCGCCAATGGGTCCCAGTTGAGTCAACACTTTCATCCGCTCCGCTATGGGGCTTTTTCGCGTTAGCTTGAACTTTTCCGCAAGCGCCTTGCGCACGGTCACGCTGAGCGTCAGGTTCCGGTTGTGCGCTTGAATCGCAATGAGAGGCGCGCCTTCGACCTTAGCCAGGACGAGCCCCTCGGACGAAGAGGCACAGAAGTTCACGGAACGTCCGACCACCGCGGTCTGGCAGGGCGAGCCTCCGCCCGCCACGGTGATCTTCGCTCTGATCCCTTCTTCCTCGAAATATTTGAGCCGCTCCGCCACCCACAGGGCCGCGAAGGCGAAGTTGGAGACCGCGGTGGCGATGGTGACTTCGGGCATCTCTTTCTGAGCCCGAGCTTGGGGAGCTACTCCAAAGACGAGGGCCAAGACCGTAAGGCTCATGAGCCAGATTGCGGTGCCCTTTTGGAATCTGCGATGCGTTTTCATTTTAAACCTCCTCTCTCAATCTAAAGATGAAATCGTTTAAGTCGTTCAAATCGTTCAAACGGTTAAACGGCTTGAACCTCTTGAACGTGTTGAACGTTGAGTGTTAGCCTTGAATTCTCACATGTTCCGTCTGGGTTTGCCACGCCAGGACTCGCCTTTCGATCAGGTCGGCGATCTTGTCCATCACGATGACGAGCAACATCAGCACGATGATCCCGACGAAGACGTCCGCGGTCCGAAAAACTCCTGCTGATAGGCGGATGAAAAAACCGATCCCCTCGGTCGCCGCGATGAATTCTCCGACGATGGCGCCGATGACGGAGAAGGGGATGCTCGTTCTGATGCCGATAAAAACGTACGGCGAGATCGCGGGCAGAATGACCTTGAAAGTGAGCTTCCATCTATTGGCCCCCATGAGCCTCGCCAGGTCGATGTATTCCTCGTCCATCTGTCTCATGCCAGCGTAGGTGTTGAAGAAGTTAAGAAAAAAGGTGAGCAGGAAGACCACCCCGACCTTGGACCAGATGCCGATGCCCAGCCAGACGATGAAAAGCGGCGCCAGCGCGGTTCGCGGGATTCCATTGAGGGCGATGATGATCGGCTCGAAGATTTCGGCCAGGACCTGGCTGCGGCCGAAACAATAACCGAGGGCGATGCCTGAGATCGCGCCCAAGGGGAATCCGATGGCGATCTCTTGAAAAGTGACCCAGGTATGCTGGAGCAAGTCGCCGGACTGAAAGCTGCTGATCAGCGACGAAAGGATGCGGCTAGGGCTGCTGATCAGGAAGGGTTCGATCCACCTTCCGGAAGCGATCTCCCACGACAGCAAGAAGCCGCCGATCACGACAGTGCGAAGGAGAGTTACCCACAAGCTTCGCTTCCAGAAGAAGCCGCTCGCCGCTGAAACCGCGGCTCCTCCACTCGAAGCTTCGACACGCACCTGCCCTGGGCTCGTCTCTTTAGCCATCGGATTTCTTCCTAAGCTGCCCCGATATTAAGTTCGTTGCGGAAAATATTCCACAGCCGGCCGTAGGCCTCGTCGAAGCCTTCCTGGCGGTGGATCTCGAAGATGTTGCGCGGGCGGCGCATCGGCACCTGGATAAAGTCTTTGACCCGGCCAGGCCGGTGCGTGATCACCACGACGCGATCCGCGAGCGCCACCGCTTCGACCAGATCGTGCGTCACAAAGATGATCGTCTGGCGCTTTTGCTCCCAGATCTTGAGCAGCTCGTCCTGCAGGATCATGCGCGTCTGCGCGTCGAGCGGGCCGAACGGCTCGTCCATGAGAATGACCGGGGGCTCGTAAGCCAGGGCACGAATGATCGAAGCCCGCTTGCCCATGCCGCCTGAAAGCTGCGCCGGATAATATTTTTCAAATCCGCTCAGTCCGGCGAGGTTGATGAAATAGCGCACTTGCCGCTCGCGCTCTTGGCGGGAATAACGTTTTGGATCCAGACCAAAGGCAACGTTCTCTTCCAGGGTCAGCCAGGGAAACAGCTTGCTCTCCTGGGGCACGTAGCCCACCTTGGTGTTCAGCCCTTGGACCTCCGATCCCTGGTAGAGGATTCGGCCTCCGGAGATGGGAGTCAACCCTGCAATGAGCTTCAGCAGGGTGGATTTGCCGCAGCCGCTGGGGCCTACCACAGTGACGAACTCGCCGTAAGGGATGCTTAACGTGATGTCCTCCAGCGCGACCATCATGCCCTGATCGGGCGTGTGGAAGGCTTTGGTGACGTTCTCGACCTCAATGACCGGCTGATTCCCGGCCTGAGCATTTTCTATCGCTTCGCGGGAGGAACTTTTCTGCTCGCTTGCTTGAAAACCCTGTTCCATAAAATCGGCGCATTCTCCCATCATCCAATCACGCCTGTCAACCGGAAATTGGGGTTAGGTCATGTAGCGGTTGGGGTCTACCGTAGGATTTTGCTAGTGACAAGACAGGAGGAGATATTGTATAAGAGATCCTGACAATGGTGTGGCTTTTGAGGTCAGTGGTCTGTTCATTCAGGCTCATTTCAGCCTGAAATGGCGCCTCCCTCACCTGCATTGTCCGAGGGGTCGACCGGGGTGGCGCAGTATTTTCACCCGATACGCGGCTTTGTAAGTAGACGAGGCCTGGGAAAAACCCGAAAAGGGAACGGACGGGTTTTTCAGGATCTGGGAATCTTTTAATGAGCAACTTCTCAGTGATAGCGTTATGAAGAAAGTCCTGCTTACCAGTGTTTGCCGGCCATTGGGAGAAGCGTATGGCGACGGCCCCAGTGTTGGCTACGAGCTTCTTCACGGACAGGTGACCAGGGCCCAGGGGATGTTCAGCCCCCGTTCCCTTCATACGCAATTCTCCCTTGAATACATCGCAGTCAATCTCAACGCCCCCACCACGGTGCTCCAATACCCGTCGAGGGAGGAGCTGATCCGGGAGCTGAAGCAAGGCTACGATTATGTCGGGATCGCCTTCATCATGGCCACCTTCCACATCATGGAGGAGATGGTGGATCTCATCCGCAAGCACTCACCAGGGACAGAGATCATCCTTGGCTCTTATGGCACGGTTCTCGCGGACGAGGTTCTGAAACAGTACGGGGACCATATCTGCCGGGAGGAGGGTGTCGCCTTCATGCGCAGGTTGCTCGGAGAGCCAAAGATCCAGATGCCTTATACTCACCCGACTGTGATCAACCCTATGAAGATCTTTGGAAAAAAGGTCAGCCAGAGCGGCATGGTCTTCGCCGGCCTGGGTTGTGCCAACGGTTGCGATTTTTGTTGCACCTCCCATTTTTTCAAACGGCGCCATATCCGCCTGCTCCCCAGCGGAAAGGATATCTATAACGCTGTGCGTCGCTATCATGAGATCGATCCGGAAATGTCCATTATGATCATGGACGAGGACTTCCTGCTGAACAAGCGCCGGGCAATGGAGTTCCGCGACTGTGTGGTGAAAGAGGGGAAGGCCCTCTCGGTCTTTTGTTTCGCCAGTGTCCGGGCCCTCAGTCGCTACACGGTCACCGAGATCATGGAGATGGGGATCGACGGGATGTGGATCGGCTATGAGGGAACTCGATCCGGCTATGATAAGCAAAATGGTCGTCCCGTTGCCGAGGTTTTCACCGAGTTCAGAGACCACGGGATCAGTATCTTGGCTTCGATGATCGTGGGCTTCCCCTATCAGAACCGGGAAATCATTCAGGAAGAACTGAATGGGCTGCTCTCATTGAAGCCTGCTTTTTCCCAATTTCTTATCTACGGGCCTGTGCCGGGTACTCCGTACTTTAAACACGTAAAGGAAAACAATCTCTTCCACGAATATGTCGAGGAGACGCCGAAGGAATACTATCGCAAGGCCACCGGCTTCTTCTCCGTCGTGAAGCACAAAGAGATGACGGCTGCGGAGATCGAGTCGATCCAGCGCAACTGTTTCGACGAGGACTTCCGGCGGCTGGGCCCTTCCATCTATCGGGTGGTAGAGACCTGGCTGAATGGGTATCTCAAATGGAAGGATTCGCACAACCCGATCATGCGCAAGAAGGCTCAGTACTTCGCCAAGAGACTGCGACGCAGTTATTCGGCGTTCCTGCCTGGAAAATTGTTCGGACCCACGAGGGAGGTCCGCGGGAAAATCCGAGACCTTCAGAAGCGAGTCCACCGGGAGTTGGGTAAGCCGGCCCTGGCACAGAACCTTGAGGCCATCGGGGCCATCGGAACGTCTGTCTGGTCCGGGTTGGCCCTGAAGATGAATCTCTTCCAGCATCCCCGTCTGGTCCGCAAAGACCATCGGATGCCGGGGAGGGATCCGATAACCCCACGGAACGCCCTGATAACGCCGGATCCAAGTCTCTGATCGGCTCGTTAGGATCTTCTGCTCCCACTGAGACCACCGTCTGCAGGCCGAGCACCTCGCCCGCTCTTGAACGAACCCATCGATTGACGTATGAAAGCCATACCGACATAAGGAGACAACTATGCGCGTCATTCAAGAAGATGTTATTCCAAGCAACACCGGGAAGGCGTTCCCGGTAAAAAAGAATCAAGTCATTCGCGTGACCGGCCAGTCCACCGCGGACTTCGTCGTCTTCAACCTGAAAAATGTCAGGGAGCGGTTCGACCAGGCGCGGACCAAGGTCGACCTGGGAAAGATCTACGTCAGCACCGGCGACGTTTTGATCTCCAAGTTCAACAACGTGATGATGACGATCGTAAAGGATACCTACCAGGGGGCCCATGATATGGAAAAGGGCATGTGCAGCATTTCCTTCTACAAAAAATGGGGCGACGAGATCTTTAAAATATACGGCGGTACATGGAAGAGGCTTGGCAGAAAAAGGGGCGCCGCGCCCAAGCACGGATGCTGGGAAAATCTCGCTGAGGCCTTGAAGCCGTGGAGGATCCTCAAGGAAGATATCCCCAGCCCGCTCAACGTCTTTCAGACCATGGTCATCAACGCCAAAACCGGCACGATGCGCTATGCGATGATAAGGCCCAAGCCTGGGACGCACGTCGATTTCCGGGCCGAGATGAACTGCCTGGTGGGAATCAGCGCATGCCCCGAGGGCGGCAGGGGCAAAGAGCTCAAAGTCGTCATATACAAGAAGTAAGATTGAAATTTTTAGTTTTGAATTCTTAATTTTGAATTCGATGTTAACCCCGCCTCTTGAGGCGGGGAACCTTTAAGGTGGGGTTGTGGGGTAGGGGTTTGAAGGTATGGTAATG
>Ga0209317_1003233_pt1 | contig 10477 bp, 10 predicted proteins | sample RifGroB2_FD_183994 | JGI IMG/M metagenome (GOLD analysis project Ga0209317, IMG submission 183994) | Soil microbial communities from Rifle, Colorado, USA - Groundwater B2 (SPAdes) (version 2) | ecosystem: Environmental > Terrestrial > Soil > Unclassified | place: Rifle, Colorado | collected...
TGACAGCAATGTTACAATTTTGTTAAATCCATTGCTAAAAATAGAATAGGGACAGAATGATCTGTCCCTATTTCCTGTGCAAGGCTCACTGGTCTCTGTTAAAAGGTCAGCAGTGTACCTTATTTTCAAATTCATACAGCAAATAACTTGTCAAATTCATTCTTGATAACCAGCGGATTGATGTGATGTGTGGCAAGCGCTGACCGCAAACCGGTGGTCAACACGCGAGTATCTGTGCAATACCTGAACAGGACGGCGCCTGCGGCAGATGCTTGGAGCACACCGAATCATCCCCAAGGCAGCAGCACCGATCACCCTGTTGTGTAAGGGCCTGCGCCGCCGGGGAATTCCGGGGAATTCCGGGGACACAATACCTATTAGGGAATTCCGGGGACACAATACCTATTATGCTATGACACATTAACTGAACCTAGCGTGGCGTTCTCTTGTCTCATAGTGGCATCGATTCTTTCGTAGCCAAGCGGATGGTCGGGCATCGTCTTTCCTCGCGCTCTTATTGGCTCAACTCGCCTGGCTGGGATCGCAGTTCTTTATCTCATGTGTCACTAACTTATTGGTATTGTGTCCCCGGAGTACCGGAGTACTCATCCGTTAAAACGTTCTCGACTGGTTTTGTGATGAAGTCGACGTATCCAGAACGGACTCCATTGCCTTCAGGCGGGCGCGTTCGACTTCTCGCGGGTTTTTGTCCAGAGCGGCCACCCGGCCGGACAGCCCGACCTGCCGAGACAACCACGGCGTCATCGCCCCGGCGCCGCAATTGACCTCAAGAACGCGCATTCCCTAGCACAATCCGCTCCGTGTGAGGAAGCTTTTTGAATAAGGTTCCAAAACCTCATAGGCGAGATCTCTAAGATGATTGTCATGTGGTCGTGATTTCATAGCCTGCTTCGCACCTGTCACATTGCAGTGCCCAGGGTAAGGATGATCTCCCTATGACTTGCCCGATAAGTTGACTGCAACTGATCGACAAATTGCTGCCAGGCCCCATCCATCCCCATCCCGAATGCCTCTGCAAACGGCTCCCCGAATCCACGGCCCTCCTCGACCGCCAGCAGAAATTTGCGGAAACGCGCTTCGTCCAGGTGCCGCAGGTACGCGACGAACATCCCGCTCTGGCGGTAGAACATGGGCGGCTTCAGCCCGTAGGAGTAGGCAAATTTCTTGAAGAAGAAGCTTCCCGTCCCCTCCGGTCTGATACTCTTTCCCTCCATGATCGCCTTGACCGCCCCGGCCTCGCTCATCTTCTCCGCCCCGCCGCCACCCGAGACAACCACGGCCAGCCCCTCCTGAAACCATGCGGGAAGAGTGGCGTTATAGCCATAGACCATGCCCAGCCGTTGCCCCAGGTGCAGGTGGGACAGCTCGTGGGTCAGTATCCGTTTGATGCGCTCGGGCTCTTTCCTCAGGCCTCCTGAGAGGAATATCTTCAGTATCACCGCGCCGCGCACCTCTTTCGCCACGCCGGTAAAGGTGGCGAAGCTCTCCTCATCCCGCGTGACATAGACTGCTACCGGCCCTGCGAATGGCTGGTATTGTTCCTTTTCTACCTTTGCGATGGCCTCTGGCAGGTTCTTCGCGACAACCGTGGCCACATCCTCGGCCCCCGGCTCCGCAAATACCCGTTGGTCGACACTCATCGAAATGAAATCGTCAGTGGACTTCAGAGAGGCGATACCACTCCGCATCAGGCCACACCCGGAAAGGTCTGCGACCAGGGCCAGCATAGCAACTATTATCAACAATCGCGACATTACTTTCCTCCCCCTGCTGCGTTGAAAACGGTTCCGGAAAGCGTCATTCCTATCCGCTGCCACCTGATGCCGTCCGGGCCGGATGACCAGTAAATCTGGCGGGCCTTGCCGACCAGGTCCCGCAACGGGATCAAGCCGAGGGTGGCACTGCCGCTGACCGCGGTTGAGCGTTCGCCGAGCACGTATACCATGCCGCGGGGGACTACATCACCGCTGCCGGTTATCCCGGGTATTTGTTGTCCGGGCAGGGCGGCGATCTTGCGGATAAAGATTTTGCTCCGGTCATCTGGATTTATGAACATCACCCCGTCGCCGACTCGTGGCGCAACCCTGCGGTAGGCTGTCTTATCGGTCAGAACCCGGTCGCCCCGCAGGATTGTCGGCGCCATGCTGTCGGTGACGATCTTGAATGCCTCGACGGTTGAGCTGCGGATGTGATCGATGATCAGCCCGTTGACCCCAACCATTCCCACCAGCCAGGCGGCCAGATAGAAGTACCAGCGGTTGTATGCCTTCGGCTCCGAGACTCCGCTACGCCAACGGGCCGCCTCATGGATTGTCCAGAGATAGAAGGCGACGGCAAGTGCCAGCACGACGCCCACGCCTGCCGCCAGTAGGCGGTCGGGCAGCAGCACCGCCATCCTGAGGCCGGTCAGGGCCAGCATCTGGTAGATGGCGAAGAAGCAGATCCCCTTGAGAAGTTCGCCGCTATGCATCTGGCCGAGGCCGGGCATGGTCATCCCAAGGAGCAGCGCAGGCCAGCGGGTATGTTTTGTTGAGAGTGTCATGACCGCCTCCCTTTCAATAGTGGAAAAGACGTTTAGCCGCAAAGCGCCGGCGCAAAGACCGATGCCAGCATCCGGAACAGGTTTACCAAGGTCATCACGGCGCCGCCAAACGCCAAGGACCAGCGCAGCGGCGTGGAGAGGGTAACGACCAGCCAGGGGTCGGAAAGCACATGAGACTGGACCTCGGCACGGACCGCCGTCATCACGCGGGCCGCGAAATCGGGCGACGGTTCAAATTCTTTCATGGTTCTTTCCTCCCAGTAGCTCTTCCACCAACACCTTCATTCGCTCCCTTGCCCGGAACAGCCGGGATTTGGCCGTTCCGCTTGAGACCCCTTCCGCAATTGCGATCTCCTCCAACGACATCCCCGCCAGGCTTTTCAGCAGGGTGTGCCGGAACGGTTCCGGCAATTGTTCCAATGAATTCCGCAGTGCTTCGCGGCGTTCCCGAGCCAGGAGGTCCTCCTCGGCCGAATGGCCGGTTGAGGAGAGATGAGCGATCGCATCCAGATCGACGAAGCGCCGATCTCCACGGTTGCGGAGTTCCGAGGTACAGCGGTTGCGGGCCACGATAAAGAGCCAGGCCGCGAACGGCACGCCCCGGCCGGGGTCGAACTCCGAGAGCGTCCGGAATACGTTGAGGAAAACATCCTGCCCCAGGTCTTCGACCAGCGCTTCGTCGCCCACTAGCCGGTAGATAAAGTTCAGCAGGTTCCGGTGATACCGGGAAACCAGGAGAGCGAATGCCTCCGTGTCACCTGCCTGAACGCGTTTTATGATCTGGTTGTCGTCCATCCGAACCCGCCGTAAGAGTTTGTTACTCAGGTATACGCTGGAGGCCGGGAAAAGTTCCCGGATTTTTCTGGGGAAGGAGGAGATGGTAAGGTGTAGCTGATGAGTGCCACGACATCGTGGACAAGAATATGTGCCAAGACATCGTTGACTGCTCAGATATATGACAATCGAATAGCCACCACATGGTAATCATGAACACCCAAAACAATCGGAGGTGTTCATGACGGATAAGTTGCAAGCGGACCGGCTCTGGGCGATCCAGCGCTTTTTTTTCTGGTGAGAATCCAGAAGCAATCTGCGCTACCTTGAGGCGATCAAAAGCATGGCTGTACAAATGGGTGGACCGGTACATCGAAGAGGATGGGTAAGGCAAGAGTGGCAAGAGGGGGACGCCCTTGATTTGATGCGTTTCTCCTATTTCGCCTTAGAGAAATGCACCATTTCAAGGGTTCAGGATTGACCGTTTTGATTGGGGGCAGGAGGGTCCCTCGGGAATTCCGGGGACACAATACTATTACGAATTCCGCGAATTCCGAATTCTGTAGAATCCCGGGGACACAATACCTATTATGCTATGACACATTAACTGAACTTAGTGTAAACGTGGCGTTCTCTTGTCTCATAGTGCATCGATTCTTTCCGCAGCCAAGCGGCTGGTCGGGCATCGTCTTTCCTCGCGCTCTTACTGGCTCAGCTCGCCTGGTCGGGCAAGAGGGGGACGCCCTTGATTTGATGCGTTTCCCCTATTTCGCCTTAGAGAAATGCACAATTTCAAGGGCGTCCCCTCCTGTGACTTACTTTCCTCCCCCTGCTGCGTTGAAAACGGTTCCGGAAAGCGTCATTCCTATCCGCTGCCACCTGATGCCGTCCGGGCCGGATGACCAGTAAATCTGGCGGGCCTTGCCGACCAGGTCCCGCAACGGGATCAAGCCGAGGGTGGCACTGCCGCTGACCGCGGTTGAGCGTTCGCCGAGCACGTATACCATGCCGCGGGGGACTACATCACCGCTGCCGGTTATCCCGGGTATTTGTTGTCCGGGCAGGGCGGCGATCTTGCGGATAAAGATTTTGCTCCGGTCATCTGGATTTATGAACATCACCCCGTCGCCGACTCGTGGCGCAACCCTGCGGTAGGCTGTCTTATCGGTCAGAACCCGGTCGCCCCGCAGGATTGTCGGCGCCATGCTGTCGGTGACGATCTTGAATGCCTCGACGGTTGAGCTGCGGATGTGATCGATGATCAGCCCGTTGACCCCAACCATTCCCACCAGCCAGGCGGCCAGATAGAAGTACCAGCGGTTGTATGCCTTCGGCTCCGAGACTCCGCTACGCCAACGGGCCGCCTCATGGATTGTCCAGAGATAGAAGGCGACGGCAAGTGCCAGCACGACGCCCACGCCTGCCGCCAGTAGGCGGTCGGGCAGCAGCACCGCCATCCTGAGGCCGGTCAGGGCCAGCATCTGGTAGATGGCGAAGAAGCAGATCCCCTTGAGAAGTTCGCCGCTATGCATCTGGCCGAGGCCGGGCATGGTCATCCCAAGGAGCAGCGCAGGCCAGCGGGTATGTTTTGTTGAGAGTGTCATGACCGCCTCCCTTTCAATAGTGGAAAAGACGTTTAGCCGCAAAGCGCCGGCGCAAAGACCGATGCCAGCATCCGGAACAGGTTTACCAAGGTCATCACGGCGCCGCCAAACGCCAAGGACCAGCGCAGCGGCGTGGAGAGGGTAACGACCAGCCAGGGGTCGGAAAGCACATGAGACTGGACCTCGGCACGGACCGCCGTCATCACGCGGGCCGCGAAATCGGGCGACGGTTCAAATTCTTTCATGGTTCTTTCCTCCCAGTAGCTCTTCCACCAACACCTTCATTCGCTCCCTTGCCCGGAACAGCCGGGATTTGGCCGTTCCGCTTGAGACCCCTTCCGCAATTGCGATCTCCTCCAACGACATCCCCGCCAGGCTTTTCAGCAGGGTGTGCCGGAACGGTTCCGGCAATTGTTCCAATGAATTCCGCAGTGCTTCGCGGCGTTCCCGAGCCAGGAGGTCCTCCTCGGCCGAATGGCCGGTTGAGGAGAGATGAGCGATCGCATCCAGATCGACGAAGCGCCGATCTCCACGGTTGCGGAGTTCCGAGGTACAGCGGTTGCGGGCCACGATAAAGAGCCAGGCCGCGAACGGCACGCCCCGGCCGGGGTCGAACTCCGAGAGCGTCCGGAATACGTTGAGGAAAACATCCTGCCCCAGGTCTTCGACCAGCGCTTCGTCGCCCACTAGCCGGTAGATAAAGTTCAGCAGGTTCCGGTGATACCGGGAAACCAGGAGAGCGAATGCCTCCGTGTCACCTGCCTGAACGCGTTTTATGATCTGGTTGTCGTCCATCCGAACCCGCCGTAAGAGTTTGTTACTCAGGTATACGCTGGAGGCCGGGAAAAGTTCCCGGATTTTTCTGGGGAAGGAGGAGATGGTAAGGTGTAGCTGATGAGTGCCACGACATCGTGGACAAGAATATGTGCCAAGACATCGTTGACTGCTCAGATATATGACAATCGAATAGCCACCACATGGTAATCATGAACACCCAAAACAATCGGAGGTGTTCATGACGGATAAGTTGCAAGCGGACCGGCTCTGGGCGATCCAGCGCTTTTTTTTCTGGTGAGAATCCAGAAGCAATCTGCGCTACCTTGAGGCGATCAAAAGCATGGCTGTACAAATGGGTGGACCGGTACATCGAAGAGGATGGGTAAGGCAAGAGTGGCAAGAGGGGGACGCCCTTGATTTGATGCGTTTCTCCTATTTCGCCTTAGAGAAATGCACCATTTCAAGGGCGTCCCCTCCTGCCCCCTCCTGCCTCAAGGGCGTCCCCTCCTGCCCCTCCTGCCCATGTGTCACTAACTTATTGGTATTGTGTCCCCGGAACTTGCAGGTGCATCTTCCGGGTTGGAAATTCTTTTTTTTAGCCGTTGACTATGTGCTTGATTCTAAAACTATTTTGTTCGAGTCCAAAACTTGTGATGGAATGTTGACTTCGACTTCTGTTCTAGTTAGCGCAGACGGTGGTTTTAATAGATCAAGTATGTAATCCCAGTGAATAATTCTTATATGTAAAGGTTCGTAGAGGTACTTTTTTCTTATCATTAGAGCCTTTTCAAATAATTTATTGCCTTTATCAGCTTCAAATTCACCTTTTATCCTTCTAGCGTGGCAACCTATTATTATCCCTCCGAAATGCACATTATCTGAATGGGTGACTCCAAATTCATTTCTGAACTGCTCACACCCCTTGCGTTCGTGAAAGTAGTGCAATAACTGGTTTTCAGCATGAAATAATTCTTTCGTTGGGCGGAGACGGTTTTCGTTGTCTTTTTCAAAAATATAACATTGGGGCGCTTTCAGCTCCCAAATGTATGCTTTGACAGCTTCAACACCTGTCTCGTCGCTGGTATTACATGAAATGATATAGTCTGAATCACCAGAATTACCTCGATGCTCTTTTTCAACATAAACAAATTTTGATACTGTTTCGGTAACAAGATTTGTCTTCGCATATTGAAGAAATTCTCTACACTCAAGCTCCTTATTTTCAGAAGATTGAATTAGTTGAAAAAGCCTATTGTAAGTATCTTCAGGCATGTTACTCATTTGTGCCCCTCCACTGATTAGTGGAATAGGCAACAAGTCCATCTAAATATTCGAATATTGAGGCATGATCTATTTCATTTCCATAGCTAATTATATAAGCGAGAGGAATTGTGTAAGATACATTTCCAATGTTCTCAAGCAAAATGCTTTGTTTATGGTTTTCTAGTATTATTGTTGAATCTGGGCCGAGAGAAATCGCGTATGAATTGTTTACACTGCAATTATTGACGTACATATATCTGGAATTTTCAACTCTAAAAGCAGCTCCCACTTTTTCGGTCGTGATAAGTCCTACAAATGGGTTTAAGTTGTCTTTAATATTTTTAGATATGCGTTCCTTGTCATCTGCTGAAATAAATATCACCATTAAAAAATCTTTTTCAGAGATAGTGGCCCATGATAACTGTTCCTGTTTTAGGATGGAGGGGAAGGGCTCCTTTAATTTTTTCGGAATTTTAACTAAGCGCTTATTTATTATTGTTGATACTGTTTGGTGCGGTGTCGGGATAAACTTTGATATGTCCTTATCAGCAAGAAACAGTGATAATATCTCTCTACGTGCGCCGATTGGATATCTTAGATGATCAGTTCGGAATATTGTTTCTTTATACTTTTCAAAGAAATCACGCCCTTTAGCTGCCAATCTTACAATTTCATACTCTGGTAGCTCACCGTCTTGAAAATCTGATTGATAACGTTCTATACCGCAAGCCACAACGGATACGTATTCCTCACCAATTGCACTAGATACTATTTTCTTAATGTCAGCCATATTATTCCTTTAGTATTGGTTTGTTTTCCAACGCGCGGTCAAGAGGGGGACGCTCTTGATTTGATGCGTTTCTCCTATTTCGCCTTGTCAAGAGGGTGGAATTCGGGGGACACAATACCTATTATGCTATGACACATTAACTGAACTTAGTGTTAAACGTGGCGTTCTCTTGTCTCATAGTGCATCGATTCTTTCCGCAGCCAAGCGGCTGGTCGGGCATCGTCTTTCCTCGCGCTCTACTGGCTCAGCTCGCCTGGTTGGGATCGCAGTTCTTTATCTCATGTATCACTAACTTATCGGTATTGTGTCCCCGGAATACCACCCTATCCCCCTAGGGCGTCCCCCTCTTGCACTAATCGTCAGTGCTACAGTGAGAACTATTCCTGTGATTATTGGCACTTTCAATGAAGCAGGCTTGGCTCCTGCCTCTATCCTTGCTGTTAATACTGGCGCTTGGCGCAACTCGCGGACAACCCAAAAAAGAAGACTTAAGACAAGAAGACCAATAGCTAAAGACGAACAAAACGAAACTGGATTTAACTTTAACTGTAGGAGTGTCAGTTCAATTGGCTGGAAAAACGGCCACAAGATTATCATGCAAGCGAAGGCGGAGATCAGAAATGGTCCAAACCATGATACGACAGCAACAGCACGAAGACTTCCACGGAATAGGAGGATTCCGGCGATGACTGCAAAAATGTTGAGACTAGAGGAGTACGAGATGCCGTTAGCTATGCAGTAGATCATCACCGCAATGTCCAGAAGCCCGATGACAATCAAAACTTTGCCGACCCTCTTCAAAATTTCCATATGTTCTTTCATTCTCTTCCTCTCTGCTAACGAGGCTGCCGCTGAGCCGCGAGCGTCAGCGAGACGAGCTCTTGCGGCGTGTTGGTACTCAGTGTTTCTCGACGTTGATCCTCCGATGTATTGGCCTCTGCTTTTAATAACCTTTGACAACATCGTTGCAATCCCTACTACTGATGTAGTTGTGGTAGTTCATGATGACTTGCTCGTACATGGAGGATCGTTTTTTGGTACAGGCAGGATGGAAGGCGTTGATGCAGATTATGTTATTGTAGGCGTGAATTCTACTTGAAACTTTGTTTAGCTCAGGCAATACATGATCTTTCATGATCTTGTATGTGCCTCCAAACACAATAATTTCTGGCTTTATAATCTCTATTTGTCTTCTTAGGAAGCTGGAATATTCTTTGGCGCTTCGCTCAACACTAGAAGTGGCTGTGCGCCCACCTGTTGTCTTTTTCACATTTATGAACGAACAATACGGGATCGAACTCTTACGGCTAGTGTTCGCTGCTTTGTATGCCCCTACACTTTCAGGATAGGTAAGGAGCCCATATGCCCATCGTCCGATGTTGTGAAACGTGGGGCTACCCCACATCCCACTTCTCGGACGAGTTGTACACGCTTCGTGTATTAGGTTAGATATGCTCTTTTTAAAATCGTTTGTTTCTTTCAGGATGAATAGAATTTTCTTGTTTGCCTGATTCCACTTTTCCGGACAAATTATGCCGTCCTCCACAAAGTGATCGGCGTCCTGCATAACTAGCGGCTTCCACTCCGCAAATAGTTCACTCATCTCCTTCATCTCTTTCATCGCGTCCTCCATGATTCGCGCCAACGTGTGAGAGCACACCGAGTTCACCGGTGTTGCACTTGGTTGAACTTTCCTATTCAGATGATGGCTGCACCGAGGCGTACATACGGAGTTTCCCCCATATTTCTATAGCGAAAAGTGCTGAGGTTAGCATGTCGTGGGGTACAACACGTGTTACTTTAATTCCTGGGCCACGTTCATACTTTGTCCCATGTTTCTGCAGTACGGCAACAATAGGCGCTGCCGCCTCATCTCTTAGGAAGAACACTTCAACATCATGGTCTTTTTCAATATATCGGCCGTCTACAACGTAAGTTACTCCTCTTACGAGTTTCTCCCCCAACATAATCAAATCAGATTGCGCAATCAATATACCTGGTTGATCTTCTGTTGGATGCCCGTCATGCCTGCCAAAATTGGGGAAAATGGATTCCTTTGGAATATCGTCAGTAAAAATGAGGCCTTTCATGATCTTATGCCGACGTTTCAGCCTGTGCTCCCGGTCCTTTTCTTTTTTTGCATATGTCGGATCTACTGATCTTAGAGCCTTCTGTACAATGCCAAGTGAATTTGGGTCGTCAGGGTCAACGCACAGTCCAAATCTAAGGAGAAGATCATTTTCCATGCGACCGTGAACAGTGTTGCATTTTGTACAGGCTGGCATCTGCCATTTTTCTAAATTCTCAGGCGTTGTCTCTGGGTACCATGAATCGGGAAATACATGGTCTGATGTGAGGGAATCAAATTCCTCAAGACAATGAACACAACGACAACGTGTAAATTTCTTTGCCATCATTTTTCCTTGTCCAACAATGTTATTGAGCAGTTGGAATTCCGGGGACACAATACCTATTATGCTATGACACATTAACTGAACTTGTGTGGTGGTACTTAGTATAAGAGGACCTCCTTGCGAGCATGCGAAACTCAAGGAAGGGGCCGAATGGCGAGTTAACATACACCTGATCGCTGGGGCGCCCCCTTCAGGCCCAGTTATCAAATCCTTGATTCCATCTCCTGCAGGTTATCTGCGGGCAATGATCTCGATTTCGATTCTCGCTCCCAGCGGGAGCGAGGCCACGCCG
>Ga0209317_1003237_pt1 | contig 10472 bp, 5 predicted proteins | sample RifGroB2_FD_183994 | JGI IMG/M metagenome (GOLD analysis project Ga0209317, IMG submission 183994) | Soil microbial communities from Rifle, Colorado, USA - Groundwater B2 (SPAdes) (version 2) | ecosystem: Environmental > Terrestrial > Soil > Unclassified | place: Rifle, Colorado | collected...
ATTATGAACTGGAAGGCTGCCATGAATCGCTTCTCTATCCTTTTTGAAGGACGAGTGCCGAACCAATAAAATCAGTACCCTGTGACTTTACACAAAACGCTTTACAGGCCCCCCTCATGGGCAAATCTCCAAGCCATAAGGTCATCGAACTTCTGGCAGTTCTCTTCAGCCTCCTCAAATCCATCATTGGCGGAATCATAATCCATCCCGTATTTGGCCTCAAAATTTTCAACTTCTTCGGAAAAATTAGAGATTCGGGCCAGGATCTGCGTGGCTAGAACGTCCTTGATCAGCCCCTTTATGTTTCCGTAATCAAGCTCTTTGGCTATCTGTTCCAGATTTTCATTGTAAGCTGGCGTTGTCATAATCATCTCCTTCTCCAAAAGCTTCCATTATTATCCTCAAAAAGGATCGCTACCAGAATCCCGTAAAACATGCTGATGGTAGGCATAGATCCTCCGATAAATACAGGCAGAATCGTATCAGAAGTACCGTTTCTTGTCCACAATGGGAATCCCACCAGGATGGTTCAGCGCCAATGGAAAAAACCTGCCGTCGAAGCGCCCCCCCCTTTAGGCCGTATTGTTGCGCTACATCCTTCATTTGGCAAACCAAAATCGTCATCAGTACCGGCCCCAGACGCAAAAAAGCCGGCACCCGAGGGTGCCGGCATAACATTGAAGTTCAGCAGTGTGGAGAGGGGAAACCCCTCTCCACGTTACAGTGAAGATTAGTAGGTGACCGGACGGATGATCTTCTTGTTGATGCCATGATCGCCAGCGCCTACTGCTGCGCCGTGATCATCGCAACCACCCCAAGTACCGAATGCTTCGGGGATGGTCAGACCGCCGTCAACCGACAGGCCAGTCTGGCCGGAGGTTGCAGCGGTTGCACCATCACTCAGGGTGTAGCAGCCAGCGCCTGCATATGCGCCAGTCGTGCCGTTCCACTTGGACAGTTTCTGCTCCCAGTTGGTGTCGCTGCTTACACCACCAGTGGTGTAGGGGCCGTAAATACCGGTTGCAGTGGTGCCGCCGCTGATGCCGCCAACGGTGCCCGGGACGTACTTGGTGTTGCCGAGACCGGGCAGGAAGCGCTCCATCTTGGTGGTGTTGCCCATGCCGTCAGTGTAGGTGTTGATCTTGGAGCCGTGGATACCGCCGTAGCCGTTCTCGACGCCGGAGTTGTGGCAGTTGGCGCACTGGATGCCAAGCACGTTGCCGAAGTCGGGGTTCTGCTCAGCGTAGGTGGTTGCTGCGGAGTACTTGGTGAGCGGGCCGTCAAAGCGGCTGACGAACTGCGTGCCGTCGGTTGCGGTGCCGGTGGTGTAGCCGTTGAACGGAATGGTGTTACCCGGACCGTTGCAGCGGCCGCCGGAGCCGTACTCGCCGGAGTGACCGGAAGCGCTGGAGTTGAATGCGCTGCCGTACTTGTTGAAGGAGTGGCAGTTGAAGCAGACCAGCAGGTTGTCGGTCTTGGTGTTGTTCACGATACCGGCAGTCGTGACATAAGCATTCTGGGTGTGACGAACGTCGGTGCCGCTGCTGTTACGGAGCATGTACTCGTTGTTGGAGCCGTGTGCGCCGATGACAGCCTTGTTGAAGGAAGCTGCTGCGAGATTCACGTCAGCCGCGCGGAACTGGCCGACAGTGTGGCAATCGCCGCAATGCAGGGTGGAGTCGTCGCCCAGGGATGCGGCGCCGGTGCGCGGTGCAGCTTCGCCAGCTGCATCAGCAAGCGGAACATAGAGAGCGTTGAAGTTGCCGGCGTCGAAGATGGTGGAACGTGCGCCGTAGAGAGCTGCAGTCGAGTTGTTGGCGAAGGTAGCCGGGGAAGCGATGACACGCTCAGCGCCTGCGCGGGTACGGCCGGAGTAGCGCGGGCCTTTAACTGCGTGGTGCGAGTTGTTGGTGGTATCGAACTGGTCGTCGACGTTGACGACAGCCGGGCGCTGCATTTTGTCGTAACGGTTGGAGATGGTGTCACCGAACGGGTTAGACGGGGAAGCGGTTTTGCCAGCAGCCGGAACGATGACGGCCTGGATGGCGACGCTGACCGGGGAGGTTGCGCCGTTGGCATCATGGCAGGTCATGCAGAAGGTGTCCATGGTGCTGTGGCTCGGGTTAGCCGGATCCCACTGCAGGTCGGCGTCGGTATCTGCGTTACGCAGGTGGGTTTTGTTGTCGACCATGTGCTTGGTAGCGTCAACAACGACGGCACCATGCGAAACCTTGCCTTCAAGGTGGCAAGCTGCGCAGTGGGCATCCTGAAGATCGACGCCGGTTACATGGTGCGACCATTTGGCGAACTCGTTCGTGATGGAACGAACGCCGTTGTTGTCATTGACAAGAGTCTTGTCGCTGAACGGGTTCTGCTGACCAACAGAGTGGCAGCCGATGCAGCTCAGGCCCTTAATCGAGTGAGCATCGCCATTGCCGGCTACGCCGGTTTCGGAGGTGTGGCACCCGTTGCAGGTGAAGCCTGCGTTCAGGTTAGTGGTCTGGTGCGGAATGGCATAGGCGCCTGTGTGGCAGCCGCTGCAGAGGACTGCACCAGCAGCAACGGGGGCGCTAAGGCCTGCGACTGCATTGGTAACAACGAAGGTCGACTTGTTTACGTTGACTGCATTGATGCCTGCGCTGTGCGGAGTTGCTGCAGTGTGGCAGGATGCACATGCGGAATGGGTGCTTTCGCCGTGGATGGAGCCATTGTAAGCGGCAACGATTGCCGGGGACTGCGTGCTGTGGCAAGAGACGCACTCGCTGTTAGCTGCGGTCTGAGCGTTGGCAACAACGATGGTGGAAGCAGCGGTAGTTACCGCGCCACTGTTGGCGGATCTAACCTGTGCGGAAACAACGGTGTTTCCTTCGACAGCGGTGAAGGAGTAGCTTGCCGAGGCGCCAAAGCCAGTCGCAGCACCGTTCACGATGAAGTTGTACTCAAGGCCGGTATCGTTGCTCGTTGCAGCGACGGACAGAGTAACCGTTTTGCCGGCTACAGCGTTGGTCGGTGCGAACAGGGATGCCGAGATTTTCGCGTCTACACCGAACTCAGGCGCCACGGTCTGGCCGGCGGCTGCGACGGTGAAGGACACGACTTTACCGGTTGCGGCGGTACGTGCGCCGTTTACGGTGTAGCCGGTGATCGTGTGGTTGCCATCAGCTGCGATGGTTACCGGGATCAGCGCGCCCTGGACATAGCCTGCAACGCTGGAGTTGCTCCAGGTGTTGTTCAGGTTCTGTGCGAAGATGCTGCCGCCGGCAACCTGGGTCAGGGTAAGCCCGTTGTAGATAACTGCGGCCGGGGTGTAGGTCACAGTAACGGTCTTAGGACCAGCTGCCAGGGCGTTTACTGCTGCGAGGTTAGCATCTACGCCGTTGATCTTGTAGGTCGGGGTACCGGCAGCTGCCAGCACGATCCCGGCTTTCGGGTAGAGGTAGTTGGTGCCGACTTTGAGGGTCTTGGTGGTCTGGACATCACCAGAGGTCTGGTAAGCAACCGTAACTGCCTGAGCCGCTGTTCCTCCTGCTACCTTCACCGTCAGTGTCCACGCATTTGCGAGGGCAGGAACGATAAGCAGCAGCAGGGTCAACATCATAAAACCTGCATTCTTGCGCATTGTTGTCTCCTATTAAAATAAAATGGTCAAGTCAATTTACGTTCTGCAATAAACCGGAATTAACTGCGTCTTCCTTACTTGATGTGGCAGGAAAGGCAGAGTTTCGATCCGGCCTGCGGAGCAAGCACGAGGTAGTTGATCGGCTCGTCGCCCGGGTACACGTTCTTCTTGTTGTGCACGTCGTGGCAGGTAGCGCAGGTCATGTATGCGCTGCCGTTGGCGGCAACATAGAGACGGTCGGCAATCTTGATCTGCTGGGTGTTGTCGAGGAACGGGGCGTTCGGGTTGCGGATCCATGCATCGGCATTGGGATCGTTTGCTGCCGCATCCAGGGTAGCCTGGTCCGGAGCGATGCCGCTCTCGGGCCCGATGCCTACTGCGACGTAGTCGAAGCCGACCGGGTGGTCGTTGGTCAGGCCTGCAACGCCTGCACCGACGCCGGCGCCGTTGCCAACGAGGGAGAAGTTGTCGCCAGTCAGAGTAGCTGCACCGGCGGATGCACCGTAGTGCTGGTCGGGTGCGATCGTGCCGTCATGGCAGCTCATGCAGAGACGGGTCGGTCCAATCGCCTTGTCGGAAGTTGCTTCCTGCAGTGCGACCGCGTTGATGGTCGAGCTGTTGTAAGCGACGTTGAACGGCTTGGTGTCTTCAGCGCGGGACCAAAGCGGGAGGTACTCGCCGCCGGTCGATGCCGCATGGTGAGGCGTATGGCAGAAAGCGCATACACGATCCTGGTTGTCGACATAACCGTACGTGGTCATGTCGTGCGGCCCGCCGATAACCCCATCACCACGGGCAGCAGCGCCGAAGGCAGCAGTTGCTGCTCCCAGGCTGACAACTGCTAGTAAAGCCAAAATCTTTTTGTTCATTGCCTAGTTCTCCTTTTTTCACCAAAGTTAAATGACATGTAGCTCTTCTTTGCAGGAACTACAAACTGCTGCTACGCGCTTCGCGTCTCCTTTCCGTCTTCCGACATTGGGTCTTTGAAGACTAAGTTGCGTCCCGATCTGAGACTGTTTTACCACCCGGCTGTTCATTACATTCAAACATCTAGAAAATTACATATAAGCTACCACTAAGCCCTCTTTTTCATTACATTAAAATGACACTTTCGTCATTTTGCAAGTTGGGTGCCAGCCGGCTATCTCGCGGCAAAGTGGAGGGGACGGATGCGTGGCGGTCGATGCACGGCTCAAATCAATCCATAAAGATCAGCGTGTTGGCCGCGAGGAGGCGGGCGGACTGCCAGATCCTCATGAGGACGCCGCCTCATCCGGTCCCGAATGGAGCGGAGATTAAGAGGTTATTACACGGTGTGATGCCGTTTTTTCACGTGACATGGCTGGGAGGATTGCGTGATGGCGCGATAGGGAGAGGCGAGCGGGGCGATGCGGATGGTCGGTCCAGTGAAGCCAGGCTAAGAACATGCGCGTTCATTGGCTGTCATTCGTGGCCAAATGCCGTAGGAAAGCCCGGCTCTACGCGGAGAGCCGGGCTTCTTTGTTACGGCTGTATCATACCTGCTTCATCAGGGCCTGACCTGCGGGGTGGCCATGGAGTTGATCTGCGCTGCGGTCAGCGGTCTCACATACTGCTCCGGCATGTGGATCGAATCCGGACCGTCCGCCTTGAACAGCACGCGGGGGCTCGGTGAGGTCCCGCCCGCGTTGAGCGGACCGGCTGCCGGGTTGGTCAGGTCTACGAAGTCCATGAGGAGCTTGCCGACCGGGTTCTCCGGAACGGGAATGACACCGGACGGCTTCACCGTGTAGCCCGCACCAAGCGCCGACACGGGCACGATGCCGTCCGGGTAGGTGGCGGGGTTGGGCGCCCACTTGACCACGCGGACCGGCAGACCGTCTCTCAGGTTGATGGCGTTCTGGATGCCGTGGCACTTGTCGCACTTGAGCGCGTTCACCCGGGTGATGGAGTGGCTGTAGTAGGGTGCGATGGCGGCATGGGTCCAACCCTGGTTGTCCTCGCCCGGGGCGTTCGCCGCGGTGCGGTCGGACACCAGCGACTGCATGCTGGCCGGGTAGATCTTGGTGGAGCCGTCGGGCATGACGCGGTTCACCAGGAAGCGCCAGGCGTTCGCGCCGGTGCCGCCGAACTTGCCGCTGGCGAACTTGGCGTGCAGGATGGTGGCGTCTGCCGGGTCGCTCGCCTCGTTGTCGAAGTGGCAGCCGTAGCAGGTGATAACGCTCTCCATGTGGCAGGTGGAGCAGGCGATGTTGGCCAGGTGCTGCGCGTGCTCGGGGATCAGGTCGCTGACCGCCCCCCTATCCTTGCCGTCGGCGTGGCAGTTCTCGCACTTGGCGGAGATGGCGCCGTCGGCCAGTTGGGTGGCAGTCGCCTGACCGTTGCCGTGCATGTCGGAGTAGCCGTGGCAGCCGTAGCAGGACATGCCGGCTACCAGGTGCACGTCGGTGAGCCCCATCGCCGCTTCGTTGACCTGGCGGCTGTGGCACCCTTTGCAGGTGGCGGCCGTTACCGGTGCGTCGAACGCGGTCGTGGCGAGAACGCCGTTGGTGATGGTCCTGTTGGTGTGGCAGTCGGTGCAGACCGGGGTGCCGGGCCAGGTGTCGACGCCGCCGATGGTCCAGGCGGCCGGGTTGTGGCACTTGGCGCAGGGAAGATTATTGTAGGCCACGTTCACGTAATTGCCGAAACCCTTCTGCAGCGGCTGGGCGGCAGCGTTGCCCAGGTTGTCGTTGTAGAAGGTCGCTTTCCCCTCGCGGGTGCCGTGCTGGCTCTTGGCAAAGGAGGCGTTGGTCGTTTGATGGCAGCCTTTGCAGGTGTTGGCATCGTAGCCTGCGGTCGCCGCGGCCGAGGTCGCGACGGCGGAGCCGTGATCCAGCTGCACGTCGGCAAGTTTCTGCATCTGGGCCGCGGTCAGCGGTTTGACGTAGGCCTCGGGCATGTGGATGGTGTCCGGCCCGTCCTTCTGGAACAGCACGCGCGGGCTGGCAGTCCCCAGGGTGGGGTCGGTGAGGTCTACGAAGTCCATCAGCAGCTTGCCCCTGGGATTCTCGGGGACCGGAATGACACCCTTGGGACCGACGAAGGTCGCCGCCACGTTCGCCGCGGGGACCGCTTCGCCTGCAGCCGCCTTCCAGGTGGTTACCCGCACCGGCTGGCCGGCGGCGAGCTTCACAGCAGTTTCGGTGCCGTGGCACTTGTCGCAGGACAGGGCGTTGACCCGGGTGATGGTGTGGCTGTAGTAGGGTGCTATGCCGGCATGGGTGTGCCCCTGTCCGTCATTGACGCCGTCCACCGTGTGGTCCGCAACGAGCGACTGCATGCTCCCCGGGTAGATCTTGGTGCTGCCGTCGGGCATGACGCGGTTCACCAGGAAGCGCCACGAGTTGCCGGAAGCTGCGGTGCCGCCGAACCGGCCGCTGAAGAACTTGGCCTTCAGTGCCCCGCCTGCGCCCGCCTCGTTGTCGAAGTGGCAGTTGTGGCAGGTGATCATGCTCTCCGCGTGGCAGGTGGAGCAGGCGATGTCGCCCGCATGCTGGACGTGCGCCGCGATGGTGCTGATCGGGCCCCTGGCCTTGCCCTGGCCGTGGCAGTTCTCGCACTGCGCGGAGATGGTGCCGAACTGCAGCTGGCTCGCGCTCTGGGTGCCGGTGCCGTGCATGTCGGCTGTGGAGTGGCAGGCCATGCAGCCCATGCCTGCGGCGAAATGCACGTCGGTGAGCCCGGCGGCGCTTTCATTGGCCTGACGGCTGTGGCATCCGAAGCAGGTGGTTTTGCTGACCGGGGCGGTTACCGCTGTGGTATCGACTCCGGCGGCCTTGTTGCCGTGGCAGTCGTTGCAGACCGATACGCCGCCGGTCAAAGCGGCCCACTGGTCGGTGCCGCCTGCGGGAGTCCAGGCTGCCGCGTTGTGGCACTTGCCGCAGGGAAGTGCCGCGTAGGCAACCTGTACGTAGTTGCCGAACCCCTTCTGCAGCTCGGTTGCCGCCGCGTTGTTGAGGTTGTCGGTATACCAGGTCGCCTTCCCCTGCCTGGAGCCGTGCTGGCTGACGGCGAACGACGCCTTGATGGGCTCATGGCAACCGGAGCAGTTGATGCTGGCGGCATGGGCAGTCACGGCGCCCGCGTTGTGGGGAGTCGCGCTGTGGCAGGAGGCACAGGAGTTCACCAGACCGGTATAGCCGTGCACGGACGGCTGCTGGCTGTGGCAGGAGGCGCACTGGCTGTTCGCGTCGACCACCGCGTTGGCGACTACGATGGTGGAAACAGCAGTGGTGAAGCTGCCGCCGTTGGCGGACGCCACCTTTGCCGCGACCTTGACGGTCCCTTCCGCCGGGGTGAAGGTGTAGCTCGCTGCGGCAGAAGCGGTGGTGAAGGTAGCACCGTTGTCGGTGGAGAAGGAGTAAAGCAAGGTGGTGTCGTTGCTCGTTGCAGCGACGCTCAAGGTAACGGCCTTGCCGGCTACGGCGTTGGTCGGCGCGAACAGGGATGCCGAGATTTTCGCGTCTACAGCGAACTCGGGCACCACGGTCTGGCCGGCGGCAGCAAGGGTGAAGGAAACGACTTTACCGGCGGCGGCGGTGCGTGCGCCGTTTACGGTGTAGCCGGTGATGGTGTGGTTGCCATCAGCTGCGATGGTTACCGGGATCAGCGCGCCCTCTACATAGCCTGCAACGCTGGAGTTGCTCCAGGTGTTGTTCAGGTTCTGTGCGAAGATGCTGCCGCCTGCCACCTGGGTCAGGTTGAGGCCGTTGTAGATGACCGCGGCCGGGGTGTAGGTCACGGTAACGGTCCTGGGACCGGTTGCAAGGGCGTTCACTGCTGCGAGGTCAGCGTCGACGCCGTTGATCTTGTAGGTCGGGGTGCCGGCAGCCGCCAGCACGATCCCGGCCTTCGGGTAGAGATAGTTGGTGCCGACTTTGAGGGTTTTGGTGGTCTGAACATCACCAGAGGTCTGGTAAGCAACCGTAACTGCCTGAGCCGCTGTTCCTCCTGCCACCTTCACCGTCAATGTCCACGCGTTGGCGAGGGCAGGAACGATAAGCAGCAGCAGGGTCAGCATCATAAAACCTGCATTCTTGCGCATTGTTGTCTCCTATGGGAATTAAATGTCACGTCAATTCACTGTCTGCAACCGACTCGTCTCACCTACTTGATGTGGCAGGAGAGGCAGAGTTTCGACCCGGCCTGCGGAGCGAGCACCAGGTAGTTGATCGGCTCGTCGCCCGGGTAGACGTTCTTCTTGTTGTGCACGTCGTGGCAGGTGGCGCAGGTCATGTAGGCGGAGCCGTTGGCCGCCACGTAAAGCCGGTCGGCAATCTTGATCTGCTGGGTGTTGTCGAGGAACGGGGCGTTCGGGTTGCGGATCCATGCATCGGCATTGGGATCGTTGGCCGCCGCATCCAGGGTCGCCTGGTCCGGGGCGATGCCGCTCTCGGGCCCGATGCCGACGGCCACGTAGTCGAAGCCGACCGGGTGGTCGTTGGTGAGCCCCGCGACACCGGCACCCACGCCGGCGCCGTTGCCGACCAGGGAGAAGTTGTCCCCTGTGAGCGTTGCCGCACCGGCCGATGCACCGTAGTGCTGGTCCGGTGCTATCGTGCCGTCATGGCAGCTCATGCAGAGACGGGTCGGTCCGATCGCCTTGTCGGAGGTTGCTTCCTGCAGCGCGACCGCGTTGATGGTCGAGCTGTTGTACGCGACGTTGAACGGCTTGGTGTCCTCGGCGCGGGTCGATGCCGCATGGTGGGGCGTATGGCAGAAAGCGCATACACGATCCTGGTTGTCGACATAACCGTAGGTGGTCATGTCGTGCGGCCCGCCGATAACCCCGTCACCGCGGGCGGCGGCGCCGAAGGCAGCTGTCGCTGCTCCGAGGCTGCAAACAGCTAGTAAAGCGAGAATCTTTTTGGTCATTGCCTGGTTCTCCTTTTCACCAAAGTTAATGTACATGCAGCTTTTCTCTTGCGGGGACTACAATTTGCTGCCAGCGCTTGACATCTCCTTTCCGCCCTCCCACACGCTACTCTCGCCAGTGCGGTACGGCTTGATGGCCCCATGGTTCACTGCGGGGGTTGCCTCATTCACCTCACCAGTCACATTTGTTAATCCACCTACCCATATATGCAGGTTTTACGATTAAGCAAATTAAGTGCCACCAACGACGTGCTGTTGCAGTCCGTGGTCTGAGCAGGGGTCAGGTTGCAGACGCGCCCTTTGGGAATGGCTTAGCTATCGGCATGTTGCAGGGAAAGCGCGGCTCGCGGGAAAACCCGTCCCGGGGCCGCCCGACACCCGGGGTTCATATTGTCAAAAAATAATGAATGTCATTCCACCTAATAGTGCGGCTTTTTCACGTAGCTGGAATTAAAGCAATGCGGCAGGATGTCCAATGGGGGCTAGGCCACCTGAGGGACAGGGTTTTGGAGTGGACCAGACGGCGTGGACCTGGGGGGATCGTGCGGGCCATACCTGCAAATTCAGGGTGTTGTTATGAAATGCATCTAAGGCGGGTGAATAGAGGCGGGTGAATAGAGACGGGTGAATAGAGACGGGTGAATAGAGACGGGTGAATAGAGACGGGTGAATAGAGACGGGTGAATAGAGACGGGTGAATAGAGACGGGTGAATGGAGACGGGTGAATGGAGACGGGTAATAGAGACGGGTGAATAGAGACGCATGGCAATGCGTCTCTACGGTGGAACCGCGAGGGAATTGCCGGGGGCCGTAGAGACGCATTGCATGCGTCTCGGAATTGCATGCTTTCTCTGCGGTGGAACCGCGGGGGGATTGCCGGGGGTTGTAGAGACACATGCAATGTGTCTCTACGGTGGGGCAAGGGTGGGGTTGACGGGCCGTGGGGGTGTAAAAAGG
>Ga0209317_1003240_pt1 | contig 10450 bp, 8 predicted proteins | sample RifGroB2_FD_183994 | JGI IMG/M metagenome (GOLD analysis project Ga0209317, IMG submission 183994) | Soil microbial communities from Rifle, Colorado, USA - Groundwater B2 (SPAdes) (version 2) | ecosystem: Environmental > Terrestrial > Soil > Unclassified | place: Rifle, Colorado | collected...
GGCAGTCAACGCACTGCACATGCTTTTTATCGCTGCTTAATGGAAGGGGTTCGTTACCTACATGGATCCCGACATAGTTCTGCACAGGGTGTGTGTACGGCTTGGCGAACTGGCTCACGATGTCGGGACCGGAGGCGTCCGTGTAGGTGGCCCCCTTGTGGCAGGTCCCGGTACAGTTGGTCTCTTCACCCAGAAGCGGCTGGGGCTGCCGCAGAAGGTGCACGCCACGCTGCGCGTTGTGGGGGAGATGGCAGTTTATGCAGCCGTCCGCCGCGACCGGGATCGACACCTCCGGCACATAGCGCTGCCCGCCGGTGCGGTGCGTGCTGTCAGCGTCGCTCCAGCCGGTCTTGTTGTGGCAGTCCGTACAGAGGGCATCGTGCTGCACCGAGGTGTCCCGCACCAGGAAGTTGCCGTACTGGTTGTTGTGAGGGTCATGACAGGTGTTGCACTCCACGAAGGTATCCTCCGCGAGATGGATTCCCTTCGATTCCAGTGTCGCCTTGTCGTACAGTTCGGTGGCGAGGCCGTAGGTCATGGAGATCGGATGGCTCGTGGAAAGATCCTTGCCGAGGTTCGAGTTCATGCGCGGGTCGGCATCCGAGGGGATCGCCCCCAGGGTGGAAATCTGGAAATCGTCGTCCAGGCGCCCCAGCGCGATGGTGCCGTCATGGCAGCTGAGACAGAGACGGGAGACCCCCTTGGGCTGCTGCGGATTCGCCTTTATGGTCGGAGAGGCATAAGGGACGTAGATGCTGGCATTGGACTTGCGGCTCCAAAGCGGACCGTCGAAGGTTGCGTGATGAGGTGTATGGCAGAAGACGCAGACACGTTCCTCGTCCGACGCCTTTATGTCGTGGGCCCCGCCGCCGCCGGTTACGGATAGATTGTGCGGCGTGTTGACGATGTGCAACCCCTGGGTGGAAGCGGGCGCAGTTGTCGCTGTCTGCAAAAGAGCGCTCAGCAAAACGGCTATAACTAGTATGCACTTGCACGTATTCATATGGGTACCCACAGGTTCTGGTTGCTATTTGCTGCCGGCCGACGGTTTGGTAACCGGTTCATCCACCTTGAGGTACTTGAAAACCTGCACCCGCCGATTGTAGGAGTCGGAAACGTATATGTAGTCGTTCCTGTCGATGTGCAGCCCTGAAGGCATCCAGAACTGACCCGCCCCCACGCCATGCCGGCCGAAGTCGAGCAGCACCCTGCCGGATTGGTTGAAAATCTGCACAGCATCGAACATGGCGTCGCAGACGTAGATGTGCCCGTCACTGTCGACCGCGACCCCCTTCGGTTTGGCAAAACTGCCGACGGTGTCGCCCGGCCTGCCGAAGCTGCTCTTGAAGCGCCCTTGCGGGGAGAATATCTGAATGCGCGCGTTGAGCGCGTCCGTTACGTAGAGCCACCCCTGCTTGTCGACCACGAGGTCGGTCGGGTAGTTGAACTGCCCCTGTCCGGTGCCCCGCCCCCCGATACGCAGGCGCTCGGCCCCGCCCAGGTCGATCACCACGACCTGGTGGCTTGCGGTATCCGAGACGTAGAGCAGACGGTTCTGCTTGTTGAAGGCGATGCCGGTCGGCCTTCCCAATGGGAAATGGGTGAAACGCTCCAGTTTTTTGTCTTCCAGGCCGTAGCGGTAAACGATCCCGGTCCCGGCATCGGTTATGTACAGGTTGTTGCTGTCGTCCTCGGCAACCGCGATCGGGGTGCGGAAGGCGGGGGTCTTGCCGCCTCCGATGACGGTGTAGAGCTTCTCGGTCTGGTCCATGACATGGACCACGGCAAGACCTACGTCTACTATGAAGATACGGTCGCGGTCGTCCACGAACACGCCGTAAGGCTTGCCCAGGCGCGTATCTTTTTCGCCGGCGACGAATTCCACCACGCGCTGCCAAAACCCCTTGGCGATGCCGAGATCGCGATAGCTGCTGATCTCCCTGACCCAGGTTATGCGCGAGGGCAATGGGAGCGGCGGCCACTGCAACTCGCGGTCCGGCGGGGCCGGACGGCGCGCTGCCAAGGAGACGTTACCGCAGCCGGCAAGCAGGGCAAGCAGGCAGCAGCAAAGTAAAAACCGGGTTTTTTGTATCATGGCCGCACTCTCACTTGGTTAGAAATACCTCGACAGCCTTAACTGAAGGTGTTCGTCGCTGGTCAGGTTACCCGATGTGTAGCGGAAATTGGCCTGGGTCAGCGCGGATATCACCATCTTGCGCAAATTCCACTGCACGCCAAGACCAAGAGAAAGGTTGTCGGTGGTGACGGTCCCCCTGGAGTCCATGAAGCTGGCCGACGCCGTTACCACCGCGGAATTTTCCAGAGCCTTGGAGTAGCTTCCCCCCGCCGAAAAGATGTTCACGCTGCGCCTGCTGCCGCTGGTATTGACCAGCGGGTTCGTTTCCACCAGCACGTAGCGGTCCGACGCGGTGAAGGAAACCTTCCCGCCGCTGTAATCGCCGCCGTAGACAAGATAGCCGCTCACGCTCTGGTTCCGGTCCACGTCCGACGACGTGTTGTCATATTCGCCGGTGAAGGAGCCGGACCGGTACCTTCTCTCAAAGCCTACCCTGTAGGACTCCGAACCGATCAGGTTGACCTGATCCTCCTGTCCCGATATCAGATCCTGCCGCGAGGTGTCATAGCTTGCGAAGATCCGATACTTGTTGTCAAAAAGGATGACATCCCCCCCGACCCCCTGGGACGAATAGGAGTAGGTGATCTGCGTGTTTACGAAATGCTGGTAGGAAATCAAAAGCCGGTCGCCGGTGAGGATCTCGGATCCGGCGACGCGCACAAAGATCTCCGTCTGGGTGCCGACCTGCCTTACCTGGTAATCCCTGTTCTCGACATACGGTATGGCCCGGACCGCCGGGTCGGCGTTGCGGACCACGACACTGCCGGGCACCACCTCCGGCTTGATCAGCAACAGCGGCTCAGTGGCGCTCGCCGTGTGCGGTTCATCGAACACCCCCAGCCTGTCGTCGGAGAGTTCGTTGGAGCTTACCCCGAATTGCTTATGCCCCTGCAGGTGGAACATGCTCTGGGCGGGGAGCAGTTTTTGATAAGACATGCTCAAGGTGCCGGAGGCGTTCCTCTCGGTGCCTGTATTCAGCGAGTTGTGGGTTCCCATCAGATCGAACCGGGTGGTCAGGCTTTGAAAGAGCCGATGCTGCATCCAGAATCTCGAACTGTTCAACCGCTGGGATTGGCCAAGGCTCTCTCTGTTGCTAAAGGTGTAGTCAAGCCCTGAGGTCAGCGCCCTGCCGAAATCCCAGGCCAGGTACTCTCCCAGCTCGGCTGAGCGCGACTCGTTGGCACCCCTCTGGTTGCCGATGCGCCATCTCGAGTACAGGACCCTGTTCAGCGGCTTAAAGTTGCCGATCTTGTAGGCGTTGTTCAGCGTGGCTTCCAGGTTGCCGGTCTTCTCGAAAGTCCCCCCACCCTTGACGGCTCCACTCTGGCTGGAGTTGAAGATGGTGAACTGGGTCTGGCTTTTGTCTCCGTAGTTGTGGGAGGCGCCGAAGGAAAAGGTGTCGCTCAGCTGTATCCTGTCACTCTCCAGGCCGCTTGTTTCGTTGCTGGAGCGGTTGTAGTTGAAGGCTACCGGGAGGAACCTGTTGTTCAGCGTCACGCTTATCCCGCTGGTGTCGTTTTTTTGCTGGTAGCTGGAGGCGAACTCCCTGGGGATCTCCGTGATGTTCGATGACAGGAAGAAGTTGACCGGATAAGGGAACCTGTCCAGGAGCACCCCGTTTATGTCGTACAACAGTCCGTAACCATTTGAAATGCCTGTCGATTTACCTTGACCGCTGAACTTTTCCTGGTTTGCCTGGAGATCCATGGCGATCTGGCCGTGCAGCAGGCGCGCCTTGTAGACCGTGTAGTCGATGCTTAGGCGGTAATCCTCCTGCATGCCGTGCTGCGAGGTCGAGTTGAGCGTCCCCTGATTGGCGTCGAACCGGTACGACAAGTCGACCGATTGCCTGAGGTTGCTCAAGGTGAGAAGGCTCGTCACCTGGGCCGCGGCTTCGGTCGCCGCCCCGCCCAAAACGAGCGTGGTCATGAGGGAAAGGGTGGGTAGTTTCATCCACTTCCTGATCATTTCAAAAAGAACGGCGTGCTACCGTAGTGGGGATTATGGCAGTCGATGCATGCAAGCTTGCGATCCGCCACCTTGTCGTGCAGGCTCAAGGCCGCCCTCGGTTCACGATGGCAGGTGACGCAAATCAGCTTGGCGCTGGTCTTTAAAAGCGGTCCGTCCGGCGAGTTGTGCGGGACGTGGCAGGCCAGGCAGTCTCCCACCGCTGCAGGGCCGTGCAGGTAGGGACCCTTGAAGAAGCCCTTGTGGCACATGAGGCAGATCTCGTTGGGCGGCCGGACCAGGCCGCTGTCCTTGCTCTTGTCGTGGCAGTCGTTGCACTTTTTTTCCCCGTAGGGGCGGTGCACCGACTCCTCTCCGGCATCGGCCCCGCTGCCCGCGGCCTTTTTCCCGGACAGCTCGTCACGCAGGTCCGCCAGCTTCTTGTCCGCGTACTCCGTGCATATCTGCTCGGGAGGGGGGAGGGTCGGAACTCCGTCAAAAACGGTGGTCAGCACCTTGTGCCTGGTGATCGGGTCGCAACCCGCCAGAAAGCAGACAAAAACCATGGCCGAAACGGCTATATATCTTGTAGTTCTCAGCATCTTCCCCTGATTCCCGGAGTTGTCATATTCCCTGATCGGTGCCGTTCCTCGACGGGACGGCTTTCCACCCCGAAGCTCCTCCGGTGACGGATGAGACAGAGAACTGCTGGCGGCCGCCCTCTCTGCTCCCCTCCCGGTTCCGGGAGGGGAGTCAAGCAGGGTTTCGGCTGCCTGATGAGACCTACTTGGCCTGGCTGGCAGGCGCGGTCTGGGCGGCGCCCCCTTTGGGCGCCTCAGCAGGCTTGGGCGGATCGTAGTTGGGCGGGGGAGTGGTCCCCTTCATGTGCCCCAAACCGTAGAAGGCCACCTTTACAGGCCCGAACTGGTTGGTGACGATAATGATCTGTTCCAGGATGAAGCCGGGCTCGGCGAGAGTCTGGAAGTACTCCAGGTTGTCCGTGGTGGTCGTCACGCCGGCGGGGAGGTTCAGCGAGCCTTCCACGAACCCCGGGTCGCCGAAGAACATCAACAGACGCCCCTTGTCGTTGAAGATCTGCACGTTTTGGTGCGAGGCGTCGGCCACGTAGATGCGACCCTCCTTGTCGACTGCGACCCCCCTGGGGCGGCCGAACTCGGAGAAAGCATCCCCCATCTTGCCGAAGGAGCTGATGATGTGACCGTCCCGGTCGAGCTTTATGATCTTGCCGCTCCCTATGTTGGTGACATAGATGAAGCCCGCCGCATCCATGGTGAGGTTGGTCGGCATCGACAACCCTTGCACGGCGTCGGTGCTCTTGCCGATGGTTCTCAGCAGTTCGCCGCTTTTGCGATCGATGACCTTGATCTCGTTGTTCGTGTAGTCGAGCGCGTACAGGTTTTCATCGTCCACTGCGACATCGACAGGCTTCATGTTCAGATCCTTGCCGTAGGCCTGTATGAAGTTGCCGGAAGGGTCGTACATCATGATCTCTTTTCGGAAGGTGTCTGCCACGAAAAGATTGCCGTCCTTAGCGACAGCGAGGTTGATAGGTTTCCGGAGCTTTCCCTGCCCCTTGTTGCCGGCAATGGCATGAAAGCTCTGCTGCGCCAGGTCCATGACCATCACATCGTTGGCGATGGAGTCGACCACATAAACCTTGCCCCCCTCCGTGGAGATGCCATAGGGCTTGGCGATGTACTTTATGGCTTCCTCCTCGGTCTCGCCGAAGGAGAACAGGGAAAAGCCACCTTTCACCTTCACCACGTCCTTGGAGCTCGACACCCCCTTGAGATACTGAACGCGCGGCGGATTCGGCACCGGCGGGAAGAAGACGGGACCGCTTAAGGAGCCTTTCTTGGCGGAGCAACCAGTAAGACCGACCGCTAGCAGTGCGGTCATAAGAAGCATGCTTCGTTTCACATTGCCAGGTACCTTTGCCATTAATCTTGAGACCATTGCCTGTTCTCCCTTGCTGATTTGTTCAACTGCCGACTTTTGAAGATGAACTCTCGCTACAGTAAAGCTCGTGCAACGGGGGCAGCGCACTGCCCCGGGAACCGCCGGATCCGCACTCCGTCAGGATCGGGGCGCCAACTGTGTCACTTGGCTTCCAGGGTGTAGACCTGCGGCTTCTCGCGGTCATAGGTGAAGGCGCGGTGGCATCCCGGGGCGCAACTGCCTCCGGTAGAGGTGATCTTGAAGTTGATAGGAATTTTCCAATCGCCAAAAGCTGCGCCTTCCACGTTGATCAGCTTCTCTCCATTACTTGCGTGAGGCGCATGGCAGACCCTGCAGCTCCTCCCCTTGCGGACGTTGTTGACATGGAGATAGTGCAGGTTCCGGTTGCCGTTTCGGAATTTGGTGTAGATGGTGGTATCGGGAAAGCTCAGCAGGTTCTTGTCGTGGCATTTCAGGCAGACCTGGTAGGCTCCCGTCTTGTAAGGCGCATAGAGGGTATCCGGATACACCCCCGACAGCATGCGGAAATGATCCGAGCCGTGTGGATCGTGACATGCCTTGCACTGCCCCTTCTGGATAGGACCGTGCAGGAATTTCTTCCCTTCCAGTTCCTTCTTGATGTTGTGCAGCGGTGGCTTGCCCAGGGTATCGGTCCCGTGGCAACTGAGACAGGTGCTTTTCTCGTCCTGCGCCAGAAGTCCCTTCGCCTTCGAGAAGTGGCTTGAGTGACAACTGCTGCACCCTGCCTCCTGTATGAGCGGCTTGTGGGGGACCTTTGCCTCGGTCAGTTTCTTGCCGACGGCCTTGTGGCAGCCAACGCACAGATCGGGCATCTTCTTGTTGAGGAACATGGAAACCGGCGATCCGTGGGCGTTATGGCAGGCGGTGCAGGGATCGTTCTTGACCGGCGGATGCACCACCGCGGCCCCTTTCATCACGCCGGCGAAGTCGGCGTGGCACTTGAGACACAGTTCCCGGACCGACCCTTTCAGCAGCCCCTTGTTGGCCGACTGGTGCGGATCGTGACATTCGCTGCAGGAGCCGACTGCGGCAGGGCCGTGCATGAACTTCGCCTTTAACGACGCGCTGTCATGGCACCGCTTGCAAAGCGGCATCAGGTCGTCCCCGGTATCGAGCAGGAATTTCCCACTGGCGCCGTGCGGCTTGTGGCAGGCAAGGCACTCGCCTTTCTTCGCGGGCGCGTGCACGACCTTCTTGCTAGCCATGTCTTCATGGCAGGTTTTGCAGAGAGCTCCCCCAGTTGCCGCCAGCTCGAAGCTTTTGCCTCCCTTCAACGGGTGCTCCTTGGCACGCTGCGTGTGACAGCTGAGGCAGTCGCCATCCTTCACGGGGGCATGCAGCTGCTTGAATGCGACGACATCGGGATGGCAGGTCGCGGTTACGCAGGTTTCTCCCTCGGCGTTACTGAAAAGGGCGAGACCGAGAAGCGCGATGGGGACAATGGCACGAATCTTCATTAATGGCATCCTACCTGGAAGATGAGATATGTTTTGTTTTTCAGGTGCGGATCAGGAGCAAAAAAAACCGGCTTGCGAAAGCGTCGAAAATTGGTACCCTCTTCAGCGTCGCTCCACCCGGCGCACAGCCACGACCTTCCGATGAATTACCCGCTCCGAGAGCCCAGCCAAGGTATTGAAGCTACGCATAAAGCGAACCGAGGCACTGCGGCGAGCCATAAAAAGCGGCGCTAAAAATGACCGTCCTTAAGTCGAAGAGACTCGATGCCGCTTCGACCAGGCGGGCGGCACCGCGATTTAGCTGCGGCAGGATAACCCCCTCCGTCGCGGTGAGCGCAGAAAGGATCTGCCGCAGGATATGCTATTTTCACTATAAAAAGCCAGCAAAATTCTCCAGTTTTTTAGCAGAATCGGCAAAAGTTTTCAATATGAAATGACCCCATTCCGGCTGTTTCGCCTATCTCTGGCCGATCAAGGGAACGCGGCAGCGTGGCCGCACCATGCGAAAGGTCTAATTTAGAACAGGCCAAGATAGTCCGGCGACAGGTCGCGGCAACGGCTGGGGATCCCGCCAAATGCCTTACAGGTTCGGCTGACAGGCTGGCTGCGGCAGAGGGGAGGGTTTGGCTTGCAGCAATGGGGTGTGCCTGGGAATGCGCGGGCGAAAAGCTCCGCTCTTGCGCGGGAGGATGTGACACGGGGGAAGGCGCCCCCCTCTCCTCACCTTTACGCCTCGGGGTAATCTGAAAGCGCCAGGAAGGTCTCCTTCAGCTCAAAGGAGAAGATCGAGAACATCCTTTCGGCGAGCCGTCTGGTGAGCAGCGGCGGAAAGAGCGGCACGGCCAGCCGGTAAATAAGGTCGAGCAGCCCGTCGTGGGGGTTTTCTTCCAGGAAGAGGGCGCCGTATTGCAGCACCGGCGCAAAAAGCAGGGCCTCTTCCATGACGGCGTCATCCTCGCTGAAATAAGGGAGGATCATCTCCAGGGAGAAGCAAAGGCCGGAGCCACCGGCATCTTCAGCGATGCTGAGCAGCACCTCGTCCTGTGGGGAGCCGAACTCCAAGGCCTCGGGCGACAGGTCCCCGGCCGGAAGCACCATCACCTTGCCGTGAATCGGGTCTATCCCGTAGGGGGCACCCCTGCCGGCCAGGAAACGCTCCAGTGCCAGATACCCTTTGGTCTGCACCCTACCCATGCCGCGGTAGAAGGCGGGACGAAACGCGTCCCTGTTGGTGATCAGTTCCTCGAGCGGTATGAATTCCTGCTCGGCTCCAGATGGCCTCGCGCTCCTTATTTCCGCATTATTCACGACGAGTTTCAGGTGCGACCTCTTGCGCTCGTCCTTATCCTTTGTCATCTACTCCGTCACCCCCCTGGTGCTGCCTTGAGTACTGTAATACACCCCGCGGCAGACGGGTGTCAAGAAATCCCTCCCGAGGGTGCCCGGGCGCCCCTGGCCGGCACGGGGAGATGCCATACCCCGTAGCCCTCCGGGAGCAGGCCCCCCGAAGGGGCGGATGGGGGGGCGTTGCCAGGCAGTGCCGCAGCCGGCCGGGAAAGCGTCGCTACCGGCGCGTTGTTCAAAAAAAGGGGCGAGTTGGCACTCGCCCCTGCGATTATTGTGATACGACACGCCGGTCAGCGGCGCCGCCTGCTCCTCTAGAAAAAGCGCGCCCCCGCCTTGATGTCTGCGACGCTTATGCTGACATTTGCCGCATCAACCTTTGCCGGCAGATGGGAGGGGTTGCAACCGCCGCTCGAAGCGGCGCCGATGCGTACGATGGCGAATTTCATGTTGCAGTTCTTGCAGATCATCTTGTCACCCTGCTGCTCGTAACCCTTTTTCTCCCTGAAACAGACATCGCAGGCGTCGAAAGCGGTGTGCAGGGCGCCGTCGCTCCCCTTGACGATGAAAAAGTTGATCTCCTTGCCGCCGTCGGCCAGTCGGTAGTAATGCGCCTTGCCATCGCTCACCTTGGCGACCGGAATGATGACGGCGCCGTTTACCGGCTTCACCTTTTCAAACTTGCCCATACCCGGGATGGAGAAGGCAAAAGCCACGGTCGCCGCGACAAGCAGTGACAGGGAGACCAAGATACCGAGTTTGATACCGTTTTTGCAAATCTTAAGCATTTCGAACTCCTTTTCCGATTTTTTCAGGTCCATCCGCTACCTATCGCATTTGTGGAGCGGCATTCCTGCCGCGATTCATCGCCGTGACGATCGCGGCAGGAATGCCGCTCCTACGGGAAAAACAAGCCGCGCGAGAGAATTTTAATTCCTTTTCTTATTTGCCGCCGCACCCTTGAGCGCCGCAGCACCCTCCTGCAGCAGCCGGCCGGGCGCCGATGTCCCGGCCCACCATTGACCTGAACTGTTCAGGTGTAAGCACCGCCTGCACGCTGCTCTTGAACCCGGTCGCAGCAACAGTCTGCGCTAGCCGCTCCGGCGCGACCTGTTTCGAATCATATCCTGCTACGACTAATCCCCCCTCCAGATCCACCTCAGTCGCCGCAACTCCCGTCTCGGACTGCAGGGCCTTGGTGATCTTCGTGATGCAGCTGCCGCAGGTCATGCCGGAAGTTTTCAGCACCACGACAGCATCCGCAGTCGCGCCAACCCGGACGTAAAAGGCAAAAACCGCCAAAGTGACTGCTACTGCGAGGACAAGGCAGGTATTTAGCGCTCTGTTTTTCATATGGATCGGCTCCGATTTGGCTTGCGCGCTCCAAGTGCAGGAACTGCACGTAAGCATTCAACCATTTTCAAAGAGCGTGCCAGAGGCAGATGTAAGCGCAAACGCCAGATATCGTTGCCGTCCTTTCGAAGGGGCGGCGATACGCCACTCTCCGGCTGTGGAATATCCCGCAGCCGGCGTAGCATTTTCCACAGTTCAGCCGCCCCCCTCA
>Ga0209317_1003241_pt1 | contig 10446 bp, 6 predicted proteins | sample RifGroB2_FD_183994 | JGI IMG/M metagenome (GOLD analysis project Ga0209317, IMG submission 183994) | Soil microbial communities from Rifle, Colorado, USA - Groundwater B2 (SPAdes) (version 2) | ecosystem: Environmental > Terrestrial > Soil > Unclassified | place: Rifle, Colorado | collected...
TCCACATGACGGCGCCACATCCCGAAGGAGATGGTGCTGTAAAATGCATGAGTGATGCATTAAAAATGGCAACCCTTTCTCAAACTGACATTGGTTACATCAACGCACATGGCACGGGAACACCCCATAACGACAAAACAGAAACCACCGCCATAAAACGCGTCTTTGGTGAACATGCCTATAAAATTCCTTGCAGTTCTACAAAATCCATGATTGGTCATCTCATGGGCGCAGCAAGCGCTGTAGAATCGGTCATCTGCTGTCTGGTACTGAGGCATGGAATAGCGCCGCCAACAATCAATTATGAAACGCCCGATCCTGAATGTGACCTTGACTATATACCGAATAAAGTGCGCGAATTAAAAACAAGACATGTGCTCAATAATTCATTCGCCTTCGGTGGGAATAACGCTACCACAATATTCAGTAGGATGGATTAAGCCTGTCCTGAGTGTGCGAAGGGCAAAGCGAACCCATCATTGACTATTGTGCCTTAGGGATTGACAATAAATAATCTTAACAAGTTTGTTGTCCGACACTTTGAAGATCAGGCGCTTCGACAGGCTCAGTACAAGCACTGTCAGGGCTAAAGCCCAATTCAGGCTTCGTCGTGAGCTCAGTCGAACGATAAGACCGTCACTAACCCCAGCCTTAAGGCTGGGGTTAGTGGGTATACGCCATACCGGGGCTTTAGCCCTGATGGCACAGCAACATGAAGTTGTTCTTGTTATTTATTGTCAATCCCTTAGTGGCTATTATTTGATAAATAATATGAAAAAAAGAGTTGTTATCACTGGAATTGGTATTGTTTCTCCTCTTAGCTGCGACAAAGAGGCGTTCTGGAACAATCTCATTGAGGGAAAGTCAGGCATTGCGCCCATGACTTCTCTTGACCTGTCTCCCTATAAATGCAAGCAGGGCGGCGAGGTCAGAGACCTTAAACCCGAAGTGTACCTCGGCAGCAAGGGTTTAAAATATTTAAATAAAGGTACACGATTTCTGGGCTCTGCTTCCAAGATGGCCATTGACGATGCAAAGCTTCCAACAGACGGTTCCCTGTCAGAAAAAATGGGCATTGTCATCGGTTCGTCTCTCGGAAATTTTTCTGAGACGACGGATTATTTTTATGAAATTATCAGGAATAATCCATCAGAACTATCTCCTATGCTCAGCTATGATGTTGCCTTAAATTCTTCTATCAACTACGTGTCTGTCATTTTCAAAATAAAGGGACTCGCCCGTACCATATCGGCAGGTTTCACGTCAAGTACCGATGCCATTGGTGATGCGTATAAAATGATTCAAAGAGATATGGCAAAGGTAATCGTGGCAGGGGGGGTAGAGCAGATTTCCATTGATTTGTATCTCATATTTTACCTGCGTGGACTCCTGTCGGGACTTGACGGCACAAAAGAGAAAAGCCTGCCATTTGATAAGGCAAGAAACGGTTTTGTCATGGCAGAAGGCAGTTATGTGGTAATCCTGGAAGAACTCCAACATGCATTAGACCGAGGTGCTCATATTTACGCTGAAATAAAGGGTTTTGGAAGCACGTTTGTAGGGGGCAAGAAACACCCGGAAGACATAAGAGTGCGACGTGTCGAAAAAGCCATGCACGATGCCCTTGAAGAGTCCGGGGTAAAAAAAGAACATGTCAGTTTCATCAGTGCAAATGCAAACGGATGCAAGATGCAGGACGCAGTCGAGGCGAAGGCCATCCAGTCTTATTTTAGCACTGGGAGCAGTCAAATACCGATAACTGCAATCAAATCGAATGTGGGGGAGTCTTACGGCACTTCAGGCGCAGCCCAACTCATTTCCACGGCCATGTCCATCAATACAGGTCTTATACCCCACATCATCAATCACAGCAACAAAGATCCAGAAATCAACTTAAATCTTATCCTTGAAAAACCCTTTAGAAAAGAGATACAGAACGCAATAATAAACACCATGGATTATGATGGAAATAATTCATGTTTGGTGATCAGCAAACATAACAAATAGTATAATGCTTATTGAGTGTTTTATCTGAAATATCATAAATAACTTATTGATAATTATAGAATAAAGATAAAAGTAAATGTTAGATTTATAAATTATAAAACACACATTAGAGTAAACAAGACCATATGATCTCAGAAAATCATATCACAGTTATTAAGAAAGGGACTGATGCTTGGAATTCATGGAGAGATAAAAATCCCCACATCAAGCCTCTCCTTAGAGGCGAATACCTCGAAAATATAGACGGTATCAGAATTAACTTTAGAGACACTGATTTGTCTAATGCATCCATGGAAGAAGTTAAACTAATTGAGGCCGATCTAAGAAATTCAAATCTGTCTCATGCTAAACTGGGCGGAGCCAATCTTCTAAGAGTAAAATTGATTAATGCAAATTTGCAGAAAACTATATTTTGTAATCGCTGCATGAATGCGATATCCAGTATTAAACATCACAAAAATAGAATCTCTTATGAGTCGTATAGCCCCGCAAGTTTACGAGAAGCAAACCTTAGCAATGCCGACTTAAGTGAAGCTATTCTTTGTCATGTAGATTTAACAAATGCGAACCTAAGTGGTGCGACACTATTTCGAACTAATCTCCGCGGTGCAAATCTGACAAAGACAAACCTTTCAGGTGCGAAACTCATTGAGGCTGATATTAGTAATGCCATATTATATTCCGTAAATCTTCAAGATACGACTCTTGAAAATTGCAGAATTCACGGTATTTCAGCGTGGAAACTAGATCTTTCTAAAACGGTTCAAACAAGTCTCATCATCACAGACAAAGATGAACCAGAAATATCAGTGGATAATCTGGAAGTAGCACAGTTTATTTATCTCCTTCTTCATAATAAGAAAATACGTGATGTAATCGATACTGTTGCTAATAAAGCCGTTCTTATCCTAGGCCGCTTCACTCCCCAAAGAAAATTGATTTTAGATGCCATTAAAGAATTCCTGCGCAATCATAACTACGTTCCTATATTATTTGACTTCGAAAGATCCCCAGGAAGAGACACAATTGAAACCATAACAACACTTGCTGGTTTATCCAAATTTGTTATTGCTGATTTTTCAGAACCTATGTCAACCCCATTAGAGGCCCATGCGATTATTCCTAACCTTATGATCCCATTTGTGCCAATTATTCAGGAAGACGAAAACATATTCTCAATGTTTACCGATTTGAAGATGAAATATGATTGGGTATTAGAACCTATAAGTTATAACAATAAAGAAGACCTTTTAGAATACTTCGAAAAAGGTATTTTAGAAAGAGCGGAAAACAAATTCGGTGAAATTCGAGAGAAAAGATTATCAGCTCGAAGAGATCCGATAAGAATGAGAGAAATCTAACCAGCACATCCACCGGACGCGGCAGAGCCGCGACGGTGATGCGCACCGTTAGGCTCAAAACAATAAAGGTTAAAAAATGATTTCAAAGAAAGATAAATCGTTTGGTGATTACAAGAATAAAGGGCATCTTTGGATCACTCTTTCAACAGGCGAATATTATCCCGATGTCCTCCCCCTTGCTTGTGAGTTATACAAGCCTGTGCTTGTGACATTTGGGCAATTACTCAAGAGCGCTCACTCATCAACTGATTTGTTTATGGCAATTGCGGAGACAACGCCGCAATGGATGAGAATCCAATTATGTCGCGTCTTTCGGAAGTACGTGAGTCCTGAAACACCTGTTGAGATGTTGAAAAAAAAGAGTGCTGCGGCCAGCATCTGCGACCGTTTTGGGAAGGGTTTTCGAAAAATCACAGAGGTGCAAGCCAAATTCCAAGACCGCCCTATGCCGGACGAAGCCTTGTGTGCAGTGCTTTGGGAGTACAAAGACAGAGGTCAAAAAGGCTACGATCTGACAGAGAGGCTTTTTACTATTATACGGGAACGTTTCAAGGAGCTTGATATTATTGGGCCAGAACGTGCAGGCAAAGATGTCATACTTGGTGAACTATTTGAGGACTATCCAAAACCAGATCGTCCGGTTGATTTTGTTCTTCTCCATAAAGGAACTCCTGTGGCAGTCGGGCTGGCAAGATATGACTCAGATCGTGGTGGTGCACAAGAAGATGATAGAACGGGGCAGTACCGCGACTGTGCCAGCGAGATACTCAACTATGCCAAGAAAAAGAATATGCCCTTGAAAGTGATTTTCTTGAATGATGGGCCAGGATTGCTTCTCGGCTCGATGTGGCGAGACTATGAGTATTTAGAAAACAAATGGTCTGGCTTGGTAAAGGTAGTGACGCTCAGGATGTTTTCGGAACGTATTACTATTAAATGGCTTCTATCCAAGGAAAGTTAGGAATGGCTACAGGAGTACCAAACAAAAACGGCAATGGTCGGTCACAACCGATCTATATCACATACAAAGACAAAAAAGCACCATCTGCTATTATCGATGGTGAATGCGGAGTTTTCGAGGAAATCAACTGTGGCCCTTTTAGTAACCGGCTGTATTTTAGTGATAATTTAAAATGCCTGAGAGCACTGCTTTTGGACAACGGTGTGGTTGGCAAGGTTACTTTGGTTTACATTGATCCTCCGTTTGCCACACAAGGGACATTCCTCTCCAGAACCCAAGAAAAAGCATACGATGATCATTTATCCGGTGCTAAATATGTTGAACATTTAAGAGAGCGTCTTATTCTTTTACGAGAACTACTCTCAGAGAAAGGTTCGATTTGTCTTCATCTCGACGAAAACATGATTTTCGAAATGAAACTTGTAATGGATGAGGTCTTCGGTCCTTCCAACTACCGAAACCTTATAGTACGAAAGAAATGCAACCCCAAAAACTATACACGAAAAACCTATGGTAATATAGCAGATTACATTCTTTTTTATACGAAAACCGACAATTACATTTGGAACCGTCCAGTCGAATCCCTATCAGAGGAGAGTACAAAGGAATATCATTACACGGAACCTGAAACTGGACGCCGCTATATGAAAGTACCAGTGCATGCACCAGGAGTGCGAAACGGAGCAACTGGAGGCACATGGCGCGGTATGCTCCCCCCCCCTGGCAAACATTGGCAGTACACTCCAGCGACCCTTGATGAAATGGATGCGCGTGGAGATATTTTTTGGTCTAAGAATGGCAATCCTCGAAGGAAGGTCTATCTCGACAAACATGCCGGGGTTGGAGTTCAAGATATTTGGTTAGATTTCAAGGATGCCCATAATCAAAATATAAAAATAACTGGGTACCCTACTGAGAAGAACCCTGATCTGCTTCGTCGCATTATAGGGGCATCGTCAAACCCCGGTGATTTGGTGTTAGATTGTTACGCTGGTTCAGGAACGACTTTGGCAGTTGCAGACGAAATGCAAAGGCATTGGATTGGCATTGACAATAGCAAGGAAGCATTATCAGCTATACTTAAGCGATTTCAAAACGGCCTTTTGCCTATGGGTGATTATGTCCAGAACCGTAAAGTGCAGAAACAGCCCAAGCCTCGACAATCGACACTATTCGATACCCTTGATGAAAGCGCATCGTCTCTTACTACCATAAAAAATACAAAGCACACACCTATTACGAAAGTTAGAATATTTTTAGACAAGAACGCACCGGCAGAAGTGTTTTCTATTGTGGCAGCATGGCAGGAAAAAAACATTCAAGATTACACACAGCATACATCATTAAAGTCCATAGTATCAGAGCCTATTAATTTCTCAGATATATGTTATCAACTCCATAGTCGAGACAATAAACTTGCCAAGGTGATCGATTCAGTAGGTCCGTGTGCTCTGGTTCGTCGCCATGCTGGCTTCGAATTTCTAGTAGATGCCATTATCGGGCAACAACTTTCAAAGAATGCCGCTGATACCATTATCAGGCGATTTCGCAATCTGTTCACCTCTGGGCAATCCACTCCAAAACAGATGTTATCTCTGCCAATGCAAAATGTACTCGACAGTGGTATCTCACAACGGAAATATGATTACATTATTGATTTGGCGCAAAAAATTGAAACCAAGCAATTGAATCTTTCCAACTTGCACCAGGAGGACGATACCACAATTCGGCTCATACTTAAGGAAGTAAAAGGAATTGGTGACTGGACAGTTGACATGTACTTGCTTTTTGGCCTCGCAAGGCTGAACGTGTTTCCAGTTCATGATCTTGCTCTTAGAAAAACCATGGTATCCATTTACAGGTTGGATGTCAACGATCTTGACGGAGCACAAAAGATTGCTCGGAAATGGGAGCCATACCGCAGCATTGCATCCTGGTATCTTTACAAACACGGCAATACGCGAGCCTAACAAAGCGCTGCACCAGACGGCTATTCCGCTGCGCTCCATAGCCGCTGGTGAGCTAAGTCGTTGTGCTAATTGATAAAACATGACCAAAAAAGAATTTCTCGCTTTCACATGCAACGGTAAAGAAGACGTCCTGCAGCAATTGCTTGATTTACTTTGGTTTCTTGGGTTTACACAGTTAACACAAGAAACACAAAATACTCAGAACCCTCAATTATCTGTGTAATCTGTGAAATCTGTGGTTACGTACCGCCTTTTTGTCCGTGTCTTTATTTCATCAACGACTACGCGGCGAATCTTCTTGCTGCTCATTTGGCACAGAATTTGATATGTTTTAAATAATGCCGAAAACTTGTCTTTTTGTTTAGCATTAGTTCAACAATGTTAAATAAACGGTGAAAAATATGTCAGAAACGAATGATAAAGCCAAATTCCTTTTAGTCAAGGTCTCTGACGACCTTATGAAGGTCTATTTAACGGTAAAACCCTTTGCGCAAGGGGGGGTTGATATCAACGTGAATGACGTGCTGCAAATCCTGCAGTCGAAAAATATTTCCTATGGAATAAAGGAAGAGGTTATCGGGACTACCCTGGATAAGGCCAGATTAAAAGACAGCGCTGTTGAAGATGTACTTATAGCGGAAGGAGACCAAACGGTTTTTGGTGAAGACGGCAGGCTTGAGTTTCTGTTTGACGTTGATAAAAAAATCAAGCCTCAGGAGGGCGCTCATGGCAAGGTTGATTTTCACGAGGTGAGTATTATTGAAAACGTTGAAAAGGACCGACCCCTGGTAAAATTAATAGACCCTACTCTCGGGAAGCCTGGGAAAAACGTATTTGGAAAAACGTTGAGCCCTGTACATGGGAAACCATGCGTACTCCCGATGGGTGAAAATACCAGGGTATCTGAGAAGGATTCCAAATTGTTGGTTTCCTGTATTGACGGAAACGTAAGATACACCAATGGCGCCGTATCTGTAAAGTCTTGTTGTACTGTCGAAAAAGACGTTGATTTTAGTACCGGGAATATCACAAGCAAAGGGACGGTTGTTGTCAAGGGAAACGTAAGGAGCGGGTTTATTTTAGATGCTGTAGGTGATGTAGAGGTGTGGGGTACGGTAGAAGATTCTATGATAAAATCAAAGGGCAACGTCTTGATAAAGGGCGGTTTTATTGGTTCTGGTAAAGGGAAAATCGAAGCGGAGGGGGACGTAACCATGGGTTTTGCCAGGAATCAGACAATTGTGGCAACTAATGTAATAATATTACGAGAGGCAGTGGGTTGTACCATCTATGCTAAAAATGCCGTGAAAGTAAATGGGGATAAGATATCTATCGAGGGTGGAATAGCAACTGCCGGAACAATGATTGAAGTCGAATCTTTGGGAAGTAATAATGAGGTTCACACAGACGTAGAAGTCGGCACTAACTATGCTGCACAACAAAGTCAAATGATCAAAAGAAAAGAGACCAGTGGTTTAAAAGCTCTTTTGAAAACGGTTGATAAGGAACTTAATACACTCCATGCAATTCAGAAGGCAAAGGGAGAACTTCCCGCACAATACACAAATACCTTTGATCACCTCCTTTCCCGAAGGGAAGAGTTAGTAAAAAAATTAAAAGACCTCGCGAGCGAAGAAATAGTATCGGTTAATAAGGATGCTAAGGTAGTAGTCCATAAAGTCGTTCATCCGGGAGTAGAGATTAAAATCGGCGAATCAACCATGAGTATTCTTGAAGAATGTAAAAAGACAACATTCTATTTGACAGGAGATGAGATAAAAATAAAAAAATGAATGTTCATAAATTTAATTTACAAATGAGATGCTGTACCCTGCTACCTTTTTCACAACAGAACCGATTGAGTCAATAGCGGAGACACACCCAAAAAAAGATGCGGTTTGTTTGTTTTCTGCCAGCCATTCCACATAAACGGAATCATCCGATTGATTGAATGCCACATTTGCATAATTCGCCAACGGGTTAAACAAAAATTTTATTTGAGCCAAATTTACCCCTCTGTTACATAGCTGATCAATGATAGATTCGAGGCTCTCATCATGAGTGGCAATTACGACAAATTCAAGATCTTTCAGTTGATATGGATATATATCGTAATGTTGTATTTTCTTCAATAATTCCCCGAAAAAACTTGTTTTATTTCCCCACAGGGAAAGCAGGTATTTTGCAAGAAAAGATGTATGGTAAATTTCATCGGTTGGACCAATATGGGCAAGATAACCAAATTTTTTCGGATAGTAAATAATAATGGAAGTACATGGTCCGACTCCTTTTGTTTCAAGCACTTCCCCTGATCTTGCCATACGGAATTCGTTCATATCAACCCGCCTCCCTCCAAAATATCTTTTTGCATCTGCCAGTATCGTACGATTTTCCGAAACTATACCGGAACACTGTTCTGCGATTTTGGGGAGGTAATACTTTTTGTACTTTTGATAATGATTTGAAACAACTTCATCTTCATCAATTTCGACAATGATAATCCATGAATGCCCAAAAACATCAAACTGTTCAAAAGAACTGAGCACTTTTACACCCCTGTAATCGTCTATTATCGTGCTTCCCGATTCGTTGGCAAACGCCATCCTGACAGCATCTGTATCCACCCTGAGTTTTAGAATAGAGCTATCTTCAATAAACCTCGAATCAGTCAGCATGAGTTTGTTTTTGTTTACAAGATAGACTTCACCCGACCTTCCAAGACCTTTATAATCGGACAAGATGGCATTGATTTTATTGATGGGGAACTGAAGTACGAGCCAGCCAAGTATCATATTGCTTTCCTGTACCGGAATAACAAAAAATGCCGCTGGCTCATCTGAAGGCGGGTAAAACTCATAATCCACAAACTCTCTTTCGGGGTTATTTTTGATGTGCTTTGCCAATTGAGTATTGGAAAATGTACCGGTAAAAAGGTTGGTATGGTAATCAGCTTCGTGCTTGATAGATCGAAAAATAAAACCGTTGTTATCGATGAAAAGTATGTCATAAAAATCTCCGTATTTTTCCACGAAATGCACGTCCATTTCGTACTCCAGCCTGAAAAGAAAGGAGGCATCGATCTTTGCTGTGGGATTTGAAGTATGATATTTCCTCATGACATTGAAACATTGCAGCATCTTTTCATCGCTACTAACTTCATTCACGATCCGTTTTGTTTTGCCGAAATAATCGATTATTTGACTTTTTTTGGATGCCTTGATCTTGTCTAAAATCTTTAAATATGCACCTATTGAGTCATGCTGGGGCGGTCGCATACAGCCAGAAAAGGTTAAAAACAGAATACTGCACAATACCGGATACAAAATGGTTATAAATATAGAAAAGCGATTTTTCAGTATAGATTTCAAGGGTATCTTCCTTAAAATATTTCCAATTAGATTAGACTGCATTGTAAATGCACTGATTTTTCTTCCATACATAAATAAAGGGGAACTTCCTTACTGCGTTTACGAATCCATGATGTCATAATTTTGTAGATGGAAGCCCTTGCTTCTCCTGGATATCTGAGTTTGCCATCGTAACCTGCCGAAAACTCTTAGTCGAGTATGGTATTAATCAACGTCTCATAATCAACTTCCCATCCTTGATAGTAAATAATCGGATCGAAGTGGAAGGCAACCTGGTATCCGCAATCAACGCATCTTTGCGCAGATTGTATCTTTGTGTTCCAATGATTATCCATATTTTATCTGTGAAATCTATGTGCTCTGTGGTTTTCAACTGTCATTCAGATATCCGATTCAAGATGCTATCTTATATTGAAAACAGATAAACTGTCAAGACCTCGTTTACCTTATGAAACATAATCGTTTCTTACTCTATTTACTCTTGCTGAAACTATGAAATGGGTTTGTTTCCAGGATAAACTTGACAAACATTGATTTGAGTCTTATAATCCCAACATGCCTGAGATTGAAGAATTAGAACATATCTTTTGCGTTAAGGAAATAAGTTTCTTTGAATATAAACAATAAACAATTGAAAGCCAGGTAGCATGAATTATACCTTTGCCCCTTGGCTTTTAATTCGTCAACCCCACATCAACCTTGCATAATCAACTATCAAATCAAAAATTACCTGGCAAACTATGAGCAAACTATTTGAAAAAATAAATATCGGCCAGATG
>Ga0209317_1003243_pt1 | contig 10432 bp, 11 predicted proteins | sample RifGroB2_FD_183994 | JGI IMG/M metagenome (GOLD analysis project Ga0209317, IMG submission 183994) | Soil microbial communities from Rifle, Colorado, USA - Groundwater B2 (SPAdes) (version 2) | ecosystem: Environmental > Terrestrial > Soil > Unclassified | place: Rifle, Colorado | collected...
CAATTAAAAGTCAAGATGGCCCCTTTGGAGCGCTTCCCCCTCGAGGAAAGCCTTTACTTGCCGCTTTTTCTGCTCCCTCATCAGTCGGGTCGAAACTGGCGCGCCGGTTCCGGTCTGATTCTGCTTTCCGAGAGGCTTTGCTTCTTCTACTGCGGCGGCCGACATGCAGGTGAAATTGCCAGTTTGGGACGTTCTGGTGACGTGAAGGTGGAGCATAAAACAGGAGTAGAAAGATGATCAGGAATTGCGAAAGATGATCAGGAGTTTTCTCTTTTGATGCGGCGTATTGTGGGAAGAAAGGCGATAGGGGGCAGCTCTCGACTAGAGATGTTGTTGAAACGGTTACATCCGCTGATGTAATGGTTACATGAGCCACTCATGTCATGCTGACGGGCGTGTAAATGACCAGGGGGGCAGCAGGGGCGACATGGGGGGATGCGAGACATGATCGGGTAACTTGATTGAGGGATGCGAAAGGAGTGCTCCAAGCAGCAGCTTTCCCCTTGCCTTTTCACCCGGCGCCGAGCATATTGACAGCATACTGATTATATGCATAATGACTCTCCTGCGGCGTAGGACCGGTCCATTGGTATACTGCTGTAATTTCAGCGGATCCGGTTCGCCAACGGTCGAACCCGCTCCTCGGGAATAGAGGGGACAATGGGAACCACTTCGACAGAAACGGGGTTTTCTATGGATTCACAGACAAAGAAACAGATGGATATAGAAAAGATGGTCGGCTTCCTGCTGGCGAAGGCGTACCAGCGCGCCTGCCTGATTTTCAAGGAGCAGTTCGAACAGTACGACCTGACGCCTCAGCAGTTCGGCCTGCTCGGCTTTTTATGGCGCGAGGACGGCATCACCCAGGCGCTGCTCTCGGCAAAGAGCCAGATAGACAGAACCACCATGGGGGGGCTGATCGACAGGCTGGAAAAGGAGGGGCTGGTGGTCAGGCGCACCCATCCGGACGACCGCCGGGCCTACCGGATCTGCCTGACGGAAAAGGGGAAGGCGCTGGAGCCCGAGCTGACGCCGCTGGCCGCCAGGGCGCAGGAAATATTCATCGCCAGGCTCGACCAGCAGGAGGTCGAAACGTTGAAGTCGCTGCTGGAGAAACTCCGCAGCTGATCCGGGAGCTTTCATGCAAATAGTTATAGTTTTGCTGGCACTGATATCGCTCGCGGGTACCGGCACGGCCCGCGCCGAACGGCTAAGCCTCGAAGATTGCCTGGCGAGAGCGGCAGCAACCAGCAAGGGACTGAAAGCCGCCTCCCATGAGGTTGGGATCGCGCAGGAACAGATCGCCATAGCCGCCAGCGGGTTGCGGCCCCGGGTCGACCTGCAGGCTGGGTACGTGGCCCAACTGGACGCGCAGGCGGTGAGGTTCGGCGCGATCGAGCAGGAGACCCAGGACCCCCGCTTTCCCTTTCTGAACCTCACCATATACAACACCCTTTACGACTTCGGCCGGACACGTGCGCGCGAAGGGAGTGCGCGGATGCAGCGCGATGCAGCGCAATACGCCTACTCCGGTTCCGAGCAGGATCTCTTCCTGCAGGTGGTGCGCGCCTACTACGGCATCCTGACCGCGGAGAAGCTGGCCAGGGCGGCAAATGACGAAGTGGTCCAGATGACGTCGCACCAAAGGACCGCCCAGGCTCTATTCGACCAGGGCGTCGTCACCAGGAACGACCTGCTCCAGGCAGAGGTCCGGGTCGCGGCAAGCAGACAGTCCCTGTACGCGGTGCTGAACGAGGTGGAAAACGGCTGGCTGCTGTTGAATTACCTGACCGGCGCGCCGGCCGAGTATCGCGGCGACCTGGTGGAAGAGCCTGAAACAGCCCCGACTCCCGCCCCGCCGGCCTCCCCGGACCTGTCCAGACGCGGCGAGATCGCCGCGCTGAGGGCGGCGGTAAGCGCGGGAGAATACGCCATAAAAGAGGCGAAGAGCAACTACTACCCCGAGCTGTTCGCGAAGCTGGGTGTCGATTACGTCGACAACAGCAAAGTGCGGGAGCAGACCATCGTGGCGGCGACGCTAGGGGTCAAGGTGAACCTGTTCGACGGGCGCGCCACCACCGCCCGTGTGAGGCAGGCGGTGCAGCTGCGCTCCAGGGACGAAGAGAGGCTGAAAGACCTGGAGGACAGGGTCCGGCTGGAACTCGCCGTGGCCCAAAACGACATGAAGGTCGCCAGTTCCAGGATCAAGGTGGCGGAAAAGGCGATCGCGCAGGGGATGGAGAACCTCCGCATCACCAAGGACCGCTACCAGGAGCAGGTGGGGACCGCGACCGAGGTGGTTGACGCACAGACGCTTTTGACACAGACCCGGGCCGACTATTACCGTAGCATCTTCGACCTGCAGGTCGCTGCAGCCAGGGTGAAGAGGGCGACCGGAGAGCTTTAAAACAGGTTGAGGTTGAGGCACAACGCCTTCAATTCCGGAGATAAGCAATGGCAGAGGAAAGCAGGGAAACTACGCCGGCACAGGAACCAGCCAAGAAGGGGCTTAGCAAGAAACAGCGGGGCGGCATCGCGCTGCTGGTCATCCTCCTTTTGGCTGTCGCCTTCGGCTTGCAGCAATGGGTGCATAGCAGGACGCATCTCGAGACGGATAACGCCTTCATCGAATCCCACATCCACTCCGTCTCCAGCAGGATCCCGGCCATGGTGCAACGCGTCGCTGTCGTCGATAACCAGTACGTGCGCAAGGGTGATCTGCTGGTGGAACTCGACCCGGCCGACTACCAGGCCCGCGCCAGGACTGCCGCCGCTGCGCTGCAGATGGCGAGGAACGAGACCTCGGGCGACCATGCCCAGGTGGAGAGCGCCAGGGCGAGCATCGGGCTCGCGACGGCGAGGCTGGAACAGGCGAACCTGGACCTGAAGCGCGGCGAGGCGCTCTACAACAAGGAAGTGATCCCCAGGGAGCAGCTGGACAGAGTCCGTACCGCTCTGAGGGTGGCCCAGATGCAGCTGAAGGAAGCCCGTGAAGCGGAGAACCGGGCAGAGGCGATGATCGGCGTCTCAGGGACCGGCTCCAGGAACGCGAGGGTAGCGCAGAAGCAGGGAGAGCTGGAGACGGCGTCGCTGAACCTCTCCTACACGCGCATCGTTGCGCCAAACGACGGCTATGTAACCAGGAGATCGGTCGAGGCGGGGAATTACGTGCAGCCGGGTCAGGCGCTGATGGCGCTGGTCACCCTGGAAGACGCCTGGGTCACGGCGAACTACAAGGAGAGTCAGCTAACCCACGTAAGGCCCGGACAGAAGGTGGAGTTCACCGTGGACAGCTACCCCGGGCGCAGCTTCACCGGCAGTGTGCAGAGCATCATGGCGGGGACCGGCGCGGCATTCTCCATGCTCCCTCCGGAAAACGCCACCGGGAACTACGTGAAGGTGATCCAGAGGATACCGGTCAGGATTGCCATCGACAGGGGGAGCGATCCCGAGCATCTGCTGCGCGTCGGGATGAGCGTGGTCCCCACCATCCTGACCGGCAGGGGCTTCGCGGATGTCATGGGAATCGGCGAGTAGCTACTTGGAAGCAGATCAAGGTCGGGGTTAAGGCTAAGGAGGCTTTCTCAACCTCAACCTTAACCTCAACCTGTTTTTATGTCTCAACTTCACTTTGGCGGCACGATGGAAAACGCTGAAAGAAACGTCAACAAGTGGCTCATCACCATCACGGTGATGCTGCCGGCCATCATGGAGATCGTCGACACCTCCGTCGCCAACGTCGCCCTCCCCCACATGCAGGGGAGCCTCAACGCCGGCACTGACGAGATCACCTGGGTCCTCACCTCGTACCTGGTGAGTAACGCCGTGGTGCTTCCGATGACGGGGTGGCTGGCCCGGATGTTCGGCCGCAAAAGGTTCCTCATCACCTGCATCATCCTCTTCACCCTGGCATCGCTTCTGTGCGGCGCCGCGCCCACTCTCGGCATGCTGATCTTCTTCAGGGTGCTGCAGGGGGCGGCCGGCGGCGCCCTGATCCCGATGAGCCAGGCGATCATGATGGAGACCTTCCCCCCGTACCAGCAGGGGATGGCGATGGCCATCTTCGGGGTCGGCGCCATGTTCGGGCCGATCATCGGTCCGGCGCTCGGCGGCTGGATCACGGACAACATGAGCTGGCGCTGGATCTTCTACATCAACATACCGATAGGGATCGTCGCGGTCACCATGGCGAGCTTTTTCATCTACGACCCGAGCTACCTGAAGCGGACCAGGGTCTCCATCGACTACTGGGGGCTCGCCCTGCTCACCGTGGGGCTCGGCGCGCTCCAGATCGTCCTCGACAAGGGGCAGCAGGAGGACTGGTTCAACTCCCCCTTCATCGTCGTCTGCTCCGCCATAACGGTGATCTCGCTGCTGTCGCTGCTCTACGTGGAGCTGACCCATCCGCACCCGATCGTCAACCTGCGGCTCTTCAAGAACGTCTCCTTTTCCGCCGGGAACCTGATCATGTTCGCCGTCGGCTTCTGCCTGTACAGCTCCATCATGCTGATTCCGCTCTTTTTGCAGACCCTCATGGGGTACAACGCCACCATGGCAGGGATGGTGCTGGCTCCGGGGGGGATCGCGACCCTGGTGTGCATGCCGTTCGTGGGGGCGATGATCCAGCGCTACGACGGCAGGAAGGTGGTTTTCTGCGGTCTGCTGATCGGGGCGGTTTCCATGTTCATCATGCAGCGCTTCACCCTGCAGGCAGCCTACCCAGACTTCGTCTGGCCGCGCGTAGTGCTCGGGGTCGGTCTCGCCATGATCTTCGTCCCCCTGACCACGGTCACCCTCTCGACCATCACCAAGGAGGAGATGGGGAACGCCACCGGGATCTTCAGCCTGCTGAGAAACGTCGGCGGCAGCGTAGGCATAGCGATCTCGGCGACGCTTTTGTCGCGCTACTCGCAGTTCTACCAGACCAGCCTGGCGGCGCACGTCACCCCCTACAACCCGTTGGTGCGGTCGAAGCTCGAGGTGCTGAAGGGGGCCACCATGGCGCGCGGCATGGATGCGGTCGCGGCGGAGAAAAGCGCCCTCGCCATGATCTACGGGGAGGTGAGAGAACAGGCCTACATGCTGGCCTACAACAGGATCTTCTTCGTGGTGGGGCTCGCCTTTTTGATCATGATTCCGATGCTGCTCCTGCTGAAGAAACCGCAAAAGCACGCCCCGCCGCCCCCCGCGCACTAGCAAGGCGGACTGGCGCAATTCCCCTCCTCAAATGGGTTCGATCCTACAAGTGCAAATACGCCTCTTCAAGCGAGCTTTGGCTGCATTACCCTTGCACAATTAAAAAAAGGCGGGGTAGCTTCCCCGCCTTTCGAACCTTCACTTTTTCTTTTCGGCCTCATCGGCCATTCTCTCTTCGTGCGCCGTGCGGACCCGGTCCAACTCCGCCCAGTGCGCGTCCCAGTCCTTCTTCCTGACAAAATGGAGCATGACGCTCCCGGCGACGATGCAAAGGCCGAAGAACAACTGCATCACCCTGATGCCGTCAGAGACACCGTAAATCACGCAGGCGCCCCCCACTACCCCGATCAGCACCGGCGCGTTGAAGACGCGCTTAAACAGGGATTTTTGCCGTACTTTTCCCGCTTCCATCTTTTCCCCTTGCTTTTTAGCCCCCGCCGTTTAAGCAGTACGGCTGGTTACTTCGATCAGGTGGTAGCCGAACTGGGTCTTGACCGGCCCGAGCACCTTGCCGACCTCGCCGCTGAAGACGACTTCGTCGAATTCACGCACCATCTGCCCCGGGCCGAATTCGCCGAGGGCGCCCCCCTGCCTGCCGGAGGGGCAGGAGGAGTTGTCACGGGCGACCACGGCAAAATCCGCTCCCGCTTCGATCTGGTTCTTCAACGCGAGGCAGGCTTCCTCGGTCGCTACTAAAATATGACGTGCGCTGGCTTTGGGCATCTGATTCTCCTTTTGATTGTTTGGTACCGCGATCTCTGATTCTACTGCAACTGCCTTGGGTTTGTCAGCTCCGGTCTCAGGCGTATCTCACCAGCTCCGACATGTCGCGCACCGCACGGTCCAGTCCCACCAGGATCGCCCTGGACATGATGGAATGGCCGATATTGAACTCCTCGATGCCGCCGATGGCCGCCACCTTCTTCACATTGATGTAGTTCAGGCCGTGCCCGGCGTTGACCCCGAGATCGAGCTTCCGGGCCAGCTTGACCGCGTTCTCGATCTTGATCAGCTCCAGTTCCTCCTGTTTCCAGGTCTTGGCCTCGGCGAAAGCGCCGGTGTGGATCTCGATGTAATCGGCCCCGACCTTGTTGGCCGCCTTGATCTGGTCCGGATCGGGATCGATGAAGAGGCTGACGATGATCCCCCCCTGCTGCAGCTTCTCGATGGCCAGTTTCAGCGCCTCATGGTGGATCCTGACGTCGAGCCCCCCCTCGGTGGTCAGTTCGGCCCGCTTCTCGGGAACCAGCGTGCACGCCTCCGGCTTCACGGAGAGCGCAATGGCGACCATCTCGTCCGTCGCCGCCATCTCCAGGTTCAGCCTGGTTTGCACGGTCTGGCGCAGGATTTTCAGGTCCCGGTCCTGGATGTGCCTGCGGTCCTCACGCAGATGAATGGTGATGCCGTCCGCGCCGGCCAGTTCCGCCATGGCGGCTGCCGCCACCGGATCCGGCTCGCTGCCGCCCCGTGCCTGCCGGAGCGTCGCCACATGATCTATGTTCACACCCAGTCTAGCCACGCTCATCACCTCCCAGGGCCCCGGCTACCGTCGCGGCGATCTCGTTGGCCCAGCCGCGGATCTCGCCCTCGTCGCTCCCCTCCAGCATGATCCGCAAAAGCGGCTCGGTGCCGGAGTAGCGGATCAGCACCCTCCCCTCTCCCTTCAGCCTCTCTTCGACATCCCCGATCAGCTTGGCGATCTCCGGTACCAGCATGATGTCGGACTTCTGCGCCAGGCGCACGTTCACCAGCACCTGCGGCAGCGGGTCCATGACCAGGGCAAGCTCCGAGAGCCTCTTGGTGCGGCGCTGCATGATGGCCAGCACCTGCAGCGCGGAAAGCACCCCGTCGCCGGTCGTGTTGTGGTCCAGGAAGATCATGTGCCCGGACTGCTCGCCCCCCAGGTTGTAGCCCCCCTTCAGCATCTCCTCCACCACGTAGCGGTCGCCGACCGCGGTCTTCACCACTTCGCCGCCGGCGCGTTTCATGGCGATATCCAGACCCATGTTGCTCATCACCGTCGCCACCAGCGTGTTGCGTTTCAGGGTCCCCTGCCTGAGCATCTCGGTGGCGCAGATCGCCATGATCCGGTCGCCATCCACCACGTTGCCGTATTCGTCGACGAAGATGACCCGGTCCGCGTCACCGTCCAGGGCGATGCCGAGATCGGCGCCGTGCAGCTTCACCGCTTCGCTCATCACCTCGGGGTGCAGCGAGCCGCACTCCGCGTTGATGTTGGTGCCGTTCGGCTTGACCCCGATAGCGATCACCTCGGCGCCGAGTTCCTCGAACACGGCGGGAGCCACCTTGTAGGCGGCGCCGTTGGCGCAGTCGAGCACGATCTTCAGACCGGAGAGGTCGAGATCCTTCGGGAAGGTGCTTTTCAGGAAAACCACGAAGCGTCCTGCCGCGTCGTCGATCCGGTACGCCTTGCCCACCTCCCTGGCCGTCGGGCGCAGCGAGTCGATCCGCTTGGAGAAGATCAGCTCCTCCATCATCAGCTCGGTCTCGTCGGGGAGTTTGAACCCGTCGCGGGAAAAGAACTTGATGCCGTTGTCCTCGAAGGGGTTATGCGAGGCCGAGATGACGACACCGGCGTCGGCGCGCATGGACGAGGTGATGTTGGCGATACCCGGGGTGGGGAGCGGCCCGACCAGGAGCACGTCGACTCCCATGGAGCAGATCCCCGCCACCAGTGCGCTCTCCAGCATGTAGCCCGACAGGCGCGTGTCCTTGCCGATGACGATCCTGTGGCGCTTTTTGCCGTTCTTGAAGATGTAGGCGGCGGCGCGCCCGATCTGCATCGCCATCTCCGCGGTCATCGGATAGACGTTGGCCACTCCGCGGACCCCGTCCGTACCGAAAAGTTTCTTCATTTTTTCACCTCGGAAAAGAATATGGTCCCCCCTTGGGAAAAAGGGGTCTGGTCATCACTTTACTTTTGTTCCGTCCTGGCGAGCACCAGCGGCACCGTGGCGGGAACCACCCGCAAGACCTTCAGCTCCCGGTCCAGATGGAAGGAGCTCTCCGTCGGGGCGACGCTGACCGGCCCCGGTCCCGCTCCGCTGAGATCGAGCCCGCACCCCACGGTGCGAAAGGGGAGCAGGAACAGCAAGATCCGCGGGCCGCGGATCACCACCTCAAGCTCGGGAGGCGGAGGCGAATGGAGCCGGAGCCCGGCGGGCATCTGCTCAAGGTAGACCGGAGCGTTCAGCTTGATCTCGCCGGGGCGCTCGAGCATGACGCTCAGCCAGATGAGCGCCGCCAGGAGCACGGAGAGCGCCCTGACCCCCTTTGCCCATTCTTGAGCCTTCGCCCGGGTCATTTGAGCCACCCCGGTTCCACCAGCCTTCTCAGGATCTTGCCGAGCGAAGGGAGATCGACGATATCGGTCTTTTTGCCGCCGACCACCACGGAAGCGGTGCCGGTCTCCTCCGAGACGACCACCACCACCGCATCGACCAGTTCGCTAAGCCCCATCGCCGCCCGGTGCCTGGTGCCAAGGCTCTTGCTGACCTCCAGGTTCTGGGTGAGCGGCAGGAAGCATCCCGCCTTGGTCAGCTTGCCGTGCTGGATGATGACGGCGCCGTCGTGTATCGGCGAGTACGGCAGAAAAATCGAGGAGATCAGTTCGCTGGTCACCTTGGCGTCGATGTCGGTCCCGACGGCGAGGTAACTGTCGACCTGGATCCCGCGCTCAATGACGATCAGTGCCCCGATGCGTTTCTGGGCCAGACCGGCGACGGCGAAGACCAGCTCGTCGATGACATCGGACATCTCCACGTCCTTCTCGGTGTGGCTCCGGGTCGGCGTGGCGAAGGCCCTGCGCATGTCGGTCTGGAAGATGACCGCGAGCGCCACAACAGAAGAGGCGAGGAAGCTGTCGATGAGGAGCCGGACGGTCTGCAGGGAGAAAAAGCGCGCAACGAGGTGACCGGCAACAAGTGCCGAGAGGACGGCGAGGATGCGCAGCGCCAAGACCCCCTTCATGAGCCTGGAGAGCCGGGAGACGATCAGTACCGCCAGCGACAGGTCCAGGAGGTCCCGCAGCACGCCTATATTTTGCAGGAAAAAATTCATCCGCACCGGTCGGGAAGCAGCCGCTTCCTGGTTTGGGCCGGGGGCGCTACACGAGCGCCCGCGCCATGACTGCGACGTCCCTCATGGCAGCCACGTCATGCACCCTTACGATGGAGGCTCCGTGCGCGATCGATACGGCAACCGCGGCCGCGGTGCCGAACATCCTCTCGCCCCCTCCCCTGCCAAGGACCGCCCCGATGAAGGACTTCCTGGAGGGGCCGACCAGAATGGGACGGCCGAGCGGCAGCAGCTCGCCGAGCCTTCTGATCAGCTCCAAATTCCCCTCCACGCTCTTGCCGAAGCCGATGCCGGGATCGACAGCCACGCGGGCGGCCGGAATCCCGGCGGCTTGCGCCAGCGCAAGGGAGTGCTCCAGGTAGCGCTTCACCTCCGCGATCAGATCGTGGTAACCGGTCTGCGCCTGCATGGTGTCAGGCATACCCCTGGTGTGCATCACGACGAGGCCCGCGTCCGCCTCGGCCACCGCCCCCGCCATGTCCGGATCGAACATCAGGCCGGTCACGTCGTTGACGATCTCCGCCCCGGCGGCGCAAGCCGCCCTGGCAACGCCCGCCTTGTAGGTGTCGATGGAGATCGGCACCGACAGCTTCCCCGCCAGCGCCTCTATGACCGGGATGACCCGGTCCAGCTCCCGGGCCAATCCCACCGGTGGCGCGTTGGGCCGGGTGCTCTCTCCGCCGATGTCGATGATGTCGGCCCCTTCCCGCTCCATCTCCTGCGCCCTCTCGACGGCGGCGTCCAGGGAGAAGAAGCGGTTGCCGTCCGAGAAGGAGTCCGGGGTCACGTTCAGGATTCCCATGATCTGCGGACGCACCAGCGACAGGGTGCGGCGGGAGAGTTCCCAGTTCGCCGCGGCCTGCGTCATGCGGTTACGGCAGCTTCCGGAGGCAGATCCTCGCCCGCCATGATGCGGTCGACCTCCTCGCCGGTCAGGTTCTCCTTCTCGATGAGCGCCAGCGAGACCCTGTGCAGGTTCTCCAGGTTCGCCTTGAGCAGTTCATGAACCCGTGCGTAGTTCTGCTCCACGATCAGCCTGATCTCGTGGTCGATCTCGACGGCGGTCGACTCGGAGTAGTTCTTGTGCGACGCCATGTCGCGCCCGAGGAAGATCTGCTCGTCCTTCTTGCCGAAGCTG
>Ga0209317_1003245_pt1 | contig 10432 bp, 8 predicted proteins | sample RifGroB2_FD_183994 | JGI IMG/M metagenome (GOLD analysis project Ga0209317, IMG submission 183994) | Soil microbial communities from Rifle, Colorado, USA - Groundwater B2 (SPAdes) (version 2) | ecosystem: Environmental > Terrestrial > Soil > Unclassified | place: Rifle, Colorado | collected...
CCCCGGGCGAAGGATGCCAAAAAGCCGGTGGACGACACCATCCGCTTCGCCGAGTCGGCCGGCATCAATTCGACGCCGACCCTGGTGTTCCCCGACGGGCGCATCGTGCCGGGGTACAAGGACGCCAAGGCGATGCAGGGGCTTTTGCGCTAGCCGCAGAGGTTGCGGGAGGAAGGAACTAGACCTGTCCCGACTTTTCCGCTATCCGCCCCGCTGCCAGCCGCTTTACGAAAAAGGGAACTTTCACACTACGAGGTGTCCGGTGCAAGACTTGAGAAAGACATTTTTACTGGCCGCTCCTACCCTGGCCCTTATGCTTACGCTGCTGCCCGCACCCTCGCACGCTGTCGAGGGGGATGCGGGAGACCCGGCGACGTACTGCATCACTCCCGCCTTCATCGCGTCCAACATTCCGCCGAACCTTCTGCTCATGATCGACAACTCGGCGAGTATGTATGACCTGTTCTACCAGGATGACACGAACAAGTACTGCGGAAATTCACCCTCCACGGCATGCAGCGCCGATTCCACCTGTGCGGACGAAGGCGGCGCAACCTGCCGGGTCAGCGGCACCAGCACGACGACGACCACCAATTCCGCCAAGCCCTGCACAGTCAACGGAGACTGTCCGAACACCGGCAAGTGCACCGCCGGTTTTTGCCGTTTCAACCCGAACAACCTCGATAACTCCGACTATGTCAGCTTGACCACCACCACCTTCACGCCGACTGCCTGCAGCAACGACGCCACCTGCAGCGCCGTCACTTCAGGGGACACCTGCAACAACAAGTGTGACATACAAAGGCAGTGCTACGACACCACCTACGACCCGGCGTTCGGCTATTCGGGATACTTTGAGCCGACGCAGACCTACTACTACGACAGCGCCAACGCCAGGTTCGTCTCGGGCGCGACCATGCCGGCCGCCTGCAGTTATTCCGCCGGGGCCACCAAATACGTCTGCATCAACGTGAGCAACATCGGCACCGCCACCGAAGCCGTCCTCACCGGCTCGACCGGTTTCGTGGCCAAGGGGGGCTTCCTGAACTGGCTCTCCGCCTCAAAGTTCGACATCCAGAAGCAGATTCTTACCGGAGGGAAATACGATGCCGGCCCAAAGCTGCTGCTCGGTGAGTCGCGCGGCTGCGCCGGGAGAAAGTACATCAAGTCGGACCCCGCCCTCGCCGACATCACCTTCGCCCTCAGGGGCGGCACCTCCGGCGGCGTGTCCTCCACCCAGAACCAGGCGACCGAATACGGCCAGACCTACATAGAGATCTACAAGGGGGACTACAACGAGGACGACTGCCTCTCCGCCATGGACGACTGGATGAAGGTAAACAGCGAGAATCCGCCGCAATTGGGGAGCTTCCAGAACAACACCAAGGGGTGCGTCGGCACTGAGGGAGCCCTCGCGACCAGTAACGTCACCGCAGTCTCCGTCTGGAACCACATCCTGCACGACTGCTACCAGGGGATCACCGGCGGCAGCCAGGGGTACGAATCCAACTTGGGGCCGCTGCTTGCCGAGTGCAAAAACATCTACACCACCATTCCCCCAGGCTCGATGACCGACACCAACGCGGGATACGCGGTCTGCTCCGGCGCTTTGACCTATCTCGACGCGAGCGGCACGGCGCAGACCGGATACCTGGGTGCCTGCTGGAACAGCTCGGCACAGAATTTCTCCAGCTGCACGGAGCAGCAGCAGGCACAGCGTATGGCCAACTACTGCCTGGTGAACGTCACCACCAACCCGGTCATCGACCCCTCCTCGACCGCCCTCGGCTCCGCCTCCCAGAGCGCTCCGGGGTTCATCCTGGAACAGGGGCTTTTGAACACAGTGCCGATCGGATCGTTCCCGGTCAAGATCTACCAGCCGACCGGTCCCTCCGGGCTGATTCACGATTACCAGAACAGCATCCGTTTCGGGGTGCAGACCTTCCAGAACAACGGCGCCGGCTTCGAGTGCGGCACCAATGGCCTTCCCTGCTCGAAGACCTGCAGCCAGACCAAGGTGAGGGTCTGCTACGTGGACCGGGACTGCCCGGTGACCGGCGGCGTCCAGGAAACCTGCGATCCGCTGACCAAGAAGGACGGCGGCCAGATCCTCGCCTACGTCGGGGCAGGGTTCTGCTCCCTGACGACCGGAACCGCGTGCACGGTGGACGCGAACTGCCCGAGCGGCGAGTACTGCAAGCCCTCGATCGGCGGCTACAGCTCCGGCCTCATCAAGGCGATCAACGACATCCAGGCCACCTCATGGACCCCGGTGGCCGAGAGCTTCTACAACGCGATAGGGTATTTCGCACGTCTTAACGACTATTCCGAGGCGCCAACCAGCAGGAACGACTCCAGCACGCCGCGCTTCCCCCGACTGGCCGATCCCCACACCGGGGGAAACAACTACGACACCGACAAAAACCCGTCGCAGTACCGGTGCCAGTCCAACAACGTCCTGCTGATCTCCGACGGCATGTCGACGGCCGACCGGAATCCCTCCTCGGAGGCGTTGGCGGCGCTGTACGACGATGCCGCAGGCATCCCCAGCGGGAACGACACCACCAACAGCTGCCCCCCCCACGCCGGGAGCAGAAGCCTGAGTACCCTCGCCTGGCTTGCGAACAAGCGCAACATAAAGACCCTCGTCACATCAGGGACGCCGACCAGCACGGAACCCCTGCAGTCCAGCGATAAGATAACCACCTACGTAGTCTACTCCGGTCCGGAAACCAGCTCGCTGCCCGGGCTTTGCGACCCCAAGACGCTTATGGAAACGACCGCGGCCAAAGGGGGCACCACGCTTTATTCCGCTCAGACTCCCGATGTCTTGCGCACCAAGATCAAGGAGGCCCTGTCGACGATCGCTGCCAAGGCGGCGTCCGGTACCGCGGCCTCCATACTCAGCAACAGCGAGGGGAGCGGCGCCAACATCCTGCAGGCCGTGTTCTACCCGATGAAGAAGTTCGAGCAGGACACCTACGTAGAATGGATCGGCGAAATGCAGAACCTCTGGTACTTTGTCGACCCGATGATCGACCGCAGCACAATCAGGGAAGACACCCTGGTCGACAAGAAAATGGACCTCTTGGCGGACCATGTGGTCAGCTTCCGTTTCGACAGTTCCGACAACACGACTTATGCGTACACCTCGCAGGATACAAACGGTGACGGCCTGGGCGACACTGCCGAGGTCAAGCACAACAGCGACGACATACAAAGCGTGTGGCGCGCCGGGAAACTGCTGCATGAGCGTAACCTGATCGAATCCCCCCGGGCCATCTATACGCCGCTTCTGCCCGGGGGGACCCAGGTCGGCGCTACCGGCTTGATGCGTTTCAGCTACGGCAACGTCGTCCGTTCCGACGGGAGCGTCGTCGCCACGTTGCCCGACCACTCCGACGAACTGCGTCCCTACCTGCAAGCGGCCACCAACGACGAGTCGAAAAACCTGATGAAGTACGTGCACGGTTTCGATTTTCCGGACGACTCGTCGATCCGAAACCGCACTGTGAAGAAGGGGGCGTACCCGACCGGCGATTTCGGCAGCGCCGGCTATGAGGCCGACGCGAAGGACAATGGGCTCGGCGTCTGGAAACTTGGAGACATCATCTCCTCCACCCCGCGCATCCAGTCGAACGCCAAACTAAACGGCTACAGCCTGCCGCCGCCAAGCGGCTACAGCGATCTTTCCTACAGCTCCTTCATCGGGTCCAGCGACTACAAAAGCCGCGGCATGGTTTACGTCGGCGCCAACGACGGCATGCTGCACGCCTTCAAGTTCGGGCTTTTGAACGTCAGTGCCAGCGGAAACCAGAAGGCGAGCCTCGACGGGACGGATCTGGGCCAGGAGATATGGGCCTTCATCCCCAAACACACGCTCCCATACCTGACCTACTACAGCAAGGAGAGCTACGGCCACACCTACTACGTCGACGGCGCGACGCTTCTCTTCGACGCTAGCATCGGCGCCCCCAGTGCCGTCTCCGGATGCAGCGCCGCTTCCTACTGGGATTGCAACAAGCCGAGCTCGGTGGTGAACGGCAGCAACCAGATCGACGCCGCCAAGAACCCCTGGAGGAGCATCCTGATCGGCGGCATGGGACTTGGCGGCGCCTCCGCCATGACTTGCACCGACCGCCTGGTCAACAACTGCGTGCCGACGCCGCTCGCCGATCCGGCCGACGCGACCAAGGCCCTCGGATACTCCTCTTATTTCGCACTGGACGTGACTCAGCCCGAGACACCGTCGCTTCTCTGGGAGTTCAGCAATCCGGCTCTGGGCTACGCCACCACCGGTCCCGCCATCGTCAGGGTCGGCGAATACGGCAAGAACGGGCGCTGGTTCGCCGTCTTCGGGTCGGGACCCACCGGGCCCATAGACCAGAAACAGTTCATGGGAAGGTCGAATCAGACCCTCAAATTCTTCATAGTCGATCTTCGCACCGGCGTTTTGGTCCGCACCATCGACACCGGCATCGCCAACGCCTTCGCGGGCTCCCTTGTAGGCGGCGCGATCGATGCCGATCGCTGGAATTCCCACTCCGCCGGTCATTACCAGGACGACGCCATCTACGTCGGTTACACCAAAAAGACCGGCACTACCTGGACCGACGGCGGGGTGATCCGGATCGTCACCAAAGAAAGCACGGACTTCGACACCTGGACCTGGAGCAAGGTGGTAGATAGCATCGGGCCGGTCACCACCGCGGTAGCACGGCTGCAGGACAGGAAGAACAAGAAGCTCTGGCTCTACTTCGGCACCGGCAGGTACTACAACAGGTCCGGGACCGAAATCGACGACTTCTCTTCAAGTCGCGCCATCTTCGGGATCAAGGAGCCGTGCTACAACACGGCGGCCAACCCAGGCAACCTCCTGGATGATACCTGCTCCGCAACCGTAAGCAGCGGGATCACCGACCAGTCCACCTCGATCTCCGGCACGATCGGCGCAGGCGGATGGAAGGTAAACCTTGACGCAGCTACCACGGATTTCGGCGCCGAGCGCGTGGTGACCGACGCAGTGACGCTGACAAACGGCACAGTCTTCCTGACTTCGTTCGCGCCGACAGCCGACATCTGCGGCTTCGGGGGGAACTCCTACCTCTGGGCGCTCGACTACGACACCGGTGGGAGGCCCGACGATGCCGCGCTCACCGGCAAGGCGCTGATCCAGCTCTCCACCGGCGAATTCAAGGAGGTCGATCTCGCAGACGCCTTCGGCGCCGATTCCGCAAGGCTCATGCGGCGCACCAATGTCCCGATGACCGGCAAACCCCCTGCGGACGCCTTCCCGATCGTGAGCAAGAGCGGGAATAAGCCGGTGAAGCGGATCATGCACATACAGGAGCGGTGACCATGACGGGAGAGCGCGGCTTCTCACTGATCGAACTGGTGGTCATCCTCGCCATCGTTGCAACACTGGCCTCCATAGCGACCTACGAGTTCGGCAAGCTGCAGCGCAAGACGGGTGTCGAGCGGCAGACCAGGGAGCTTTACAGCAAGCTGGTCGAGGTGCGCCTGGAGGCCATGTACAGGAAGGAGCCGCGTACGGTTGTTGTAGCGGGGAGCGAACTGAAGATTTACAACTCCGCGACGGCCGCCGGCACACCGGCCTCGCGGGTGCCCCTCAGCTACCCGGCCGTGATGGCAAGCGGCCTGGACCAGCTCTCCTTCAATTCGAGCGGCATCATGCCCGACGGGGTGCTGGCGATCTGCCTCGACCCCGGGGGGACGGACAGGCCCGGCAACATCGACAGCGTGCTGGTTTCCGCGGTCACCACCTACATTGGGAAAAAAAAATCGGGAGGAGCCTGTGTCTCAACCGACATCGATCAAAAATAACGGCGGGTTCACCTTGATCGAGGTAATGGTCGCCATCCTCATCATGGCGATCGGCATGCTCGGGGTGCTGGAGAGCATCAACGTAAGCCTGCAACACAACCTCAAGAACGAGCTGCGAAACGAGGCGATCAGGATCGGGGAGCGTTACATGGCCGAGTTCAGGGGTAGCAATTTCGACAGCCTTACCGACACCTATGCCGACGTCGACGTCCAGACGAAGTCGAGGGCCGCTAACAAGACGTACACGGTGGAGAGGAGTACGGAGCAATTGAGCGCCGACGCCAGGAGGGTTACAGTGGTGGTCAAGTGGAGCTTCAGGAACCAGGATTACCAAAACCGCCTGGTTTCGGTGGTGGCCAGGCCATGACGGCGCGTCTCACGCAGGAAAGAGGCGGTGGGCTGAGCATGCTGGGGGATAACCGAGGCTTCTCGCTTCCCGAGATGATCGTAGTCATGGCGATTTTCATCGTCGTCATCATGGTCACCGCCAGCGGCTTCGAGACGGTGATAAACAAGGTGGGGCAACAGACCAAGCTGATGGAGACCGACATCGGGAGCGTGGTCGGGCTGGAGCTTTTCCGCTCCGACCTGCAAAACGCCGGATACGGCCTCCCCTGGACTTTCCAGGCCACCCCCGCCGCCGCTAATTACGTGGAGGTGGGGGCCTCGGGCACCGGCTTGCCCGTCGGCGCGACCTTCTTCGAAACGGGCAAGGAGCCGAAAAGTTACGACGACGCACCCGGCGGCGTGCCGCGAGCCGTGCAGTCCGGCGATACGACCTTCAACGAGGACGACGACGTCGGCTCGAAATACCTGGTGCTGAAATCCCTCACCGTGGCGCCCGGGGCGACGCAGAAGAAGTGGATCACGGCCTCCTTCAGTGAATCGGTCATGAACGTGTCGAGTTGGAACGTGCCGGAGCGAGATTTCAGCACGGCCTCCGGCGCCACCGAACGGGTCATGGCCCTCAGAAACGTCTTCATCGACGGCATCCCGAGCCGGCAGTTGCAGGTGCGTGACGGAGGGTATGCCGTGCTCTTCAGCAAATACACGTCGCTGACCGTGCCGCACTCTTCGGGAGACGTGTTCCAGATCTACGGGGTGGACCCGACGACACAGCCGAGGATGCCGTTCAACCGGGCGGACTACTACGTCAGGCGGCCCGACAACCCGCCGGCGGCCTGCGCGCCCGGCACCGGCGTCCTGTACAAGGCGCAGCTCGGCCACAACGGCACGTTCTCGGAGATGCCGCTGCTCGACTGCGTGGCCGACATGCAGGTGGTGTACGGCTTGGGAACGGCAGGTTCTCCGGAGATCAACCAGCATGCTACGTCACTGCCGGGCGCCGCACAGGAGATCCGGGAGCAGTTGAAGGAGATCAGGGTCTACATCTTGGCCCAGACCGGCAAAAAGGACAGTGGGTATACGCACCCCGACGCCGCCATCTGGGTAGGCGAGACCCTTGGAGGGACACCGCAAGGCAGGGAATTCAACTTCGCCACCCACATCGGTTCCGACTGGCGCAACTATCGCTGGAAACTCTACACCGTCGTGGTGCGCCCACAAAACCTCATCCAATAACGGCTGGACGGTACATTATGAAAAGTATCCGCAACGAAAAAGGTATCGCGCTGGTCACCGCCCTGATGTTCACCCTGATCTGCCTCGGCATGGTGGCCGCGCTCATGCAGATGCTCCTTTTGGAGACCAAGCTCTCCGCCAGCCAGAAGGCGTACAGAAACTCTCTGGAGGCGTCCTACGGAGGGACGGAACTCGTCACCAGGGAGTTCATCCCCCGGCTCTTCACCAACTATTCGACAGGTGTGGGGCCGCTTCTGACGGTCTACGGCGACGAAGGTTTGGGGGACATCGGCCTGGTGGTCAACGGCAGCCTGAGCCAGAAACTCCACACCGCCACCGACGACTGGGACGGTCTGTCGAGAACGCTCGACGCGAAGGACACGCCGGATCTGGAGTTCAACCTGCGAGGGAGCGGATCGGGCAGCAACTTCAAGGTCTATGCGAAGATCGTCGATACCGTGCCGGGCAACTCCGACACCACAGGCGTCGACTACCTGGACAGCGGCGCGGGGGTTGCCGGTGCCGGCGCCGGGATCTCGCCCAAGCACAACCCGGTACTCTACAGCCTGGAGGTGCGCGGCGAGCGCGAGACCAACGCGAAGGAGAAGGCGCTCCTCTCCGTGCTGTACGCCTACTGATCCTCCCTCCATCATTGCTTCACGAGACCCTCCCCGACACCGGGGAGGGTCTCTTTTTTTACGGCACTCCGGCGCAGAGCTAAAAGCCTCCCCCTCCTTTTTTTTCTCACCGTCGATGTTAAGATTGGAAAGTTCAAATTTAGACCTCGCCCGCTCCGACGGGCGGAGTCGTGTTTCCCGGTGCATCGGGGGGGGCTCATGCGTTCGCGCGGCGTTTCATTGCTTGAGTTGGTGGTGCTCATGGCCCTGGTGTCGATCCTGCTGACCATCGCCACGCTCGAATTCAAGGAGTACCTCAAGCACTCCAGGATGGAGGCGCAGACGCGCCTTCTTTACGGCCAATTGTTGAAGGCGCGGGTGGACGCGGTCTGCCAGAGGAAGACGGTGAGAGTGAAGATCTACCCGGACCGCTTCGAGCTGTATTCGTCGCAGCTCGACAATGTCAACGGCGTGGAGCCGCTGCAGACCAACCTGCTCAGTTACCCCATCACCTGTAACAGGGCTTGGGGCTCTGACGGCGGGTACAGCATCGACTTCGAGCGTGACGGGCTTAGCAACCAGAACTTTTCCATCTGCCTCGAGCCCAGTTCCGGCTCAGGAGCGGTGGACAGCATCACGATGTTTTCCACCAGGATCAGCATCGGCAAAAAGGACGGGGGCGATGCCTGCAATACTGACAACATCACCGCTAGATGATCGCGGCTTCACCCTGGTGGAGATGCTGATGGCGACGCTCGTAATGACGGTCGGCCTTTTGGGGCTGCTGCAGTCGGTGCAGATGGCGTATGAGCACAGTCTGCGCAACCGGGTACGGGAGGAGGCGGTACTCCTTGCAGAAGAAACGATGCACGACTGGCGCAGGGTGGCGTTCGACGATATTACTGCTGAGGGACCCAAGCAGAAACAGGTCACGAGGCTCCTGGGTGGGGCGCCCCGCAGCTATACCGTCACCATCGGAATGGTTGAGATGGGGAGCAGCACCATAGCCAAGCCTGCGAAGAAGCTCACCGTCGGTGTCGCCTGGACGGTGAAGGGGGAGGTGGCCAGCCACGAGATCTACACCATGAGGCTCAGGAGACACAATGAGTGACAAAAGGGGAAAAGCCGGCTACACGCTGGTGGAGCTGCTGGTCGTGATGCTGATTTTTGCCGTCGTCATGTCGATCATCAGCGTCTCCTTCGCCAGGATAGTGCAAAGCTCCGGCCAGCTCATAAAGTCGGGCGAAACCGATATAGGCGGACTGATCGGGCTGGAGCTCATGAGATGCGACCTGGAACTGGCCGGCTTCGGGCTTCCGTGGAGCGTGCCGGATACGATCCAGTACAGCGAGGCGAGCGACAATCTCGCACTCGTGCAAAACTGCCAGGATGGTTGTCCTGGGGCCAAAGCGTCTCTTTTCGACGACCGTGCCCGTGATGTCGAACGCAATATCCCCAGGGCCTATCGAGTCGGCAACAACATAGGGTACAACGGCTCTGATTACCTGGTGCTGAAGGGAAGCGCCTTGGGGACCAGCCAGGCTTCCCGGATCTGGGGGTACCTTAACTACAGCTCGGCCGTGTCGTTGCAGTACCCGGGGGGCGACGACCTCCGTTTCCAGAAAGGTGACCGGGCCGTAGTAGTCAAGACCGGCATTGCTAGCGGGCTACCAGTAAGGGAGTTGGTGACTCAAGGCAACATCTTCAACATCGTCCACGGCTACACCCTCCCTGACAAGTTCATCCCCAAGGACAAAGGTGACAGTTACCTGGTGTACGGTGTGGCCTCCGAAAATGCCAGCGCCCTCAATTTTCCCTTCAACAGGGCCGACTACTACATCAGCAGGCCCGAAGCCAAAAAGATGTCCTCCTCCTGTGCCCCCGGGACCGGGGTGCTCTACAAGGCAAACATCACCCAGGGGGGAGGCTCTAACGGATATCCGATTCTCGATTGCGTCGCCGATCTGCAGGCGGTGCTTTTTCTGGATCTGGACGGGGACGGGGCGGTCGACTATCGCTGGGGAAGCAGTGGAGATCTCCAGGAAGAGGTGGTGCCTACCCCTGCAGAGTTGCGTAAAAAGCTGAAGGAGATACGGGTGTACATCCTGGCCCAGCAGGGAAAATTCGATCCACGCTACAGCTACCCGCTCGCATCGGCCGAGTCGGCCATCGTGGTCGGCGACGCGGGCAGCGCGCACGGTGAGGTGCTCGGGCGCGTGTGGCAGGCCTCCGAGCTTCAGGCCGCCTTCGGACCCGGCTGGCGCAACTACCACTGGAAGCTCTACACCATAGTGGTGCAGCCGAAAAACCTGTGAAAGGGGAGGGGGCCATGGCGATCCTTCGCTCTCAGGAGGGAGCGGCGCTCGTTACCGCACTTATGTTGACCATGC
>Ga0209317_1003247_pt1 | contig 10428 bp, 6 predicted proteins | sample RifGroB2_FD_183994 | JGI IMG/M metagenome (GOLD analysis project Ga0209317, IMG submission 183994) | Soil microbial communities from Rifle, Colorado, USA - Groundwater B2 (SPAdes) (version 2) | ecosystem: Environmental > Terrestrial > Soil > Unclassified | place: Rifle, Colorado | collected...
AACACGGACAAGGTCATCAAGAGCATCGGCGACTGCCGCGAGATGGGGATCGAGGTGCTCCCCCCCGACATCAACGAATCGGGGCGCTCCTTCCGCGTGCTGGAGCGGGCCATGCGCTTTGGCCTTGGCGCGGTGAAGAACGTGGGCGAGGGGGCCATCGAGGCGATCATCGAGGCGCGCGGCGACACGCCGTTCAAGGACCTGTTCGAATTCTGCGAGCGGGTGGACCTGCGCCGGGTCAACAAGCGCGTGGTGGAGGCGCTCATCAAGTGCGGCGCCTTCGACTGCACCGGCGCCAGGCGCGCCCAACTGATGGCGGCGCTCGAAGAGGCGACGGCTACGGGCCAAAGGGTGCAGCAGGAGCGCGAGAGCGCGCAGGCTTCGCTTTTCGGGGCGGCTGAGATCGTGCGCGGCTCGAACGGCGGCTCCAACCGGCTCCCCGACATCCCGGAATGGGACGAGAAGTACCGGCTCGCCTGCGAGAAGGAGGCCATCGGCTTCTTCATCACCGGGCACCCCCTGGATCGCTACGTCGCGGACATGAGACGCTTCTCCACCGTGGACAGCTCCTCCATCCTGGAGGCGAAGGAGAAGAGCGAGGTGAAGATCTGCGGCGTCTCCACGACGCTGAAGGAGATCATGACCAAGAAGGGGGACCGGATGGGGTTCATCTCCCTGGAGGACCTCTCCGGAAGCGTCGAGGTCGTCGTCTTTTCCGACGTCTACGCCAGATGCTCCGAGCTTTTGAAGAGCGACGACCCGATCCACGTCACCGGCACCGTGGAGCAGGGCGAGAAGGGGGCCAAGGTGATGGCCAGCGAGATCATGCTGCTGCGCGATCTGAACGAGCGGGACACCAGGAGGGTGAACTTCACCATAGACGCGGCGGAGGCGGATTCCGGGAAGCTCAACTCGCTCAAGGGGATACTTTCCCGCTACCAGGGCGCTTGCCGCAGCTTTCTGCATCTGGACATGGAGAACAGCTCGCGAGTCACCATCAAGCTCTCCGATGTTTACAAAGTGTCGGCGAGCGAAGAATTAACAGTGGAAGTGAGCAATCTCTTCGGCTATAATGCCGTGTCTTTTGAATGAGCCAGTAAAACATAAGCTTTTGCAGGATTATATTTTTTCAAACAAGGAGATGACATATATGGCAATGCAACAGAACTACCTGGATTTCGAGAAGCCGCTGGCCGAGCTGGATAAGAAGATCCAGGAACTGCTTGCCTTTTCCACGGGGGGGGTCGATCTGACGGCCGAGGTGGCAAAGCTAGAGCAGAAGGCGGAGAAGATGCGCGAGGATATGTTCGCCAACCTCTCCCGCTGGCAGACCGCCCAGGTGGCCCGCCATATCAACCGTCCCTTCACCCTCGACTACCTGAGCCTCATCTTCACCGAATTCGTCGAGCTGCATGGCGACCGTAATTTCGGCGATGACCACGCCATCGTCGGCGGGCTCGCCAAGCTGGACGGCGAGCCGGTCATGGTGATCGGACACCAGAAGGGGCGCGACACCAAGGAGAAGGTGTTCCGCAACTTCGGCATGCCAAATCCCGAAGGGTACCGCAAGGCGCTGCGCCTCATGGAGATGGCCGAGCGTTTCAAGCTCCCCATCATCACCTTCGTCGACACGCCCGGCGCCTTCCCCGGCATAGGCGCGGAGGAGCGCGGCCAGGCCGAGGCGATAGCCAGGAACCTGCGCGAGATGTCCAGGTTGACCGTGCCGATCATCGTCGTCATAACCGGCGAAGGGGGCTCCGGCGGAGCGCTCGCCATCGCCGTCGGAGACCGGATACTCATGCTGCAGCACTCGGTGTACGCCGTCATCTCTCCGGAGGGTTGCGCGGCCATCCTCTGGTCCGACGGCACCAAGGGGGCCCAGGCCGCCGAGGCGCTGAAGATCACCGCCAAGGACATCAAGGCGCTCGAGGTCATCGACGAGATCGTGCCGGAGCCGGCAGGCGGCGCCCACAGGGACCACGCCGGGATGGCTAAGAAGCTGCACGAGGCGCTTGCCAGGAACCTGAAGGAGCTGAGGGCGATCCCCGCCGGCGACCTGATCGAGCAGCGTTACCAGAAATTCAGAAAAATGTCGCGCTTCACGGAGTAGGAGTTCGGGGGAGACCACGGGGCCTCTTTACACATCGTTCCCGCGCTCCCGCGACACATCGTTCCCACGCTCCCGCGTGGGAACGCAGCCCGGGACGCTCCAGCGTCCCGGTTTTGCCGATGCGAACCGCTGGAACGTTGTGCGGGGCGCATGTCCTACCTAAGCATCAGCGAGACGGCATGCAGCAAAAGCCCGATCATCCCCCCCACGAGGGTCCCGTTCATCCTTATGAACTGCAGGTCCGAGCCGATGCTGAGCTCGATTTCGTCGACGAAATCCTCGTTTTTCCATTCCTTCACCGTCCCGGAGATATGCCTTGCGATCCCTTCCCGCAGGCTGCCGGCGTATTTTCTCACCACGGTTTCCAGGTGCTCGTTGATCGAGTCGCTTAACTCCTTGTTGGCCGACAGCGTGTTTCCAAGTCCGATCGCCGCGTCGGAGATCTTTTTCCGGATGTTGGAGTGCGGCCGGTCCAGGTCCTCGGTCATCCAGCTCTTCAGGTCTCCCAGCAGACCCTTGGCGTAGTGGGAGAGTTGCTCGTTGTTGATCACTTCCCGCTTTATCCCCTCGACCTTGGCCCTCAGCTCCGCGTCATGCCGCAACTTGACGATGAAATCGCCAACGGCGTTATCAAACTCGCGCCGTAGTTCATGGGAAGGGTCGGCGTTGACCGCCTGCAGGAAGCCGTTCACCTTGTTCACTATCTTCTCGCCGGCCCCCTTGGCGAACTGGGGACGGTTGGGGATGAATTTACTCAGTAGCGGGTACTCGGTATCGCACCAGGTGTCGATGGAGTCGGCTATCTTTTCCTGGGATTCGGGAGTTGACAGCCACGCCCCCAGGCGCCTCAGCATCTCGTCCAGGACGACCTGGTGGCGGCTGTCTTTCCTGAGGGCATCCAGCAGGTTGCCCGCGGAGGTCGAGACATCTAACTTCTCGATCCGGTCGTTCATGGCGGCGCTGACGATCCTGCCTACCCGCTCGTCCTCGACGAAATCGAGCGATTCCGAGATGACGCGCGCCACGCCTCTTGCCAGTCCCTCCGCGTTATGCCTGGAGGTCAGGTAGTCGCATAGATGGCGCGCCGGATCGAACTCCCTCAGCCTTTCCACCAGCACATCGGTGGCTAGGAACTTGTCCTGGATGAACTTGGCCAGATTTTCGGCGATGACGTCCTTCTTGTTGGCGATGATGGCCGTATGGGGGACCGGAATGCCCAGCGGGTGCCTGAACAGCGCCACCACGGCGAACCAGTCGGCAAGAGCGCCCACCATCGCCGCCTCCGCGAACGCTGCGACCCATTCCCAGGCGCCGTTTCCCTGTTGCAGGCGTGCCACGACAAAGAGTATGGCTGCGCCCACCATCAATGCGACGGCTATCGTCTTGTTCCTTCTCAGTGCGACTCTTCTTTCGTCCATCATCTGCATCTGCTCCTTGCTTCAATAGTTTCTGCTTGCGCCGCGCGTCTATTGCGGAATTTCATTGTTTCGACCTTTGCCTGTCAGTTGATAATATGCGTGGACGCAGCCCCTCCTTTTATCAGTTTGTGACAGACAAGGCAATGACTAGCTGGTCTTTGCAGTCCGAACTGGGGGGACGAGATATCGTAGTCGGTTGAGAAAGGCCCTTAATAGTTGCGATTGCTGCCGCTGCTATGGTATGAATGTAGGGTTGTTAAGTCACGGGGGCTACCCCAAATCAGGAGATGAGATGCAGGAACGTTTGCAGAAAATACTCTCACAGGCAGGAATCGCTTCCCGCCGTGAGTCAGAGACCATCATCGCTGACGGCAGGGTTGCCGTGAACGGCGCGGTGGTCACCGAACTAGGCAGCAAGGCCGATCCGGATACCGACGCCATTACGGTAGATGGCAAGCCGCTTGTCATTGATGAGAAGCGGGTCTACCTCCTGCTCTACAAGCCGGTCGGCTACATGACCACCATGAAGGACCCGGAAGGGCGCCCCATCGTCACCGATCTGCTCAAGGGGGTCGAGGAGCGGGTTTACCCGATCGGCCGGCTGGATTACAACACGGAAGGATTGCTGCTGCTCACCAATGACGGCGCGCTGGCGAACATCCTGATGCACCCAAGCCACGAGGTGGACAAGGGGTATCTGGTGCGGGTGAGCGGGCAGGTTTCCGAGGCCCAGATCAAAAAACTCTCCGAAGGGGTCAAGCTCGAAGACGGCATGACCGCGCCCGCCAAGGTGCTGCCGTTCAGCGAAAGCGAGCAGAACTCCTGGATCTCGATCACCATTCACGAGGGGCGTTACCGCCAGGTGCGGCGCATGTGCGAAGCGGTGGGGCTGAACGTGGTGCGTTTGAAGAGGGCGCGCTATGACTTCCTGGAGATAGGAGAGATGAAGCCGGGCGAGTTCAGGTTTCTGGAACCTGAAGAGGTGGCGAAACTCAGGAGAAAGACAGTGCCGAGCGGTTCCGGGCGCGGGCCTCGCAAGAGCGGCGTAGTCGCCAGGCGCGGCTCGACGCGCAAGATAATCCGCTAGCGCTGAACAAGTCGGTTAGATACGAAAAAGCCACCCCTTCGGGCGGCCTTTTTTTTGCAGATACGCATCATCTTTCAGGCACTCATGCGTTTTTGCTTCGGCACGCGCGGCGCCTTCTTTTCCGGCCCGCCCTTGGCCGCAAGTTTGGCCGCCCGCACTGCACGGGCCTTGGCAAGGTTGTCCGCCAGCCCCTTTTCCTGGGCCATCCTCCTGCGAGCCTCCGAGAAGTTTCTGGCGGTGAGGGCCTGGCTGCTGGGAATGCCGAACTGCTTTCTGTATTCTCCCGGCTTCATGCCGTGCACTTGGGCCAGGTGGCGCGCGAGGGTCTTCATGCCGCTCTTGCCGCAGAGCATGCAACTCACCTGGTCCGGCTGGAAAGCCTTCTTGAGGGACATGGCCGGTCCCTTGGTCTCGGCTTTCTCCACTCCTTCTCCCATCTCTTCTTCAAGTTTCTGCAAAGCGACATGCACCTTCTGCAGTTCTATAAGCAGATCCTCTCCGGACATTTCTGTAACCGAGGCATGTGAAGAGACAATGTTGGCCGTCAATTCCAGCAGTGTTGATGCCATCGTTTAGCTCCTCCTTTTATATTTTTTAAGGTAGATACGTTAATTAGGTTCTATTAAACTACAGTGAGATATAAAATCAAGCGATAAATGTTTACTCTTAACAAAAAAAATGACTGCCTAGACAGATTCCTGCTAGTTTTTACGGCTGATTGCATGGTCAAAAACTGCCTGCGAGACTATGAGGGTCACTGAGAACGGGGAGAATCGAGATAGATGAATCGAGATGCAAGGGATGCGGTCTCTGCACTATAGCCTGCCCGAAGAAGCTGATTAGGCTATGCGATAAGGTCAATGTGCAGGGTTATTCACCGGCCGAAATTCCCTCTCAGAGCTCTGCACGGGGTATGCTCTCTGCGCCGAAATTTGTCCTGACGTTGCCATGACAGTCTTTAAATAATTTTCTACAATTCTCCGCATACGCTGACAATAAATAGATACTGAATGAGCAATCGGTGAACGGCTGATGTCATCCTGCCTAACCGTTATCGAAGCAAAGCCTGTCGGTATCATTTCTGTGGCGCCCAAGCTCTGCGGCGAGTTCATACAAGCCGAGAGGGAGGTGGCTGCCATCAACATGCTTCTTGGTGCTTCCGCCTGCGGCGTGCGCGCCCTGACCTCCTCGTCCGCCCGGGAATTTCCCGGAAGCGGGCGCGCGGATTGCCCTAGCCAAAAAAGCTTGACTTTGTCCGGCTCAATCTGTTATTAAACCTATCTGTCGTATGAAGGGGTGTCGCCAAGCGGTAAGGCAACGGATTCTGATTCCGTCATCCCGAGGTTCGAATCCTCGCACCCCTGCCAATTTACAGGCAAGCAGCAAAGACATAGAGCAGGCCGGAAGGACTCGGTCGTCTCAGGTCCCATCGTCTAGTGGTTAGGACACCGGCCTTTCACGTCGGTAACAGGGGTTCAAGTCCCCTTGGGATCACCATCGAAAAAAACAGCGCCTAGGCAAAGGCGCTGTTTTTTTTTGTTCTGAGGGTCGTTTCTCCTGTCGCTAATGAATTTGATCTTGCTTATCCGGCGCTGTTCCAATAGTCTGCTTCGAAAATGCGACTCATCGTTCCCAAACTGGAGCGCTGGACCCGATCTGGAACCCGATCTGTCTTGGAATTACAACTCATCGTTCCCACGCTCCGGCGTGGGAACGCAATCCCGGGACGCTCCCGCGTCCGGTTCTGTTTTGTCTGTAACAGAAGGTCTTGACGGACAAGACGCGGAAGCGTCAAGAGCCGATTCCCACGCTGGAGCATGGGAACGCTAAAAATTTTGTGCACCGGACGGAGAAAGTTGAATGGCAACGACAGTGACCGCTTCCGCTGAAAGAACTGAATTCCCTCAGCCGATGCGTCCCGCCGCGCCCCGTCAATTCACAGATCTCCTCCTCCGTCCCGTCCCATCCTTTTTGTCCTTGCTCCTCCTTCTATTATGCGGCTGCCTCCCTCCGCAGCTGCACGCCGCCGACAATCTCTTCAACAGCACCGCCGCCATGAAAGAGGAAGTCGCGAGGCTTGCCGAAGAGGGAAAGCTTTTCGTCAAGGCGCCGGTCGATCCCTACCTCGCCGAAAGCGCTGCACTGGCGGGCGTCTTCGCCCTGACCTATATCTTTGACAAGGAAATCGACTCCAACTTCTCCGGCTCGCACAGCGGAGTCCTCAGGGGATTGACCGATTTCGGCAACGCGGTCAGCAACCCGATCCTGCATATCGGAGTCGCGGCGGCGCTGTATGGCGCCGGTGCGGCAGCCGACGCTCCGCAGGTCATGAGGCTCGGCGCGGAAATAGGCGAGGCGATTTTTCTTGCCGACAGTGCCACCTTCGTGGTGAAGTCGGTCCTGGGCCGCGGACGACCCTACTCAGGCGAAGGCAGCTCCCGCTATCGTCCTTTCCAGTTCAAGGACGGCTATGATTCGCTCCCGTCGATGCACGCGGCAAGCTCGTTTGCCATCGCCCATGTGGTTGCCTCGAAGACCCGGAGCCTGCCCGCCAAGATCGCCTGCTATGCGGCGGCTGGGCTGGTCGGCTTCTCGCGGGTCTACCAGGGAAAGCATTGGGCCAGCGATGTGGTCCTCGGCGCGGCAATCGGAGAGCTGGCAGGAGCCGCCGTCACCAGGTACCGCGCCTCGATGCCGGGGGATCTGACCTTGGCGCCGCTTTCCATGGACGGAACCCCATCGCTTGCTATAATCGGAAAATTCTAGACCTTCAAAAGGAGCTTTCGCATGCTTAACGCAGTCATTTTCGACTTTGACGGCATCATCGTGGACACCGAGCCGCTGCACTACAGGGCCTTTCAGGAACTCCTGGCGCCGCTTGGCCTTGGTTATTCCTGGGAAGAATATCTGGAGACCTACCTTGGCTTCGACGACAGGGATGCCTTCAGGGAGGCCTTTAGCGCCGGTGGACGGCCGCTTTCCGACCAGGAGCTGAAGAGCCTGATTAATGGCAAGGCGGAGGCATTCATAAGGATAGTCTCGGTTGGTGTCGCCCCTTACCCCGGCGTGGTCGAGTTGATCCGTTCCATCTCCGGGGTCCTGCCGCTTGCCCTTTGCAGCGGCGCCCTGCGCAGCGACATCGATCCCATCCTGGTGCAGTTGGGGCTCACAGGCGCCTTCGACACCCTGGTGACGGCAGACGAGGTGGCGGCCAGCAAGCCCGACCCGGAGAGCTACCGGCTCGCCGTGCAGCGGCTCCAGGACATCTTTCCCGGCCGGGTCGATCCCGCAGCCTCTTTTGCCATCGAGGACACCCCGGCGGGAATCGCCTCGGCAAAAGGCGCCGGGCTCAACGTGCTGGCGGTGACCAACAGCTATCCAAAGGAACGTCTCACAGGCGCCTGCCTGGTGGTCGATTCGCTGGCGACCATGGACATCGAGGGGCTTCGCCTCCTCATTTGACCGCCATCATGCAAAGAACAACCACCATCGACGGCATCCTTGCGGAACTTCTCGCGGCACTGGAAAAGGGGAACGTGGCCGTGCTCCAGGCCCCGCCCGGCGCCGGCAAGACCACCCGTGTCCCTTTGGCCCTCCTGGACGCCCCCTTTCTCAAAAAGGGGAAGATCGTCATGCTCGAGCCGCGCCGGCTCGCCGCGGTAAACGCGGCGCGCTACATGGCGGGGTGCCTGGGCGAGGAAGTCGGCAGGCGCGTAGGCTACAGCATCCGTTTCGAGCGCAAGGTCTCCGCCGCCACGCGCATCGAGGTGGTGACGGAAGGCATTCTGGCCCGCAGGCTGCAGAGCGACCCGCTGCTGGAGGGTGTCTCCGCGGTCATCTTCGATGAATTCCACGAAAGAAGCCTGACCTGCGACCTCTCCCTGGCCCTTTGCCGCGACGTGCAGCTAGGGCTGCGCGAGGATCTGCGCATCCTGGTGATGTCCGCGACGCTAGACGCGGCACCCGTGGCGAGCCTGCTTGGCGGTGCGCCTCTCATCTCCACTCCGGGCCGCCAGTTTCCCGTGGAGATCGACTATCTGAAGAGCGAGCCTTCCGGAAGGCTGCCGGAGATCGCCTGCGCCGCCGTACTTCGGGCCCTTTCCCGGACCGACGGCGACATACTGGTCTTTCTCCCCGGCGCAGGCGAGATCAGGCGCTGCGAAAGACTGTTGAAGGAGAGCGTCGGCGCCCAGGTCATGATCGCCGTCCTCTATGGCGACCTCCCCTTCGCGGCGCAGGAGCAGGCAATCCTCCCCGCCGACCGGCGCAAGGTGGTGCTCGCAACCAACATCGCGGAAACCAGCCTCACCATCGAGGGGGTGCGAGTGGTCGTGGACACCGGGTTCTCCCGGCAGTTGCGCTTCGACCCGTCCACGGGCCTGAACCGCCTGGCGGCCATGAGGATATCCGCCGCCTCGGCGGAGCAGCGCGCAGGCCGTGCGGGCAGGGTCGCTCCGGGGGTCTGCTACCGCCTCTGGACCGAACACACCCAGACCACGCTTCTCCCCTACACCCCTCCGGAGATCCGCGTTTCGGACCTCACCCCCTTGGCGCTCGATCTGGCCCATTGGGGGGTGGCGGATCCGGCCTCCTTGAGCTTTCTCGATGCGCCACCGGCCGGCCACCTGGCCGAGGGGAGGGCGCTCTTGACGGCCCTGGGCGCCCTCGACGCGCGCGGCGCCATCACCGGGTTGGGCAAGAAAATGGCTGCACTTCCCATGCACCCGCGTCTGGCGGCCATGTTGGCCGGATCGCTCTCCCTTGGAGAGGGGGCGCTCGCCTGCACCCTGGCCGCCATCCTTTCCGAGCGTGACATCCTGCCGCGCGGCACCGGGAGTCTCTCCGAGAGCGATCTGCAGGACCGGGTGGATGCCCTGGAAGAGCGCCGCGACCCTCAAGGATGCCGCACCGTCGAGAGGCTGGCCGCCTATTTCAGGAAGGCCCTCGGCGCCCCCGAGTCAGGCAGCCGCGGCGGCGCAGCCCTGATTGGAGAGCTGCTCCTGAAGGCTTACCCGGACCGGGTGGCCCGCGAGAGGAGTCCCGGTTCCGGACGCTACCTGATGGCGAACGGCAGCGGCGCGCGCCTGTCGACGCGCAGCAACCTGAGGGCTCAGCCGTTCATCGTCGCAGTCGAGGTCGAAGGTGGGGGTGCCGAAGGAGAGATCCATATGGCGAGCGCGGTCACGCTGGATGCTGTTCGGATTCGGTGCGCCGGAGCCGTTACCAGGGAAAAAAGGGTCTTCTGGGACGAGCGTGAGGGGAGGGTGGTGGCCCGCGACGAGGAGCGGTTGGGTGCCATACTGCTCTCGGAGCGCGCGGCGACCCCGGGCAAGGAGGAGATCAGCGCCGCCCTGATAAAGGGGATACTCTCTGGACCCGGCATCGGCGGGCTGAACTGGAGTGACGAGGCGCAGCAGTACCGGAATCGGGTGAACTTCCTGGCCCGGGTGCTCCCGGAAGGGGGTTTCCCGGACCTCTCGGACCAGGCGCTGGCGGCGGGCCTGGAACTGTGGCTGATGCCGTATCTGCAGGGCGTCAGGACGCTGGCCCAGTTGGCGCGGGTGGATCTGCTGGCTCCTCTCAAGGCGATGCTGAACTGGCGTGAGCAGAAGTTGGTAGATGACGCGGCGCCGACGCATCTGAAAGTCCCCAGCGGATCAAGGGTGGGGCTTAACTATCCGGCTGATGGCGCCCCCTTTCTTGCGGTAAAGCTTCAGGAGATGTTCGGGCTCGCCGAGACCCCGCGCGTCGCCCAAGGGAGGGTTCCCGTGCTGATCCATCTGCTGTCGCCGGCGCGCCGCCCCATCCAGGTG
>Ga0209317_1003248_pt1 | contig 10428 bp, 9 predicted proteins | sample RifGroB2_FD_183994 | JGI IMG/M metagenome (GOLD analysis project Ga0209317, IMG submission 183994) | Soil microbial communities from Rifle, Colorado, USA - Groundwater B2 (SPAdes) (version 2) | ecosystem: Environmental > Terrestrial > Soil > Unclassified | place: Rifle, Colorado | collected...
GAACTGGGATATGAATTGTCTGAAGAAGAATTTGAACGTGCTTTTGAAGAATTCAAGCATATTGCCGATAAAAAGAAAGAGGTCTTTGATGAAGATATCGAAGCCATCGTAGGGGTAGAAAAGATGGACGTTCCCAATATCTTTCATTTGGAGAGCCTCAGTATCAGTTGCGGACCTGATACAGTGCCTACCGCGGGGGTGAGACTCAAGTTGCAAGACGGTCGTGTGGTAAACAATGCCACGATTGGCGACGGCCCTATCGACGCCCTTTTTAAGGCAATTGATCTCTCAACGGGAATTTCCGGAAAATTGCAGGATTATAACATTCGCGCTGTCACCGGCGGGAAAGACGCCATGGGAGAGGTTTCCGTGAATGTCGAAGTGAATGGCAAAACTGTCAGGGGCCGTGCCGTGAGCACAGACATTATTGAAGCAAGCGCAAAGGCTTATTTAAATGCCATCAATAAAGTAACTGCAAAATAACGTCAATCTTTCAGCCGCGAATTGGCACAAATCAACACGTCAGAAAAAGAAATATTCTATGATCTGCATACCCATCATTGCAAATAACCTCGAAGATGCCCTTCACGATATGACAGAGGCATCAAAGGTCGCAGATATAGTCGAATTACGCATAGACTATATAAAGAACGTCGACCTGAAACGTTTACTGGAAAAGCGCACAAAGCCTGTGATCGTCACCAACAGACCCATTCGCGAAGGAGGCAAATTTGACGGCAGCGAAGAAGAGCGAATTGCACTCTTAAAACTTGCCGTACGGCTACAGGCCGATTATGTGGATGTCGAACACGACGGCATTCAACACATACGTAGGGACACGGTGCACCGTGTCCCTACAAAAATCATTGTATCCTATCACAATTTCCGTGAAACACCAGGGGACCTAACCGATATTTACAAAAGACTCAGCCAGAGCGGCGCCGACATCGTCAAAATTGTTACTCACGCCAACAATATTACAGACAACATCAGGATATATCAACTCCTCCAACAATCTCAAATGCCCGTGATATCATTTTGTATGGGTGAACTGGGCATCATCAGCCGCATCTTGTATAAAAGGTTCGGCAGCTATTTAACCTTCGCATCTCTCCGTACAGGCAAAGAATCTGCCCCTGGTCAGATCAATATCCACGAGCTTTTGAATACCTATCAGGCCCAAAAACAGGATAAGCACTCGGCAATTTACGGGTTGATCGGCAATCCAGTTTCCCACAGCATTAGTCCGATCATTCATAATACACTTTTTAGGGAAATGAATTTTAACAGCATTTATGTCCCTTTTAAGGTGGATACTATTGGTGATTTTATGAGGGAGTTTAGAAAATTGGATATAAAAGGTTACAGCGTGACGATCCCCCATAAAGAAACGGTAATAAGCCATCTGGACGCTGTTGATCCTGTAGCAAAGAAGATCGGCGCTGTGAATACTATTGTAAATATGGATGGTCAATTAGTCGGTTATAATACCGACTGTGAAGCGGCTATTAAAGCATTGGAAGGCGTCGATCAAGTATCTGCAAAATCTTTGGGTGAAACGTATTTAAAAGGAAAGAAGGTCACCATCGTAGGCGCTGGAGGTGTAGCCCGCGCAATTGCCTTTGGATTAAAGGAGCGTCAGGCGCAGATAACGATTATGAATAGAAATTACGGACGGGCACAATCACTTGCCAGGGATGTTGGGTGTCTTGCCAGGAAATTCGATGATCCACTGGCGCTCGATACGGATATACTGATTAATGCCACACCTGTGGGTATGTTTCCCAAAATCCACGAAACGCCAATCGACATGCATAAGTTGAAGCCCGACATGATCGTCTTCGACACTATTTATAATCCTATAGAAACAAAACTATTGCGCGATGCTAAGGCTCAGGGTTGCAGGATAGCAAGCGGATTGTCAATGTTTGTCCACCAGGCAGCAGCGCAATTTAAACTCTGGACAGGCAAGATGCCGTCTGTTGAAACAATAGAAGTAATTGCTTGCGAAAAGTTGGCAACGGAATAAATATTTAGCCACGAATTCACACGAATAAACACAAATGAAGAAGTAAAAGACAAAAACAAGTTATTCCGTATAAGTCCCACTGGTTAACTATAAAGGAATGCTACAAGTCCCCCTTAGAAAAGGGGGACTTCGTCGTGAGCTCAGTCGAACGATTCAGGGGGTTGTGTTTTTTCCTGGCTATCCCCGTTTTCACGAGGACAAGTTTACAACCCCCTTGCCCCCTTTATTAAGGGGGAGTCTTAGGGAGAATTTTTAGAAAGCCTATAAACATATCGCTCCTAACGGAGCTTTTTAAGGTATTTTTTCATTCCTCCCCCTTTCTCCCCCTCTGGAGGGGGACATGGGGGAGGATGTCCTTTGCGCCTTTGCGGTGGGCTGAACTGTTACCTTTTTCTTTTGTCTATATTCGCGCAAATTCGTGCCCATTTGTGGCTAAATACGTGTTGTTATAATGGAGGGTGATTAAGTCACTTTTATCTGTCTTGAATATCATCTTGATCGGTTTTCGTGGCACCGGTAAAACCACGATAGGTAAAATGCTCGCACAACGGCTTGGCAAGGAATTTGTTGACGCCGATGAGTATTTAGAGCAAAAGGAAGGAAAGAGTGTCAAAGACATTTTTGCAGAAGGCGGTGAGAAGCTCTTTAGAGAGATTGAAACGGAGATCATCGCAGAATTGTGTCTTTCGGATAACAGAGTTGTTGCAACGGGCGGCGGGGCAATCCTTCGGGAAGAAAATGTAAAAACGCTCAAAAAAAGTGGGATTATAATCCTATTAGAAGCGAACACTGATACAATCTATAAACGAATCCATAGGGATGCCACAACGGAACAGCGTAGACCCAGCCTTACAAATAGAAATGCATACGAGGAAATTGAGTATCTGTTGGAATACCGAAGACCGCTTTATGACAAAACGGCGGATTTCGTAATAAACACCACCAGCATGTCAGCAACAGACGCCGCAAAAAAAATAATAACCTTCCTTCACAACCACGTAATGGATCTCAAAAATTAACAACAAGCATCACACTAACATTTTCTGCCACAAGCCGCAAAAACCCTAAGCTTCCCAGAGGTTTTTTTATTATACTTCTTTTCGTGTCTGGTGATTTCGTAGTCTGGTTATTATTAAGTGAATTATTGTCTTGAGTTGTTAATTTCCCGCACAATCTTAAAAATTAATTTTTCGTACGATTGAACGATCTTTTCCCGCTCTTTCTTTTCAAAAGATTTCAGGGGTTTGGTTTCTATTTCCTCACCAACTTCGTCGGCTTTCTTTATAAGCGACACGGAAGATCCCACAACAACATTAGATTTTGCTGGAACCACGGGTTTGGGTTGTTCTTTTTGAGGTAATTTGGCGGGAGATTTTTGTCCTGGTACGGATTTCTTTGAAGGTCGACCCTCGCTGTTCTTATTTTTATCTTCACTCATGTTTTTTTCTCCTATAGTGAATTAAATTAGGATACCTTATGTAGTGACTTTTTATTTATAATGCCTGCGCAGGGGCTGGTTTGAAACCCGCCCCTCCATGTAAATTCCTCAATACTGTCTATATGTATACAATTAATTATAATCAAAATCAATAATTTATTTATATTGATTTAGATATCTTTGAGTTTGGCAGCTGAGATTAAAAAAAGATTGAGAATGCTTTATGCATAAATTATAATTGTTTTAATAAAAACGAAAAATATAAAAAGGATTATATAGGATGGAAGAAGTAAGCATCATTATCCCTGCTTATAATGAAAAAGAGGGAATAACACACGTAATTGAATCGCTGCGTTTATTAAAAGAAAAACACGGCCCACGATGGGAAATTATTGTCGTAGATGATGGTTCCACCGATGGCACATCTGAAATGGTGAAAGTTTTTGGGGATGTTGTCCTGATACAACACCCCTTAAATCGGGGTTACGGAGCCTCAATTAAAACGGGCGTCCGGCATGCTAAATACAACACCCTCGTCATTTCGGATGCAGACGGGACGTATCCTGTAAACGACATTCCAAAACTTATTGCGCAGTTGCCAAAGAGCGATATGGTCGTTGGCGCTAGACATATCAACAGTTCTAATATACCATTGTCCAGAAGACCGGCAAAATGGATGCTTAACAAACTGGCTAATTATTTGACCGGAATAAAGATTCCAGACCTGAACTCCGGGTTGCGGGTAATGAAAAAAGACATAATATTGAAATATCTTCATTTACTCCCCGATGGTTTTTCCTTTACTACGACGATTACACTCGCCATGCTTACAAATAATTATCTCGTCGAATTCATTCCTATAGAATATAAAATCCGCTCCGGAAAGTCAAAAATACGCCCTATTCGGGATACGATGAACTTTATTCAGCTTATTATACGGACTGTTTTGTATTTTGATCCCCTAAAAATATTCCTGCCCATCAGTGCATTTTTCTTCGTCTCAAGCATAGCCGTCCTTGTACTCAGCTATTTATTCACGCCAAAGATTATGGACATTACCACCGTCATCCTTTTTATCTCCGGCGTTCAAATCCTGGCCATTGGTATGATTGCCGACCTCATAGACAAAAGAAACCGATAATGAAAATCCTTCTGATTAATCCGCCTTCTGAAAACGAATTGCACGGCAATAACCCCAGCATTATCGAAGAGGAACGAGGCTATAACCCGCCTCTTGGAATATTGTATATAGCAGGTTATCTGGAGAAACATACCAACTTCAGTATCGAAGTATTAGATACCCAGGCAGAGGAGATAGGTTATGATCGTTTGCAGGACGTGATTCGAGCGAAATTGCCAGACGTTGTGGGAATTACGGCCATGACCTTTACCCTCATAGACGTCATAAAAGTTATTAATTTGATCAAATCTATTCGTCCGGAAATAAAGATAGTGCTGGGCGGTCCTCATGTCCACATCTATCCGGAAGAAACGATAAATATCCGGGGTGTTGATTTTCTTGTCTTAGGCGAAGGGGAAGTTACCTTTAAAGAACTGGTAGAAAATATTGATAATTTGGCGCGATTAAGAAGTATTCTGGGATTGGTTTTTAAAGAAAATGGCAGGGTCGTCAACACAGGCGCCAGGCCTCTCAACGAGAACCTTGACAGCTTGCCATTTCCTGCCCGCCATTTGACGCCTGTTCAGAAATACAGCTCACTCATGGCAAGGAGAAGCCCTATCACTACCATGTTTACAAGCCGCGGCTGTCCGTACCGATGCACCTTTTGTGACAGACCCCATCTTGGCAAAAGTTTTCGCGCACGGTCGGCAATGAACGTGGTGGACGAAATGGAGGAATGCGTAAAACTAGGCATAAACGAATTCCTGATCTACGATGATACCTTCACGATTGACAGACAGCGGGTAATCGATGTTTGCAATGAAATCAAAAGAAGAAAACTCAACATCGGATGGGATATTCGCGCACGGGTAAATAATATAGATAATGATTTGTTAAAAAAACTAAAGGAAGCAAATTGTGAACGTATTCATTACGGCGTGGAATCGGGTAATCCTGAAATCCTGAAGATATTAAATAAGGGCATCACGATTGAACGTGTACGAACCACCTTTCAACAAACAAAAGAGGCTGGCATATCCGTTCTGGCGTATTTTATGATAGGATGCCCAAAAGAAACACGGAAAGAAATCATGGAAACAATTGCATTCGCAAAGGATTTAAAGCCGGATTTCGTGCATATCACGATATTCACGCCATTTCCTGCTACAGAAATATACAAAATGGGCATAAATGACGGCATTATAAAGGAAGATTTTTGGCGAGAGTTTGCTAAAAACCCGGTGCCTGGATTCCAGCCAAAGTGCTGGGAAGAGAATTTTACTCGTGAAGAACTTCAGGAATTAATCGTCTATGCCTATAAGAGTTTTTATACCAGACCGAGTTATATTTTAAGAAGATTGACCCATATCCGGTCAATCGGTGAATTTAAACGGATGGCGCGGGCAGGCCTGAAGGTCTTTGGAATGAAGTCATGAAAGGGGTTTTGGATAAAGAGTATGCTGTCGCGCGCCAAATAAAACGATCTCATATTTACAGATTAAAACGCAGGACTTTTGAGGTATCAAAAAGCATAAAAACATTCCATCCCGAAACACCGCAGTCAATCTTGGATATCGGGACAGCAGACGGTATCATGTTGGGCAATCTAAAATACGCATTTCCCAATGCAAACTGTATCGGTATTGAATATACCAGGGATTTAATTGCTTGCTGTGAGAGCAAAACGATTCATTTAATCCAGGGAGACGCCCTGACATTACCTATCAAAGACAGTGCGTTTGATGTTGTTATTGCCACGGCAATTATTGAGCACGTCTCTGAACCAATACAGTTAGTCCGCGAAGCCAGTCGAGTTCTGCGAGGGAATGGCATATTTATCGTAACAACCCCACACCCATTCTGGGAATGGATTGCCACGTATATTGGTCATTTAAAAGAAGAGGAACATCACGAACTCATTACCCTCCGCAAGTTAAAATCATTGTTCGATGCCGTAGGTTTTGAAATTGTAAATGCACAAAAATTTATGATATCGCCTGTTGGGATGCCATTTGAATTGACACTCGAAAAGATATTAAAATTTTTTAGATTAAACTTCTTATTGTTGAATCAAATAATCGTTGGAAGAAAATAGTAATATCCTTTCACCACTGAGCACAGCGCGGATGTCGAGGTGAAGATTCCTTTTTTTGCATACTTACTTGTGAGTTGGATGTTTGCTATAATACGATTTAATTTATAGGAGAACATTTTAAGGAATGAGGGCTTTATATTTGAGAATAAGGCAATGGTCAAATATTCATATAAAAGAAATTATTTTATTCTTTTTGTTCTTTTTTTCATATGGGTATTTTTTCCATGGAGGTGGCCATAATCAAAATGCAACATATGACCAAATCAGATCAATTGTTGAATATGGCGACCTTTCGGTAAATAGGTTTGTATATAACACGGCTGACTTGAGTGTATATAAAGGTTATTTCTTTTCAAATAAGGGACCTGGCTTGGCCTTTCTTGGTATTCCCATAGGTTTTATATTAATCAAGGCAAAAGAAGTCTTCTTTCACTTCATGATGGAAGACACCTATTTCTTGCTTGTATGCCATCTTATCAGTTGGCTGACTGTGAGTTTCATTTCTGCTATTTTATGTGTTGTATTGTTTAGATTTATTTATTGTTTAACACAATGCACTACGACGTCATTTATTGGAACTATGGGATATGCGTTCGGAACAATAGCTTTTGCCTACTCAACAATCCTCTATACGCACCAAATAGCCGCGGCTTTTTCCTTCATTCCATTTTACATTGTTTTTGTCCTAAAAAATAAAAAGGCGAATGGTTTCCCAAGCCTTTTTCTCAGCGGTTTATTAGCGGGATATGCGGTAATCACTGAATATCCCTGTATCTTCGTATGGTTGATATTATTTCTGTACGTAATATTTCTTTTTTCCGATAACAAAAAATACGTATTGTTTTTCCTAATAGGTTCTTCTATTCCGGCAATAATCCTGCTGTTTTATAATTATCTATGTTATGGCAATCCTATACTCTTTAGTTATTTTTCTCATTTTGTCAGTAACGCCGACGTTCAGTCTGGTTTAAAAGGAACTGCAAAAACAATTTCTTTTCCCAGTATTGCAATTTTATATAAGATTACCTTTGATCCTTACAGAGGTATATTCTTTTATTGTCCCTTCCTATTAATATTTTTCCCTGGCATTTACTTTTTCTTAAGAAAAGAAGGTATTTCCAAAGAATTTCTCTTATTAATAACAATTGTTGTATATTATTTCGTTTTTAACGCTTCATACCGGTATTGGTATGGTGGATTGTCCCTGGGGCCCAGGCACCTTGTAGCAGCCATACCTTTTATGGTTCTCTTATCGTCTTTTTTTATAAAACAATATCCCAAAATATCAATATGCGGGGTATTAGTGTCGTTTTTTTTTATGCTCATGGCCGTTTCCGTCACACCGGAAACTCCTTATGGATATAAAAACCCTCTGATGGAATTTTATTTCAAGAATTTCTTTGATTCAAATTTATCACTCAATAAAACACCTGTCTTTAGAACTAATATTTCGAGGGATACATTCAACTCATATAATATAGGTACTCTCCTTCATTTGCCGGATGTTTTATCGCTCGTCCCATTTTACTTGATTATTATTATTGGAACGGTTAGTTTTGTTAGTAAGGCCAACTTAAAGATTTCTGATATTTTTCATAGCTCTTTCTTTGTTTCTATAATAAATAAGGGAGTTACCACATTGAAAAGAAATATAGCATATTTTAAGCTAAGCTTAATTATTCTTTTTGTCAGTATATTAGGCATACAAATCACTATTGCTATTTTCGGAAAGAATTCCTCAATTTTTGATAGGACAGATAGCTATATTACGCAACCCGGGTTCTTGGGCTGGTACTATGAAAACAAGGTGTTTGGTGGCAAACCAAAATTGGTTCGACATGACAATAGGATTTCTTTTAATGACGTCTCTTTTAACGAAATATTTTCAGGAAAACAATTTAGTGTTATTTGGAGTGGTAGATTATATGCCCCCAGAAGTGGACTCTATAAATTCTATACGGAATCGGATGATGGCTCATTTTTATACATTGACAATAAACTGGTTGTCGATAATGGAGGAGATCATGGGATTAAAACAGTAAAGGGGTCAATGTATTTAACAGAAGGATATTATGATATCAAGATCAAATATTACAATAGTTCGGGAAGCGGCCAAATCAAGGTATTTTGGGAAATGCCAGCGGGTTTAAGGAATCAACTTGGTGAAGATAATGTTCATAATTATATAATTAAAAACTGTTTGTAAATAATCAAACGATTTATACGGCTTTATAAAAAATATATGCACACTAAACTAGAGATATTGACATTGCTTAAAACATTTTTTGAGCAATCGGCATCAGCTTATAAAATTGAAATGGCATTTCTTTACGGCTCATGGGCAAGAGGGTTTCCCAAAAGTTCTTCCGATGTAGATGTTGCCATTGTATTCTCGGAAGAACCTGGCACTGAGGATGAAGCATTTACTATCATAACAGATATAGCCTTTGTTCTCGGCAAGGGATTGAGGTTGGATGTGAACGTTATCCCGATCTATTCTGATTTCAGGAAGCCCATGCTTTATTACAATGCCATCGTATTAGGTATGCCTGTTTTCATCGGAAACCAGGACAGGTATATTTCTTTAAAAAATCAAGCAATATTCCAAATGGAAGATTTTACTCTTTTTGGCACCAAGTGGCAACTAGAGATAGCGAAGAAGAACCTGGAGGATATAAAACATGCCTGAATTTAATTATGCCAGAGGCAGGATCGAGGAATCTCTTCAATTCATTACAGGGGAAATTAAGGAATTTGAGTCGGAATACGCCAGTAAGAAGTATGATAATTATCAAGAGGACAGAAAATTACAAAAATTAATGGATAGAACAGTGGAAAATATTCTCACTGCACTCATAGAAGTTTGCGGGACGATACTTGTACAGGAAGGTATTGATGTGGAAAATTACGGAGAAGGACTGGCTAAATGCTGCAAACTTCTCGGACTTTCAGAAGAGGAACAAATAAATTTATCAAAACTGGCCGTTCAAAGAAATCGTCTTGCGCATAGATATCTCAACTTTCGTTGGCAGGCAATACAGGCATACATTAATAATAAAGATGTTGTGTTAAAAATAGTTGATTTGATTTTAAAACGAGAAAAGAACAAATCTAATAAATAAAACTACTCCATGACGTTTGTCATTCTATTTATTATCATTTCAAACATAACAGGGTTTTTACTTACCTATTTTCTCTCAGCAAGATATTCAATCTTTGAACGGGTTGCTTATGGTACGGTTATTGGGTTGGGATTGCACACATGGATTGTTTATCTATTTTCACTACTGTGGGGACTTCAATTTAAAAGCCTCTATATTTCAGCTATCTTGCTTATAGTGCTTTGTTCCGTAATTTTAATAATCAAATGGGACTCTTTTAAAGAAAATATCATCAGTGAAATACAAGATATAAAAAACGATTTCCTTCTCAATAAGGTATCCTATTATGTGCATATTGCAGTATTTTCGTTTTTCACTACGATATTTTGGCGTCTATTCTATAGAACGATCATCTGGAAAAAGGACGGGATGTATATTGGCCTTCCAAACAATTATGGAGACTTACCCCTCCATCTGGCCTACATCACATCTTTTGTTTGGGGGAATAATATCCCTCCCCAGGACCCATCTTTTGCGGGCGAGAAACTGGTCTATCCATTCCTTTCCGATTTCCTATCTGCCATTTTTCTTAAGCTAGGTTTAGATTTTAGAGACATATTGTTCATTCCTGGTCTATTATTG
>Ga0209317_1003250_pt1 | contig 10424 bp, 6 predicted proteins | sample RifGroB2_FD_183994 | JGI IMG/M metagenome (GOLD analysis project Ga0209317, IMG submission 183994) | Soil microbial communities from Rifle, Colorado, USA - Groundwater B2 (SPAdes) (version 2) | ecosystem: Environmental > Terrestrial > Soil > Unclassified | place: Rifle, Colorado | collected...
ACCGACTCTCCGGAAGTACTCCCCCTCCCTTTATGGGAGGGGGCAGGGGGGAGGGTGAGGCTCGCGTGAGCACTTCATCCCCACTCTCCAATCTTGCCGGGTAAGGCTTGGCTAACAGCAACGAAAGCAGCACATACATATGACGATTAACCAGGAGGTTTTATATGAGAAAGAAGATGCGTTCCGTGGCACCCATCATGAAGAAGATTGCACCGGTGCTGTTAGTCTCAGCTTTTCTGCTCCCCCAGCCTGCCCGGGCTGAGATCAAGGCCGGGAGCGTCGAGATAAGCCCGTTCGTCGGTTTCAGCTTCTTCCAGGACCGGCAGAACCTGGAAAACGCGCCCATAATCGGCGGGCGCCTGGGCTATAACTTCACGGAGCATTTCGGTGTCGAAGCCTCGGGACAGTACATGAGAAGCGGCGTCGATAACAAATCCAAACCGTTCACCAGGCAAGGGCAGTTCACCAGCCCGATCGATGACGTGGATATCGTCAATTACCACCTCGACCTGCTGTACCATTTCATGCCCGAGTCCAAGTTCAACCCGTTCGTCACCGCGGGCTACGGGGCGGCGCACTACAGCCCCAGGATAAACAACAAGAACATGTCCATCATCGGTGCCGGCGTAGGTGCCAAGTACTGGGTGGCGGAGAACGTCGCGCTCAGGGTCGACGTCAGGGACAACATGACCACCGACGAGCATATCCACAATGTGGAATCCACCTTGGGTGTAGTGTTCCGGTTCGGCGGCAAGGACAAGGAAGAAGCCCCGGTTCGTGTTGCCGAGTCACCGGCCCCGGCTCCTGTACCGGTTCCGGCTCCGGCCGACAGCGATGATGATGGCGTGATCAATTCTCAGGACAGATGCCCGAATACCCCGACCCGCGTTGCCGTTGATATGAACGGCTGCCCGCTCGATTCAGACAAGGACGGCGTGGCCGATTATCTCGATAAATGCCCGGGCACCCCGGCCGGCGTTTCCGTTGACTCCAAAGGCTGCCCGCTCGACTCCGACCGGGACGGCGTAGCCGATTACCTCGACAAATGCCCGGGCACTCCTGCCGACGCAGCCGTCGACAACAGCGGTTGCCCGCTCGATTCCGACCAGGACACCGTGGCCGATTATCTCGACAAATGCCCCGGTACCCCTGCCGGCGTTTCGATCGACAAGAATGGCTGCCCGCTTGATTCCGATAAGGACGGCGTGCCCGATTATCTCGACAAGTGCCTCCGTACCCCCGCCGGTGTCAAGGTGGACCACAGAGGCTGCCCCGAGGTCGTCATGAGCAAGGAAAACAAGGCAGCGGCTGCCGAGAAGTTCTGCAGCAAACCGGCCGTGCTGGCGATCAATTTCGACACCAACAAGACCGACATCGGCCCCCAGTACTACGACGAGCTGAAGACCGTAGGCGACTTCCTGGCGCATTTTCCTGAAGCCAAGGGAGAGATCTCCGGTCATGCCGACACCGTCGGCACCGCGAAGCACAACCAGACCCTTTCTCAGGGGCGCGCCGACAGCGTGAAACAGTACATCGTTGACACTTTCGGCACCAGCTCCACCCGGATAGGCACCAAGGGTTACGGTTTCACCAAGCCGGTGGCCAGCAACAAAACCGAAGCCGGCAGGGCGAAGAACCGCCGCATCGAAGCAAACTTCACCTGCCAGTAGTAAAACCGACAGCCTGGAAGTCCCCCGTCGGCAAAGGGGGACTTTCGGGGGATTTGTCTCGTCGGCTACCTGGGCCAAATCCCCCTAACCCCTTTGGGAAGTTGAGGGAAGGCTGCTTGTGCAGCATGGTTCTCTGTCATTGGCGGGGACCAAATCGAACAACAGAGGAGTACCGAAAATGAAAAAGCTCATCGTATTGGCATGTCTCGCATCAACCGTTGCCCTGACCGCAGGAACGGCAATGGCCGACAGCATCAAGGGAAGACTCGGCGTTACCGGCAAGGTCGGTGTCATGATCCCCGCCGATAACAACTCGGAGTTCCGCGACAACGAAACCGACGCCGGCTTTGTGGGCGGCGGAGGACTTATTTTCGGCATTACCGACCATTTCGCCGCCGACATGGAGGTTACCCGGACCGGTTTCGACTCCGATAACGGCGAATTCGGCGTCACCAACATTTCCGTTGGTGGCCAGTACCGCTTCGGCCTGGCCGATAGCCAATTGGTCCCTTATGTCGGAGCCGGCCTGGACCTCCTGGTCAGCGACTACGATCACGATGACGGTGTAAGTCGCGACGTCGATACCACCTTAGGAGCTCACGCCACCGGCGGCATCGACTTCTTTCTGACCAAGCAGTTGGCTCTGACCGCAGAGGCAAAGCTCGTTGTTGCCCCTGATGCAGACATCACCGACCGTTTTGGAAACAACAGGGGCGATTTCGATCCGTCCAGTTTGTCCACCACCGTCGGCATCAGGTATTTCTTCAACTAGTACCGGTGGGGGAGGCTGTCAAGAGTGATCATTGGCAGCCTTCCCTCCGACAAACGCACATTATTTCTCCTCTCCCCCCTTTGAAATGGGGGGAGAGATTGCTTCAACCACTTTCTGAAACCTGCTTTTGCTGGATGCCCTGTCATTACTCTGCTTAACCCAGCGCCTATCCTTTTGCACCACGATCCCCCTCAGAACTTTTCCCTATCATTCCAGTCAGAGTCAGAGCCTTCTTTCCCCCTTCGCTTCATGGAGCAAGCTAAATCTCCCCCTTTGTTTCTCGTTCCCAAGCTCACAGGTGTTTCTCGTTTCTGGTTCCCAAGCTAGAGCTTGGGTACGCAATTGCTGGCAAAGCCCCAGCCTTGGGTCGTGGAAGCGGAGCTTCCTGCAGCATTTTCGTTCCCAAGCTAGAGTTTCGGAACGAGATCAGTAAAAGCTGCATTTCAGAAGCCAGTCAAAGGCAGGGCGAATACAAGATTCGCCCCTACCTTGTGGGGTTCGTACTATGCCGGTCGAATACAAGAAATCCAAATACCGAGGGCTATTTATCCCGTAGGGGCGAACCTTGTGTTCGCCCGGGCCAGCCACCCCTCGTGACCTAACCGGTGCCGTAGGGGCGAATCATCATTCGCCCGCCTTTACAGCCGCGGACACCCCTCTTTCCACCCCAATTACCATTAACTTAATCGGATTAGGGACTGATCTCCCACCAGCCCCATAAGCTCTCCCTCTCCCTCCGGGAGAGAGTCGGGGTGATCCGGCGCTCATGTGATCACAAGGCGGCATAAGGTTTTTCTGATTAGCACCCGACGCCACCTGCGGCAGCGTTTTATCGGAGAGGAACTCTGCCCTAACTCTAAGATCCCGGATGCTGAGTCCCCCCCTTTAGCAAAGGGGGGTCAGGGGGGATTTGCCTTTGAAGTTCCTCAGACTCGCTATGGCGCTGCCCTCACCCTAACCCGGAGAGAGAGGGGACTCTAGAAGGTACCGTTTCTCGTTCCCAAGCTCCAGCTTGGGAATGCAAATGGCTTGCAAAGCTCCAGCTTTGAGGCGTAGAAGCGTAGCTTCCTGAGTCATTTACCTTCCCAAGCTAGAGCCTGGGGAGATCATCACAGTATGGGGGGTGGCACAAAGGCCAAGAAATGCAGGACGCTGAATGGGGGCGAGGGGAGGGCGAATACAAAATTCGCCCCTACCGGGGTACTAACTCAGTAGGGGCGAACACAATGTCATTTCGAATCAAGGAGGCGACGCGCAGGGTATCAAAAACGTAGGGACGAACCTTGTGTTCGCCCTGCCTTTGCCCCGCCTTCGTCCCCCCTTCACCATATCAAGGCTCTGGGGGAGCGCAGCGGGATGCAGCAGAGGCAGCGCACCAGGCTGGCCCTCTCCATCCTACTCCACCTCCTCGATGCGGGGTTTTCCTATCTCGATCTCGCGCTGCTCGTGGTAGATGAAGCGGACCATATTGTACTCGAAGGGGTAGCCGCTCTCATAGTAGCGGAAACTTTGCTGATGCCGCGCGTCCACGCCCCCGAGGGCGGTAACCCCGGCATCCAGCGCCATGGCGTTACTGGAATTACCAAAAGGATCGATCGCGCTATATAGCCCGTAACTGATACCCGAGTCCACGGCGATACCTCCCGTGTCACGCAGGGAAGAGGGGCCGAAGATCGGCAATACCAGGTAAGGGCCGGAGCTAGCCCCCCAGTACCCCAAGGTCTTGCCGAAATCCTGGTTGTGCCGCGCCATGCCGAATTTGGTGGCCGGGTCGAACATGCCGCCCAGTCCAAGGGTGCTGTTGGTCAGGAAGCGCCCCAGCGTGGTGGCCGATTCCACTCCCTTGAGCTGGAACATGCTGTTGGTGAGGTTTCTGACTTCCCCCAGGTTGTTGAAGATACCTGAGATGCGCTCCTCGACGAAGTCGGGGGTCACGAACTCGTAGCTGCTCACCACCGGGAGGAAGACGAACTTGTCGAAGTAGAAGTTGAACCGGTACATGCCCCGGTTGAACCCCTCCCAGGGGTCGGCCACCTCAGCGTAGCGCTGATCCCGGAACTCGCTAATCGAGTGCCAGGGCGGCTCCTCTTTGACTGCATTTGATCGGGTTATGGCGCAGCCTGTAAGAGATAGCATCAGCGTCAGGACCTGAACGGTGCGGCAAATTTTGTATCTAGTTACGGTCATCATGGCCGCACTCCTTATTCTTTGAAGAAATTGACCATGTAGGCCATGTTGTCTTTGTACTCGAGATTCCCCAGATGGCCGCCTCGCGGGTAGACCTTGATCCGCTCGCCGAACAGCTGTCGCAAGTACTCAAGTTCCGGCTTGGTCAGGATGAAATCGTTTTCGTTGGCCATTACTCCGAACTTGGGCGACGTTTTCAGGTAGCCCTCGATGCTTTTGAGGCTCAGAGATCGGATGAATGCCTCTTTGGTGAGGCCTGGACGCCGTTGCGCAAAGTAGGGATAGAAGTATTCGTTGAAATACTCGAAGAAGCTCAGGTGCGTGGAAACCAGGAAATAATCGGTAAGCGAGTCTGTGCTGCGCAGCACCTTATTTTTAGGGACCACATAGCCGCCGTTGGTCATCACGTCAGAGGCGAAGATCATTCCTGCCAGGTTGATACGGTAGGTGAGCCCGATCAGTCCGGCGGTCTCCGGTTGGGAGAAAAGCTGCTCCGAATAGATGGCGTAGAGGAAATCGTCGTTGATGGCTACGAAATTGCCGGCCCGGTAGAATGCGCTGAACTTGGAAAGCATCTTGTTGAAGAAGATCCCCTGTTTCTTGGGGCCGCCAGGAATCTGCTTCAGCAGATCCTCTATCCTGGTGACCGAGCTGTAGAGACTCACCGGGGGGTTGATCATGAGCACCTTGCGGAAGTCGAAGACATGGCGCTCCTCGTCCAGTTTGGCAACGAAGGCGGACTGGGCCGCTCCCAGGCTGTAGCCTCCCAAATGGAAGGAGGAAACCTCGATCTCTCCCTGAACCTCCTTCCAGGCCACCTCCATCGCGTGGTACAGGTCGGCCGCGTCCTCGGTCAGTTCACCCGGCACGCCGCTTTTTGAAGCGGAAATGATGAAATTGGCATGAGTCGGCGAGGGTAGGGTGATGACATGAAACCCCGCCTTATAGAGCCCCTGCATCATGGACCAGAGCTTTGCTGACTGGTCGCTGGCTCCCGCGCCGGCGATCAGAAAGACCAGCGGTGCCTTCTGCTTTTGGTAGGCGAAGGTGCAGCGCAGTCCCTCGTCATAGAAAAAGACCGGTGGCTTGTAGCGGCCCGGGATGACATCCAGCACGAGCTGGCGCACGCGCATCTTTTCCGGAAACTCCTGCATGAGTGCCGGTGGAGTCCCGAGGATGGTGGCTTCAAAAGAGCCCGGGATTGGGTAGCCGTAATCGTCATCAGCCGCAAAGGCCGGCAAGGAAGACAGGACGAGGCTGGCGATCAACAGCAGTCTCATAAACATGACTAACTCCTAATGGAATAAAGGTTGGTGCGATCAGAACTAACACTCTGTCCGCGACGTTGATCAGCAATTGTTTCAACATTACACCATAAAGGTACTGTCACAACTCCACCCCTCACTCTGTTGTTACAGGCTGAAGATTATGCAAGCGGTAAGGATTGACTGATCCCAACCGGGAGCTTCAGTAAATAAGCTAAGAGCAGATAACGTGCCAGAGGTCAGCCGGAGTTGTTGGGAATGCAACAGCCTGATTTTATGGTTAAAACTGCGAAATCAGCTGCGGAGCTGTGGGGAAGCTGTCAGGGGGCGCTGTCACTTGTAACGTAACTGCCATATATGACGGGGCTCAAACCTCACCCGGCTGGGGGAGGAGAGATGGTAAAGACGGCGCCGCAGGCGGGGTAGGTTGCTAATCATGAGGGAAATTGATGTCGAGGTGGGTGGCGGCAACAACATCAGTGCTACGCATGAAGTGCCGGCAAGCTGGGACTGACCTTGGGGCTTCGCTGCACCCTGTTCACGTCCTCTAGTGCCAGTGTTGGGTAAGTTAACGAAATAGAAAGAATACAAAATAGCAGGAGCGCATACTAAAATACTCCGGAAAAGTTTGCCAGCTGTGGCAAACGCTTCCGGAGTATTTAGTAGATGATAATGCTCAATTTATAATTGGTGGGCGAGACGGGATTCGAACCCGTGACCCCTGGCTTCGGAGGCCAGTACTCTATCCAGCTGAGCTACCCGCCCGGGAAAGAAATACTTCTACACTATTATTCCCGTCAACTCAAGTTCTAATTGTAAATAATTAGCTTTTTGTCCCGACTCGACGGGCGAGGGATCTTACCCTTTCACTTCGCCCTCGATGCGTAAACCGGGACGGTGATCTCTTTTTTCTGCGGGCTGCTGGTAGTGATGTGTACGTAACCGCTCAGTACCTTGGCTTCAGAACGCGGCGTTATGGTCAGCTCTACGGACCCGGTCTCTCCTGGTTTGAGCTCTGCGTTCTTGATGTTGGACTTGATCTGGAGCGAGTTCGAAGTGACGTTGACGGATAGCAGTTTGACGCTGGTCTCCCCCCGGTTGGTCACTGTTATGCTCACCTGCTTGGCAGCCCCTGCTCCGATCGCGCCCAGGCTTAACTGGCGAGGTGTTACCTGAAGGACTTCCACGATATCGGCTGACATGTTGAAGGTATAGGTCGGTACCTTGCCGGCATTGGTGGTCATAACGACGGTCTTATGGACTTTGCCGGAAAAGCCTGTCGAGTCGAAGGTTACATCTATCTCCGCGCTTTTGCCGGGAGCTATCTGCGTAGTGGATGGCTTTGCCGCGGTACAGCCGCAGTCGGCGTGCAGTTGCTTGATCTGTAGTGGTGCGTCGCCGCTGTTTCTGATTTTAAAGGTGTGCTGCACCTTCTTACCCTGTGCAAGAGTGCCGAAGTCGTAGCTTCCCTGCTCCACCGCAAGCTCGGGTGCTGCGAGGGCGGCAGTTGCAAAAATCAGGTTAGCTAGCAGGGCGAGAACGGGTAGCTGGATTGTCATGTCAAACCCCTTTTAATGCTTTTGAGCAAGTATTTTGCGCTATTTATACCACAAAGAGGTCCCTGAGGCCAGAATGATTTGACACTGCAAATGGCATCTGTTATAGAAAAATCGGGAGAAATTAATGGAGACGGTATACAGGTTGAGCTACTGTCCGAACCCTACTGTTTCTTCAGCGTTGAGAATAAGCGTCCCCTTCTCAAGGCTTGGGCTAAAGTTCCACATATCCAATTGAAAATCTCTTATCGTCACTGTCCTGAAAGGGGCACTCTTCTTCGCTGCAAACCTGCTGCGCTCCTTAGCGTACTCCGGAGATGGATTTCCTTAAGCTTTCCAGCTATCATGGGACAATATCCAACGCGAAAAGTGATGATTGAGCAGAGTCTCGATGCTGACGTTGCCGGAATGGGCGGCTGGTATTCGAGGTAATGAAGACGTGCAAAATTTTCCCAAATCCACTCGGAGGGGTTGAATGATACTCCAATGCGATCAATGCCAGACAAAATTCCGGCTGGACGACTCAAAGCTTAAGCCCGGCGGAGTGAAGGTGCGCTGCTCCAAGTGCCGTCACGTATTCTTAGCTGGAGCCGAGCTGAAGCAGGAGGAGTCGGAGTTTGACGCCATCCTCTCGGGTCTCGGGGCTCCGGCAGCGCAAAAAACTACCGAAGCTGCGCCGAAAGAGGATGCCGCAGCCTTTGGCTTCGACGAGTCTCCCGCTGCAGAATCCGAGGCACCGCCGGTAGCCTCGCAACCTGAGATGCCGGAGTTCGCGGCCTTCGACTTTCCTGCTGACACTTTTGCCACCCCGGAGAGCCCGTCGCCGGTGCCGGAGGAACAGCCGGCTCCCGGAGATTACGATTTTGCCGCCGAGCCGCCCCGGCAGCAGGCGCAGGCAACAACTGTGGCACCTGGGCTTGAGTATGGTGAGTTTGCTTTCGACGATGAGCCTCCTGCGTTGAAGGAGGAGACCGAATCTGCCCCGGGCCAAAGTTTCAATTTCGGGGACTTCGCTTTGGAAGCGGAGCCCGCTGCAAAAACGGAGGAGTCGCCGTCTGCTGCTCAGGCCGGGGGACTCGACTTTGGCGATTTTGATTTCGATGCCACTCCGATCCTAAAACAGCCGGAACCTGCCGCTTCCCCCGATGCGCTTGAGTTCGGCGAGTTCTCATTCTCCGAGGAGCCCACGGTAAAAAGTGAGGAGCCATCAGCAGCTGTTGATACTGTTAATTTCGGCGAGCTATCTTTCGATGAAGAGCCGGTTCTAAAGCATGTGGAACATCCGGCTGCAGCGATTGATGCCATGGACTTTGGTGATTTTTCCTTTGATGAGGAGCCTGCTGTAAAAGAGGAGCCAAAGCAGCCGGCTGCAGCCGATGCCATGGACTTTGGTGATTTTTCCTTTGACGAGGAGCCTGCTGTAAAAGAAGAGTCACAGCAGCCCGCGGCCGTCGATGCCATGGACTTTGGTGACTTCTCCTTCGACGAGGAGCCTGCCGCAAATGAAGAGCCACAGCAGCCGGCAGCCGTCTCTGGTGCTTTCTCTTTCGAGGAACCTCCCCTGAAAGAAGAGCAGCCCCCGGCAGCGGTCGATGCGGTGGAGTTCGGTGAATTCAGCTTCGATGAGGAGCCAGCCGTAAAAGATGAAGAACCGCCTGCTGCAGCTGCCGACGCTCTCGACTTTGGCGACTTTAGCTTTGCCGAGGAACCACCTCCCCTTCAGGAGGAACCTGCGACCGGCGCCGCTTCCGATGATTTTGCCTCTTTCTCGTTTTCAGAGGAGTTGCCGTCCAAGCCGGGCGAAACAGCTGCGTCGGGTGCCGACTTCACTCTTGACGATTTCTCGCTTTCCCATGACTTTTCCCAGGAAGAGCCCGAGCCAGCTGCCCAATTGGCAGCAGGCGGGGTACCTGGTGCCGCTGGTTCTATGGTCCAGATGGATGCCGAGCGGCCGGAGCCGGTTACTTCTCCAGTTTCCCCGGCAATCGATACCGAAAAACCAGGGACGCCAGAGGCGCTGCTTGGATTCCCTTTCGGTGCCAAGGCGGCAGAATCGCCGTTACCGGATATGGATATGTTTGGCATAGACGAGGAGCTTCCGCCGCTTTCCATCAGCTCTAGACGTAAAGGGCGCTCCGCTCTCGCCGTTTCCATCGTTGCACTCTGTGTTGTCATGGTCCTTGCCTTAAGTGGCGCCGGTCTTTATCTGCTGCAAAGCGGTCCGGCCGCTCTGGAGAAGTTCGACCAATGGGGCATCGGATTTGTCGGCAAGTGGTTTGGCATGGTGAGCCCGGAAGAGGGGCGCATTACAGTGAAGAACCCGGTGGCGGCTTTTCATCAAAACCAGAGTGCAGGCGAATTATTTGTGGTGACAGGTGAGGCGGTTAACTCGTACCGTAAGGCGCGCGCTTCGATACATGTCAAAGTGAGTCTTTTCGATAAAAACGGCGCCGTGCTGTTGCAAAAGACCGCATATTGCGGCAACAGGTTGTCAGACGAGCAACTTGCGACACTGCCGATGGAGAAGATCGAGTCCATCATGAACAACCAGTTCGGCGATTCCCTCTCCAATCTCGGGGTGCAACCGGGGCAGCCGATAGGTTTTGTGGTGGCGATCGCCAACGTACCCAAAGAGGCAGTGGATTTTGGCGTCGAGGTGATTGGCTCGACAGTGGCGGGGCAGTAGGGCGCTACAGTAGGCGTTGCAGTCGCGATGGAAATTTCAGATAAAAAAGGCCGGCTTATGCCGGCCTTTTTTGTGCCATGGGGAAATTTGCTGTTTTTTGGACAGGGCGAGTTAGCAGAAAATTCCCCCCTCTCCCTAACCCTCTCCCACAAGGGGAGAGGGGACAAGAGCCCGGCCCCACAAGGGGAAAGGGGACAAGAGTCCGGTTCTCTCTGCAACTTACCCCTCCCTGCCAACTCCCCCCTCCCTTTATGGGAGGGGCTGGGGGAGGGTGCAGTTGGCTGCCAA
>Ga0209317_1003253_pt1 | contig 10414 bp, 9 predicted proteins | sample RifGroB2_FD_183994 | JGI IMG/M metagenome (GOLD analysis project Ga0209317, IMG submission 183994) | Soil microbial communities from Rifle, Colorado, USA - Groundwater B2 (SPAdes) (version 2) | ecosystem: Environmental > Terrestrial > Soil > Unclassified | place: Rifle, Colorado | collected...
TTTGATAGAGTGAGAAAGGAGTGGGTATAAAACTCGAAATGGTTTTCTTTAGAGGTAGAAAGCTAAATTGTTAATTCTCAGGTATTGCGTTGCTCAAACATCGTGCCGAACAGTATTGCCCCCGACCCCTCTTTTTAGAGGGGAGTATTAGGAATGAACCCCTTAATCCCTTACTGCCTGTGCTACAGCAGACAGGTCTTTGTAGACGGAAAAGCAAGAATGCCCCCGGTTTTGAAGTAATCGCAATACAAATTTGCTTTTAGTATCCAATAAATATGAAACAATCAGCGTCTCCACGAATCATGAATACTCATCACGTTGAGCATATAATCATCGGGACGGCAGGACATATCGACCATGGAAAGACATCTCTGGTTAAGGCATTGACAGGTATTGATACCGACAGGCTCCCCGAAGAAAAACAACGGGGAATGACCATAGATTTAGGCTATGCCTACCTCGACCTCGATTCGGGTCAGAGGGTCAGCATTGTAGACGTGCCGGGGCATGAGCGTTTTGTCAAAAACATGCTGGCAGGCGCAACCAGTATCAATCTTGTATTGTTCGTTATTGCGGCTGACGATGGCATTATGCCGCAGACCATCGAACATCTGGAAATCATTAACCTCCTGGGAATCCGGCACGGTCTTGTTGCCTTAACGAAAAAAGACCTTGTAACCGATGAATGGCTGGCCATAGTGCAGGAGGATATAAAAAATATTTTGAAAGGTACCTCATTGGAAGATGCACCCATTGTGCCTGTCTCTACGGTTACTGGCGAGGGGATTGAGACCTGCAAAACGATCATAAAAAACCTCATCGCACAAATAAAAACTCATGATGATGCTCGTGTATTTCGGTTGCCTATCGATAGGTCATTCACCATAGCAGGATATGGGTGTGTTGTTACCGGGCCTATTATGGGCGGCCAAATTTCAGTAGAGGATGAAATAGAAATATTTCCTGTCAAAACAATTGTGCGTGTGAGGGGAGTTGAAGTGACCGGAGAGCGTGTAAACACAGCCTTTGCAGGACAGCGGGCGGCAATCAATCTATCCGGAATCAAATCAACCGAGATCAAACGCGGTTACGAGCTTTCTATCCCAGGATATTTACAACCCACCAAAATTGTGGATGCGTCATTACGATTGATTAAAAGTTCAAAAAAGACACTCAAAAACAGGGCAAGGATACGGTTCCACGTGAATACTTCGGAGGTAATGGGACGTGTTATACTGTTGGAGAGAGAGCAACTGAACCCCGGAGAAGAGGCATTGTGCCAGTTTCTCCTGGAAAATCTCATTACGACCGAAAGGGAAGATCGATTTATCATTCGTTCTTATTCGCCGTCTTATACCATCGGAGGAGGCAAGGTTCTTGGGTACAACACAACACGATTGAAACGTTTTAAAGGAGAGTCACTGAAAACCCTAAAGATTCTGGCCAGTGGGAATCTTTCCGATATTGTAGAGCAGGTTTATTTGAATAATGTTGCAGGTAAGGGAGGACGGTCGTTCGCCCTTACAATTGATGATGTATCAAGGAGCGTTAATATTCACCCCTCAATTGCAGAGAAGATTATTGCAGATTGTGTAGAAAAAGGCGTATTCATGAAATTTTCTGTGGAGGGGAAAAACGTCATTTTTCATAAAACCCACGTTTTATCTCTAAAGGAAAGGGTTTTGAATGAATTAAGAAAATTTCATAAAGATAATCCGTTAAAAATGGGGATTGACGAAACACACCTAAAAACGCTTCTGGGCAAAAATATAAACCCCTTATTAATTACCGCAGCGCTCACTTCCTTAAGAAATGAAAAGGCAGTTAAAGTTACTGACAACAAATTATCTCTGGCGAACTTTAAAATTGAGGTATCAACACAAGATAAGGGTATTGCGGATAAGATTGAAGGGCTTTTTTTAAAGGCGGGGTTAACGCCCCCTTCAATGGAAGAAGTGTGTACAAATTTTGGCGCTTCTAGTAAGGCAGTCATCCCATTGAAGATTGAACAGAAGAAGATTATTGGGGTAGAAAAGGGTCTTTGTTTTCACACAATGGTGCTCGATAAATTAAAGGAAAACCTTAGGGAATATATCAAAAAACAAGGCCCCATCAGCGTAGCGCAGTTCAGGGACTTGACCAAGACCTCCCGTAAATACGCGATCCCGCTGCTGGAATATTTCGATGCCATCCATTTCACCAAACGGACGGGGGATGTGCGGATATTGCTGTGAAAATCCAACATCAAAATCAGAAGTGCCTAATGTACGAAAAGGAATATTATTCCTAACAGAGACAGTATCCCGCCAATAATATCCCTCTCATAGTGTTCAATGGCGCAGAGGTTTATCTTTCTAACACCGTTATACGCCAGGATCGTCAGCCCTATCATGCTCGAAACGGTTGTTATGGACAGGATTACAGAAAGCAGAAAAAGTGAACCCCAGCTTATTGTGCTGGCAGCGAGAAATATGGGTAAGACGGCAACACAAGGTGAGCAACTGAGCATCATGAATAGTGAAATGACGATTGCCTTATCGGAGAATTTTGTGTGATTATGATCGTGTCTGCAGGGTCGTAATCTCCCAAAGACAACGAATACGATACCCAGAACAATTAAGATGCAGGCTGCAATGGGTTCAGCAACTGTTTCTGCATATTTTGAGATGCGAAGCCCAATCAAGGCGATGATTGAACCTAAAATACACGTTGCTACAGAATGTCCCAGTCCCGCTATGGAAGTAATAAAGATGGTTTTTGTCAGACTCCATTTTTGCCCTCTTCCGATCAGTACAAATGGCATCCAGTGATTTGGCATTACGGCATGGGTCAGGGCAATAAAAAAGGTAGCGCCGATAAGGCCGATTGTTGTTGTATTCTGCATGATAGTTATAAGTTGTATGTTAGGGAAAAGTTTATTTTTTCCTGGTTTGTAAAAATGATTATTCTAATCCGTATAGTATTTATGAGCATTTTTCGTATCTGATGATAAAAATACAAATTTTCATTAGCTAAATTTACAACTTCCAACTTTTCAACCAGACTAGAGCTCCTTCCGACGGTTCAGGCTTCGTCGTGAGCTCAGCCGAACGGCTTGTAACCTGAACCGAAACCCCCCGATTGCTGCTGTCGGGGGCGAGGACGATTGAACCAGCAAAAGGCAGCAAAAAAACCTAATTTAATGCAGGGGTTGAAAATCGTTCGACTGAGCTCACGACGAAGTCTTCAACCCCTACAAGTTGCTTTTAACCACGCTAGAGCCCAATAATTGCAATATTTGCCTGGTCGGCGGCTTTGATGGTCTCTTCGATATCAAGAATGAGCGTCCTTCCTGCCTCGAGTGCCAGGACGGATGCCGAGGCCTCCTTTAATGTTTTAATGGTTTCCAATCCCACACTAGGAATATCAAATCGCGGGTCAAAATCGTGTTTGCTGACTTTAATTACCACAATATCGCTTTTCCCAAGGCTTCCTCCCCGGCGGATGGCTTCGTCAGTACCTTCGAGCGCCTCTACGGCTACAATCACCTTTTCTTTTATGACAATGCATTGCCCGATGCCAAGCCTTGCGATTTCTTTAGCAATAGGCCATCCGAATTGAATGTCTTCCATTTCCTTTTCTGTTGGCTGTCTTTTCGTCAAAATGCCCTTTTGTGCAAGGAGTTGCGGTACGTAGAGAGTAGAGTTTTGCAGTTCGATCCCGTCCTTTAATAATTCATCAGCAACTGCTCCCAACAAGGAGTGGTCGTCCCTTTTTTTTACATTTCTATACCAAAGGTTAATAGTCCTCAAGTCCGGTAAAAATCGTAGATTTCGCCAGGAAGAAAACATGTTGGTTTTTGTGAGTCCGCCAGCCATAACTGCCTTTGTGATATGTTCGTCCTTAAATATTTTGATGAGTTTGCCTATTTGAGCAACACCGATCCAATACAGTTTATCAACGTGTTGTTCGATTTCCGGAGAAGTCTCATTGAAAATTCCAACGGCAATGACGGGGACTTTGTTATCCCGTGCCCCTTTGGCAAACAATATAGGGAATCGTCCGTTTCCAGCTATTAGTCCAAGTTTTTCCATAAAATTATTTTGTAATAGTTCAGCTACCTTAGACAGGATGAACAGGATAATTGTTTTATCCTGTCAGAAATTAATTTATCTCATGTCTATCCCCCATTTTCATGAGGGCAGGCCTGTTATCTTGTCAAATCTTTTTCCTCATCAACTTATTTACTAACTGTGCGTACTCCGTGGTGCGCTATCACGTTTTTCCAGTTGTTCTATTCTTTTTTCAAGGGTTTTAATGTGTTCTCTCATTTCAGGGAGTCTTTCGATGATCACATAACACCGGCGCATACGCTGAATAGGAAGCGCAGGTGTGCCCAGATAGGTTTCATTGTCCGGGATGTCATGCGCTACTCCAGAATATCCTCCAACGGTAACGTTGTCGCCAATTTTAAGATGTCCAACAACGCCGACTCCGCCGGCAAGGGTTACGTGTTTACCAACCTTTGTTGATCCCGCAATACCTACCTGTGATACGATTAATGAATTTTCACCAATCTCGACGTTGTGTGAAATAACAACCTGGCTGTCGATCTTTGTTCCCTTTTTAATGACTGTTTCACCCAGCGCAGCGCGGTTAATTGTCGTATTTGCTCCAATATCCACATCGTCTTCAATTACGGTAATACCGACCTGAGGGATTTTGTAATAACTCTGGCCATCCGGCGCGTATCCGAAACCATTGCTGCCAATAACAGTGTTGCTATGGATGGCCACTCGATTGCCGATTACCGTATCATTATAGATTACGGCATTTGGATAAATAACGGTATCGTCGCCGATGGTACAATGGTCTCCGATATGGACGCCTGGATATATGACTACGCGATTACCGATGCGTGTGTTTTCACCTATGGTGGCATACGCAGAAATAGATACGGCCTCACCAATGATCGCTGTTTTGCCGATCCTGGCAGAATCGTCAATGCCTTTTGTGTATGTGGGCTTTTTGTACATCAGGAGTTCTACCAGTTTTGCAAAAGCAAGGTAGGGGTTTTTGCATACCAGGAGGTTCTTTTTTATATCCTTTAATTTTGGGGAAACAATAATAGCAGAGGCATTGGTCTGGTGGACTTTCTTCGTATATTTTTCATTGGATATAAAGGTAATATAACCCGCCTGCGCATCGTCAATGCCCATAACACCGGTTATCATTACGGCAGGGTCTCCAACGACCGTGCCGCCAACGTATTCAGCGAGTTCTTGTAACGTTTTTTCCATGGTGAACTTTATCTAAAACTATCTATTCCAATTAAAGTTAGAAAGTCCCCTCTTGGGAGGGGATTTAGGGGTGGGTAAGTCGGTAATTCGTGAGTTACTCATTGAGATTTCACGACCCTTGTCCTCGTGAAAACGGGGAAAGGAACCCACCCCTAACCCCTCCCAAGAGGGGAATAATTTTGCATCAATTGATTTCATACAGTATTCGTATTTTGTATCCGGGCAATTTGCGGCTTAGGTTGTTTTTTAACCGGTATTTTACCATAAGAGACAGTTTCACACGAGGTTGTTTTCGTCACAAGACGCACAAGGAACAAGGTAACGATTAAGAGACCCCATCCAAGTACCCCGGTAACCACCTTGCTGTCGCCGAAGAGCCACCGAAAGTTTGTTCCCACATGGTCGAATAATAATATATTGGTCTTAATGAGAAATATCCAGCCTGCATGAAGCCCAATGGCAAAATAGAGGGAATTTGTCCTCAGACAGGCGTATGACAGCACCACGCCGACAAGGAAAATGCCAATTATTGTAGGCATCATGGTGTTGAAATTTATTAATAAATTTGCGAAGGATTGATAAATTACCTTGAAACCGATAAACGGTTGAAAACCCGGAGAGACCAGGAGTTTAACCCTGAAGAAGTGTAATAAAGAATAGAACAAGCTGCTGGCACACACGGCAGATATGGTAGGCATATTACGCAAAAAGCTTTGGAAGATAAATCCCCTGAAGAATATTTCTTCGATACACCCGACAAGACCTGCGATTAGTAAAAATTTGAAGAGATGAAAGAATAAGTCCCCAGGAGATTTCGCATCAACCTGTAAGATTTTGGCGCCCGTAATGAACAGGAAGGAGGTGTACAGGATAAATATCCCGGTGCTCAGGAAGAAGCCCATCTGCAAATGTTCCCACCATCCCGTGGTGTGTTTTATGCCAACGGTTGAAAGGGAGTTGATCATCAGCGATTTCCTGAACAGGAAAATAATGAGGATGGTAACACCCAGGATGATACGCCGCATAACCTTCCCGAAATCATAACTCCCGTGCTTGTAATTAAGCAGGTCTGCCATCAAAGCGCCCTGTGGTACCACAATGTCAACTGCAATCTTTATCAGGGGTGCAAGCAGGCAGCTTACGCATAATATGAGTAAGAACAAGAGGAGTATTTTCTTATATTGCTTTAAATTATGAAATGAAATCATGGTGAAATGATAGTGTCGCAAAAAGGAGTTGTCAACTGAAAATACACTTTGATTACAGTTCACAACGGATATTTGCGGAATTAACGATAAATAAAATAAGTTCCGAGTTTCGTGTTATAGTTTGTGGTGAGCAAAAAAACGTGAAACCACTAACCTTTTTTAAAGCTTTACGGTTTGCTGAATTATATTGACTCGACTGTTGTATTTAGCTATATTACTTCACTTGTTTTTTAACAGGATTTGTCTGCCACAAAGTCACTAAGACACAAAGTTAGCAGGCTGGATGAAGCAACCTGTTCTCGACCAGATTGCCAGAGGTTAAAGGCCGGAGGCTGGAAACAAAGCGGCATAATAAAAAATGCAAAATGCAAAGTTCTGATTGAAACAGAAGGTTTGAACAATATGAAACAAAAAAAGCCCTGGGGCGGGCGGTTTACAAAGCAGACGGCGGCATCGGTGGAGGCATTTACTGAGTCGATTTCCTTTGACTGGCGGCTCTATAAATACGATATCGAAGGGAGTATTGCCCACGCGACGATGCTTGCCGGGTGCAAGCTCATTACAGAAAAAGAAAAGGCAGCGATTGTTAAGGGTCTCAATGAAATTCTCTCAGAGATTCTTTCCGGAAAGTTCGAGTTCAAGGAGTCTCTCGAAGACGTGCACATGAATATCGAATCGGCTTTGATTGAGCGGATTGGCGAGGCCGGCAAAAAGCTTCATACCGCCCGAAGCCGAAACGATCAGGTTGCCCTCGACCTGCGGCTCTGGACTCGCGATCAAATTCAGGTAATGATAAACCTTCTGGCAAAGCTTCAAGGAGAATTGGTAAAGAAGTGTAAGGGGCATTTTGGCCTTATTATGCCGGGTTTTACCCACCTTCAACATGCACAGCCTGTCCTGTTATCACATTACTTGCTGGCATACGTCGAGATGCTTGAACGAGACAAAACGCGACTCCAGGATTGCTGTGCCCGACTTAACAAATCACCATTAGGCGCTTGTGCCCTCGCAGGCACGACACTTCAAACAGATCCGCTGCATACGGCAAAATTGCTGAACTTTCAAGGGGTCTGTGAAAATAGTATGGACGCCGTAAGCGACAGGGATTTTTGTATTGAGTATGCATTCTGCCTTTCATCAATCGCTATGCACATGTCCCGACTCTGTGAGGAGTGGATTATCTGGTGCAATGACGAGGTTAAGTTTATCGAGATCAGTGACGCCTATTGCACGGGTTCGAGCATTATGCCGCAAAAAAAGAATCCCGATGTGCTGGAGTTGATTCGGGGTAAAAGCGGTCGTGTTTTCGGGCATTTGACGTCTTTGCTCACTCTACTCAAGGGACTGCCATTGAGCTATAATCGGGACATGCAGGAAGATAAGGTGGCAATATTTGATGCTTCGGACACCGTCCAAAATTCGTTATCGATACTGGCCGAGCTTGTGGCGAATACGAGTTTTAACGGCGAGAGGATGATGCAGGCATGTGAGAAGGGCTTTATCGATGCTACTGCGCTTGCAGAGTACCTTGTCAAAAAGGGCGTACCGTTCCGTAAGGCACACGAAATTGTAGGGAACATCGTGCGGGAGTGTATAAGGGCGCATTGCAGGCTGATGGATTTGCAATTGGAGGGTTTCAAGGCATTCTCTTCTGCTATAGAAAAGGATGTTTATAAGGCGCTGGGTGTGGAGAACTGTATAAAGAATTATAAAAGTCACGGTTCTACTGCGCCGCAGTTTGTAAAAAAACGTATTGCGTATTGGGAAAAGAAACTGAGTAAAGGATAAATAGGTAAATAATCTATGAACGCTTTTGAATACAGAGGTAAGACGCTATTTTGCGAGGATGTAAGGATCGACGATATTATTTCTCAGGTAGGCACACCTGCCTATATTTACAGTAAGAATGCAATTCTGACACGTTATCACGAGCTGGAGACCGCGTTTCAGGATGTCGATACCACGATCTGTTTTTCCGTCAAATCTAATTCAAACCTCTCTATTTGTAAAATTTTGGCAGAGGAGGGATCGGGTTTCGATGTGGTTTCAGGTGGTGAACTGTTTCGTGCTATCAAGTCTGGCGGAGATCCGTCAAGGATTGTATTTGCCGGGGTAGGAAAGATGGACAGGGAAATAAAGTATGCCCTGGAGAACGACATCTTTATGTTTAATGTAGAATCTGTGGCGGAGCTTGAACACATTAATAAACTGGCTGGAGAGGCTGATAAAACACCAAGAGTAGCCTTGCGGATAAACCCTGACATCGACGCAAATACCCATGCAAAGACTACCACGGGAAAAAAGGAAAACAAATTCGGGATAGACCTTTCCGAGGCTGAAAAGATTATTAAGCAATCTGCACGATATTCGAATGTTGACCTGTGCGGATTGCACGTGCACCTGGGTTCGCCCATTTATACGGTTGATCCTTATGTGCGCGCCCTCAGGAAAATTTTGGCGTTAATTCAAAATTGCAGAAACGAGGGCCTGGACATTGAATACATAAACATAGGCGGCGGTTATTGTATTTCATACACAGGAGAAAAAGTCATACGGCCAAAAGACTATGCATCGAAAATTCTTCCGCTGGTGAAAGAAATGCAATGCAATTTAATTATGGAGCCAGGACGGTTTATCATTGGGAATTCCGGGGTCTTGATTTCTCAGGTGATTTATACAAAGGAGACCATACACGGGAAGAAGTTTGTTATCTGTGATGCCGCTATGAACGATTTGATACGCCCTGCCCTGTATGATGCCTTCCACAGGATATGGCCGGTAAATACGAGTATAAAGATGCCAGAGGTGGAAAATCCTGATAAAACAGCGGTAAAGAAAGGTATGGAATTGGTTGATATCGTGGGTCCGGTTTGTGAAAGCAGTGATACCTTTGCCACCTATAGGGCATTGCCAAAGGTAAAAGAAGGGGATTTGCTGTCCATATTCAGCGCCGGCGCCTATGGCTTTACGATGAGTTCCAGTTACAATTCCCGCCCGCGCCCGTGCGAAGTGCTGGTGGATGGCGACCAGTTTCGTATCATCAGAAAACGTGAGACGTATGAAGATTTGGTGAGAGGTGAAGATGTGTAACAGTTCGGCTCACCGCAAAAACCTGCCCTCATGAAACTTGTCCTCGTGAAAGCGGGGAATGGGGGACGCAAAGATCGCAAAGCTTTGCAGAATTATAAAAAATTTACAGTGTTGAGGTGAAATGGCAAAATATTATCCGATACTCCTGAATATTCAGGACAAAAAGTGTTTGGTGGTTGGCGGCGGTAACGTCGCCTGGCGCAAGGTATGCAGCTTAAAAGAAGCGGGAGCAAGGGTAACGGTGGTGTCTCCCGAATTTTGTCCTGAAATGGGAAAAGAAACAGGGATTGAAAGGATTCAGCAGAAATATGAAGAAGGGTTTCTGAATGAGGTGCTGGTTGTAATTGCCTCTACGGATGATGAAGAGGTAAACAAAAAGGTTTATTATGATGCGGTGAAGAGAGGCATCCTGGTAAATGTTGTCGACAGACCGGAATTCTGTTCGTTCATAGTGCCGGCAACCATTAGCCGGGGTGATCTGAACATCAGTATCTCAACCGGCGGGGCAAGTCCAGCGCTGGCGAGGAATATCAGAGAGAGTCTGGAAAAACAGTTTGGGGATGAGTATGGTGAATTTGCAAAACTCTTATCAGAAACGAGGCGTAAGATACTTTCTGAGATTTCTAATGAATCAATAAGACGTGATATTTTGCAACGTATCGCAGGGCTTGACATGCTTGAGATTGTTAAGCAGAAGGGTATAGCTGAGGCAAAAAAGAAGATTTTAGAGATTATTTCTGAAAAAATTCAAAAGGAGAAATAAGTCGACAAGGTCTATAGACTTCTTTTTCCTTGCAAGATTTTTTGTGAGTTGATAAGATAAAATTAAATGTAAAG
>Ga0209317_1003255_pt1 | contig 10409 bp, 13 predicted proteins | sample RifGroB2_FD_183994 | JGI IMG/M metagenome (GOLD analysis project Ga0209317, IMG submission 183994) | Soil microbial communities from Rifle, Colorado, USA - Groundwater B2 (SPAdes) (version 2) | ecosystem: Environmental > Terrestrial > Soil > Unclassified | place: Rifle, Colorado | collected...
CCTCACCCCGCTCAAGAACGGCTCCTACGCCTGCAAGGCGGTAACGGAAAAGGGACAGGCCCTGGTGGACGCGCATGCCGGGCTTTTCGGCGAGGCGGCTATCAGCGAGGCGGTACCCTTCGTCGAGCAGTCCATCGAGAAGCTCGACCTGGTGAAGATCAAGAACTGGCTCGACACCCACTTCGAGGACCCGCTCTGGGAGAGCATCGCAGACATCTGCGTCGGCTGCGGGGCCTGCGCCTTCATCTGCCCGGCCTGCCACTGTTTCGACATCAACGACGAGGGGACAGCCGACGAGGGGTGCCGGCGCAAGCACTGGGACGCCTGCGGCTTCAGCAAGTTCACCAACCATGCCTCCGGCCACAACCCGCGCGACATCCAGAACAAGCGCTATAGAAACCGGATCATGCACAAGTTCAAGTACTACGACGACAAGTTCGGCAAGACCCTTTGCACTGGCTGCGGCCGCTGCATCCGCGCCTGCCCGGTCGGGATAGACATCGCGGATGTCCTGGTACGGATCAACGAGAAGCAGGATTAATACAAAAATCTGTCAACAGGGATGAAGGGGATAACAGGGATAACAACAAGAACCAAGACTTTCGGGTTTTATCCCCTATATCCCCTCCATCCCTGTTGAACGCCTTTGATTTTACTTGCGGCGTGTACGCCGCCCCAACGAGAGATAAAAAGCCATGTGCCAATCGAAGAACATCTACCTCCCCAACCTTGCCACCATCGAAGCCATCGTCGACGAGACCCCTGACGTCAGGACACTGCGCCTTGTTTTCCAGGACGAGGAGGTCCGTGAGAACTTCAGCTTCAGGGCCGGACAGTTCGCCGAGTACTCCGCCTTCGGCTCCGGCGAGTCGACCTTCTGCATCGCCTCCGCTCCGACCCGCAAGGGGTACATCGAGTGCTGCTTCAGGAGCGTCGGAAGGGTGACCGAATCGCTCAGGAGACTGGAGGTAGGCGACACGCTCGGCGTGCGCGGACCCTACGGCAACTCCTTCCCCATCGAGGAGTTCTACGGCAAGAGCCTGGTCTTCATCGCCGGCGGCATCGCGCTCCCGCCGCTTAGGACCGTGATCTGGAACTGCCTCGACCTGAGAGACAAGTTCAAGGACATCACCATCGTCTATGGCGCCCGCTCCGAGGCGGACCTGGTCTACAAGCGCGAACTCGCAGAATGGCAGGAGCGCGACGACGTGAGGCTGGTGAAATGCGTCGATCCCGGCGGCAACGGCCCCGACTTCGACGGGAAGGTCGGCTTCGTCCCCAGCGTCCTCGAGGAGGCAGCCCCCAGCTCCGAGAACACCATAGCGCTCGTGTGCGGCCCCCCGATCATGATCAAGTTCACCCTCCCGGTGCTTGAGCGTCTCGGCTTCTCCGACGACGCCATCTACACCACCCTTGAGAACAGGATGAAATGCGGCGTCGGCAAGTGCGGCCGCTGCAACGTCGGCAACGTCTACGTCTGCAAGGACGGCCCGGTCTTCACCGCGCGGGAAGTGAAGGCGATGTCGCAGGAGTTCTAGGTAACCTGTTGATAGAGACACAGAAAGGGGGAATGGCATCATGCCTTTCCCCCTCATTCATTTTGCGCGAACAGTTGCACCCATTGACACACAAGTATCACTATTGGTATCGTTCCCCCTGTGGCGAACGGTTGGAGGTTGAGCTTGGCGCAGAAGAATGACAGCTGGACCTATCGGATAACCTGGTCGGAAGAGGACGGCGAATATGTGGGACTGTGTGCTGAGCTCCCCAGCTTGAGCTGGCTTTCCCAGACTCCTGAGGCCGCGTTAAATGGGATTCGTAAGATTGTTGAAGAAGTTATTGCCGACATGACGAATAACGGAGAACCCGTTCCTGAGCCCATCGCTTCCAGGCATTTCAGCGGCAAGTTCATGGTGCGCATCCCGCCTGACGTCCACCGTCAATTGACAATTCAAGCAGCAGAAGCAGGAGTAAGTCTCAACCGTTTGGCTAGCGCAAAACTCAGTCATTAGTAAAACCGTTTCATCAAAAAACATCAGGTCCATCCGAATGGGGTCACGCTATTTCTTCATTTTCCGGCTGATGCTTTCTTTGGGGTCTTCGCGGGACGGGCGGCGATATCCACTATTTTGCCGTCCTTCATTACATAACAGGGCGTGTTGGTTTTGCGTGCAAGCTTCAGGGCACTGGCCGCAGATCTTTTAAGTGCTTGCATTGACCCCAGCAAGTCAGGGTCTTTCGGTAGCTCTTTCTTTTTCATCATTTCTCTCCCCAATCCAGCAGGTTCAGTTTGCTCTCCGTGTTGTCGTAGAGTATCCAGGCATCCACTATCGGCTTATAAAGCTCATTCATATTTTTTAAGCCTGCTCTGAACCGGCGCCGTATCACCTGCTCAGGAATGTCATGACCACCTTGGACTACGCGGCCTGCGACACGGGCCACAGCCATGTCAGCGTCCGACATGGCTCAGGAAAATGAGTTTAACGTGATAGCCGAGATCCTGCCAACCTTTTATTTTTACAGCATACCCACGGCCGCTAAGCGTAGTTTCAAAGGCAAAGCTCCGGCGTTGTGCTACCCGTTGATCTATCTCCTCAAGCATCAGTCTGCCGGCTCGGACTGCAGCAGCGTCAGGGTTGAATGGCGAAAGCCCTGCCGCGATAAGATCGGCGTTGATGAAATCGGAGATGTTTCCCTCCTGCGGGAGGAATTCACGTGCAAAAGTTGTTTTGCCGGCTCCGTTTGGCCCCGCAATAATGACAATCTTTTGCTCATCGCTCATACGCTTATCTCCCGCTCATCAGCTTAGGCATTAGCAGGTCGGTCATGGCTCACCCTATTGGACAACAAATGCCCATTCTCTATGCTTGCCTTTGTTCAGACAGGCGTTGCCTGATGTGCTCAGGGTCTTTCGGCAAGCCACGAATATAAGCTTAGTGGAGCTGAAAGCTATTCAACAGCACTTTGGTGACCGTTCACCCCTTATTCGCACAAAATTTCTTGACGCACTGCATCGCCGTATTTACAGTGTGACCCCTGAGCACCATGGAGGAGATTGCAAATGACCCACCCGCGTCAAGGCTGGAACGACAAATTCAAAGTAATGGCCGAACGCCGTGACGACAGGATGATCGATTTAGAACCCGGCGATCAAACGGAGTGGGACGAGCAAGAATGGGAATGGAATTCCTGATGCCTTATCTCCTTCTCACCCTGAGCGCCCTGATCTGGTCCGGGAATTTCGTGATCAGCCGGGCGATGAACGATGTCATCCCCCCTGCCGGCTTCGTGTTCTGGCGCTGGATGGTGGCGCTCCTGGTGCTCTCTCCCATCGCCCTGCCGCGCCTTCGCAACGAATGGCCCATCGTTCGCGCAAACCTCCAACTGGTCTGCATCTGCGGGCTCTTCGGGGTCACCCTCTTCAACTTCCTCATCTACACGGCGATGCACTCCACGACGGCGATCAACGCGGCCCTGGTAAATTCGGCCATTCCCATCTTCATCATCATGTTCGCGCGCATCTTCTACGGTCAGAGGGTTTCGCTGCGCCAGCACGCGGGAATAGCCCTCTCGCTTATCGGGGTCGCTGCCATCATCCTGCGCGGCGACCCTGCGCGCATCCTGACGCTCAGCTTCAACAGGGGGGACCTGCTGGTGCTGCTCGCGGCCATCGCCTGGGGGCTTTATTCCGTCGCCATCAAGCGCTACCCGCAGGGACTCAACCCGTTCGTGTTCCTGTTCTGCATCAGCGTGGCCGGATTGGTGATGCTCATTCCCTTCTATGCGCTGGAGATCTCGGCGGGGCACGTCATGACGCTGAACCAGCCGACGGTGCTGAGTGTCGGGTATGTCGGGATTTTCGCGTCGGTGGTCGCCTTCACCTGCTGGAACCACGGCCTGCGCAAGGTGGGGCCGCATATCGGCGGGCAGTTCGTGCACCTCATGCCGGCCTTCAGCACCATCCTGGCAGTCATCTTCCTCGACGAGCGGCTGATGTCCTTCCATATCGTCGGAATCCTCCTTATCTTCGCAGGGATCTTTTGCGCCACCTACAAGGTGAAAGCAAAGGGGTAATTTGGGGAGGGAGATCCGGCAAACAGTTGCGCATGGCAACACCCTCCCTGCCACGTCCTTCGGTTTTCATCGTCAATTGTCAATTGTCCATCGTCAATTCGTCTCTCCCCATTGTCCATTGCTCATTACCGTCGGTTTTCCGTATACTTCCTTGCCCTCCTCCCATGGAAATTGATATCGTATTCGCTAGGCTAAAACAGCTGCATCACATCCCCACTCCAAAAGGTGACCCCCATGTTCGAAGTTGTAAGCAACGAGATACTCGCGGAAAACCTCCACAAGATGGTGCTGGTGGCACCACGGATCGCACGCGCCAGGAAGGCCGGGCAGTTCGTGATGGTCAGGCTGGCACAGGGCGAGGAGCGCATCCCTCTGACCATCGGCGACGCGGACCCCGAGGCCGGCACGATCACCCTCTTCATCCAGGCGATCGGAGCCTCGACCCGCAGGATCGTCGCCACTCCGGCCGGCGGCTCCATACGCGACGTGGCAGGCCCGCTTGGCAAGGAAACCCACATCACCAACTGGGGACGGGTCGCCTGCGTGGGTGGGGGCGTCGGTACGGCCGTACTCTTCCCGCTGGTGAAGGCGCTAGCGGAGGCGGGGAACAGGATCACGACCATCATCGGCGGACGCTCAAGCCGCTACATCATACTGGCGGACGAGCTGGCTCCCCTTTCCGAATCGTTGCTGATCACGACCGAGGACGGCAGCCTCGGTTCCAAGGGGTTCGTGACCGGTCCCCTTTCGGAGATGCTGGCAGACCCTGAGCGCGCACCCCAGGCGGTGTTCGCTGTCGGCCCGGTACCGATGATGAAGGCGGTGGCGAACATGACACGCGAGCCGGGTATCGAGACCATCGTCAGCCTGAACCCGATCATGATCGACGGCACCGGCATGTGCGGCGGCTGCCGCGTTCAGGTGGGGAACCAGACCAAGTTCGCCTGCGTGGACGGTCCGGAGTTCGACGCCCACCTGGTGGATTTCGACGGGCTGAGCGATCGCCTGACCAGTTACCGCAAGGAAGAGGCGGTCAGACATGCAGCGACCGAATGTAAGATCGGCAAGGAGGTGGCAGGTGAGTAACAAACTCTCCCCTAAAGATAGGATGGCTATAGAGCGGGTCCATATGGCCGAGCTCCCCGCAGACGATAGGAGCAAGAACTTCGAAGAGGTGAACCTCGGGCTTAGTCCGGACCAGGCCCTGTCCGAGGCGCAGCGCTGCCTGCAGTGCAAGAACAGGGACTGCGTTGCGGGTTGCCCGGTTGGTGTTTCCATCCCCGAGTTCATCGATGCCCTCGCCTCCGAGGACCTCCCCCGCGCGGCCCAGATACTGCGCGGCGACAACGCGCTCCCGGCTGTGTGCGGCAGGGTCTGCCCCCAGGAGACGCAGTGCGAGGCGCTCTGCGTGCGCGGCAAGAAAGGCGATGCGGTGGCCATCGGCTACCTTGAGCGCTACGTTGCCGACTGGGCGATGCAGCACCCGGACCGGCTGCTTGCCGATGCGGCTCCCGAGCCGACCGGCAAATCCGTGGCCGTTGTCGGGTGCGGCCCAGCCGGCCTTACCGCTGCAGGAGAGCTGGCCCGGCAGGGTCACAAGGTGACCATCTTCGAGGCGCTGCACGACACCGGCGGGGTGCTCCGCTACGGCATCCCCGAGTTCCGGCTCCCCAAGGAGATCATCGACCGCGAGGTCGCCGTGCTGAGCGATCTCGGCGTCACCATAGAGTGCAACGTCATCATCGGCAAGACCCTCACCATCGCCGAGCTGCGCCGCGAGTTCGACGCCATCTTCATCGCCAACGGTGCGGGCCTCCCCACCATGCTCAACATCTCGGGCGAGAACCTGAAGGGGGTCTATGCCGCCAACGAATTCCTTACCCGCGTGAACCTCATGGAGGCGGGACGCAGGGAGGACAGCTCCACGCCGATCCTGCAGAGGGACGAGGTTGCGGTGATCGGCGGCGGCAACACGGCCATGGACTGCGTCAGGACCGCCCGCAGGCTGGGAGCCAAGCGCGCCATGATCGTCTACCGCCGCGGCGAGGCCGAGATGCCCGCCAGGGTCGAGGAGATCAAGCACGCCAAGGAGGAGGGGGTGGAGTTCGTCATGCTGACCGCCCCCATCGCCATCGTCGCCACCGAGGACGGGTGGGTCTCGGCCCTTCGCTGCCAGAAGATGGAGCTGGGTCCCCCCGACGACTCGGGGCGGCGCCGCCCGCAGGCGATCGACGGATCGGAATTCGACCTTCCCGCAGGGATCGTCATCAACGCGGTCGGCACCAGCGCGAACCCGCTTTTGACCGCCACCGCCCCTGACCTCGCCCTGAACAAGTGGGGCAACATCCTCACCAGCAACGCGGGTGAGACCAGCATCCCCGGGGTCTTCGCCGGAGGCGACATCGTCAGGGGCGGGGCAACCGTCATCCTGGCCATGGGCGACGGCAAGCGCGCCGCTACCGCCATCAACGAGTACCTGAAACGCTAAGTTGGCTACACACGCAGAAAGCCTCCTTCTAAAAGAGGGAGGCTTTCTTTTGTTGCACGTTCACCTGGTTTTTCCGAAACGCCCCGCACCGCACCCTTTAAGCCTCCTCTCCTTCCATGGAGAGGGTCGGGGTCGGGCGCGAGGCAATCAGCCGGCACTTTTCCGCACGCCTCATTGCCTTGATGGAACTCTCTCGCTTGCTGGCCGCGCCTCTGTCATGACCCCCCTCCAGGTAGACGAGCGCCTTGGGCCGGCGGCCGCGGAAGTACTTGGCCCCGCGGCCGGAGGCATGCTCCTGGAACCGCCTGGTTATATCGGTCGTTATGCCGGTATAGAGGGTATCGTCACTGCAAAGGACGATGTAGACATGCCAGTTCAACGCAAGGCCCCCCTTGATCCTCAAAAGATACCCGGGAAGATAACCCTTTTGAATCACCAGGTCAACCTGCCGTTCCCCACGCTGTTCAAGGGCGACACGGCCAGGGTCGGCTGAGGGCCACCACTAAGGCAAGTCCGCCGATCATGACAGCCGAGCTGATTACGAGTTTGGTCTTGATTGTCATCTGCCGAAGCTCCGGTACGTCTTGTTTCCAGCTACTTCTTGAAAATCCCGCAGCAGACGATGATGTCTTCCACTTTCTCCACGTAGGTCGTCCTCAGCTCCAACTGCTTGGTCTTCGGGTTCCGGTGCTTGTAGTCGATCCAGCCGCTCCCCTTGGTCGTGGCAACCACGACAAACTCCTTGCGGAAGCGTTTCCCGTCCGCGTCGGGAACGTCTGTCAGGTTTTGTCCCACGAGCGAGTTGTTCGGGTGGGCGAGCATGTTGCCGGTCAGGTCATAGGCGAACACGTACACCTCCCCCTCCCTGAACTGCCCCTTCGGGTTGCTCAACTCCTCCAGCGTGCTCTCCAGGCCGTTGGCACGGTAGAAGGCCGCCGCGCTCTTGGCCAGCTTCACCGCCTGTTCAGGGCTATCGGCAAGGGAAGAGAAGGCGGGGAACAGGGCCAGAACAAACATCAGTAACGCGATACCGGCTTTCTTCATTCTCGTTCTCCTCTTGTTCTTGTTTTCCGATGAACAGACACTGTCATCAGGCGGCTGGCTGCCGGCTGCTGCAGGCACAGCTTTGTGTGAAAACGCAACATGCGCGGATAACACTCCCGCACCGTCCGTATACGCTTGTATCGGCAATGTTACTTTTGACTTGAGAGGAATTATGACTGGAGCGAGTTCGTTGTAGTGAGACAAAGGAGAGAGATAAATTCAATCCAACAGACTACGTTAAACTGTCAGTTTGCTGCTGATAGTAACAAGAGAGGATCTGACCGGATGGATGAGCGCGAATGTGCTGCAGGTGGTAGGTACATCCCTTGCCCGGGGAGCGGAGCGGGACTGCGGGTTAGATGAAATGCCAGATGAGCCCCAAGTCGTAGGACGTCTCGCGCAGCCTGGTGCTGAACTCGAAGGTTCCGCTGGAATCCCGCTCGCTGAGGCCTTCGCTCAGGGTGCACATCCCGCCCACGTGCGCCTCGAACCTGTCGGAGAACTGGTATCCGAGCCCGAACGAGAAGTGGTGTTCGGCGATGGCAGGAAACCCCACCACCCGGAGGTATTCGTAAAGCAGTGTCGAGACGGGCTGTCCCTGGATGGTGGTCGTCCCGGAAGCGTTGAAATTATCATGTACCTTGACGGGGCTTTTACCGTAGTTGTAGCCGCCGCGGAGGGTGAGACCGTCCGGATCCTTAAACTGCACCCCGACCGCATAGACCCACTGGTCGGACCAGTCGAAATCCTTGTACCCTTTGGCATCCTTCCAGTTCAGCCACTTTACGTCGGTTTCCACCATCAGGTGGGGAGTGATGCGCCAGGCGACGCCTGCGGCTGCGGTCCGGGGCGATTCCATGGCTAGCTCCCTCTGGGGGCCTCCGGTCCCGAAGTCCGAGATGTCCTTGTGGGAGATGTTCTCCGCAGTGGTGTAGCTTCCCCCCAAAGAAACGTCGCCGATCCTGTAGATGACCCCCACCTGCCCGCCCAGGCCGTAGTTGTGGGCGGTGCCTTGGCCGAGGTCGAGCGAGCCGTACAGCAGGTGGAGGGATGCGCCGACGGAGAGGGCAGGTGTGACGAGATACGCGAGGTTGGGAGCAAACTTGAGGATCTGCAGCTGGGTGTAGATATCGCCTTCGCTGGCGGGGTTGGCCGGATTGAGGTCCAGCCCCTTGTTGCGGTAGTCAACCCCCATTCCCGTAATGCCGAACATCCCCAGACCGAAGCGGACACGGTCGTTGATGGGGGTGGTCATCCCCACTGAAGGGATGACGAAAGGCTTCATGTCGCTCTTTGCGATCTGCGTGTTCGGGCCGACGGTGACCTGGGTCTTCACGCTGGGCGCATACACCGTGGCGGCAAAAACGACCTCGGACCCCGGGCAGTACGGTCCCATGCACATGGCAGCCGGGTTGGCGAAGATGGCGCTGATGGCATCCTGGGGTGCCGCTACTCCTGCCCCGCCCATGGCACGGGAAGCAGCTGCAACGCCGATAAGGGTGTCCCCGTTGGTTGCCTGCGCTTCTGTTAAGGGTGCCACGACAATCAGTGCAAGTGCTACAAGAGCTGCGTTCTTCACCATCGGGGCCACCTTAGCTAATGAGTAATGTGGACGTTATAACATTAATCCCAAAACATGTAAACACTCTATTTATGTATACATATTGAGGAATCTACCCCAGCCCACCCCAGATGTCACCCCAGACTCCCGTGCAACAGCCCCTCTACAACCACCCCTTGCGCTTGAAATACCAGTACGGTGCGATGCCCGAGAGGAGCATCAGTGCGAGGGCCCAGGGATAGCCGAACATCAGTTTCAGCTCGGGCATGAACTCGAAGTTCATGCCGTATATGCTCGCCACCAGGGTGGGGGGGAGGAAAACCACCGCGGCAATGGAGAAGATTTTAATGATCTGGTTCTGCTCGATATTGATGAAACCCTGGGTGGAGTCCATCAGGAAGTTGATCTTGTCGAACAGGAACGTGGTGTGCGACATCAGGGTCTCGACGTCTCGGGCGATCTCCCGCAGGGTCTCGGTCTGGTCGGTCTGGTCCCGCAGGTGCCTGAGCAGGAAGGAGATGTCCCGCTGGGTATCCATCAGGCAGAGGCGGATCTTCCCGTTGCTGTCCTCGAGCTTGGCGAGTTTGCTGATGGCGTCTTCCAGCTCCGACTCCTCGTCCTCGAGCACCATGTGGCTCACCCCTTCCAGCTGGCGGTGGATGTCCTCAAGGGTGTCCGCGTGGTTCTCCACCTTCTGGTCCAGGAGGATCACGAGGAGTTCGGACGGGGTACGGCACTCGACCTGCCCTCTCCGCGCGCGCATGCGCAGGAGGCGGAAGTCGGCGAGATCCCCCTCGCGGATGGTGATCAGGTGCTTGGTTTGCAGGATGCAGGCAACCGTAAGCGTGATGTGGCGCCCCTCGGTCTGGGAAAGAAACAAGGGGTGAACGTGCAGCCCGGCCTGGTCCACGAAGCAGCGGGCCGAGATCTCGATCTCGTCGACCTCGTCCGACTCCGGGATGTCGGTGTGTAGCAACAGTTCCAGCAGGTCCCTTTCTTCATCGTCGGGCTCGTGGGCGTCGATCCAGTCGGCCTGCAGGATCTGGCTCGGGAGATCGGATTGCAGCTCCATCTCCTTGATGAGCCCGTTCTCTATTTTGAAAAGCCTAAGCATGATGCGCTCCTGCTCGATCCGACGGGGGCCGCCGGCCGCGGCAACGCCTAGCCGCCGGATCGCTTACGGGGTCAACAAGAAGGGCGGCCTCTTCGGCCGCCCTTGCTGTGGTCTTTGTTCTATTTCTG
>Ga0209317_1003256_pt1 | contig 10408 bp, 9 predicted proteins | sample RifGroB2_FD_183994 | JGI IMG/M metagenome (GOLD analysis project Ga0209317, IMG submission 183994) | Soil microbial communities from Rifle, Colorado, USA - Groundwater B2 (SPAdes) (version 2) | ecosystem: Environmental > Terrestrial > Soil > Unclassified | place: Rifle, Colorado | collected...
CCTGGAACTACGGCTTCAAGCGGGGAGACGGCACAATCCACTCTGTGGACATCCACGCCGTGGCCAAGGAGATCAACGGCTCCTTCCAGGAGGACGTCGAGGCAAAGCCGCCACCGCTCAAGCCGGGAGAAGCAGCGCCTCCGGCGCCGGCGCCCTGGGCCGCGAAGACGATGGTCGGCAAGAAGGGGGAACAGGTCGGAGGGTTCGCACTGCTCCAGGCCGACGGCAGCACCTCCTGCGGTTCCTGGATCTACTGCCAGAGCTACAACGAGAAAGGGAACATGATGGCGCGCCGGGTCAAGAAGGACCCCACCGGCCTCGGCATGTTCCATGAATGGGCCTGGTGCTGGCCGGTAAACCGCCGCATCCTCTACAACCGCGCTTCCTGCGACCTGACCGGGAAGCCGTACCAGCCCAAGAAGTCCGTGGTGTACTGGAACGCGAACGCCGTGCTGCCGGACGGCAAGCTCGGCGCGTGGATAGGGGACGTTCCCGACGGTCCGTGGCCGCCGATGTCGGACGCCGCCCTAGGGAAGAAGCCTTTCATCATGCGGGCCGACGGCGTGGCCGCCATCTTCGGGCCGGGACTCAAGGACGGCCCCTTCCCCGAGCATTACGAACCGGTGGAGTGCCCGGTGCCGGAGAACTTCTTCTCCAAGCAGCTCAGCAACCCGGCCTCGAAGATCTTCAACGACGCCGGGGTCAAGGAGGACGTCCTCGCCACCTGCGACGTGCGTTTCCCGCTGGTGGCCACCACCTACCGGGTCACCGAGCACTGGCAGACCGGGGTCATGACCCGCAACACCCCCTGGCTGCTGGAACTCCAGCCGCGCCAGTTCTGCGAGATCAGCATCGAGCTCGCCAAGGAAAAGAAGATCAGCAACGGCGACACCATCGAGGTAGCCTCGGCCCGGGGCAAGATCGAAGCGGTGGCCGTGGTCACCATGCGCATGAAGCCTTTCAATATCGGGGACCGCGTCGTGCACCAGATCGGCCTCCCCTGGTGCTTCGGCTGGCACACCCCCGGCGTGGGCGACGCCGCCAACCTGCTGACCCCGACCGCGGGCGACGCCAACACGATGATCCCCGAGACCAAGGCCTTCATGGTCGGGATCACGAGAAAGGGGTAAGCCATGGCCGAAACGATAAACCAAAACGGCCGCAAAGGCTTTCTCGTGGATACCTCCCGATGCATCGGCTGCCGTTCCTGCCAGGTTGCCTGCAAGCAGTGGAACAAGCTGGAGGCCGACAAGACCACCAACACCGGGGGCTTCGAGAACCCGCGCGACCTGACGCCGGCGCTCTACAACCGCATCCGCTTCATAGAGAAGGAGAGCTCGGGCGAGGTGACCTGGCAATTCTTCAACGAGCGCTGCATGCACTGCGGCGACGCCGGCTGCATGAAGGTCTGCCCGTCCCCCGGCGCGCTCTACCGCACCAAGGACGGCACGGTGGGCTTCAACAAGGAGAAGTGCATTTCCTGCAAATACTGCGTCTCGGCCTGCCCCTTCAACATCCCGCGTTACGGGGCGGACGACAAGGTATCCAAGTGCCACCTCTGCCCGGACCGGGTGGCGGGGGGGATGGCCCCGGCCTGCGCCAAGGCGTGCCCCACGCAATCCCTGCAGTTCGGCAACCGCGCCGACCTGATCGCCAAGGCGCAGGGCGCCAAGAAGACCCTCTACGGCGTGAACGACCTGATGGGGCTCGGGGTGGTCTACGCCATGGACGGGCCTCCAGGGCAGTACGGACTACCGGCCAAGCCGACCATTCCGGCATCCATCTTCCTCTGGAAGGACGTCATCAAGCCGCTCGGCATCCTCGGATTCTGGGGGAGCATCGGCGCCGTGCTGCTGCACTACGTGACCATCGGGCCGAAGAAGATCGAAGAGGACGCGTCGGACGACAAGGGGGGAAGCCATGAGTAACTACATAGAGCGTTTCAGCACCAGCGAGCGCGTCCTGCACTGGATCGTCACGGCCTGTTTCGCCATCCTGGTCCTGACCGGAATCGGCCTGTATTCGACCCTGTTCAACGGCTATTTCGCGATTTTCGGCGGAGGGCGGAACGCGATCCTGATCCACAAGATCGCGGGGGTCGTTTTCTTCTTCACTTCCATTTACATGTACCTGAATCACAGGAAGGACGTATCCACCTTCGATGAGGACGACAGGCAGTGGATCGAGCAGCGGGGAGGGTATCTCTCCCGTAGCGCACGCCACTTCAACATAGGGAAGTACAACCCGGGGCAGAAACTGTTCGCCATCTTCATCGCACTGGCGACGCTGGTCTTGGGGATCACCGGCCTGTTCATCTGGGCTCCCACGGAATTCCCCCGCGGGATCGTGCAGCTTTCCCTGATGCTGCACGGCTCTGTGTTCGTGGCAGCGGCCATGTTCATGGTGGTGCATGTCTACCTGGCCACCATCGGCAACCCGGGGACGCTGGAATCCATGATGTACGGCGATGTCCGCAAGAGATGGGCGAAGCACCATCACCCGAAATGGTACAAGGAGCTTACCGGGGAGAAGCCGGAAGGTTAGTGTAATTAGAATCCTTCGCAGGCGGGCTTTCCGCCTGCGAAGGCTCGCTTCACCCGGCCTTCGGCCACCCTCTCCCGCTTGCGCGCCATAGCGCTTCAGGCCTCCTCCGCCAAAGCCCTGGCTGCGGCGGCCGGGCGCGCAGGCCCGCAGGGGGAGGGTAAGATTGAAATCCAACACCGGAGCCCATATGTCCAGCACCGAATCGAAAATCTCAGCACTGCGGCAGGCTGCTGTAACAGCGCCTGAATATGCCGCCATCACGCCGCTCTTCGTAGCGGTCTACGATTACCTTTTGGGCCGCGAGGGGACGACCGGCATCAGCATCGATCTTTCCCGGGTGGATCGGACTCAAAGAAGCAGCCACGGTTTTCCGCTGATCTCTCCGTCCGAGCTTTGCATCGACCGCAGCATGCTGGTCGTTTTCCTGACCGGAGTCGTTTACGTTCTGGAAAGGCACGGCAAAGAGGGGGATGCCGCCTTGCAGCGCATCGCCCTGGCGCTTTCCTCGGGAGAACTCGATCCCGAGCCCCTGGTCGCGTCCATCCTGGAGCGTCGTCGCGCCCCTCTGGACGAGGCTTCCCTGGCCCTCGACGTCCCCGCGCCGCTGCTCGAGTACGTTTTCGAGATCCCGCTGAAGGCGGCGCTTGAGCTTGGCGCCGCCGGCATCGGCGCCGATGCTTTCCCCGACTGGCAGGAAAACATCTGCCCGGTCTGCGGGGCCCGTCCCGCCATGGCCGAGCTTGCCGGCGAGGAGGGGCGCCGCAAGCTTTGCTGTTCGGCCTGCAGCTACGCCTGGTCCTTCAAGCGGATAAAATGTCCGTCCTGCGGTTGCGAGGAGGCGGACAAGTTGTCCTACTTCACAGCCGGCGAAGGGGCGACCAGGGTCGATACCTGCACGGCCTGCAGCAGGTACATCAAGACCCGCGACGCGCGCAAGGGTGGCGGCGAAGTGCCGCTGGAGGTGGAAGATCTGTTGACGATCCATCTGGATCTGCTGGCTTCGAAGGAAGGGTTCGAACGCGGGAAGTAGAAAGCATTATATGGGGCTCGTCATGGCACGAAATACCGATCGAAAATCAGGCCGCCCGCTCACGGGCGTGACCGGGGTCATCCTGGCCGGGGGACGTTCCAGCCGCATGGGGAGCAACAAGGCGCTGCTCCCCTATCGCGGCGGGCGCTTTGTCGAGGCGATCCACCGGCTGCTGGGGGAGCTTTTCGACGAGGTGCTGCTGGTAACCAACACGCCGGAACAGTACGCCTTCCTTCCTTGCCGCAAGGTGGCCGACCTCTATCCCGGCGCGGGAGCCCTGGCAGGCCTCCATGCCGGCCTGCATCACAGCCTGACCCCGCATGTCTTCGCGGTGGCCTGCGACATGCCCTATCTGAACGAGGAGCTGATCGGGAGACTGACGGGAGGGCGGGGTCCGGCCGATGTCGTGATTCCCCAGGGGGACAAGGGGCTGGAACCTCTTCATGCCGTGTACGGCAAGGGGTGCCTGGTGCCCATGGAACGGGCTCTGGATGGGGGCAGGCGGAGGATCGTCTCCTTCTTTCCCGAGGTCCGGGTCTGCGAGGTCTCCAGAGATGAAGTAGCCGAGCTTGATCCGGGCTTCGATTCCTTCAAGAACATCAACACGCCGAGCGATTACTTCGAGCTGCGCGACGATGAACGCGCCGCGAACCTGATCCTCCCTGTCGCAGCCGATCAGGTGGTCCGGGGGTACAGCGGGTCCGGGTCCTTCCGGTGCGAGGAACGAAGGCGCGAGGTGTAGCCTCCCCCGCCGGCGGGGACCAGATCCATGCTGCTGGTGATGCAGGGGATGTCGTCCTCCGGGTGGTGGGTGACGTAAAGTATCTGCGTCCGGCCCCTCTTCCCCAGATGATCTACGAGTTTCAGCACCATTTCCCGGTTGACGTCGTCCAGCCCCTGGCACGGCTCGTCCAGTATAAGCAGCTCCGGTTGTTTCACCATGGCCCGGGCCAAAAGGACCAGCCTCTGCTCGCCATAGGAGAGCTCACGAAAGGGATCGTCCTTGCGCTTTTCCATGTGCATCAGCTCCAGCCACTCCAGGGCGATTTCCTGCTGCCTGGGCGTGTACTGCGAATAGACGCCTATGGAGTCGAAGAAACCGGAAATAACGACTGCCTTCACCGTGGCCCCGACCCGGTAATCCTGCTGCAGCGAGGTGGAGACCAGGCCGATGCGCTTCTTGATATCCCAGACGCTCTCCCCGGTCCCCCTCTTCCTGCCGAAGAGGCTGATGTCGTTGGCGTAGGCCTGGCTGTTGTCCCCGCTCACCAGGCTAAGCAGCGTCGACTTGCCCGAGCCGTTTGGCCCGCTTATCTTCCAGTGCTCCCCGCTTTTTACCGTCCAGCAGAGCTTGTTCAGCACGCACTTCCCGTCATAACGTACCGTCACGTCCTTCATCTCGACCAGCGGCATGCCGGCGGGCGGAGCAGCGATGTTGTTGCCGCCGTCCATCTCCGGCAAGGTAGCGGGGAGGGTGTAATGGAAGGCGTGGAAGCGCCGCAGCGGCCCGGAATTCAGCATCTCCTCCTTTACTCCGGAGGTGAGGATTCGGCACTCCTTCAGGTAGGCTATATGCGTTGTTTCCGGCAGGATCTCGCTGAAACGGTTCAACAGCAGGATGACCCGGATCCCCTGGTCCACGCACCGGGTTATCAGGTCGCGCACCACGGCGCAGGACGGCTGGTCCAGTCCGTCGAAGGGCTCGTCCAGGACCAGCAGTTCCGGCTCCTGCAAAAGGGCCTTGCAGATGAGGATCTTGCGCATCTCGCCCGTGGAGAGGAATTTGATGCCGCGGTCGAGGATGCCGGTGAAGCCCATCTGCCGGGCGAGCTCGGCAAGCGTCGTTTCATCCGCGGCGCTGCCGGCAAGGATGAATTTGTCTACCCTGGTCCCCTGGCTCACGAAACCCAGGGAATCGGAATCGTCGTTGTACCTTTCGATATCCAGTATCTCGTCGACCTTTTCAAAGGAGACATAAGCCGATCTAGCAGCGGTGCGGCAACTGCCGGAAAGGACGGTGAGGCTGTTGCAGAGCAGTCTGCCCAGTGATGATTTGCCCGACCCGTTCGCTCCGACAATGGCCCAATGCTCCTCCTCGCCTATCTCCAGCGTGATCCCTTCCAGGTTTTTCCTGTCGTTGATTCTTGCGGTGACATCAGCTAAAAGTATTCTCGACAATATTATTAATCCTTATTTGTTGTCTCTGTACCAAACTGCACCACTACCTTATCTTCCTTTATGATTCTTCTGAAAGACTCGCTCGTGGTCGCCCAATCAACCAAATCCACCTTGACGGTAAGGTCTGAGTCATCGAACAACTCGCGCAGGTTAGCCATGGTGGCAAGCGGCAGCGGCTGTTGGGAAATAATAGCCAGATCCAGGTCGGAGTATTGTTTTGCCGTCCACTTGGCACGAGAACCGAAAGCCCATACTTCATGTCCTGGAATGCATTCATTTAAAATGCGTTTTACTTCCCGCCAATCTTGCGGCTTTAAATCGAGATTTGGCTGCTCCATCATCAGGGTTATCCTTGGTAGCTTCTGTCAGCAAGTTGCCCATACAAGTATTTCGCCTCTTCCAGAAAATCCGGGATGATTGCATAGACAGCTTCAGCCTTGCCTTCGTCGTAGGTATGGCTGCTATCAGTGCGGGCTTGCCGGTAAATCCGCCACTGCAACCAATCCGAGCGCAAAAGTCCTTTCTCATTCCCAGTTCGTATCAGATTCTGGAAAGTGCTCAGATCATATTCTTCCGGGCTTGCAGCTGTTGCTTCGAGATATCGTTTCAGCATCTTGTGGCTTAATTCATAAGTAAATTCGAAGCACTGAATAACGGAGTTGCGGAGTTGTTCAAAAAGGTCCGGATCGTTTTCGGCCATCGGCGAATGAGCGTAACGCAGGCTTTTCTCGAGTTGGCTTATTGCATTCTGTAGCGGGCTGTAATCGAGGCTCATAAAGTCACCGTCCTAGAAATAAGTGGAAATAAAATCTGGGGAAACGGCACAAACTTTATAGTTCCGCCATCTCGATCTCCCGGATCCGCGAGACCACTTAGAGTTTTACCAGAATCTCGCATCTGCTGTCTTTTAAATTCGGGTCATACTTGTATAAGGCGATGTTCTCCGCGCGTAAAAGGGGTGAGCGTCAATACGCTCACCCCTTTCTTTGCCAAAGCATTATCGATCATTGCCGTCGAACGGGCGGAGTTATCCGCCGTAGGGGCGAATGATCATTCGCCCGTCAGACCGGACCACGAGTTGAAAGCAAAACGTGCCTCGCAGATAGTGCCGGCGCAGCCACTACTTGGACAGAAACTCGCGCCCGAAGGGCGACATCTCGCGCAGCCTGCTGATGATCGGGGGGAGTTCCCTGACGACCGCGTCGATCTCCTCGTCGGTGGTGAACCGCGAAAGCGAGAAGCGGATCGAGCCGTGGGCGCAGGTGAACGGAACCCCCATGGCCCGCAACACATGGGACGGCTCCAGCGAGCCGGAGGTGCAGGCGCTGCCGGATGAGGCGCAGATCCCTTTCTCGGAAAGAAGCAGCAGTATCCCCTCCCCTTCGACGAACTCCATGGCGATGGAAAGGGTGTTCGGCAGACGCTCGGTGCCGCCGCCGTTGATCCTCGTGTTCGGGATCAGCGCGGTCAACTCGCGCTCCAGCCTGTCGCGCATCTCGCGCACCCGGCCGTTCTCGTCATCCATGTGCAGTTGCGCCACTTCGCACGCCCTCCCCATGGCGATGATGGACGCCGTGTTCTCGGTGCCGGCCCTGCGGCCGCGCTCCTGGTGCCCCCCGACCATCATGGGGCGAAACGGGGTACCGTGGCGCACGTAGAGCACGCCGACCCCCTTGGGAGCGTGCAGCTTGTGCCCGGAGACCGAGAGCATGTCTATCGAGGACTCCGCCATGTCGAGGGGAATCTTCCCCACGGCCTGGACGGCGTCGGTGTGGAACAGGGCACCCTTCTCTTTCACCATCCTGGCAGCTTCCTCTATCGGGAAGATGACGCCGGTCTCGTTGTTCGCGTACATGAGAGAAACGATGGCCGTGTCGTCGTCGAGCGCGGCCTCCAGTTCCTTGAGATCGAGTTGCCCCTGGCTGTCGACGTTCAGCTCGGTCACCCGATAGCCGCGCTTGGTCAGGTTGCGGCACTGGGTCAACACGGCGGGGTGCTCCACCCTGCTGGTGATGATGTGGCGCTTCTCCGGAAACACCTCCAAAGCGGAGCGGATCGCGGCGTTGTCGCTCTCGGTGCCGCAGGCGGTAAAGACGATCTCCTCGGGAAGCGCACCTAGAAGCGCCGCTACGCGGTGGCGCGCCTCGTCCACTTTCTTTTGCACCTGGCCTCCGAAGAAGTGCATGGAGCCTGGGTTGCCGTACAGCTCGCAGAAGTAGGGACGCATCTCCTCGAAAACCCGCTCATCCACCTTGGTGGTGGCGTTATTGTCAAGATAGATCTCCTTCATCCCTGTACCTCCTGGACGTTGATATCGCTGGAGACCATCTCGCGCAGTTTCTGCTCCACGAATTTGGCGGTGTTGCCCGAGGAGGCGCAGCCGGCGCATGCCTTGCGAAAGGCGACCTGCACGTTGGACCCGTCGATGTCGATCAGTTCCAGGTCGCCGCCGTCGGCCCAAAGCTGGGGACGGATCTCGTTTTCCAGGGTCTCCTGGATCAGTTGCATCTTCCTGAGGTTGGTGAGTTTCACTGCAGGCTTCTCCTGCGCCACCTTCTTCTCTTCCCCAAGAACCTCGGCAATCAGTTCCTTGATCTTCGGGATGCAACCGCCACAGGCCCCGCCCGCCTTGGTGAAATGCGTCACCTGCTCCACTGAATGCAGCTTGTTGGAGGTGATTACCTTCTTCAGGAACAGGTCGGTGAGGCCGAAGCATTTACAGACGATCTCCCCTTCGGTCTCGACATGGTCGTGACCGTGCTTGGGGGGTTCCACGCCGCGGTACTTGGCGATGGCGGCCTCAAGCGCCTCCTGTCCCATTACCGAGCAGTGCATCTTTTCCTCGGGAAGCCCGCCCAGAAAGTCGGCTATCTCCTGATTGGTCACTCCGAGGGCCTCGTCCAGCGTCTTCCCCTTCACCATCTCGGTGAGTGCCGAAGACGAGGCGATGGCGCTGCCGCAGCCGAAGGTCTGGAACTTGGCATCGACTATCCGCTCTTTTTTCTCGTCCAGCTTTATAAAAAGCTTAAGGGCGTCGCCGCAAGCCAGGCTGCCAACCTCGCCTACCGCGTCCGCATCCGCTATCTCGCCAACGTTCCTGGGGTTCAGGAAATGTTCTTTTACCTTATCAGTGTAGTCCCACATAGACCCTCCTCTAAAATAGTCCGGCCATCATAGCGCAAAGCTTGTTGAAAGAGAACTCAAAAAAGCGACCATTACCACAGCGTAGCGCTCGGGTATCGTCTCACCTTGAGCAACATAGGACAAGAAATGCAATTCCCGCTCCTAATCCTGACAATGCAAGGAACGAGGCGCAAGAGAGGCGCTAAACACGGCAATGCGTGCGGGAAAAGGGGCAATATGCCGTACTGGCGGGAAAAAGGCACGCGCTCTGACTTGAAAGAACAAAGGCATCCCCCGCTGGATGACCGAAATCCGGCAGGGGATGCCTCTTTAAACAGCAACGCGTAAAAATGTGACGCAGATTTACCTGCTCAAGGCTGATCGATCGACGTCCTAAGAAAAACGTTTTCAATCAGCCTTTTCAGATTCGATCAGCGTCCCGGGATGTTCGGGTTCGCCTTTCCTTTAGTGTTCCTCTGAGTCCTCCGTGATCGGGCTCCCAGTTTTAACCTTTACCCCTTCCCGACGATGAACTGGCGACCTGCTTCCACCAGCGCCTGCAGGCGCTCCTCACTCGAGGCCTCGCAGTAAAGCCGCACCACCGGCTCGGTCCCCGACTTGCGGAACAACAACCAACTGCCGTCCTCGAGGATGAACTTGTTGCCGTCCACCGTTATCCGCTCCTTTACCGGCTCGCCCGCGAAACCGGTAGGGACCGCTGCGATCCGCTCCGGGAATACCGCCTCCAGCTCGGGCGAGAGCGTAATGTTGACCCGCCTGGTCAGGTAGCGCCCGACCTTGCCGTACAACCGCTCCAGCAGGGCCTTGACCGGCATGCCTTCGCGCGCCACCATCTCGGCCACCAGCAGGCAGGCGAGTATGCCGTCCTTCTCGGGGACATGTCCCTTGATGGTGAGCCCGGCGCTCTCTTCGCCGCCGATGATTATCTTGTCCTGGCTAATCAACTCCCCTATGTACTTGAAGCCTACCGGGGTCTCGAACACCTCGATTCCGTGCAGCTTCGCCACGGCGTCGATCAGGTGCGAGGTCGCCACGGAGCGCCCTACCCCGCCTGTCATCCCTTTCACGCGGATCATGTAGTCGAGGAGCAGCGCGATGATGTAGTTGGGCTCGATGAAGCCGCCGTCTCCGTCCACGATGCCGAAGCGGTCCGCATCGCCGTCGGTGGCGATGCCGAGGTGGATTTCAGGATCCTGCTGCACCAGCTTGATGAAATCCTGGATGTACTTCTCGGAAGGCTCGGGGGGGAAACCGCCGAAATACGGGTCGCGGTTCGCGTTCATCTGGACGACCTTTACGCCGTTGGCCTTGAGCGGCTCGGCAAGATAGCCGCGGGCTGTGCCGTAGAGCGGATTGACCGCGATGGTGCCAAGTTTTGCTATCGCAGAGAAATCGACCTTGGTGGCAAGATCGTCAAGGTAGGCCTGCATCGGATCGATCTCCACCAGAAGCCCTTTTTGCACGGCCTCGTCGAGGGGACATTCCTTGTAGCACACCTTTCCCGCCATTTCG
>Ga0209317_1003258_pt1 | contig 10393 bp, 10 predicted proteins | sample RifGroB2_FD_183994 | JGI IMG/M metagenome (GOLD analysis project Ga0209317, IMG submission 183994) | Soil microbial communities from Rifle, Colorado, USA - Groundwater B2 (SPAdes) (version 2) | ecosystem: Environmental > Terrestrial > Soil > Unclassified | place: Rifle, Colorado | collected...
CACGGGATACGGCAGGAACAGCATCAACCTGCACGGGGCGCGGGTGATCTCCGAGATCAAGGCACACGTTGCCGGAGCGCGCACGCAGACGGCGCTGGCAAATTTCACGCTGCTCGACATGGGTGGGCAGGACACCAAGGTGGCCCAGGTGGTGGCCGGCAGGCTCACCGACTTCGTCATGAACGACAAGTGTGCAGCCTCCAGCGGACGCTATCTGGAGAACATGGCGGCGGTCCTGGAGGTCACCCTGGAGGAACTCTCCTCCCACGCCTCGGACCCCGTTTCGCTGGACGCCACCTGCGGCATCTTCGGGGAGAGCGAGCTGATCGGCCAGATCCTGCGCGGACATGCGCTCTCCAGGCTTTGCGCCGGGGTCAACCTCACCCTGGTGAAGAGGGTCATGCCGATGCTGAAGCGCTTTCCCTCTGAGACCCTGGTCATCACCGGCGGCGTCGCGCTGAACCAGGCGATGGTGACTCTGCTGCGTGCCGACTGCGGCATGGAGGTGGTCATCCCTGATCACCCGCAGCATAACGGAGCCATCGGCTGCGCCTCCCTCGCCTAGCCCCAAAACCAGGCAAAAGGCTAATTGGACGCAGATCACGTCTGAAAAGGCGGATTAAAACCTAGATCCAAGTCTCAATACCAGAAGACAAAGACATGAATTTACGGAAAGCAAACCAGTCCTGAAGGGGCGCAGATCAAATCTGAACAGGCATGACTCGAACCAAACGGAATTGGTCCTTTCATAACGGTTCATCAGATTCGATCAGGTAAATCTGCGTCCCATTGCCTTTTGCCCCTTGCCTCAGACAACAAATTTTCCTTGAAATTTCTACGCGGCGCGTTTACCCTCGCCGATAGCTTTATTTCCGGAGGGCTCATGCGTATCAGCAAGAAAGACTGGATTTTCATCGGCGTCATTCTAGCCGTTTTTGGCACCTTCTACCTCCTGTCCGGCGAGGAAAAAACCAAGCGTGTCCCGCTGGACGACAATCACAAGCCCTCCTACGAACTGTTCAAAAAAACCGGGAGCAAGATGGAAGCGGACAAGGGTTGCCCGGCCTGCCACTTCGAGCCCGGCGGCGTGCCGTTTCCGGCCAAGCATCCGGTGAAACCGAAAGAGGGCCCGTCGCGCTGCCTGTTCTGCCACAAGCTGAAGCTCGCCGGGGTGTGACGACGCTGAACCTCACCGGCGAATTGGAGCGGCTGATTCGCGACATCACCGCCCGCACCCCCGAACTGGAACATATTGCGCCGGAGAAGCTGCTGGTCTGCGTCTCCACCGGTAGAACCAGCGCGGGGGGGAGCCTCGCCAAGATCCATCCGTTGCGTTTCGCCGGCGGTGAGAAGTCGGTAAAAACCAGGCGCGGCCGGCGCAGCGTACTCTGCACCATGCCGAGCATAACGCACCAGGGGGAGGAGATGCTCTACGTCATCTACTTCCTGATCCCCCGTTTCCTGGAACTCCCGTTCCGGGAGAAGATGGTCACCATTTTCCACGAGCTGTACCACATCTCCCCCGCCTGCGACGGAGACATCCGGCGCTTCCCCGGCAGGAATTACGCGCACGGCTCCTCTACCAAAAGCTACAACGCCGTGATGGGCAGATTGGTGGACGCCTACCTTGAGCGGCTTCCCGAGCGCTCGGCGCTTGGCTTTCTGGAGGGAAACCTCGCCGCGCTCCGCTCCCGCCACAGCGCGATCGTCGCCCGCCGCCTGCAGGCCCCCCGCATCAGCATCAGCCCCGCCTGAGACTTTGCTTGGCCGCCAAATCTTGACTTTTCTTCCGCATTCCGATACCTTACAGATGTTTACCAGCCCAAGGACCCACAGGGGGAACAACCGCGTCATGCTAAAGCTCGACTTCACCATCACCAGAAAGTTCGACGAGTTGGCCGAGAAGGCGAAAAGAGTCAACTCCTCGCAACTCATTACCGATATCGCAGCGACGGTAGATTCCAAGAAGTTCCAGGACTGGGCCAATTCGGCCCTGAGCCTCCTGCAGCAGGTATTCGGGGAGCAGAGCGCCTATTATCGCAATTTCCAGTCCATCTACGCCAAGATCATAAACATCACTTACAAGGAGAGTTTCGATAACTGCCGGGCCATTGTACAATCGGCACGAAATGAGTACGAGGGGGGCGGGCTCACCGAGATAAGGCTTTTCCTGGATCACGCCGTCCTCGAATACCTGTCGGGGCGGACCACGGAGTACCTGCGCAGGGGTGACAACGCAACGGCGTGCATCCTGGCATCGGTCCTCCTGGAACAGGCGCTGCTGCTTCTTTGCGGCAGCAAGTCGATACCGGCCGGCACCATCGAGGCAATGAACGAAGCGCTCTACAAAGCAAAGGTCTACCAGGTAGGCACCCACCAGAGGGTGAAGGACTGGTGCTACATGAAGGAGGATTTCCTCATCGGCCAGGGACAAAGGTACCGCCCCGCGGACCTGGATGAGATGTTGCGCGGCGTGCAGAGGTTCATCGCCAAAGAAATCGGGTAAGGCAGATTGAGATTGAGACTAAGATTGAGATTGAAGACAAGATCAAGGAGGCAGTTGAATGTTTTAGGCAGTTGAATGTTGAGAGAGACGTGTAAAAAAGGGGAAGCCAGCCGGCTTCCCCTTTTTAGTGTTTATCGTTCAGTAATTTCAAGTCGCTTCTCAGCCTGATTTTCCTTAATCTCAATCTCAATCTTAATCTTAAGCGCTATCAGCGCCTGACTACGCAGTCTATCACCGCGTTGATCCTGCGGTTCCTGGCCCTCCCCTCCGGTGTGTTGTTGTACGCGATCCGCCTGGTGTAGCCGTACCCCTTGGCAGACAGGCGGCTCCGCTCGATGCCGAAGTTCTGCACCAGGTACTGCACCGCGTTCTCGGCACGCTCGGTGGAAAGCTTCATGTTGTAGTCATACCCGCCGACGTTGTCGGTGTGCCCCTCGATCAGGGCGGTGGTGGTCGGGTACTTCTTCAGGTAATCGGCCATCTTGGCCATCTCACCCCGGTACTGCGGCTTGATCTCCGCCTTGCCGCTGTCGAAATCAAGCAGCAGCGTCATGCAGAGCCGGTCCGGCGGCTGGATCTCCTGAACGTCGAAGGCGCAGTCGATGATCGCCTCTATGCGCCGGTTGTCCTGCCGCCCCTCGTCGGTGCTGTTGGGGGCTATCGGGCGCCCCATGCCGTAGCCGCGTGCCTCCAGGCGGGAGCGGTCAATGCCGTATTTGTCGTGCAGGTAGTCGACCACCGCCTGTGCGCGACGCTTGGAGAGATCGAGGTTGTACTCGGGATTGCCGACGTTATCGGTGTGCCCTTCGATGACGGCGCTGGTCGTGGGGTACTTTTTCATGAATTCCCCTACCTCGGCGATCTCGTCGCGATTCTCAGGCCTGATGTCGGCGCGGTCGATGTCAAACTCGCCCTGCAGGGTGATGCAGTACTTGTAGTGCCCGGGAGTCGGTTCCGCCGCAGGGACCGGCTCTAACGGCGTCTCTTCGGCCGGCTGGGCCGGCTGGGCCGCCTCCGCCGCAGGCTCTACCCCGCCAAAGAGGAAGTCCAGCCCAACGCTGTACTCCAGGTTGTGGAAGGTTTCGCCCTCGTCCCTCATGACGAGGTGCCGTAAATCCCCCCTGAGCGCCATCGCCTCGGTCAGGAAGTACTTCACCCCCGCCCCGTAGTTGAAAGCCGACCTGGTGATGTCGGACGCCCCCTCGTACTCCCGCGAGTGCCCGCCGTAGCCGGCGGCCAGGTAAGGAACCAGCGGGCCGTCCGGCATGAAATGATACAGCATGTCGAGATGGTAGTTGAAGGCGTCGACGTCCCCGATGCCGCTGTTGCTCTTCCCTTCGGTTCTGATGTAGTCCAGTGCCGCCTCAACTCCGAAATGGCTGGTGATGTTGTAGCCGCCGCGGATGCCATAGACCGGCATGGTTTCGAGCCGGTCCCTGCCGAGAAAGCTGTACCCGCCGACGAAAGGAGAGACCGAGAAACTCTCCGGCTTCACCCCTGCATCTGCCTTCGGGGCCATGGTAAAGAGCAGCGCTGTGACCAGGATAAGCATCAGGTACTTTTTCATCTCACACCTCCGAATTCGAATTTGAACTTCAAGCTTGGGCCGAAGTGCAGTTCGGGCATCTGGACGCCTTGATGGATATGGACGAGCAGCAATACGGGCACTCCTTGGTGACAACGGGCGCCACGGGAGGCGGCTGGAACCGGTTCACCCGGCGCACCAGGAGAAAGAGGCAGAAGGCGATGATCAGGAAATCGAAGATGGCGTTCAGGAACAAACCGTAGGCGAGCACCGGGGCACCGGCGGCCTTTGCTTCAGCCACAGAGCGTACCGGAATGTCGGAGAGATTGAGGAATAATGAGGAGAAGTCGATGTTGCCGAGAAGCTTGCCGATGGGCGGGGTGATGATATCCGACACGAACGAGCTGACGATCTTGCCAAAGGCGGCGCCAAGCACTACGGCTATGGCCAGATCGAGCACGTTACCCTTCAATGCGAATTGCTTGAACTCCTTCAGCATGGTGAGCGCCCCCCTCGTAAAAAATGACGGCAGCAAAAAAACACCTGAGAAGGCTACCACCCTTTGCACGGGGCGCAAGATTTCAAGTCGTTTTCCGCTTCACCTCACCCGCTGCAGCTGCAGCTGCAGCCGCAGGGGATGCCGCGCGCCTTGTCGAAGGCCTCCCTCCCCTCTTTGAGGCAGAACCAGGAGATGCCAAGGGCGCCGGCCGCGTCCAGCCACCCTATCCCGGTCAGGTGGTAACCGGCGCTGGAGGCGAGGAGGATCAGCGAAAGGTAGAGACAGACCTTGGTGCAGGCGGCATCGGCAAGGATGGCCTGGGAGCCGAGCGCCCTGCCGACCTTGACCTTGTAATGTATCAAAAGCCACATGGAAAATATCGAGATGCAGGAGATCACCATGCCCCAGAATGTCGTCTCCGGCGCGTGGCGGCTGTAGCCGTCGTACCCCCCGGAGATGAAGAGCCCTGCGGCGAGCAGGTAAAAGCCGCACCCGGTGATCCTCAACGCGCGGCGCTCGAACAGGTCGTGCCCCTGCTCCGCGCTCACCCTCTGGCGGCGCACCATGTGCCAGATGCCGGCACCGGAGATCACCTCGACAAAGGAGTCGAGGCCAAAGCCGAAAAGGGCCAGCGACTCGTCCTCTAAGCCGAACCAGGCGGAGACCGCCCCCTCGAACAGGTTGTAGGCGATGGTGATTAAAGCGAGGGCTGATGCCGCCCGGTAAAGTTTTTCCTTGGTCTGTCCTGACTCCATAATGCTCCCTTTGCGACGGCTCCCCGGCATGGATGGCGGAACCTGAATATATCCGTCCTCCGCAATGAAGTCAACTGCTCCGGCGCTCCAGCAGCAGGCGTACAGGGGTAGTTGTCCATTGCCTCTCCGTTTCTTTCCGCCATTTTTGCAACACTCCTTTGACTCACAGCAAAAACATTGGCAACCATTTGACGGCGCCAAAAGGGAAGGCAGCTGCGAAAAGCGTTGCCTATCAGCCATTAAACCAGCGCTCCGGCAGTGGCATGTTTAATGTATATAGCTCATCTATAGATGCACCCCTTGCCGGGCCGGGACAATTTGACGGACGGCTTAAAGGACACGAGACATGGAGCAAATGGCGATATTTTCAGCGACTCTGGGGCTTTCCCCGCCGTGGCAGGTCACCGCGGCCAGCTTCGCCCGGGAGTCGAACAGGCTCGACATCAGCATCGAGTATGCGCACGCCCCCCCACAGGACTGCCCGATTTGCGGTGGCAAGGGGACCTGTTGCCTTGCGGAAACGGTGCTGGAGACCTGGTATCACGACGATTTCTTCCGTTACGTCACCTACCTGCACGCCCGGGTACCGCTTATGGCATGCTGCTGCGGCGGCACGTTCCCGCTGGAGCGCCCCTGGTCCAGGGCGGGCTCCAAGTTCTCCCGCATTTTGTGAGCTGGGTATGGGGACGGGCAAGAGTCTCCGTGGCTTCCCGCCCCGGCATAAAAAAGGTGGCCCGCACTGGGCCACCTTTTCACTTATCTGCCGGTTGAACTCCGGTGACACTACTGTGTCCTGCCCCATTCCAGCCTCAGTAGATCACCCAGTCGCTCTGCCTGACCAGCTTCGGCTTCTCCCCCTTGGTGAGCGTCACCACGTAGCACCCCTTCGAGGCGTAGCGCTGCCCGGGGCCGAAGCTGAGCCTTGGGTACTGGAGAGAGCTGTTGGTCTGGTCCGGCGCGCTGTCCAGGAGATCGAGGAAGAAGTCGCGATGGTAATCGGTCCCCATGTCGAGCAGGGTGCGTGACAAGAGCCTCGTGAAGAAATAGCTCTTGGACGAGATCTCGGCATTGGTGATCGGGATCTTCTTGATTTTCATCCAGTTGGTGAAAAGCGACCTGGCGTACTGGTCCTCCTCGGGGAGCCGGTTCGGGTAGGTGATGAAGCTGAAGTCGCGGACTGCGTCGGGAAGCGGACCGAGCGCGGCACCGAGCAGCGTGGAGGAGAAGAAGAGCGTGGAGGGGCGGTTGGCGCCTGCCGCCAGCTGCCCGAGACCAGAGAGGTCCTCGGGGGCGAGCCAGAGCACCAGCGCCGCGTTGGGATGGGCCGCGCTGAGCCTGTCCCAGAACTCGGCGCCGATCTTCTCGGCGGCCGGGACCAGGCGCTCCGAGAGCGGGGCCTTCCCCAGCTGCTTCCAGGTGTCGGCAAAGCCGCGGGCCAGCGCGCGCCCCCTCTCGTTGTCCCGAAACACCTGGACCACCCTTTTGTCCTGCGGCAGCTCGAAAACCCGCGACAGGTACTTTGCCGCGGTCTCCCCCTCCTGGTACACCCCCTTGGAGAAATAAATGGTATACCAGTCGGTCTCGGAGACGGTGGGGAGTTCGGTCGAGGGGAAGATGGCGGGGATCCTGTTCTCCTCGCAGAACCGGTGCACCGGCCCCCACGGGCCGGGGGTCGTGCCGCCCAGCAGCGCGAATACCGGCTGTTTGCGGTACAGGGTCTCAAGTTGCTTGTCCCAGGTCGAGGCAGGCCCCTTCAGTTCCCAGACATCGAGCACGGCCTTGCGCAAAGCCGGCGCATCCCCCGGTTTGCCGCCCCCTGAGCCGTACCACCGGGCGTTCCACTGCGATCCCAGGACCAGGAGCCGCTCGTTCCATTCCTCCTTGAGGAAGGCCTGCAGCGGCAGCAGCATGGCGGACTTCTCCTCCGCGCTCACCCGGTCCGTGACTATGCTGGCGAACCTGATCTGCGCCGCGTCCACGCCGGGTGAATAGCTCCCGGACAGCTGTTTCAGATAGAAGACCAGGATCTTGGTCTCGTCCTCGGTCAAGAGGTAGCGCGGCATGGTCTCGCGCAGCCTGCGGCCGGTCGGGTCGACGCCGTACAAAAGGGCGTTGGCCAGGGAGGCGTCGGTGTAGGCGGGCCTGGGCGGGCTGTTGAACATGGAGCGGTTCATCATCGGGCCGGGGATGTCCTGCTGCCTGGTCAGCGGCGCGTACAGCTTCGAGCCGCTGGTGGGGGGAGTCAGGACGCCCCCCTCCATGGAACCCATGCCGCTTCGCATATGGCAGTTCGCGCAGGTGCTCATGGTGCCGTCCATCTCGATGTCACCCTGCACCATCCCCTTCATCTGCCCCCCGGACGGGAGTATCCCCTTCCGGTACATCGCCTCCCCCAGGCGGAGCGCCTCGTGCGCGGGGAGCCCGGCAACAGTCTCCGGCGCCCCCCCGGCCTGCGCCGCGCCCCAAAAAAACAGCAGGGAGAGCATCGTCCCCCCGACAAGTCGCCTCACCTGCCCGTAAGCAAAAGTCATTTTTTCTCCATCCTCTGCAGCTCGTTCATCAGATCGCTCTTCCTGACCAGCCCCTTGATGCGGATCCACTCCTCCGAGTTGGGCGCACGGAATAGGTATAGCGGCTCATGGGACATCTTGTCCACCACGAAGGCGTTGAACGCCTTCAGCACGCGGCCGATGTCGTCCCGGCTGCCGGTGAGAAATTCCCATCCCGGTCCCGAATTGAAACGCGACAGGTACTGCTTCATCCGCTCGGGCCGGTCGTTTTCCGGGTCGATCGAGATGGAGATCAGCTGCACCCGGTCCGCGCCGGCACCAAGCTCACCCCTCAGGTTGGAGAAGCTCGCCGACATCACCGGGCAGATGGTGGTGCAGGTGGAGAAGATGAAGTTGACGATGACCGGCTTGCCGCTATCGATCAGCGCCCGCAGGTTCACCTTCTTGCCGTCCTGGTTCAAAAGGGTGACGTTGGGGACGTTATAGTAGGCGGTCTGGCGCTGCAGCCCTTCCCTTGGCTTCTCCACTGCCTCCTTTTTTGCCTCTTCCTTCTCGGCCACGTAAAAGGGGAACGAGGCACGCTCCTGCAGTTTCCCCTTGGCGACGCCGATCCTCAGCTCCCAAAGCCCGCCCATGATGATGACCACGTTGCCGACCTGGTAATTCCCGCCGCCCCGTTCCGTCACCACCGGCTTTTCCCACACCCCGTGCCCCATGACCGGCATCCAGGGGGTGACGGTGATCTCGGCCCCTTCCACCGGCTTGCCGGAGCGGTCACGCAGCGAAAGATCGAGGACGTTGACACCGTTTTTCAGCCCGTCTCCGTTCAGCGTCATTTCCAGCACGAAACCGCCCTTGTCGGTGGACTGGGACGGCTTGGGCGCTGCCGGGGCTTGGGGGCCCCGGGCATAGGCCCCGGCACTGCAGAGTAGCAGGCACAACAGTGTGATTAGCGACTTCATGAATTCACCTCTAAATGAAAGATTTTTCATCACCAGCTGATCAGCCCGACCGCCTTTTTCAGCAGGCCGAGCGCATCCTGCAGGTCGATCCTGCCGTCGGGCCTCGGCAGACCGTCGGTACCGAACGGCGCCACATCGCCGTGGGCCAGGTCCTCCGGGGTCGCCGCGGCGAGCTGCACGGCAATGCGCAGCGCAGCCAGCGCGTCCGCGACCGTGGTGGCGGAGCCGCCCGGGACCAGAATGCCGTCGGGAAAGCTCGGTGGGCCGAAGGAGGTCGTGAAACTCCAGTTGGTCCCGGGGAGAGCGTTGCCGGCCAGATCCCGGATGCCGCTGCCGATGGTGGCCGTGTAAAGGGTCCCCGGGGAGAGCGGCAGCGCCGGGGTGAAACTGGCGCTGTTGCTTGCCGCATCGAAGCTCACGCTGCCGGCAACACCTGCCACGGTAAAGGAATCTGCCGTGATGGTCAAGGGATCCATCAGGTTGTTGAAGACGGCGCCGATGGAGGCGGCGCTGTTCGCTGCACCGGCGCCGTTGGCCGGGGTGGTGGAGACCACCCCGGGGAGCGGGCCGGGGACCAGGATCCAGCCGCGGTAAGGTGCGGCGCCGCTCGTGCTGTCGGCAGGCGGCAGGGCCAGGCGGGACCCGGCGTCTATGTTGTCGTTGTAAAAGTTCGCGTACCAGAAGGGGGTGACGAAGGTCTGGTCCCCCCAGCCGAAAAAGCTCCCCCACATCGGCACCCGATCGGTGACGATGCTGAAGGCCCATTCGCTCGCCTCGTAGGCGAGGTCGGTGAAGGAGCCGGGAAAGGTGACCCGGACCCCCTGGAATGGGTGCGGCACCGGTCCCTCCGACGGGGTGGCCGAAGCTCCGCCGGCCGGCACCCCCGGCGCCACCCGTCCCGGGTCGCCGCTGTAGTGGCTGAGCTCGGTCTTGTTCAGGGCGGTGGCGAAATTGGCCTCCGTGGCCGGCGCGTTGCTGAAATCGTGTAGCACGGAAAAAGAAACCGGGTCGGAGATGGTAACCGAGGCAAGGCCTGAGGGGATGATGGCGCCGAAGCGGTCCGTGGCCGAGAGCACGCTGCGGCTCTTCAGATTGGCCGCGCCGAGGTCGGCGGCGGTCTCGATGTCGAAAAAGGCGAAGCCCTTGCGCCGGGCGCTGCCGCGCACCAGGCGGTAGCTGTAGGTCCAAAGGCCCGGGGACGATTCGTTCTCCGCCTGCCACTCAAGCCGCAGCCCCTCGCCGATGCCCCCCCCCGCCGTCCAGGCGAGCGACTGCGCCGTGAAGCCCGGCACCTGCGGGAAGCCGGCCCGGTTGTCCATGGCACCCGTGAAGACCAGGGCGTGCGCGGAGCCGGAGAGAGCGATCAGGGCAGCTATCGTCAACGTTATCCAGTGCATGGCCGTCACAATCTCCCTCTACCCTCAACCTGCTTTATGATCGTCCTTCCCTTCGCTTCCCGCCTTGAAGTTCCTGATCGATTGCCCCAGCGCCTTCCCGGCCTCCGGCAGCTTTCCCGTGCCGAAGACCAGCAGCACTATTACCAGCAACACCACCAGTTCCGGTAAACCTATGCCGAACATGACGGCCTCCTTTTTTGCGTCCCTGCCGCCGAGCCCTGAAACAGCGCCCGTCTGGC
>Ga0209317_1003262_pt1 | contig 10390 bp, 10 predicted proteins | sample RifGroB2_FD_183994 | JGI IMG/M metagenome (GOLD analysis project Ga0209317, IMG submission 183994) | Soil microbial communities from Rifle, Colorado, USA - Groundwater B2 (SPAdes) (version 2) | ecosystem: Environmental > Terrestrial > Soil > Unclassified | place: Rifle, Colorado | collected...
CGCTTCCGGCGGCTAGGTCACGCTGCATGTCTTTGTTCTTCAACGTCTCGCGCTTGTCGTAGTTGTTCTTGCCCTTGGCTAACCCCAACTCGGCTTTCACTTTGCCGTCTTTGAAGTAGATCCGAAGCGGTATCAGTGTGTACCCTTGCTCCCTGATCTTGGAAAAGAGCTTCACGATCTCGGCTTTGTGCAATAGGAGCTTGCGCATCCTGTCTGCATCATGGTTTTCCCTGTTGCCGAAAGCGTACGGTAGTATGTGGAAATTGTGCAAAAAGGCTTCGCCGTTCTTGACCATGGCGAAGGAGTCGTTCAGATTGGCCTTGCCGTTACGCAGGGACTTTACTTCGGTCCCCTGCAACACCACGCCCGCCTCGATACGATCCTCTATGAAGTAATCGTGGAACGCCTTCTTATTATTGCAGATAAGCTTTTCACCCATGAGAGAGATAGTAACAGATTACCCCGCAAAATAACAGGGGGAAAAAGCAATCTTTAGCTCCTCGGGAAGCTCTCGCCTCCAATGAAGACCTGTTTGAGCCGCCCCTTATCAAGCAGGGATTGGTACGGAGAGTCACCGGAGTTGAATGGGCAACCGGTGAAGACCAGGAAGTCGGCTCTTTTGCCGGGCTCAAGTGATCCGGTCCGCGCATCGATGCCGAGCGCCCGGGCGCCGCCCAGGGTGGCCATGGCCAGCAGTTCCTCGGCACTGAAAGTATCCGGCGCAACCTCCTGCAGGTAGCGGAGCTCATCCCAAAGGGAAAGCGAATCGTTGCTGGCCAAGGAATCGGTGCCAAGAGCCAGGGGAATGCCGGCTCTCTTCAGGAGACGATGCGGCGCGCAGCCGACAAAGAGACGCTGGTTGCTGCGAGGACAAAGGACGACGCTGACGCCGCGCTCTTTCAGTAGCGCCACGTCTGACGGGGTGACGTGCACGGCATGGATGGCAAGGGTGGCGCAGTCCAAAACGCCGAGATCGTCCAGGTAGCGGGTGGAGGTGGTCCGCATCGGATGGGGGAGATATTGCTCCCAGTGCGCCATTGGATAGAGCAGTTCTGCTATGGCACCTGTAGTGTCATGCATGAACGCGGATTCCTCCAGGGTCTCGGAGAGATGCACCGCTTTCCGGATTCCGAGTTTCCGGGAGAGCTCCTGCACTCCCCTGAACAGATCTGCGGAGACGGTGTGGGGCGTGTGGGGGGAGATTCCGGGGAGAAGCGCGTCCGGCATGCCTTGAAGGGTCGCCTCTATCTTTTCCAGCAGTGCGTCGCAGTGCAGCGGGTCGTGCCCGATGGCCTCCAGGAACATGCTTCCCGTGAGCGGCGATTCGGCGTAGAGCGGAGCCAGGCTGAAGTCGGATAGGATGTCGCCTATGGCGGTGGTTCCGGACTCGATGCTCATACGCACGCCTTCGCGGAAGGAGTGTTCCAGATCTCCCGGTTGAAGGGCGCGCTTTATTTTCACTACCTGTTGAATCCATTCCATGTAGGTCTTGGGGAGATAGTCCAATTCCTTGCGCACCTTCCAGGCGGAGAAATGGGTCAGTTCCAGGTGGGTGTGGGCGTTTACCAGGCCGGGGGTGATGACGCAGCCGGGAAGATCGGTGACCGGTGCGCTGCTCGCGGCGCGCAGCTCGGCTACGGTGCCGACTGCCGTGATCTTGCCGTTTTCCACTGCGATAGCTCCACCGGCTATCGGGGGAGACGAGATCGGCAGCACATATGACGCGGCGTATATCTGCATGGTGTTCACCCCTGAAATGATGAGAGAGCGGTTTAGAGTCTGCGGTGCACTTGTTCGGCCATCCAGTTATGCCTGCGCTAGTATAACTAGTGAGAGTGCGGTATGGCAAGGTAGATGACAAGTTTGCATTCGAGGCCCCCCTGAGGAGAGGAGTCTGGTCTGATTGTAATGGAGGTGGGCAGGGGCTGCCCACCCTACGCAAGTCTCTATGTTGCTCGGGGCGAATCCCTCACCCTGTCCCTCTCCCGTAGGGCGAGGGGACCTGATGGCTAGTATGTCTGTGAATTTCGGACTCGGCTCATTTGAGTCATTGGCTCATCGGATCATTCAGTTATGCCTGCGCTAGTATAACTAGTGAGAGTGCGGTATGGCAAGGTAGATGACAAGTTTGAATTCGAGGTCCCCCCTGAGGAGAGGAGTCTGGTCAGATTGTAATGGAGGTGGGCAGGGGCTGCCCACCCTACGGTCTTGGTAAATAAGACAGGGATGAAGGGTTTCCCCTCCATCCCTGAAATATTGCTTTGGCTTTTGCTGCCGCAGGCCAAAGCTGATAAGGCTAAGGCTTTAAGGTCTAAGGCTAAATCCCCCCTAGCCCCCCTTTGTCAAAGGGGGGGACACTTTATTGCCCCTTCTCAAAATAGATGCGCTCTAGGTTCTTCTAGAAGCTCTAGTTCTTCTAGACGCGCTCTAGTTCTTCCAGTGCACGCTTTTTAGGGTGGCCTGGCCGGCTACTTCTTTGCGGGTGTCGAGCATCTTGTTCTGGTCGTCGACAAATACCAGCTTCGGCTCGTGCAGTAACGCTTCGGCGTTGGACATGCTGACGAAACTCGCGATGATCACCAGATCTTGGGGGGCCACCATCCTTGCGGCTGCGCCGTTGATGCAGATGACGCCTGAGCCGGGCTCGCCTTCGATGGCATAGGTCTCGAAACGGCTCCCGTTGTTCACATCCCAGATGCAGACGGCTTCGTAGGGTATGATGTCGGCTGCCTCCATCAATTCCCTGTCTATCGTGATGCTCCCCTCGTAATGCAGGTCAGCTCCGGTTACCGTCGCCCTGTGAATCTTGCTCTTCAGCATCTTTCTGTCCATATCGCCTATTCCTCCCCTAGGATGCAGTTGTCGATTAGTCGTACCATGCCGATTCGCACTGCCAGTGCGAGCAGCGTTCTGTGATCCGCTTTTTCCAGCGGGACCAGGGAGTCGGGATCCCTGAATTCAAGATAATCAAGCTCTGCGCTATGCTCTGCCTCGATCACGGCAAGAGCACTCTGGCGCAGCAGGTTAACGCTGCGTTCTCCCCCCCTAAATGCAGCGCGCGCCGCGGCTAGGGATCGGGAAAGGCAGAGGGCGCTCTCGCGCTCCTGGGGACCCAGTTTAGCGTTGCGGGAACTCAGGGCGAGTCCGTCGGCTTCGCGGACGATCGGCATGCCGACGATCTCCAGGTCCATGTTGAGATCGAGCACCATGCGCCTGATAACGGCCAACTGCTGGAAGTCCTTATTGCCGAAGATGGCTACTTTCGGGGCGACGATGTTGAACAGCTTGGCAACTACGGTGGTCACACCACGGAAATGCCCGGGCCGGCTGGCGCCGCAGAGCTGCGTGGTGAGTCCTTCCACGTTGACGTAGCTCTGGTACCCTTCGGGGTACATGTCGGCTGCCTGCGGGGCGAAGATCACGTCAACTCCCGCCTCAAGTGCTACGCGCTTGTCCCGCTCCAGGTCGCGCGGATAGCTGTCCAGGTCCTCGTTCACACCGAACTGCGTCGGGTTCACGAAGATGCTGACCACGACGGTTGCCGCACGCTGGCGCGCCTCCATCATGAGGGAGGCGTGCCCCTGGTGCAGATATCCCATGGTGGGAACCAGGGCGATCTCGCCGCGCCTATCCCGGGCAAATTGCTGCATCTGTGCCACGGTTTCTATCACTATCATTTGAAAGAATGCCTCTCTTCAGGAAATGTCCCGCCCTTTACGTCGGCGATGTAGCCTGAGACTGCCTCGCTTATGATCGGCGCGAGTTCGGCGTAACGCTTGACGAACTTGGGGGAGTACTTGTTGCAAAGTCCCAGGATGTCGTGCAGCACCAGCACCTGGCCGTCGCACATGGGACCTGCGCCTATGCCGATGGTCGGTATGGAAAGCTCGGTCGTGATCCTGCCGGCCAGCGACATGGGGATACCTTCCAGGACGACGGCGAAGGCGCCGGCGCGTTCGACTGCGCGGGCATCTTCGAGAAGCTTCTCAGCCTGCTCCTCGCTTTTACCCTGCACCTTGAAGCCGCCCATGCGGTGCAGCGACTGCGGGGTAAGCCCGATGTGCCCCATCACCGGGATATCCATGTCGGTGATCGCTTTGATGGTGTCGGCGACGTGGACACCTCCCTCCAGCTTTACCGCGGCGGCTCCACCCTCCTTGACCAGAAGTCCCGCGTTGCTACGAGCGCTTTTGAGATCTATCTGGTAGGAAAGAAAAGGAAGATCAGTTACCACGAACGCCTGGGGGCGCGCCCGCATGACGGCACGGGTGTGATAGATCATATCCTCCATGGTAACCGGGAGGGTATTGTCGTAACCGGCAACGACTACGCCGACCGAATCGCCGACCAGGATCATGTCGATGCCGCAATCATCCATGATGGCTGCGGTGGGAAAATCGTAGCAGGTAAGTACCGCGATCCGTTCCCCTTCGGCCTTCATCTTCTGGAAATCGAGTACGGTTTTCTGCTTCTGCATATATCTACTCCAGTGTCTCTTTGGAACCGATTTTAGTATACTGCGAAACAAAACGATGCATCACGGGTTGCGCCGCCCCCCCCTGATTCGAACGGAGAAGAGTTCAGACGCGGGTGAGAGTACGGCTGCAGTTAAGAGGCTTCTGCCTAACCCTCCCCCTCCGGGGGCGGGGATCTGGAACTGCCGGCTCTTTCTTGCTGGCCTGCTCCGCCTTTATTGCTTTGCTGTTTGCTCCAGCGCACCGCTGCTGTAGAGTGTGGTTCGGCCGCTATATCGAGTAGTTAAGCAAAAAAAAACGTCTCCGGGGGGGAAGACGCTGTCGAATAGACGCTGCACGCTTTATCTGCGCAGGCGTTTATCAGCTATCGCTTCCCGTACCGGTTCCTTGCGGAATCCAGGCGGTATGTGACTCCTTTCGGTGTTCTTATGTGGCTCCACTTCATTGTAGCGGGCCAAACACCGTTAGAAAACTAACACATTCGTAGCAATAAAGTCCATCTTTTTTATTCTGATTAGCGCCATTTATTCGGCGCTCGCCCTCATCTGCTCCAGCTCTTTCACTACCGCGCCGCTCTCTTCCTGACGCAGTTCCATTCCTTCGAAGATCGCCTCGGCCATTTTGGTTACCGATTCGACCGCGCCCTTGATCTCGGCGCCGTCGACGGTCTGCCTTCCTGCGGAAGAAGCCATGTCGTGGCTCATACCCTTCACTTCCTCCAGGGCGCGCGCCACGCTCTTGGTCGCCTGCGCCTGCTCCTTGGATGCCTTGAAGATCTGCATGGTCATGGAACTGACGTCCTCGATCGACTGGGTCACCATCTGTACAGAGGTGGCCTGCTCCTCGGTGGCGAGTTTGATCTGCTGGGTCATGTCCATGGCGTTTTGGGAACTCTCCAGGATGCTCCCCAGGGAGGCACCGGTCTGATGGCCGAGCTTCACCCCTTTCTTCACCAGTTCCTTGGTCACGGTGACGTTGTCGGCCGCGGTGCGGGACTCGGTCATGATCTCGTCAATGATGCCGGTGATCTCGCCGGTGGAAAGCCCGGTCTGCAGGGAGAGATTCCTGATCTCGTCCGCCACCACGCCGAAGCTCTTGCCGTACTCGCCCGCCTGGGCCGCGATGATGGAGGCGTTCAGCGCCAGCAGGTTGGTCCTCTTGGTGATGTCGTTGATGACGCTTATGAAACCTTCGATCCGGCCGCTGTTGGCGCTGAGCCGCTTGATTCCCTCGTAGGAGAGCTCTACGGAACGCTGGATTTCAGCCAGCGACTCCACCGTTTCGCGCACCACGGCGCTGCTCTGCTCGGCATGTTCCTTAACCTTGCTGGAGAGGCCGTGCGAGAGCACCGTGTTCCTCTCCACCTGCCGCAGCGAGGAGGTAATTTCTTCCATGGCGGAGACCGATTTGTACACCGAGTCGGAGAGCGCGTCCATGTTGCGGGTGATCTGGTCGGTGGCGATGGAAATCTCGGCGGCGGAGACGCTCGCTCCGTCCACAGATTCCATTACGCCGTGTGCGGAGGAATCGATCTTCAGCGTGCCACTGGCGAGCGAATCGGCGGCGCTTTTCAGGCGGAACAGGTTGCCGGAATAGCGTTCGCGGTTTTGCAGCAGTTCGGAGAAGGTCTTGCCGAGTTCCAGGGTGAGCCGATCGATCGACTGCAGCAGGCTGATGCGCATGAAGGCGGCTGCCGCCTGGTCCGCGAAGAGCCGGATGGTATCGACGTCGGTATCGTTTAGCGCGCGGTGGCTCTTTTTGTTGTCCAGCCCGAAAAGCCCCACGGCCTCACCCTTGACCACAATCGGGCAGAGGATGAAGGTGGTGGAGCGTAGCGGCTCGATCATGTCGAAAGGGGCTTGCAGCAGATAGTCGGGCGGGTACTTGGTGATGTTCTCCACGAAGTAGACCTGCTTTTCCCTGAAGGCCTTGTAAATGACACCGGAGCGGTGATCCAGAGGAACTGTGACTTCGGGGCCTACCGCGATTGCGTTACCTGCGGTCACGGCAAAGTAAAGGTGCCGTTTATCGGGATCGGCCATCAGGACGTTGACGCGCTCATATCCCAGCACCTCGTGCAGCCCCTCAACGCAGAGTGCGAGCACATCTTCCTTGCGGACCGCTTTCTGGATCCGGCTGCCTATCTTGTGAAAATTCTTTATGTTGTTGTCGAGCACCTTGTAACGGTTTTCGAACAACTTCTTTTGAGAGTCGACTTCCTGGACCAGGTGGTCCAGCTTCGCTCCCTTTCTGTGCAGCTCGTCAATCGCTTTTCCGATGAAGTAACCGAAGAAGGCGAGCACGCAGGCGGTCCCCCCCCCCATATATAAATAGAGGGCGATCCCCTGGGCGCTTTTCATCTCGGAGAAGAGCTGCTCGGAAAGCGGGATTGACGGATCGGAGAAGAGCGCCAGGCGCAGCACCGTCCATCCTACCGGTGCCGATATACCGAGGAAAAAGCCGATGAGCGCGTACAACTGGCTGCGGTTCGCACCGGCGATAGGATTCTTCATAACTTTGCCACCTCTTTTTGCGCCCCTTGAACCGCCATCCGGCGCGGCCTTCGGAGAATTTTTTGCAGTCTAAGACAGAGATTAGGCAAAGTCAACTGTATCCTTCGCTATCGCTACCTGCCAAGCGAAATGCCGAGTGCTTCGGCATGGCGCACCATCTCCCCGGCCGGGTCTATCAGGTTCAGGGAGCGGACGGCATCCTCAATGGGAACCGAGGTGATATGCCTCCCTTTCAGGCAGGCCATTTGCCCGAAGGCCCCGGATTCGATCAGTTCAACGGCCTTGACACCGAACCTGCTGGCCAGGCAACGGTCAAAGGTCGAGGGGGAACCGCCGCGCTGCAGGTGCCCCAGCACGGTGACACGGATGTCCATCTCCAGAACGCCTCCCAGGTCCCGCGAGATCTGATCCCCTACCCCGCCCAGCCGCTCTACTACAGTTTTGCCGCCGGCCGGCTCTTTGACCACGCGGTCGCCCCCCTTGGCGAAGGCGCCTTCTGCAGCCACTATCACGCTGAAGCGTTTGCCGCGCCGCCCGCTCTCAACTATTGCCGCAGATACTTTTTGGATGTCATAGGGGATCTCCGGGATCAGAATAGCGTCGGCCCCGCCCGCAATGCCCGATTCCAATGCGATCCAGCCGGCATAGCGCCCCATCACCTCCAGCACCATCACCCTGTGGTGGCTCTCAGCCGTCGAGTGGAGCTTGTCCAGCGCCTCGGTCGCCGTCTCAAGTGCCGTGTTGTAGCCGAAGGTGACGTCGGTCTCAAGAAGGTCGTTGTCGATGGTCTTCGGCACACCGACGATCGGCACCCCTCGACGCATCAGCTCCAGGGCTATCTTCAGCGAGCCGTCGCCACCTACTACGATCAAACCGCTGATTCCCAATTGGTCGATCCTTGAGAGCACCTCGTCGGAGACGTCCACCAGCTCCACTTTGCCGTCGCGCAGGATCGGGAAGCAGAAGGGGTTGCCGCGGTTGGTGGTCCCGAGGATGGTGCCGCCGCGGGGGAGGATGCCGCGCACGTCGTCAAGGCCGAGCGGCCGGCACTTCTCCGGGTGCAGGAAACCGTCGAAACCGTCTTCGATGCCGATCACTTCCCAGCCGCGACCGGTAGCGGCTTTTACCACACCCCTGATCACCGCGTTGAGACCCGGGCAGTCGCCGCCGCCGGTGAGAATAGCTATTTTCTTTGTCATGCATTACCTCGGGACTTAAAGGACTTAAAGGACTTAAAGGACTTAAAGGGCTTAAAGGACTTAAAAGAGTTAAAAGAGTTAAAAGACTTAAAGTGGCTAAGGAGGCCGTGGGTTTAAAACGGTTCGCCTACGATGTCGTCTCTTGTGGCCGTCAGGTTCCCCAGGGCTTCCAGGATCGCTTTCGGCTCCAGACGGTTGCGCGCATCGGTGTCGGCGTAGGCTACTACGATACGCCGATCTACGCCGATTACGAAGGTGCCGGCCAACGGCAATTCCCAGGAGTCGTCGCCGTTGAAGGCGGGAAGGTCGGTGCCAAAGGATATGTAGAGCTCGCGCATCCACTCGGGAACTTGATATACCAGCCCGAACTGACGTGCTACCAGGTTGCCCAGATCACTCAGCACTTCGTACTGCAGGAAATTCTTGAGGAGCGTAGCCTGCGACTTGTCCGGGCTCTGGGGAGAGATGGCCATGAGCGAGGCGCCAAGCCTATGTATCTCCGGGAGGATCTTCTGGTAGGCCTTTAGCTGCAGACTGCAGTAGGGACACCAGATACCGCGATAGAAGGTGACCACCACCGGCCCCGTTTGCAGCTCGCGGCTCAGCGTTTTCGGAATGCCGACGGCGTTTGGCAGGGTGAAGTCCGGCGCCTGTGAGCCGGCTTTAGGAACCCGCCCGGTGATGCCGGAAAGGGAAAGCTCAAGGCTTGCCCGCTGCAAAAGTTCCGCCTTCTCCGGTGAAAGGGGGGGCAAGGAGTGCTCTACTGCTAATATCTGTGACCTGAGATCCATTTCCATTGAAAGACACCTCCGGCAGTTTTTCCCTCTTTTTTTCCAGTCACCAGTCTTACGTAATTTGCCTCCGAGGTCAATAGTTCGGTTAGAACGAAAGCAATTCATTGCCACGGAGGCACGGAGCGCAGGGAGGAGGCAAAAGCATATATGCTCCAACTCTTTCTCCGTGACCTCCGTGTCTCCGTGGCAAGGCTTGTCGCTTTTGCTGCTAAGACCAAGTCAGATGCGGCGCCATTTCTATAAATTTGCGGTTGTTTGGCGCAATCGAACAATTTTGACTAACGTCATAAACTTTTAAGCTTGATCAGGCTATCTTCAGTTCAACGAAGCGCACAGGAGGAAGCAAATGGAATTCAAAAACGGTTTAGGAGATTCGGCGATTCAGGACGTGATGACGGGTTACCCGGAGATAGGAGAAATCCTGAACCGCTATGAGATCGGCTGCGTCACCTGCAAGGTCGGCATCTGCCTCTTGAAAGACGTGGTATCAATCCACGGTCTGTCTAAGGAGAACGAAGCGGCCATCGAGAAAGAAATTAATGCCTATCTGGATAGCAAAGCAGAGAATAGCTAGCAGAACTACTTCAACTGACGACACTAATAGCAGATAACCAACTACAGAACCAGAAAAACAAACTACAGAGATAAAGGGAGATATCGAAATGGCAAATTCAGCATGTGGTTGCCCGGGAAGCATGGCAAGAGTGATCGAGAGAACTGAGACAACTGAGCAGGATCAGGCAACGACGGCCAAAGCTGCATCCGAGCTTAGGCAGTGGCCGGTACAACTGCATCTGGTCCCACCGACCGCCCCCTGGTTCAACGACAGCGACATCCTGATCGCGGCCGACTGCGTGGCCTTCGCGCTGGGAAGCTTCCACAGCGACCTTTTGAAGGGGAAAGCTGTGGCGATCGCCTGCCCGAAACTGGACGACACCGCGCCGTACGTCGAGAAACTGGCCGCGATCTTCCGGCAGAACCAGGTAAACAGCATCACGGTGGCGATCATGGAAGTTCCCTGCTGCCGCGGACTTGACGTAATGGTCAGGCAAGCGCTCACCCTGTCGGGCAAGGAAATCCCACTGGAGACGGCAATCATCGGCGTGAACGGCGAGAGGAGGAACTAAGCATGAAGCAGGACATCACGCAAAGACTCAAGGACGAACACCAGCTCATATTGCGGATGCTAACGCTGCTGGAAAAAAATGCCCGCCTGACGGCTGAAGGTTCCTTTCACGACTACCAGTTCTACCTGGATGGCGTCGACTTCATCAGGAACTATTTATCCCCACCCTACCGAGCATACCGAAAACTCCCAGTCTTTGCGTAATATCTTTCCTTTGACAACTCCTCGGGCTTCCGGGGAGTTTTTTTTACTTGACGTTTAGTCGTATCAGTATCTATACTGA
>Ga0209317_1003264_pt1 | contig 10387 bp, 7 predicted proteins | sample RifGroB2_FD_183994 | JGI IMG/M metagenome (GOLD analysis project Ga0209317, IMG submission 183994) | Soil microbial communities from Rifle, Colorado, USA - Groundwater B2 (SPAdes) (version 2) | ecosystem: Environmental > Terrestrial > Soil > Unclassified | place: Rifle, Colorado | collected...
GCGGTCCTTTCCCCAAGCGCTTTTCCGGCTCTTCTCTATTTGGTGTGCGGCGGCCGATTCCGCGGATCAGATGGTTGCACCGGGGGTACGAGTCGCCAGAGATGGCGACACGTACCCCGTTTTTTTTGAGGCCGCGAGTCCGCCTTTCCCCTTCAGTCGCTGTACAGCAGGTACCCCTGGCGCAGCTCCGCAAAGCGCTTGAGACCACCGCTCCAGCGCGCGATGATGGCAGCGGTGGTCTCTCCGCCCTGTACACCCTTGCGCAGCTCGTCCGAGCCCGCCATGTCGTCGAACCCCCACCTGAAAAACGCCGCCCGCGCCGGCTCCGGGATCGCTGCATGGAGCGCGCCCAGGATCGCTACCCCCGCTTCTACCGGGAGCACCTTGCGGTAGTCGGTGATCTCGATCCGGACCCCCCCCAACTCCCGGTCCCGGTACTTCGGCGCGCTGGAGATGCCGGGCAGCGTCACCGGGGTGAATTGTACCGGCTCGAAGCTCAGCCCGGCCAGCTGCTCGCCGTTCAGGCGCTTGGCCAGGGCCTGCGGGTCGATGCCGGGCCAGCCGGCCATCCGGAACGGCTGCGCGCTGCCGCGCCCCTCGGATGCGCTGGTCGCCTCCAGCAGACCGGTCCCCGGGTAGAGCAGCGCCGACTCGAACTGGGCGAGGTTCGGGCTGGTGCCGACCCAGGGGAGCCCGGTGTCGGGCCAGCGCATGTCGCGCTGCCACCCCTGCATGCGCACCACGCTCAGTTCAAGCTCCGACAACCCCGGCAGCATCGCTTCACCCTTGATCATGCCGGCAAGCTCGCCGACCGTCATGCCGTGCGCCACCGGTATCGGGTAGAGGGAGGTAAAGCTCGCCGGCAGGGCCTCCCGCACGAATCCGGAAAAGTAATCCCCGCCGAGCGGGTTGGGGCGGTCCAGCACCACGAACGGGATGCCGGCCTGCGCCGCCGCCTGCATGGCGAGCCCCATGGTGGAGATGTAGGTGTAGAAGCGCGCTCCGGCGTCCTGGATATCGAACAGCACCAGGTCCACCCCCGTGAGGTCCTCCTGGCGCGGTTTCTTGGTGGCGCCGTAGAGGCTCTTCACCGGTATGTCGGCGGCGCTGTCGTCGGGCAGATGCACGCCGTCCTCGGCGCTCCCCTTCAGTCCGTGCTCCGGCGTGAAAATGACGCTCGGCTGCACCCCGTTTTTTTTCATCACTTCGAGCAGGTGGCTCTCTCCGACCATGGCCGAATGGTTGGTGACCAGGGCGAACTTTTTCTCCTTCAGCGGCAGGAATCCCTGGTCGCTGAGGGTTTCCGCTCCCGTCTTGACGGTCCGGGCATGCGACGGGGTGGAAAATGAGAGTGCCAGCAGGAGGTATAGGGCTAGCATAGGTAAAACTCGGAACACTTGGGTTACCGCCTTTTGTCATGAATGTAATACCGGAGCAGGTTACCTAAAAAACTACGCTACGGCAAGGGCTTACTTCCGGTAGGCGCGGCTGCCGCCTGGAAGCGGTCGGACATGGCCCGGGCATGCCGAGGCGGCATTGCCCTGCCGGATGGGGGCGCCTCGGGTTCTTATCACACAGCTTGTAAAATAACGCTTGTCATGTTGGAACATTTGAAATAGATTACTCACATTTGTTGCTGATAATCATGTCGCTTGTCATATTGAAACATTTGAAATAGATTACTCACATTCGTTGCTGGTAATCATGTCGCCCTCTGTCAGGGGACGACGCAGGGGGGGAGGTTCTATGAAAAGAATAGTTCTGGTATGCCTGATCCTGTTCGGTGGCGCCGGTGTTCTCTGGGGCGCCGGGACCAAGAAGAAAAAGGCTCTGCCGCACGATTTCGGAAGCGTGACTATCAGCAACTACTCCCAGCAGGCAGGGATGCCGCCGGTGGTGTTCGACCACTGGGTGCACCGGAAGAACTACACCTGCAGGTTATGCCATGTCGACATCGGCTTCGGCATGACGGCCAATTCCACCCAGATCCGCGCTGTCGATAACGGCAAAGGTTATTTCTGCGGCTCCTGCCACAACGGGTCCAGTACCTTCAAGAAGGTCAGGATCTTCGAATCCTGCGCCACGACCTACACCCGGGAGGACTACAAGAGGTGCGTCAAATGTCACGCCGTGGAGAAGGACCCCGCCAGGGAAGAGGCGTTTTACCGGTTCATGGAAAAAATGCCCAAGGAAACCTTTGGTAACGGCATCAACTGGGAGAAGGCTGAAGATGCCGGTATGCTGAAGCTGGTGGACAACCTGGACGGCGTCTCTTTAAAGAAATCAAACATGAAGATCCAGGCGGACTTCGCCCTGAAGTCGAAGATAGAGGGGATGCCGGACATCATCTTCTCCCACGCCAAGCACACGGTATGGAACGGCTGCGAGCTGTGCCATCCGGACATCTTCGTCGGCATCAAAAAGGGCGCCACCAAGTACTCGATGATCGAGCTTTTCGACGGCAAGTACTGCGGCGTTTGCCACGACAAGGTCGCTTTCCCGCAGACCGACTGCAAGCGCTGCCATGCCAAGCCGGCAGCGGGGTAAGCCGTGATGACCGTGGTGCGAAAGGGGAAAACCGCGGCCCTTGCGGCGCTGCTTCTTCTTGCCCTGTCTCAGACGGCGCAAGGCGAGGAGCCGTGGCTGACGAGCTTCGAGCAGACCTGCTCGAGGACCGGCGAGGCGATGACGCTGTCGGTAGACGAGCTGAAGATGCTGCTAGAGAGATGCGCGGCCCTGCAGAAGGTCATTGAAACGCAGCAGGAATCGGTCCGGAAGGTGTATCTGAAAAGGCTGCAGCTGTGCCGGAATCTGTACGCCTACATGCTGGAGTACAAGACAAACCAACAGCCGGTGCAATGAGAGTGATGAAGGTCACGGGACTACTAAAGATGAAGGTTCAGTTGTTGAAAACCGGAAGGTCTTTGCTGCTGCACGCGTTGCCGCCCCTGCTGATCGTGCTTCTGGTCGGTTCCGGAGGCTCAGCCATGGACCGTGGCGAACTGGCCAAGGTGCTGAAGACCATGCCGCCCAACGGCCCCTTCTGGAAATACGGCAACGTGGTGATGCGCAGCAAGTCGAGGAAGGCGGGGATGGCCCCGGTGGTCTTCTCCCACTGGAGCCATCGTTCGCGCTACACCTGTCGGGTCTGCCACCAGGAGCTCGGCTTCAGCATGCGCCAGGGGGACTCGGGGATAACCAGGAACCAGTACCTGGCGGGAAAATTCTGCGGGGCCTGCCACAACGGGAGGATCGCCTTCACGGTGCAGGACGGGCCGCACCCCAACTGCAAGAAGTGCCATATGGAGAATACCAAGGAGCTGGAAAAACAGTTCGCGGCCTTCTCGGATAACCTTCCGCTGGCCGCTTTCGGAAACGGCATAGATTGGGCGGCCGCCTTGAGGGACGAAACCATCAAGCCGGCCAACGTGCTGAACGCGAACGAGCAGACCCTGCAATTTCCCGAAAAGCTGCGGCGGCCGCTGAGACTCGGCACCGCCTCGCCGCGCAGCGACGTAAGTTTCTCCCACGAAGACCATTTTGCCGAGATGGATTGTTCCAGCTGCCATCCCGACATCTTCAACATAAAGCAGAAGTCGACCGCCGCCTTTTCCATGGACAGCAACATTTACGGCAGTTTCTGCGGCGCCTGTCACATGCAGGTCGCCTTCCCGATGAACGACTGCAAGCGCTGCCACCAGTCGATGACCAGCAGTTCCGATTACTGATCCCGCCTCAATTCCAGCTCGTCGGCCCGGTTTTCCTCTGTGCCGCAGAAAGTCCCCGACCGTCACCTCAATCCACCGTCGGAGCACCCGGCCCAGCTCGCCTGCCTGTCGAAAGAGACCCAGCCCCCGCAGCGCTCCACGCTCAGGGCCGCATACCGGTCCATCCCCAGGCAAAGGGCCGCGTAAATGCGGGCCGCCGCCAGCACCTGTGCGAACTCCACCTGTTCCTCCGGTGTGTGCGAGATCTCCAGCGCTCCCGGACCGAGTATGAGCGGCCTGCACCCCGCCGCAAAGAAGAGGTTGCCGTCCGAGTGCGAACGGAAGGCGTCAAACTTGAGCGGGAGCCCGAGCCGGGGGTAGATCTGTTCAAGAATCCGCGCCAGGGGGTTAGTGGTACCGAGGTTGTAGCCGGCGGAGGCGAAATCGAAGGCGACGCTCAGGTCCAGCCCGGGGACGTACTCGCCGGCGCCGGAGGCGATGCGCCGGATCGCCTGTTGCACCGAAATCGGGTCGCGCTCCGGCGGCAGATGCAGGTCGATCCACGCCTCGCAGCGGTCCGGTACCACGAACCCCTTTTGCGAGGAGCGCATCTCGCGGATGGAATAGACGATCTCGGACTGGTCCCGGTCAAAGAGCGCGTCCTTGCCGAGGTGCAGAAGCACCCTCAGCATCGACTCGACCGCGTTGTGCCCAAGCTCGGGAAGCGAGGAGTGGCTCTTCAGGCCGTGGGTGACAAAGCCCGCCTCCAGGTAGCCGTAATGGGCAAAGCAGGCGGAGAGCCCGGTCGGCTCGCCTATCACCGCCCAGGGTGCCTGGTTCCGTTGCAAAAAGCTCGCGCTGCCGTCGCCGTTCTCTTCCTCGCCTACCACGAGCAGCAGGCCGACGCTCGGCCGCCGGGCCGGTTTCAGCGCCTCGGACAGGGCGAGCCACGCCTCGACCATGGCTGCGCACCCCCCCTTCATGTCGGCGCTCCCAAGGCCGTGGATGGTACCCCCCTCCTCCCGGGCGCCGAACTCCTCCAGATCCCAGGCCGGGACCGTGTCCACGTGTCCCACCAGGTAGAGCTGCGGCTCCTCCTCGCCCATGGTGACCCGCAGGTTGTAGCGCTCCTCCTCCACCTCCTGCCGCTCTACGCAGAACCCCGCGCTGCAGAGCAGGTCCTCCAGGTAGAGCTGGATGTCCTCTTCCTTGCCGGAAGGGGAGTAGATGTCGACCAGCTCGCGCAGGATGCCCTTGAGCCGTTTCGGGTCGATCGCCGCGAGGACTTCGTCAAGGCGGCCGCTCATGGCTTTTTCACCGCTTTTTTCTTGTGCCTTCTCGACAGGTTGAGCGTCATGTACACGTGCTCCTGGACGTTGTCGAAGCCGTGCTTCTCAAAGAAACTGATGGCCGGCTTGTTGTCGGCCGACGTGTCGATGATGATCATGCGCACCCCCTGCTCCTTGAAGCGCCGCTTCAGCTCCTTGAAAAGCCGCTCCCCGACATGCAGTTTCTGGAGCTCGCGACGCACCCCCAGCCAGACCAGGTAGCCGTATTTCCAGGGGGAGTTGTGTTTCTTGACGGTGGTCCCGAGGGCAAAGCCGAGTATCCGCTCTTCATGCTCGGCGACGATGCAAAGCTCGTTGTCCGAGTTGAAGAGGGTGGTGATCTCGTACTCGTCCCAGGTCCGGTACAAGCTCTGGGAGTACTCGGCCGTGAACAGCTCCTCGCCGATGTGGAACACCTCCGGCAGGTCGTCGATGATCATCTCCCGGATGCGCGGCGCCTCTTCGTCGTTTTGGTGTTGCTGCTCCATGCCATACCTCGCGACTGCTTTGATTTTTTCTGATCAGCGCCGACAGTGTTGCTTTTTGGCTGATGACATTATAGCAGAGTTCCAGAATTGCGAAGTCATACGATTTCTGTCAATGCTCTGATAAAAGCTTTCTCACTCCAAAGTGATGTCTCCGGCTCGGGATCACACAGAGCGCTTTCGTGTCTGAGAGAATTCCAACGAACTGGCTCAGGCGCTTTTGTGGTTGCGGATAACCGTGATCTGTCACGGTTCATCGCCGGCAACGTCAGCATAGTGCACCGTAAAGGCACAGAGTGATCTACCTATGACAAGACAAAAGCGTTTTTAGACTTTCGGTCTGGCCCTGCTTTTCTAGTAGCCTGGCCCCCACCCCCTAGCCCTTGGTTTAAGCCCCCAACCCCCGGCCCCGGTTTTGAAAAAGGCGGCAGCGACGGGACTTGCTGTCTCCGAATGCCTTGAAAGCCGCCGTTGCGGCAGATATTCCGCATCGGGACACACAATACGGCATTAGATGGTAAAATTCATGGGTCCGCGGCCGGCCCGCCGTCACGCCAGCCGTGCCGCCGCACCCTCTGCAGGGCAATCCCCTTTTAAAGGCGTCACTTAAATGGCAAGGTTTCTCCCGATATATACCGCGATACTCTGCCTCGGTTTTCTGCTATGCGGGGCCGCGCCTCTTTTTGCCGCGGACCCGGTAGAGGTCGTGGTGACCGGGGTGGAGGGGGACCCCCTGGAAAACGCGCAAAAGGCGCTGGCGCTCCCCCACGGGCTGGTGCGGGACGGCAAGGTGGACCGGCTCTGGCTGGACCGCTTCGCGCTTCAGGCGCCCGAGAAGGTGCGGCTCGCCCTGCAACCTTTCGGCTACTACAACACCAAGGTCTCGGCCCGGGTTGAGCAAACGGGAGACGGGAAGTACCGCTTGCAGGTTGCGGTCATCCCCGGGGAGCCGGTGCGCCTTAGCGAGGTCGTTCTGGAGCTTAAGGGGGGCGGGGCCGGCGAGGACCAGCTGCGCCGGCTGGCGGCGAAGTTCCCGCTTTCCCGGGGAGAGGTGCTGCTGCACCCCGATTACGAGCGCGGCAAGGGGGCGCTGCAGTCCCGCGCCGTTTCGCTTGGCTATCTGGACGCGCAATTCACCCGCCACGAGATCCGCATCGCCGAAGGCGCCGCCACGGCGCGCATCGGCCTGACCCTGGACACCGGGGAGCGCTACCTGTTCGACGGCGTGCGGATCGAGGGGGCGCCCGAGTACCCGCAGCCCTACCTGAGACGTTTCCTCGCCTTCAAGCAGGGGGATGTCTTCTCCTACGAAAAGCTCGGCGAAACGCAGCTCAATTTCGCCAACTCCGAGCGTTTCAAGGGGGTCGTGGTCACGCCGGAAAGAGAGCAGTCCAAGGACTTGCAGGTTCCGGTGCTGGTGCAGCTTACCAGCGCGCCGCGCCGCACGCTGCGTACCGGTGTGGGATACGGAACGGACAGCGGCCCGAGATTCTCGGTGCGCTATCGGGACCTGAACCTGTTTCAGCAGGGGCATGATCTCGACCTGAGCCTCTATGTCGCCCAGCGCCTGCAGGGGTTTGCCGCCCGTTACCTGCGGCCGAGCCCGCTCGACCTGAAAAGCTCAACCTCGGTGCAGTTCAATCTCCAGCGGGAGGACATCACCACTTACCAGAGCCAGCTTGTGGCGCTGGAGTTGGCGAGAAACCGCAGCTTCCGCCGGGGCGAGCTCGGCACCGCCTATATCAAGCTGCAGCAGGAGAATTTCACCATCGGCAGCGAAAACTCCAGCTCCCGGCTGGTGCTGCCGGGAGTGCGCTTCACGAAGGAGCGCATCAACGACCCGGTCCGCCCCACGAGTGCCTATCGCTTTGGGGCGGACCTGCGGGGGACGCACCCGTTTCTGGGCTCAGACTCGGCACTGGTGCAGGCCATCGGGGACGCGGCCGCCCTGGTGCCGCTCCCCTGGCGCCTCTTCCTGCACGCCCGCAGCAGGTTGGGGTACAGCATGCTCCTAGATCCCCTGCAGGACCTCCCCCCCTCGATCCGCTTTTTCGCCGGCGGCGACCAGAGCGTGCGCGGCTACGCCTACCAGAGCCTAGGTCCGCGCGACGCGCAGGGGCGGGTCATCGGGGGCAAGCATCTGCTGGTGGGGAGCCTGGAACTGGAGCGCGCGCTCTACAAGAACTGGGGGGTCTCCATCTTCTACGACGCGGGTAACGCCTTCAACGACTTCAAGGCAATGGACCTGTCCCGCGGCGCCGGCGTCGGGTTGCACTACTACACGCCGGTGGGCGGGCTGAACCTCTCCGTGGCCAAGCCCCTGGATGACGTCGAGACCGGTTACCGCATCCATTTTACCGTGGGGCTCCAGTTTTGAGGCGGCCTTGGCTCTATATCGGCGGCGGCCTTGTCGCGCTGGTCCTCCTTTTTTTCCTGGGGCTTCTCTGGCTTCTCAACACCGCCTCCGGGGCGCGCTTCGCCGTCACCTCCCTTGCCGGCCTCGCCGGGGTCGAGCTGTCCGTGCGCCAGGTCGAGGGGCGGCTTATGGACCGGCTGCGGCTCACGGGGGTGCGGGTGTCCCGGCCGAAGGTCGTGGCGCAGATCGACCGCCTCGACCTCTCCTGGGAGCCGGACCGCCTTTGGGACGGGTACCTCCTGGTGCACGACCTGGGGATCGAAGGGGTGCGCATCCAGGACGACACGCCGCTTAGCGACAAGGCGCCGGACCTGCGCTGGCCCCAGGTGAGCGAGACGGTGCGGCGCATGGGCGCCAAGGTGACGCGCTTCACCATCAAGGGGGTGAGCTACCGCCACCTGCAAGAGCCGCCGGTGGACGTGGCGGAGTTCGGCACCTCGCTTGAGCTGAAAGACGGGGTGCTCTCCCTGTCGAAACTGAACCTCAACGCACCTCAGGGACGCGCCTCCGGAGAGCTGGTCGCCGGCCTTTGGCGCCCCTCGCTGAGGCTCGATCTCTCTATCGTGCCGGTGCAGCCGGTCCGGGAAATGGACCTCTTCTCCCTGCAGACGCGGCTCTTGCCCGGACGTGACCCGGAGCAGATGGCCGGATCGGTCGCCCTGGCCGGCCGCAGCGGAGGCGCGCAGCGCCTTGAGCTCGGCGCCGAACTCGGGGTGACGCGCACCGGGTTCAACGTAAGAAAGCTCAGGCTGGTCAGACCGGGAGAGCGCGGCACCCTGACCGGCAACGGGAGTATGACCCTCACCAAGGGCGAGCCTCTGTTCTCGTTTGCCCTGGCAGCCGCGGATCTCGACCTGTCACAGGAACTGAAACAGCCCACCCGGCTCTCCGGCACCCTGATCTTCTCGGGGACCCCTGCCAATTACCTGGGAAAATTTGCGCTTACCAACAGCGGGGCCGGATGGCAGTCGGCATCCCTGGCGGCGGATTACCGTGGCGGGAAGGCCGGGGTGAAACTTGCGCCCCTGGCCGGGACCGTTCTGGAAGGGCGCCTGCGCGGCGCGCTCGATATCGTCTGGAGCGAAGGTGTTCGGGTGAGCGGGGCGCTCACCGGCAGGGGACTCAACCCGCAAAAGCTCGCGGCCGACTGGACCGGCCTGGTCAACCTGGATCTCTCCGGCGCCATCAACGTGCCGGAACAGGGGGAGATGAGCGGTGCGCTCAGCGGCAAACTCCTGGAGAGCAGGCTGCAGGGGCGGGACCTGCGGGGAGAACTGCAGGCGAGCTTCGCCGGGGAGAACGTGAAGGTCGAGCGCCTGTTTCTGACCGGCAAGGGATTCGACCTTCGGGGAGCGGGGGAGCTGGACCGGCGGCTCAATCTCACGGCAAGGGTGAGCGATCTGTCGGGCCTGTTGCCGGGAGCGGCGGGGAGGCTTCAGGCGGGCGGCTGGGTGCGCTGGCGTGACGGGCTCCTGTCGGGCGCGCTGAGCGGGGAGGGGAGCGACCTGGCGGCAGCCGGGGTGAGCGCCAAAGCGGTGCGCCTCGATGCCCGTCTCGCTGAAGGGAAGGATTACCCCGTGCACCTCGACGCCTCCTTGAGCCGGTTGCTGGTTGGGCGCGTTCAGGTGCAGGCCGCCCTCCTGACGCTGCAGGGGACCGCGGCGCGGCACACGCTGAAAGCGGACCTCACTTCTCCCGGCACGGAGGCGCATCTGGCGCTGGCAGGGGGATACCATGGCGGGGTCTGGAGCGGAGAGCTGACCAGGCTGTTCGGCCGGGACGGCGTCGGCCCCTGGAGCCTGGCATCCCCCGCACCCCTGGTGCTGAGCGCCCAACAGCTGAGGCTCGCTCCCCTGGTGCTGAACGGTGTTCCCGGGGAGAGGGTCGAGATGGCGGCCGAGCTGAACCTGCAGCGGCAGACTGGCGCCGTTCGCGGCGCCTGGGGGGGGCTCAATCTGGCCCGGGCCAACCCCTGGTTGAACGGGGTCGAGCTTGCCGGGGGGAGCTCGGGTGACCTGCGACTGCGGCTTCTGCCGGGCGAACGGATCATCCTCTCCGGGCGCATCGACGCGCAGGGGACCCTGGTGGCGGACGGGCGCCGTGTGAGTCTGGAGCGGCTGGCGGCCACCCTTGAGGGGGACGGGGGCGGTCTGCGCGCGGTGGCCGACCTCACTCTGCAGGACGGCGCCGGTGCAGCGCACCTGGTTTTCAGATCCCCCGAGCCGGCAGCTCTCGCACTGCCGGAGCGAGGCGACCTGACGCTGCAGTGGTCTAATCTCGACCTGGCGCTCCTGCGTCCCTTCATGCCCGCCGGAGTCGCCGTTGACGGGCGTTTGGCAGGCCTTGTCACGGGGAAGCTTCTTCCGCGCGCTAGGCTCGACCTCAAGGGGAACGCCGCCCTCGATAAAGGGAACCTGGACTGGCGCACGCAGGAACAAGAGCTCCTTGCCG
>Ga0209317_1003265_pt1 | contig 10385 bp, 5 predicted proteins | sample RifGroB2_FD_183994 | JGI IMG/M metagenome (GOLD analysis project Ga0209317, IMG submission 183994) | Soil microbial communities from Rifle, Colorado, USA - Groundwater B2 (SPAdes) (version 2) | ecosystem: Environmental > Terrestrial > Soil > Unclassified | place: Rifle, Colorado | collected...
CGGGGTTCAGCTGCAGAAGCGAGCTGGCGCGCTCCTGCACGTCGGCGGCGGGGGTCACCGCCGTCTTGGCCAGTATGGTCAGTACCTGTTTTTGGGCTTCGTCGTTGATGAACATACCGCGTCCCTGAAGGTGGTCCACCGAGAGCTTCCTTTCACTTCTCGGCTTTAGCGTGACAAACATGAAGCCGGAATCGGAGCCGACCCGGGAGCCCGAGGCGCCGACCGACGACATGAACCCGGATTAGACGTGAGTCCATAGCACACTCCGGCCCCAATTAGTAGCGGAGAAATCATTTGCAAGATCCCCCCGCTTTTCGCAAATTTTTCCCGAATAAGCTAAACATATCGAAGCGCCCGGCCGATAAGGATGTGAAGGAAGATTGCGAACCGATGCATGATACGAGGGGCCCGGCCCAGATGAAACACGCACTGCGCATCCTGATCGTAGACGATTCCCCCGAGGACGCCATCCTCATCGTCCGCCACCTGCAGCGGGAGTTTACACCCGTTTATGAGCGGGTGGAGACCCCCGACGAGATGGAGGCGGCACTGGACCGGGGGGGATGGCACCTCGTCATCTCGGACTACGTCATGCCCAGGTTCAGCGGCCTCACCGCGCTGAAACTGCTGCACGACCGCGCCATCGACCTCCCCTTCATCATGGTTTCAGGCCAGATGGGCGAGGATGCCGCCGTCGAGGCGATGCGCGCCGGAGCGCACGACTACCTGATCAAGGACCGGCTCTCACGGCTGATCCCCGCCATAAAACGGGAGCTGAGGGAGGCGGTGGTGCGTCGCGAGCGGCGCATGGCGGAGGAGGCCCTATCCGCAACCGAGGCGCGCTTCCAGAGCCTGGTGGAGCAGTCCCTGGTCGGCATTTTCATGCTGCAGCAAGACATCTTCATCTACGCCAACCCGAAGTTCGGCGCGATCTTCGGCTACGGGCCGGAGGAGCTTATCGAGAAGCGGAGCCTCCTGGAACTCGTCACGGTGGACGACCAGATCAGGGTGATGACCCGGTTCCTGCGCCCGCTCAAGGAAGGAAGCGAGCCGCTGCACTTCTTCTTCCGCGGAAGACGGCGCGACGGCGCGACCATCGACCTCGAGGTCAACGGCACCAGGACCCTGATCCACGGCTCGGGCGCCGTGATCGGGACACTTCTGGACATAACGGAGCGGCGCCGTGCCGAGGCCGAGCTGAGCAAACTGTGGCGGGCCGTGGAGCAGAGTCCCGTCTCGGTGGTGATAACCGACCTGCGCGGCCACATCGAGTACGTAAACCCGAAGTTCATCGAGGTGAGCGGCTACACCGAAAAGGAACTGCTCGGGAAGAAGACCAACATCCTCAAGTCCGGCAACATGGACGAGGAGTTCTACCGCGACCTCTGGGGGACCATCTGCTCCGGGAAGGAGTGGCACGGTGAGCTGCATAACAGGAAGAAGAACGGCGCGCTCTTCTGGGAGAGCTGCTCCATTTCGGCGGTGAGGAACCCCGAGGGACAGATCTCCCACTTCGTCGGGGTGAAGGAGGATATCACCGAGAGAAAGCTGGCCATCGACCAGTTGCGCCAGGTGCAGAAGATGGAGGCCGTGGGGCAGCTGGCCGGCGGTATCGCGCATGACTTCAACAACCTGCTCACGGTGATCAACGGCTACAGCACCCTGTTGATCCGGGCCATGGACCAGAGCTCCCCGATGCGCAAAGAGGCGGAACAGATCCTGCGCGCCGGCGAGCGCGCCGCCGACCTCACCAGACAGCTCCTGAGCTTCAGCCGGCGCCAGATCATGGAACCGCGGGTGCTCGACATCAACCGGCAGGTGAAGTCGGTCCAGAAGATGCTGGAGCGGCTGATCGGCGAGCACATAAGGCTGGTGACCGACCTCCACCCGGACGCGGGGTTGATCAAGATGGACCCGGGCCAGCTGGAGCAGATCGTCATGAACCTGACCGTCAACGCCCGCGACGCCTCCGACACCGGCGGCGTGATCACGGTGGAGACGGCGAACTGCGAGTTGGACGCAGGCTTCACCCATCTGCACCCAGGCTCGCAGACAGGAAGCTACGTGAGGCTCAGCGTCACCGACCGCGGACAGGGGATGACCGAGGAGGTCAAGCAGCACCTGTTCGAGCCCTTCTTCACCACCAAGGAGATGGGGCGCGGCACCGGCCTCGGGCTCGCCACAGTGTACGGCATAGTCAAGCAGTGCTGCGGCTATATCCAGGTGATCAGCGCACCGGGTCAGGGGGCGCGCTTCAACATCTACCTGCCGCGCACGTTCCAGGAGGTCGAACCACAGTCCAGGCAGCAGCTCGACGAAGCCATTGACACAGCCCACACCATTCTGGTAGTGGAAGATGAGCCGGGCGTGCTCAACCTGGTGGTGCACACCCTGAGGATGCGCGGGTTCAAAGTGCTGGAGACGACGGACCCCGAGCAGGGGATCACCCTGTTCGAGGAGCACGCCGACGAGATTGACATGCTTCTGACCGACGTGGTCATGCCGTTTATGAGCGGCCCCACCCTGGCCGACCTGCTGCTGCGCAAGAAACCGGAGCTGAAGGTCCTTTTCATGTCGGGTCACACGGACAACCGGGTAAGCTTTGAAAAGACACTGGAAAAGGGAATGCAGTTCCTGCCCAAGCCCTTTGCCAGCGATGCCCTCATCAGGAAGGTGAGGGACACCCTGCAAGGCACCGGAGCGCAGGAAGCGCCGGAAGCGATTTCAGGAGGTAGCAATTGAAAGGAAACATTTTAATAGCCGACGACGAGGACATGATCAGAGAACTGATCAATATCACTCTGTCCAAGGAAGGTTTCACCTGCTTCCAGGCTGCCTGCGCGGAAGAAGGTCTGGAGATAATCAACAGCCAGCCGTTGGACCTCGCCCTGCTCGACATCATGATGCCCGGGCGCTCGGGGATCGATCTGTTGAAGGACATCAAGCAGGTCACGCCGGACACCACCGTGCTGATGATCACCGCGATGAACGACATGGACACGGCCCTTTCCTGCATCCATAACGGCGCCGAGGACTACATAACCAAGCCCTTCAACCTGGACCGGGTGCTCCTGACCGTGAAGAACACCCTTGAGAAGCGGCGGCTGATCCTGGAGAACAAGGAGCACCAGGCGAACCTGGAGCAGAAGGTGCGCGAGCAGACCGAGGTGATCAGGAGCGTCATGGGCGAGATCAACCTCGCCTACGAGCACACGCTGGCGGCGCTGATCAGGGCGCTGGACGCGAGGGAAAAGGAAGTCGGGTCGCACTCCGAGCGGGTCATGGCCTACACCTGCCTGCTGGCCGAAAAGGCGGGAATCGGGCCGGCAGAGCGGATCATCATGGGTAAGGGTGCTCTCCTGCACGACATCGGCAAGATAGGGGTTTCCGACAACATCCTCTTGAAGCCGGCGAAGCTGGACGAGGGGGAGTGGTACGTGATGCGCAAGCACCCGCAGATCGGCTACGACATCCTCTCCGGCATCAAGTATTTCACCGGAGCGGCGGAACTCGTGTTCAGCCACCACGAGCGCTACGACGGCAAGGGGTACCCAAGCGGCACCGTCGGCGAGGAGATCCCGGTCAGCGCCCGCATCTTCGCCCTGGTCGACACCCTGGACGCCATGACCTCCGACCGCCCGTACCGAAAGGCGCTCAGCTTTCAGGCGGTGCTGGACGAGGTGGTGCGCTGCTCCGGCCAGCAGTTCGATCCCGGGCTGGTGGAAGTCTTTCTCTCCATCGCCAAGGAGGAGTGGGAGATGGCGGCAGGGAGGAAGTTGTAGGTAAGGGTCAGGGAGGGAATGGGGTGGATGAACGAAAAGAGCCGGCGGACCGTATTGGTCGCCGGCTCTTTTCGCGTCTGTGTGTTGTCGCCCCCTCCCCTTGCGGGTGAGGAGGTGGGGGAAGGCGCCGGAAATGAAGACGTCCCCCCGCGGCGAGCTCTTACTGGTGCTCGCTCATCCCGATCCGGTAGCGCTCCAGGCGGTCCCTCAGCGTGTTGCGGCTGATGCCCAGAAGCTTTGCGGCGAAAACCTGGTTGTTGTTGCTCTTCTCCATGGCCATGTGGATCAGCGCCTTCTCCAGCCCCATGTTGACGCTCTCGTAGATGGCCCCCTTGTTCTTCTGGCAGATCCCGTCGAAAACCGGCTCCAGCATGCTCCAGAACACCTCGTAGTAGTCGTCCCCGGCCAATTCCAGGTCGACCTCCTTGAAGCCCGCCTTGGCGGTCAGGAAGGTCTCGAAATCCCCGGGAACGAGGATGTCGCCGCGGCAGAAGACGATGGCCGAGTTGATCACGTTCTTCAACTCCCTGATGTTCCCGTCGAACTGGTGGTTGGCCAAAAGCGCCATGGTATCGGGTGCGACCCCCTTCACGTTCTTGCCGTACTTCTTGGAGAACTTCCTGACGAAGAGATCGACCAGCAGCGGGATGTCCTCGGCCCGGTCCCTCAAAGGGGGGAGGAAGAAGTTCACCACGCGCAGGCGGTAGAAAAGGTCCATCCTGAAGCTCTTGTCCTTCACGCAGGCGAGGAGGGAGCGGTTGGTTGCGGCGATGACCCGGACGTCGACCTTGATGGTCTCGTTGCCACCCACCCTCTCGAACTCCTGGTTCTCCAGGACGCGCAGGAATTTTCCCTGGTTGGCGGGGCTCATCTCCCCGATCTCGTCCAGGAAGATGGTGCCGCCGTTGCACTGTTCGAACTTGCCGATGCGGCGCGAATGTGCGTCGGTGAAGGCCCCCTTCTCGTGGCCGAAGAGTTCCGATTCCAACAGCGCCTCGGGAAGCGCCGCGCAGTTCACCGCGAGAAAGGGACGGTTTTTCCTCTTGGAGTTGTTGTAGATGGCGCGGGCCAGCAGTTCCTTACCGGTCCCGGATTCACCCTGGATCAGCACCGTGGCGTCGGAGTCGGCGACGGTTCCGACCATCTTCCAGATCTCGATCATCTCCGGAGAGGAGCCGATCATCAGGTCTTCGGTGAGATCCTCCTCGACCTGGGCGCGCTCCTTGGTGTAGCGCACCTTCCGGCTCAGCAGGTTGCACTCCAGCGCCTTCTTGACCGCCCCCTTCAGCTTGTTCATGTCGAAGGGCTTGGTCACGTAATCGAAGGCGCCGTGCTTCATCGCCTCGATGGCGTTCTGGGTGGTCTTGTAGCCCGTGGCCATGATGACGGCGAGGCCGGGATCGATCTTCTTCGCCTCCTTGAGCACCTCGATGCCCGATTTCTGCGGGAGGCTGATGTCCATGATCGCCACATTGGGACGCTCGGCGATGACCCGCTTTAACGCCCCTTCGCTGTCGCTTTCCAGCAGCAGTTCATATTCCTCGCCCGTGAAGATGGTCTTCAGCATGAGCAGGATGTCGTGGTCGTCATCCAGAATGAGCAGTTTCGCAGTCATGGCCGGTCCCCCGAATGGGCTATTATAATCCGCGTCGGCCGCCTGAAAAGGCCGGGCGTGAGAAAGATCGCAGCTGCACAGGGTGATAGCAAAAGAACCGCCTGATATAAGCGGTTCTCCTGGTTTTACATGCTAGAGAGCGAAGTCGCTACTGCTCGTCGTCTTCGTAGTCCTCATCACCGAACGCGTCAAGGTCATCAGCGTCCTCTTCCTGGTCCTCGTCAAACTCGTCGGCCAGGTACTGCGGACGGTCATCCTCCTCCTTGATGGCCTCGAAGCGGGCCAGGATGGCGGGGTTGGTGCAGAAGCGGCCGTCCTTGCAGGTGCAGGTATCAAGGTCGCAGAGGTCAAACAGCTGGATTTCGCTGCATAACCTTTTGGTACTGGTATCCATTTCTTACCTCTGAAAATTTACTGGTTAATACTGTTATCGCCATGCAGCTCGACAACTTTAGCAAAAATCGCTGCAGACGTTGCATGATACAACAAAATGCTAGCCGTTGACAAACGATGCCGCCCCGGCCGTCTCCTGCTTCTCCTCGGAGAGGAAATCGGTGGCAACCTTGACGTCGGCCTTGCAGCCGATGTAGATCGGGGCCCTCTGGTCCAGCGACTCGGGAACGATGTCGAGGATGGGGATCTTGCCGTTGCTGGCGGAGCCGCCGGCGTGCTCGATGATGAACGCCATCGGGTTGAGCTCGAACAGGACGCGCAGCTTGCCGTTTGGTGACCCCTTCAGGGCCGGGTACATGAAGATACCCTTCCCTTTCATGAGCACCTGGTTGATGTCGGGCACGAAGCCACCGGAGTAACGGAGCTTGCAACCCTTGGCTTCCAGGTGGCGGATGAACTTCTCGTCGCCATCGTTGTACTTGTTCCTGAGACCGCCGGGGGCGTAGATGTTCCCCTCTTCCTGCATGGTGATGTTCTCGCGGGTCAGGGTGAACTCCATCAGGTTGTTCATGGTGAATTCGTGCACCCCATCGCCCACGGTGTAGACCAGGGAGACCCTCGGCCCGTACAGGATGTACATGGCGGCAACCTGGTTGCGGCCGGGCTGAAGCAGGTCGCAGCCGGCATAAATGCCGACGATGGTGCCGACGGCGAGGTTGACGTCGACAAGCGACGAGCCGTCGAGGGGATCGTAGGCGACCGAGTAGAGCCCGTCGGCGCTGGCCTGGGCCTGGTAGATCTCGTCCATCTCTTCGGAGGCGATGTTGCAGACCACGCCGGAGTGGATGAGACGCTTCCTCATGATGCGGTCGGAGAGCACGTCGAGGGCGAGCTGCTCCTCGCCGTACAGGTTGGAGGTACCGGCGACACCCAGGTCACCGGTGCGCACCGCGTTGATGACGTACTTGCTGGCCTCGGCTATCTCGCAGATGAGATGGACAAGGTTGTCGCTGATGTTCTGACCGCGCAGGTGACGGCGCAGTTCTATCTGGAATTTCGACGTTCCCGGTGCAGCTGGCATAGGTCCCCCTAGATTAAATTAAAATTATTTTACGACCCGGTAGATTAAGTCAAAAGCGGGCACAAATCAAGGAAAAAAAGGCATATTCGGTAAACCAAAAGCGTCAAATTGGTATAGAAAATTGACCACATAGTGAGAGCAGCAGGTTATGACTACTTCCTTCCCTCTCCCTCCTGGAGAGGGAGAATGGACGGCAGATATGAACTGACTGAGACATAAAAAAGCGCCTGCACTCATGGCAAGTGCAGGCGCCGTCATCACCCGCTATGGGGTGATGGCGCTTTTCGAAACTTTGGATGACCTGGCGTCCGCCTGACGAGACGCTGGAGCGTCTCGGGCTTGCGTTCCCACGCTGGAGCGTAGGAACGATATCTCCAATTCCGGCTTACGTTCCCACACTGGAGCGTAGGAACCATATCTCGAATTCAGGCTTACGTTCCCACACTGGAGCGTAGGAACCATATCTCGAATTCAGGCTTACGTTCCCACGCTGGAGCGTAGGAACCATATCTCGAATTCAGGCTTGCGTTCCCACGCTGGAGCGAAGGAACCATATCTCGAATTACACCGTTTCCGCTGCAGTCTCGTCCCCGCCCCCGGAGGGGGAGGGACAGGGAGGGGGGTGCCCTTAGGCGACCCAGTCGTCATCCTCTTCGACCGGTGCAAAGCCGCGACGCATGGTGTTCTCGGTGACCACCCTCGGGTCCATGAAGTGCAGCAGGTAGTCGTGCCCGCCCGCCTTGGTGCCGACGCCGGACATCCTGGAACCGCCGAAGGGCTGGCGGCCGACCAGGGCGCCGGTGTTGTTGCGGTTCAGGTAGAGGTTCCCCACCCTGAACTCGCGGCGCGCCTGGGCGAGATGCTCCGGGCTCCTGGAGAAGACGCCGCCGGTCAGGGCGAACTTGGTGGAGTTTGCCCACTCGATCGCCTGGTCGAAGTCCTTCACGCGCATAACGGCGAGCACCGGTCCGAAGATCTCTTCCTGGGCGATCCTGTGCTCGGGCTTGATGCCGCCTACGATCGTCATCGGGACGTAGTAGCCGCCGTCGTTCGGGACCTTGCTCTCGTAGAGCACCTTCCCTTCCTTCTTGCCGATCTCGGCGTACTCCTTGATGGTCCTCATCGCCTTGTCGTCGGCGACGGCACCCATGTAGTTGGCCGGGTCCTCGGAGGGTCCGACCAGGGTCGCCTGCGCCATGGAGACCAGACGGTCGATGAACTTGTCGTAGACCGCGTCCAGCACGATGACGCGGGAGCAGGCGGAGCACTTCTGCCCCTGGAAGCCGAAGGCGGAGTAGAGGACGTGCGGCACGGCCTCGTCCAGGTCGGCGTCGTCGTCGATGATGATGGCGTTCTTGCCACCCATCTCGCAGACGATCTTCTTGACGTTCTCCTGTCCCGGGTGAACCTTGGCGGCGCGCTCGATGATGCGCAGGCCGACTTCCATGGAGCCGGTGAACGCGATCAGGCTCACGTCCGGGCTGTCAACCAGGAAGTCGCCCATGACGCTGCCGCGCCCCGGGGTGTAGTTGAAGACCCCCTCGGGGAGGCCGGCTTCGCGGAAGAGTTCCACGATGTGGTAGCCGATAACCGAGGTGAGGCCGGAGGGCTTGAAGACGACGCAGTTACCGGCGACGATGGCGGCCGAGGTCATGCCGAGGCTGATGGCCAGTGGGAAGTTCCACGGGGAGATGACCGCGGCGACCCCTTTGGGCTCATAGAAGTAGTGGTTCAACTCGCCCGGGGCGTTGCCCACGCGCTTCGGGGTCCCCAGGTTGATCATCTCGCGTGCGTAGTACTCGAGGAAGTCGATAGCTTCGCAGACGTCGGCGTAGGCCTGGTCCCACTGCTTGCCGACTTCGAGCACCTGCCATGCGGAGAGCTCGAAGATGCGGCGGCGCGCCACGGCGGCGGCCTTGATCAGGTACTGCGCGCGGTCCTTCGGATCGGTGTCGCGCCATGCCGGGAACGCCTTCTTGGCGGCGGCGATGGCGTCCCCCACTTCCTTGGTGCCCGCCTGGCAGATGACGCCGACGGTCTCGGACGGCTTGTTCGGGTTGACCGACGGGATGGTGTCGGAGGTCTTCACTTCCTTGCCGTTGATGAAGAGCGGGTAGGTCTTGCCCAACTGCTTCCTCACCTCGGCGATCTCTTTCGGGAATGCCGCACGGTGGTCGGCGCGGGTGAAGTCGACCATCGCCTCGTTGTAGAACGGCTTCAGGCCGGCAGGGCCTTTCGCTTCCGGCTTCTTGCTGGCCGCGCGGGCGGCACGTTCGCGCTGGGCGGTGACCTCCGGGTCTTCGAGGAGCTTTTCGATCTGCGCGTCCTCGGCGAAGCTCTGGCGCAGGAAGGACTCGTTGGCGGTATTCTCCAGGAGGCGGCGCACCAGGTAGCCCATGCCCGGCACCATGTCGCCGTACGGGCAGTAGAGGCGGATGCGGCCGGCGACCTTCAGGATCCCCCTTCTTACCGGCTCGGCCATGCCGTAGAGCACCTGGAACTCGTAGCGCTCGTCGGGGACGTTCAGCTCTTTCGCCATTTCCATGACGGCGGAGATGGTCCTGATGTTGTGAGAAGCGCAGGCGAAGTGGCAGATGTCCGAGCTCTCCAGGATCATCTTGGCCTGGCGCTCATAGGCTGCGTCCGACTCTGCCTTGATGGTCCAGACCGGGATCGGCCAGTCGTTCTGCTTGGCCTTCACGGTCTCCATATCCCAGTAAGCGCCCTTCACCAGGCGGATGGAGATCTGGACCTTGTTCTGGCGGGCCCAGATGAGGAGGTCCGCCAGGTCCTTGTCGGTGTCGACCAGGTAGGCCTGGAGCACGAGTCCAAGTTGATCGTAGTTGGGGAATTCGAGCTTCAGCCTCTTGTAGACCTCGATGATGATGTCCTTGTGGCGGTAGGACTCCATGTCGATGCACATGAAGCCGTTCAGCTCCATTACCTTCTGGGCGATCTTGCGCACACGGTTCAGGATGGCGACCACGGAGCCCTCGAAGTCCTGCGGGTTGGCCAGGCAGAAGAGCGCGGTCGGCTTCACTGCCACGTTGACCTTGGGCGCATGGCCCCAGTCGAGGTTGGGGTCGCCACCCTTGCCCGGCAGCGGCTTCCACTCCCTGTACTCCTTCTTGAGGGAGTCGAGGAGCTCCAGGTAGGTGTTCATGTATTCGTCCGCTTCCTTCTCCGAAAGCGTCGCCTCGCCAAGCACGTCCACGACGAACGCGAAGCCGTCCTTTCTCAGGCGCTCCATGTTCTTGATGGCTTCCTTGGTGTTCTCGCCCACGATGAACTGGCGGGCCATCTCCTGGATGTTGGTGGTGAGGAACTTGTTCAGCATCGCCCCGCCGAAGGAGCCGAGCATGCCGGCAACCTTGGCGCCGGTGGAGAAGACCGGCGGCATGTCCTTCTCTTCGCCGAAGTACTCGCGGATGTGGTCGGTCAAGAGCTTGCCGGTGGTCAGCGACGGGAAGACGTCGACAAAGCGGAACATCTGGATCTTGAAGGTTTCGTTCTG
>Ga0209317_1003269_pt1 | contig 10378 bp, 10 predicted proteins | sample RifGroB2_FD_183994 | JGI IMG/M metagenome (GOLD analysis project Ga0209317, IMG submission 183994) | Soil microbial communities from Rifle, Colorado, USA - Groundwater B2 (SPAdes) (version 2) | ecosystem: Environmental > Terrestrial > Soil > Unclassified | place: Rifle, Colorado | collected...
CTGACAATCCATGGATTCTCATCCCTGCTGGGCATGAAAGCGGGATCTGCCGTTGTCACCTTCTGTATGGTGTTAACAGCCTATGACACGAACATCGCATGGTGTTTTTATGGAGAGACATGCGCAGCTTATCTCCTGGGTCACGGACGCATAGTCAGATATGTTTACCGTTTTTTATGGCTTCCCTTTGTCCTGGTTGGAGCTGTGATTAAACCGGAAATGGTATGGGGTATTGCAGATGCCATGGTCGGCCTGATGGCGATACCAAACCTCATTGCCCTGGTAGTGCTTGCACCGGTCGTGGTGCGTCTTATCCGCAACTTCGAAGGTGTTTTTTCCAGTTCTCAAAACCGTATCGAGTCCCAAGAAATCCCCGTCCGGGGCAATTCTTCTTTTCCCGATTAGTGTGCTATTGAAAGAATTTTAATGGTTTATTATGCTTAAAAGATACGGTTCTTATTCCAAACCTCCGATTCTTCTCGTTCATGGGGAGCTGGTGCGTATAAAGATAACCAGCGAATTCTGGGGACACCATACTTAATTTTAGAGATTCCCATTTATCTTGGGACTACCACGCAAGAGATCCTAGACATGGCCAAATCTTAATTATTTATAAAACAAAGTCAATAATTAAATATGGCGTCCTGGGAATTCCTGTCCCTGGAATTCCACTGATTTACTTAATACCGGTTATATACTTATATGACGCTTCGAACAAAGGCATCAGTTTATGAATCTCATAATCTTTGCCCTCTACTTTATATAGCACCTGATTCCACTGTTCTTCGTATCGGTATGGTTTTGTTCTAGGTATCTTAATTTTGTCTGCTGTACTCTTCGGTAACTTAAAGAAGATACAGAATGTCTTTGAGCCTACCCAATTAATACCAAAAACATTTGGGAAACCGTATTTAAATCCCACGTAGCCCTTATTCAATTTCTTGTCTAATTTCCATCCCTTCTTTTTTACCAGCTTCTCGACTTTGTTGATGGTATGGAAGAATACCTCGACACTTTCGTTGTTATAATTCTTCAAATAGAAGTCTCTATCATAAACCCCAAGACCTCTGGTTATTTTTATGCTCTGCCTATTCTCTGGCTCTAGCTTATCTACCAAGATAAATTCATTGTCTCCTACGGCGAATTTATTTATTTCCAGCAATTCAACTTCATAATTAATCTTATTCACTGTCTTCAGAACACTTAGTTTAATGGCTGGGGCTATAATAATTATTTTCACGCTAAGACCGTCCCAGTTTATACTCATATCCTCTGGCTTATCTTTGCATTCCAGCCACAATGCTCTTATTGAATCTGGGTTTGTTTCTGCCCATATCGCGTATCTCAAAACCTGTGGTATGATGCTCTCGTCGACTTCACCATTTTTCATTTCCATGATTACAACGTTGTTTTCATTATCGATTCCAATCATATCTGGAATATCATGTCCAGTAGATGCTCTTATCTGCCTCTTAAGTATAAAAATATCCCCTAATATTTCCTTGGTTCCATAAATATAAGTTTCGAATTCCTCTTCGCTCTTAAACGGTGTTGCTACAACATTAAGTGTCTCTTTGTTCTTATTTTTCCAAAATAGGTTAGGCATTTATTCCTCCTTAGATTATTTCTATTCACTTCTCGAAGGCCTCTCTTAAGACAGACTGCATCAACATTTCAGCCTGATTCTTGCGTACGGATACTTGTTTTTCCAATTCGTCAATCATGACCATGAGTTTATCAACCCGCTCAACAATGGCTTGTTGTGCAGCAAGAGTCGGAAGAGTGAAAATATATTCTCTCAATTTTGTTGCATTTATATTTGATTGACCAAGAGCATAGGCCTTTACCTCATTATACAATTTCCTATGATAAATTGAATTCATTACATAATTGGAAAAACGAGTATTAATTTTCCCGCACATATGAAAACTAACAATATATCCTGCATAAATTGCTTTTTCTTCACAATTGAAAAATTACTCCCCAGTGATTTCTTCCACCTTAATACGAATATCAACATTTTCATCAGTATATATTTTTAATCTTGCCAATTATTTTCTCCAGAATAGAAGAACGTATCTTCTTCATACCTTCTGTAGCTTGAATTGCTGCTTTCCATGTGCTATCTATCTCGCTCTTGTGTTCATAGTAGTATGAAAGTGCATCATGAATCTGTTGTAGTGCAACTATTATATCTTCGGGAGACTGTCCCATGATTTCATATCGAATGGCTATGTCCAGCACTCGGATACCAGTGCCTGAAATAACAGCCACCCCGCCCCTTATTTTTTTATTCCTTATGATATAAGGGTGTTTGATTTGTTTCATTATCATGCCCATAACACATTCTCCTGGTTTTCATTTTTTAGAGATTTAAAAAGTTTATTTTGCACAGTGGAGATGTTTTTCTTATCCTGATTATTTCAGCTTTATTAGAAACGTGGTTTTGCCAGAATTTCAAGCACTTTCAGGTCTAGGAATCTTTTTGATGCTGCGGATTTTATTATGCATACCGTATCGGCGCCTCTGCCTGTGCCTGCAACGGCCACGACTTCCTCAAGTTCGGGGATGAGTCCACCATCACATGCTTCCATGACAATCTCACAGCATACCTTGATTCCTTCACCAAAACGACGCAAGGACTGCGCAACGATCATGGTTGGGTAGAGACCGTTGAATTTCTGGGTGAATGCGGTTTCGATGGAGTGGGTGAGGATGGTAGTGGTATAAATCTTTCCTCCATACTTTAAAATCTCTTCCTTATTTTCGGGTAGAAGCTCTATATGGTTTGGTTCTTTGTAACCTGCGGAGTGTGTGACGACTACCAGGTTTACTCCTTTACCGTAAAGTTTCCTAGCCATAGCAACGCCCGTATCTCCAACGGTCGTTGCAACGACTATGTGTTTATAGCCTTCATCAACTAACGATGCCGTTATTTCCACACACTTTTCGGTGTTTTCTTTTCCAGACTTATCAAAATAATGGACCTGTCGTATCATAGCAAAGCCTCAGATCAATGAAAATTACCTGGAACCACAGATTTCTCTGATTCCACAGGCATTACAAACTGGGCTTATTTATAGTAACTGCGGAATAATATGTCAAGGAGTTTTTAAGGCATTCAAATTTGTTAATTCAAACGGCTTAAAAACATTGACAAAAAGAATTCCGATATGTAACATTTGATTTTCTTTATATACAAAATATTTTATTAATATAATGCTTAAATGCAATTCGGAACTGTCTGTATAATTGGCCCAGGACTCATTGGCGGCTCTATCGGACTGGGATTGAAAAAGAGAAATTTGGCAAAAACCGTCATTGGTGTTGGCCATAGGACTTCCTCGTTGGAAAAAGCCACGAAAATGAATGCTATCGATATCGGCATCTTAAATAGTGAGGAAGCCGTTAAGGATGCTGATATTGTAATCCTTGCTGCATCCGTGAATAAAATTATTGACACTGCAAAAAAAATTATTCCCTTAATGAAAAGTAATGCCATCCTTACCGATGTAGGCAGCACAAAAAAATATATTGTTGAGCAAATTTCCCATAATATAAGAAAAGACATTACCTTTGTCGGTGCACACCCGATAGCAGGTTCAGAGCAAAGAGGTGTTGAGTTTGCTTCGGCAGACCTTTTCGAGGGCTGCACATGTATCATAACACCCATAGGCAATCACACAGCGGAGGTGGAAACAATATCCCATTTGTGGCGACTCTTAGGCGCTAAAATAACATATTTAACCCCAGAACAACACGATGAAATACTGGCATTTGTGAGTCATCTGCCTCATCTGGTCGCATCGTGTCTGATAAATACGATTAAAAAAGAGTACCTCGTTTGTGGCGCTAGTGGACTAAGAGACACCACAAGGGTCGCATCCGGCGACCCGGAGTTATGGGTAGACATTTTTTGTCAAAATCGCGAAAATGTAATAAAATCAATAGATCTATTTATTGCGGAGGTTGATAGATTTAGAAACGATCTCTTAAATAAGAATAACGCCAAGATACTCGATAGGTTAAAAAATGCAAAGTTATCGCGTGATAGCGTATTTCACAACAATTCAACAAACAAAAACATAAACAAGTAAATTCTCAATGTATTCAAGAATCGAGGTATTTTTTAAAAACGAGTTTCCTGATCCTTTAGGAAATAACATACGATCAGAAATCGAAACATTTGGTTTCCATGGAGTATCCAACATCAGGGTTCGCCAGGTTTACATCATTTTTGGAAATATAAGCAAAAATGATATGGAAACTATTGCCCAAAAACTTTTGGTAGATACTATTACCCAAGATTATCAGATTTTCGATTCCGGACTTCGTCGTGAGCGCTCAGTCGAACGATTTCGGACTGCGGATTTCAAGTCTCATATCGTTGAAATCAGCCGCAAACCCGGCGTCATGGACCCTATTGAGCAATCAGTTTTAAAGGCGCTCAGCGATATAGGAATAAACGTAGACGGCGTTAAAACTGCCCAAAAATATCTCATCAACGGAGATATCTCTCCTGAAACAATTAGCATCATAGCAACCAGGTTACTAGCAAATACAAAGATAGAAGATGTTTTTATTTACCCGGAAATGCCCAATTACGACCATGGGAATATCCACTATTCCTTTAAAAAGAAGACCATCCCCTTATTAAATGCCGACAACAAACAATTAGAAGAAATAAGTACACGTGGTCAGCTATCTCTCAATTTACAAGAGATGCAGTCTATTCAAAAATATTATCAGTCCATCAAACGAGAACCAACGGACGTCGAGCTTGAAACAATTGCACAGACATGGTCAGAACACTGCGTTCATAAAACATTCAAAGGTATTATTGATTTCAACGGGAATAAAATCGACAATTTATTAAAAAACACCATTATGAAGGCAACCAGTGAACTCAACAAGACCTGGTGTGTCTCCGTATTTAAAGACAATGCTGGCATTATCCGTTTTGACGATTTCCACAATATTTGTTTCAAGGTAGAAACCCATAACCATCCGTCTGCCATTGAACCTTACGGAGGCGCCAATACTGGTATTGGCGGCGTAATCAGGGACGTCATGGGTACAGGATTAGGCGGGAAACCCATCCTTAACACAGACGTATTCTGTTTTGGGCTGCCAGACACCCCGCAAGATAAAATTCCCAAAGGTGTGTTACATCCAAAAAGAATTTTTAAGGGTGTTGTTGCGGGAGTGCGAGATTATGGCAACCGCATGGGTATCCCCACGGCAAACGGCGCTATCTTTTTTGACGAGCGGTACATTGGCAATCCCATCGTCTTTTGTGGAACTGTGGGCATTATACCAAAAGACAAATGTCAAAAAGCACCTCATCCTAACGACCTCATTGTCGTTGTTGGCGGCAGGACTGGCCGTGATGGTATTCATGGAGCCACTTTCTCCTCAGCAGAGTTACATGAACAATCCGAACAGATATCCGGAGGCGCCGTCCAGATAGGTAATGCCATAACTGAAAAAGCGCTGCTGGACACCCTTTTACAAGCCCGAGATAAGGGTCTATACAACTGTATCACCGATTGTGGCGCGGGTGGTCTTTCGTCCGCCATAGGTGAAATGGGTCAAGACTTCGGTGCACTGGTAAATTTAGAAAGGGTGCCCCTTAAATACGAAGGACTTTCCTACACAGAAATCTGGATTTCCGAAGCACAAGAACGGATGGTACTTGCGGTTTCACCAGAAAAAGAACACGATATCCTTAATTTGTTTAAAGCGGAAAATGTTGAAGCAACGGTCATCGGAAGATTCACAAACGACAAAACACTCCGCTTGTTCTACAATTCCCAGACGGTTGGTGAAATAGAAATGGATTTTCTCCACAATGGCATACCTCGATTAGAACGGAAGGCCATGTGGCACAAACCCACCTGCGAAGAACCTAATTTAAGTGAAAAAGAAGATTATGGGGCAGATTTAAAAAAGATACTTTCCGCCTGGAACGTCTGCAGCAAAGAATGGGTCATACGCCAATACGACCACGAAGTTCAGGGCGGAAGCGTCTTAAAACCCCTTCAGGGTATCCACAATGATGGGCCAGGCGATGCCTGCATTGTTACGCCGGCACTGGGATCTAAGAAGGGTATTATTGTATCAAATGGCATGAACCCGCGATACGGTGACATAGACCCATATCACATGGCAGCATCAGCCATTGATGAGGCGTTGCGGCAAATCATAGCCGTTGGAGGAAGTTTAGAACAGGTTGCGCTTTTAGACAACTTTTGCTGGGGTAATACCAATAAACCAGATCGTCTCGGTAGCCTCGTGAAGGCTGCACAGGCCTGTTACGACATCGCCGTTGCATACGGAACTCCATTTATCTCTGGAAAAGACAGTCTGAATAATGAATTTATTACTGACAAAGAGACGATTGTAATACCACCGACCTTACTTATTTCTGCTATTTCAATAATGGAAGATATACGGAACGCCGTATCAATGGATATCAAGGAACCTGGCAATCTGGTTTATCTCATCGGTCTTACTCGCCCAGAGCTGGGTGGTTCTCACTATTATCATATCTATGGCTATAAGGGAAATAACGTCCCAAAGGTAGACGCCGTCTTAGGAAAAAAAATCATGAACACGATTTCCCAGGCAACAAAACAAAGAATTATCAGGTCTTGTCACGATTGTTCAGAAGGCGGCTTAGCAATCGCTGCATCAGAAATGGCATTTGCGGGGGGATATGGCATGATGCTCAATCTTTCTGCAGTCGTCACGGGAGGTTCTATTCACAGAAATGACACCATTCTTTTTTCTGAGTCAAATACCCGTTTTGTCGTTGAGGTACGGTCTGCGCATCAGAAACAGTTTGAAATATTATTAAAAGATATTCCGTGGGGATTACTCGGTAAAGTCACATCAGAACCGATACTCAAAATCAACGGTCTAAACAAAAAAACCATCATTAGTGAAAATATTTACGATCTCAAGGAAGCATGGCAATTACCACTCAGGTGGTAAAATCTATTGAATGATACAGTACCCTTTGTTATAATTTTGCACGTATGAGTAATTTAATTTAGATTAAGGTCATGTCTCGTACATGACCTTTTTTATGTATAAAGATCGTCACAATAAAAGCAAGATTTTATTATCAATAATAAACCAATAGGAAAAACAAGATGTCATCACCGTTTACAGAAGAACAAATAAAGCGTTATTCTCGTCATATCATCCTCCCGGAAGTCGGAGGAAAAGGTCAACTTAAGCTTCTAAAAGCCAAGGTGTTTTTGGTAGGTGCGGGCGGACTGGGCTCTCCAGCGGCATTTTACCTTGCCGCAGCAGGTATAGGAAAGATCGGTATTGCTGACAGCGATATTGTAGACCACTCAAATCTTCAACGGCAGATACTGCATTCTACCAAGGATATAGGACGTTCTAAGGCAATCTCTGCCAAGGAGACGCTGGAGGCTTTAAATCCTGATATCGAGGTCGTTCCTTATACAGAACGCCTCACTTCAGAAAATATCCTTGATATCATTAAGGACTACGATGTCATCCTTGATGGGGCTGATAACTTCCCAACTCGATACCTTGTTAACGATGCTTGCGTCTTCCTCAAGAAACCCCTCTCTCACGGCTCTATCTTCAGGTTCGAAGGACAGGTTACTACCATTGTGCCTTTTGAAGGACCCTGCTACCGTTGTTTATACGAAACACCACCCCCACCAGGCCTCGTTCCTTCGTGTCAGGAAGCGGGAGTCCTGGGTGTTTTGCCAGGAGTGGTGGGTTCTATCCAGGCCACAGAGGTGGTAAAACTCATCCTGGGCAAGGGAGAGATATTAAAAGGGAAATTGCTCATCTACGATTCCTTAAACATGGACTTTAAAAAGGTCAAGATACATAAAAATCCAAATTGCCCGGTATGCAGCGACAAGGCCACAATCAAGGAACTCATCGATTATGAAGAGTTTTGCCATGCCCATGTTGGTTCTTAATACAATTTCCAATAAATATTTTTAAAGAAGGTAGCCAGATGAATACTCAAAAAAATCCTCACCGGATATGCAAAACAATATTGGCTGTAATTACAATTTTATTTATGAATATGATTGCAGATATTACCGCCTTTAAAAATCTTCATGCAGGTGAAAAGCAAATGAAAACACAAACTGAGGTAAATAACATATCACCAAAACAAGCCAAAGATCTCATGGACAAGGAAAAAGATGTGTTTGTGCTGGATGTGCGAACTGAGGAAGAATACAAGGAAGTTCACATCAAGGATGCCCATCTTATTCCCATCAAGGAACTGGAGCAAAATATCAATAAAATTCCCAAAGACAAGAAAGTAGTTGTTCATTGTGCAGCCGGAAAGCGTAGCGCAAGGGCATGCGAAATGTTAAAAGACAAGGGATTGAAAGAGTTATATAACCTGGAAGGTGGGATTAATAAGTGGCAGGCAGAAGGCTATCCTGTGGAAAAGCCTTGACCGCTTAACCAATAGCTTCGCTTCATATTGTTTAAAGAATTAGGCATTCACAATTTCACATATCATAACCTGAGACATAGCTTTTCTAGTTTACTACAAAGGGAGCTTGGAATTGGTGCGGTAGTGGTGCAAGGGATGACAGGGCATTCAAGTTTAAACATGTTGCGGAATATTCTCATTGTGGATTAGACAGTAAAAAAAGAGCGGTACAGTCACTAACAGGCCATGTTTTAAACACGAGCGGAAAGGCTGTAATGCCGATAATATCTAAAACAGGTACGGCATAAGTATGAAATAAAACGAAGTGGTTTGCTGTATGCTATAACTAGTTCAATAGTTGCTCAAAACAGGTAATTTACTTGCAACAAATTAAAAATTAATTAAAATTTCACAGTTCATTATTGCGTGTTTGGTAGAAATAGAGCTCAAAATATATTGATTATTTTAACGAAATAGGAGAGGTCTTTGTCAGAAAAAACTGTAACTGAATTAGAAAATTCTATCCTAGAAATTGAGCATCGTATAGAGGATTTAGAAAACGCTTCCTTAAAGGATAATTGTGATAGAAGTGTTGAGATAAAATATCTGAAAGAGAAGCATGAGCGGCTTCAAAAGAAGTTGTACTCTAAGCTAACTCCATACGATATAGTCAAAATAGCACGACATCCTTTACGCCCTCTCACAGCAGATTATGTGAACATGATAATTGATGATTTTGTTGAACTTCATGGAGATAAGCGTTTTGGGGATGATAAAGCGATTATTTGTGGATTGGGAAGAATAGGGCAGGAAAGGCTTTTGATCATTGGACAACAAAAGGGAAAAAGTACTAAGGAGCGTATTGCTTGTAATTTTGGAATGCCTAATCCCGAAGGTTACAGAAAGGCGTTACAGAAAATGAAACTTGCTGAAAAGTTCCATCTGCCGATTGTTACTTTAATCGACACACCCGGGGCTAATCCTGATATTGGTGCAGAGGAAAGGGGGCAGGCGTATGCAATTGCAGAGAATATAAGTGAAATGTGTCGGTTGAAAACTCCGATTATAAACATTGTTATAGGAGAAGGTGGCAGCGGCGGTGCATTAGGTATTGGTATTGGTGATAAATTTGCAATTTTGGAGTATGCGTATTATTCGGTAATTTCGCCAGAAGGTTGTGCTGCAATATTGTGGAAGAACAGTGAAAATGCACCAGAGGCATCGGAGTCTTTGCAGCTCACAGCAAAGGACTTGTTAAAATTTGGTGTGGTGGATAAAGTTATTCCAGAACCCCTTGGCGCAGCACATAAGTTTCCTAAAGCGATGGCCAATACCCTTAAATCATATATTCTTGAATATTTAGAAGAAATTAAAAGCACTCCAATTGATAAACTCATAGAGAATAGGTATAATAAATACAGAAATATTGGCAAATATTTAGAAGGCTAAAATTAGTTAAGTGTCACAATATAGTTGAGTTAGAGATGTTTTAAATAGTATTGTGTAAAAAGTGATTTTTGTACTTGCATTTACGTTTTTTTGAAAGTATAATCTTGTGAGTTGATGGGAAATTTAAAAAGTTTTTTTTCTTGTTGACTTTTTTTAAATTTTGTATAGAATAACGAGCTCTGTTGTTTTAGCTAGAAGAATTGTTCTTTTAAAATTAGAAGTCAAATGCGTGCGAGTAGTAAAGCTGTAAATGTCAGCTTTTGAGTTGGACAAAGTTAAGATTGCTAGGTTTTACCTAGTGCCTTTATAATATTATGAAGGGTATGATCTTGGCTCAGAACGAACGCTGGCGGCGTGGATTAGGCATGCAAGTCGAACGAGGGAGTATCCCGAAAGGGATACAAATCGAGTGGCGTAAGGGTGAGTAATGCATTGATAACCTACCTTTAAGATGAGGATAACGACGTTTCGAGCAATCGGAAC
>Ga0209317_1003270_pt1 | contig 10376 bp, 6 predicted proteins | sample RifGroB2_FD_183994 | JGI IMG/M metagenome (GOLD analysis project Ga0209317, IMG submission 183994) | Soil microbial communities from Rifle, Colorado, USA - Groundwater B2 (SPAdes) (version 2) | ecosystem: Environmental > Terrestrial > Soil > Unclassified | place: Rifle, Colorado | collected...
CCGGCGTCAAGCAGAAGATAGGCAACCCGGTTTTTGATTTCTATGTGAAGTTTTTTATAGGGCATATTAACTTCTTTGAACTTCTTTGCGCCGTCAGATTCGGAGAAACGCACAATTAAAACCAGAAATTTCACGCGGAGGCGCAGAGAACGCGGAGAAAATCGGAAAAAACGAAATATTTTTGGGTTAACTCATCTATCTGTTTTTCGTTCTAATACGCTGAAAATTTTTAATGGATGTTTAGGACTAAGCTAAAACAGAATCACTCTTTATTTTTCCCTTTTTGATTTTCTCTGCGTACCTCTGCGTCTCTGCGCGAGGCTGGTTTGCCTTGTTTTGGTCACAGAATTTCTGTAGAAGTGCCACTGAAATCTAAACGTTGGCTACGCCCTTGGCGGCACGTTGGTCCGGATCCATTTGACGATGTCGTCGGTAGAGGTGCCCGGTGTGAAAACTTCACAAATCCCGGCGGCCTTGAGGCCTGCAATATCGTCTTCCGGTATGACTCCGCCGCCGAATACCTTGATGTCTTCGGCATTTTTTTCCTTAAGCAGCTGGCAGACGCGCGGCAGCAGGGTGTTGTGTGCCCCGGAGAGGATCGAAAGGCCGACACAGTCTACATCTTCCTGGATGGCGGCAGATACGATCTGTTCCGGAGTCTGGTGCAGGCCGGTGTAGATTACTTCGAAACCTGCGTCACGAAAAGCGCGGGCTATGATCTTGGCGCCCCTGTCATGGCCGTCGAGGCCCGGTTTTCCGACTAGTACACGTAAAGTTCTTTCTGCCATTTTAAGACCCCCATTTTTAGGAATTATTTGATTTTACCGCGCTTTATGATGAAGAAGTTACGTCATTACGGAACGATTTTCTCTGCGAACTCAGCCAAAGAAGCCTTGAAGCTTTTAAAACCGGTTCACGCGGAGGACGCGGAGAAAAAGTGGCCAAGTCTTTTTTGCCACAGACCCACACAGACAGCATCAGGACAAAATCCGTTTTTTGCTGTTTAACCCTGAAAGCATTGAAGCCTTACGTCCGCCTTTGTCCATGTGCGTCCGTGCCTCAGACTTTTTGCCACAGTTTCCGCCTTTCTCTGCGTTACTCTGCGCCTCTGCGAGAGACAGCCTTTAAAAGCCTTAAATCGGTTCACGCAAAGCCGCAGAGCACCCGGCTACATTTCTATTCCGGTTCTGGCCGGTACACCCGCTTTATAATAATGCTTGATGTCCCGCATTTCCGTTACCAGATCTGCGGCCTCGATCACACTTTCAGGAGCATTGCGGCCGGTCAGCACCAGTTCCACCTGCAAAGGTTTCAGGCGGATCAGCTCCAGTACCTGAGCTTCGTCAATCAGCCCGAAAGCCACTGCACCGTTAATTTCGTCCAGCACGACCAGATCATACTCACCCGATATCAGTATCTGCCGGGCCTGCGCAAAAGCCTCCTGTGCCGCGCAGCGATCTTCGGTGATATCCTTGGTATTGACCCACCCGGGGCGTCCTGTCTGGATGATAGTTAACAGCGGTGCAAGTTTCTCACAACTCAGGTGTTCGCCGTATGGTCCGCCACCTTTGATGAACTGGAAAAAGCAGACTTTTAAACCACGCCCCACGGCGCGTAATGTAAGACCCAGGGCGGCAGTTGTTTTTCCTTTGCCGTTGCCGGTATAAACCTGTGTATAGCCGTGCTCAAGCATTAATTTTTTCCCTGCCCGCCAAACAGAGGCTGCCGTTTCTCCAGAAAGGCCTGCATTCCTTCCCGCTGGTCATGGCTGGAGAAAATCAGCGCAAAGGCATCGCGCTCAAGCATACATGCGGTTTTCAGGTCGATATCATAACCGGCATTGATAACTTCGCCTCCGATTTTCAGAGCGAAGCTGCTCCGGCTGCAAATCTTTTGCATCAGCGCCTCCGCCTCTGTCTGCAGTGCGTCTTGCTGATATAATCGGTTTATCAGGCCAATACGCAATGCCTCCCCGGCATCGATTGTCTCACCGCTGAAGATCAATTCCTTTGCCTTTGATTTGCCGATCAGCCGCGCCAGACGTTGGGTGCCTCCGCAAAAGGGGAGTATGCCGCTGCTGATATCCGTAAAACCGAAACGGGCTGAATCGGCGGCAATGATAAAATCAGAGGCCAGGGCAAGCTCCAGCCCGATTCCGGTGCATATGCCTGAAATAACGGTAATTGAGGGCTTGCCGATACTTTCTATATTGAACATGACCTGTTGGCCAAAGGTGGCAAGGCGGGCCGCATCGTACATCGCTGCATTGCCGAGTGAGCTGCAGCAACAGAAACAGTTGCCTTGCGCGGCAAAAATAATTCCTTTTACCTCTTCATTGTGCTGCAGAGAGATGATCTGCTGTTGCACGGCTTCAAGCAACCGGCTATGAGACGCGGTTTCGCTGCCGGGAATAAACAGGGTGGCGACCCCATATTGATTGCGACTGATTCCGGCTAGTTTTTCGGGCAATGGATTATCCTGATTCAAAGACGCGTTGATAAGCGCAGAGACTATAGCAATTCAGGCGTTTACGGTCAAGGAAAGGTTGAAGATGACCGTGAAGAACGCGGAGCTGATCTGTTTCAGAAAATGATTTCAGATTAAAGCTTTTAATGTTAAAAATACCGGTAATCGCTGTAATCCCGAGGCTAAAAGTTTTAAAGGGGAAATCATGGACCTGACGCTTATGACCCGCAAAATGGCAGCTGCAGCGCGAAAAGCGGCTGAAGAGAACTCCCTCTGGCTCCGTCAGCATATGAGCACATATTTTTTTCAGGCAATGGAGGACGAGCAGGCTGCATTGCTGGTTCTGGCGCGCGAGATGGGGGAGTTGCGCAGCAATCAGCGTCTTGTCCTGGCCGATCGCGAGAAGCTGCTGGCTATCGCCTGCGTGAATACTCCCGGCTCCCTTTACAATACTTTGCGTCAGATAGGAGAACGCTCGGTCTCTTACGCAATGTTTTCGCACTCTGATACTGCAATGCCCGAGATGGAAAATGAGCTGGAGGTGCAGCGTTTTGAATTTGACCGCCGCTGCAACAGCTCGATTGATCCGGATAACGCAGTCGATATACCTGCGGCGCTGGTCAGGCGGATCAAGCGTGAACTGCGAAGTTCCTTTCCTGCATCTGACCAGAAAAAGCTGGTCAGACTGCTGAAAATCCTCTGGCTGAACAATGAGAACTACATCAGGATGTCGCCGCCGTCCCGCACTGCTTATCTGCTTTGGCTTTTTGAGCAAGGTAACGCCTCGGGCGGAATTTTTGTCGATATAGACGAGGTGGTGCGCGAAAAGCAGCCTGAGACCAGAGTTTTATTTGCTGTCGGCAACCCGCCGGAAGGGGACTTTCTACTTCAGGCGCTGGAGGTTTTTAACCGTCTGGATATCGGTATCAGAAGAGCCTACTGCCAAACCATATCCAATGGTATCCACCCTTATTTTCTGGGGGCTTTTTATGTCAAAAGCCGCAGGGGCGCCGATCTCTCCGCTGCCGGGTCTCTGGCTGCCACTTTGCGGCGGGAACTCTGCACAACCCAGATCCTTTCCACTACCTCGCCGCTTTACAATAAATTCGTCACGCAGGGCAAGATTTCCGGTGAAGACGCATCCTTGATCAATGCCTTTATCTCTTTTTGCCATACAACGCTGGCCCATAGCAGGCCCGATCGTTTCGGCCATGAAGAGATTCAGAAGAGTTTTTACGATCATCCGGAAATGGGGGAACTGCTGATAAATCTTTTCCGGATCAGGTTTGATCCTGAGGTTGCCGGGCGCGAAGCTGTTTATCAGGCAAGGCTGGAGGAAACTGCTGCTGCGGTAGAGGGTTACAACACCGGCCATCGCTGGCTGGATGAGAGCCGCCGGACCATTTACCGTTGTTGCCTTTTGCTGATCACCCACACTCTGAAAAGCAATTTTTTCGTGCCGGAAAAGCAGGCGCTGGCATTTCGTCTTGATCCGGCATATTTGCGCCTGCTCGGACAGGAATTTATCAGCGATCTGCCGGAACAACTCCCGTTCAGGATTACCTTCTTTTTCAGCCGCTTCGGGGCAGGCTACCATATCGGTTTTTCAGACATCGCGCGAGGCGGCTGGCGGACAGTGATAGCCCGCAGTGCGGATGATTTCATCACCTCAGCCACAACCATTTTTCGCGAGGTTTACGTACTGGCTCATACCCAGCACCTGAAAAACAAGGATATTTATGAGGGGGGCTCAAAACTGGCACTGGCACTGGATGCATCCGATCTGGATGAATCCGACGCTGAGGCGGAGAAGTGCCGTCTTTACAAGCTGCAGTACAGCGTGGCCAATGCCTTTCTTGATATTTTCATAACGGAAAACAACAAGGCCAGAGACCACAGAATAGTTGATTATTACGGAGATGACGAACCGATTGAGCTTGGTCCGGATGAGAATATGCATGACGGGATGATTGAAGCGATTGCAGCTCTCTCACGAAAGCGGGGTTATATCCTCGGGATCGGCATCATGTCGAGCAAGCGGATCGGTATCAATCACAAGCAATATGGAGTTACTTCGACCGGTGTGGTGAAATTCGCCGAGATCACCATGGCGGAAGCTGCCGGTATCAACATAGTCAAAGATCCCTTTACCCTGAAAATGACCGGGGGGCCCAACGGCGATGTTGCCGGGAACTGCCTCCGTATTCTGCTGGCCCGTTGCCCATCCATGCAGGTGCGGTTGATAATGGACGGCACGGCGGCACTGTTCGATCCTTCCGGAATTAACAGGCAAGAGCTGTCGAGGATAGTGCTGCAGCATGATCTGGATGCTTTTGACCCTGAACAGCTGGGAGAGGGAGGGTGCATTATTTACCGCACCGGACGCCGGATAGAAGGGGTGAAGGAGACACACCGCAAAATCAGTAGGGGGATCAACTCCGGCCTTATGGCCGCTCCGGTCTTACAGGGGAACGGATTGACGAACGGGCCGGCAGCGCTGACGGAAGAGTGGCTGGATATAGATGATTTTTATCAGGAATATAACAGCCTTGTATTTACTGTAAAAACCGATCTTTTTATCCCGGCGGGAGGCCGGCCGGAAAGCATTGACGGGCGTAACTGGCAGCAGTTTCTGGATCAGGAAGGGCGGCCTACCGCACAGGTTATCGTGGAAGGAGCAAATTCCTACATTACACCGGAAGCCAGGCTGCAACTGCAGAAAAACGGCGTAGTCATAATGCGCGACGCCTCAGCCAACAAATGTGGCGTTATCTCATCGTCATACGAAATTATTGCCAATCTTCTTTTTACCGAAGATGAATTTATGGATCACAAGGAGCAGTACGTAAGTGATGTGCTGGAGATTCTGGAAAAGAGGGCGGCAGACGAGGCTCGCTTGATATTGAAAAGAGCCTCTGAACCGGGAAATGTTCTGCCTTATACAGAGATCTCAGAGGTAATAAGCCGCAATATCAACAGCTTTTACAGCAGGCTCTTTGATTTCTTTTCTGAGCGACCGGAGCTTTGCCTGCAAAACCCCTTCCGGAAGGCTATTCTTGACCATCTGCCCCGCATGCTGCGGGAATCGCCCAGATTCAGGTTGAGGATCAGCAGGTTACCGCAAAAATATCTCTGTGCCATACTGGCTGCCGAGATAGGTTCATCGCTGGTCTACAGCCACAGCCGCGATAACGATTTTGAAGAAATGATCAGGAGGCATCTGGCGCGGGCTCGTTAATTCCAATGTAAACGCTGAAAACACCCCTCTCGTTGGCTCGTTTTCGGCTTCTCGACTACTGGGTGTATGCCTTCGTTGGCTCACTCCTCGCCACCTTGATTGCATCTCTGATTTGAAAATAAAATAGAGAGATGTAATGTTTTTTCGGGTGTTTTCTGTGTTTACTTGGATTTTTTGCTATGCTACAAAGACATAAGTTTTCGACACTCATTTTTACGATTGATAAAGGAGTCCGCCATGTCAAACAATAATAATGCAGCAGCAGCAGTTATTGCTTTTGTTTCAGGCGCTGTAATAGGCACAGCCGCCGCCCTTCTTCTTACGCCCAAGCCTGGACGTGAAGTGCGTGAAAAATTATCCGATTTTAGCGGAGATGCAGCCGAGAAAATGAGAAAGCTGGCGCGTGAGGCTAAATTCAAGGCAAGTGTGAGGGCTAAAAACGACGGGTTTGAGTACGACGGCGGAGATGCCTGGATTTGAGAAATGTTATTTAATTAGAGAGATAATGGGTCGGCCGAAAATGGCCGACCTTTTTTTTGCTCTTCAGAGAGCATGTTGATGTGACGATATAGAAGATTAGATCTGTTGTAAGGGGAACGTATGAAAAAGGTCTCTATACGTATTTTTATCGGTTTAATTATGACCCTCTTCTTCGTATTGAATGCGGCCGACGTATTTAACATGGAGTTTATCAAGCGTCTGGAATTCTGGACCTATGATTACAGGCTCAATTTAACCATGCCCAAAGGACAGGATTCACGCATAGTTATAGTGGATATTGATGAGAAAAGTCTCTCCGAGGACGGAAGGTGGCCCTGGAGTCGCAACAAGGTTGCAACGATTATTGAGAATTTAATAGAACGTTACCATGCTGCCGTAGTCGGTTTTGACATCGTGTTTGCAGAGCGGGATCATAGCTCGGGACTGACGGTGCTGGAGCAATTCGGGAAAAACGAACTTCAGGGTAGTGCCGATTATCTGGCCGCGCTTGAAAAGGTAAGACCCCGGCTCAACTACGATAATCTTCTGGCTGAAACGCTCAATGGACGACAGGTTGTTCTAGGGTATTACTTCTCCAGAGGTGAGGAGAACCAGAAAGGGCAGACTGTTGGAGTGCTTCCAAAACCGGTTTTTACAAAAGACAATTTCCGAAAGGGGAATACCAACGTCATCAGGATGAATGGATACGGCGCCAATATTTCCGAATTGCAGAGAAAAGCGGCAAGCGCCGGTCATTTCAATCCGGATCCCGATGTCGACGGTGTGACTCGCCGGGTTCCGATGCTGATCGAATATGAAAACGGATATTATGAACCTCTTTCTTTGGCAGTAGTGCGCGTTCTGCTTGGCATGCCGGATCTTGAGCCGGGACTCCTGGAGGGGCAATCAAAGGGTGGCAGCTATCAAAAGCTGGAGTGGTTATCTCTGAGTGATATGAAGATACCGGTAGATAACCGGGTTTCGGCACTGATACCTTATCGAGGCGACCAGGGAAGCTTTCCCTACATATCAGCCTCGGATGTACTGCATGGCCGGGTAAAGCCGGAACTCCTTGAAGGCGCTATAGTGCTGGTGGGGACGACAGCGCCGGGACTGATGGATCTTCGTTCCACACCGGTTTCATCGGTTTACGCCGGGGTGGAAATTCACGCCAACATGATTGCAGGAATTCTGGATCAAAATATTAAATATTCTCCGGCTTACGTCATGGGAGCCGAGGTTGTTATCCTGCTTCTTTCCGGGATATTACTTTCTATCATGCTGCCGCTTCTTACTCCGGTCAAATCCAATTTGCTCACTGTTGTTCTTCTGGCCTCAGCCGTTGCGTTCAATCTGCTTGCCTGGAATCATCATCTTGTTCTGCCTCTGGCTTCTACAATTGTCCTGATACCGATGATTTATGCATTTAACATGTCTTACGGTTTTCTGGTAGAGGCGCGGACAAAACGCCAGATTACCGGACTGTTCGGGCAATATGTCCCGCCGGCCCTGGTTGATGTTATGAGCAAGAATCCGGATAATTTCAGCATGGAAGCGGACAGCCGCGAAATGACGGTGCTTTTTTCTGATGTTCGTAATTTTACAACAATATCAGAAGGGCTGGAGCCCAAACAGCTTTCCCTGATGATGAATGAGTACATGAGTGTCATGACCAATATTATCCAAAAATACGATGGCACCATCGACAAGTACATAGGAGATGCAATCATGGCCTTCTGGGGTGCTCCGTTGCGTGATCCGGATCATGCTGTGAAAGCCGTGCAGGCGGCACTGGAGATGCAGATTGCCATGGAGAAGATCAGGGCCGATTTTCCCGCCAGAGGGTGGCCGGAACTTAAAATAGGTATCGGTGTTAATACGGGTGTAATGCGCGTCGGCAATATGGGATCACAATTCCGGATGGCATATACGGTTATGGGTGATGCAGTAAATCTTGGCGCGCGTCTTGAGGGGATCACAAAACAGTACGGGGTGGACATTTTGGTCGGCGAAGAAACATGCGCAGTTTTGCATGATTACCAGATGCGGGAGGTTGACAGGGTACGGGTCAAGGGGAAGGCTGAGCCGGTCTCTATCTATGAACCGCTTGGCTTGAAAAAAGAACTTGATCAAACTGTGTTTGAAGGTTTATACGTCTATTCTCAAGCTCTTGAATATTATCGCTTACAGAAGTGGGAGCAAGCGGAAACCAGCATGAAAGAGTTGGCAGAACAAGCGCCTGAACGGAAGATTTACCAGCTGTACCTCGATCGTATTGAACACTTTCGCAATTTTCCGCCGGCATCTGATTGGGATGCTGTCTTTGAATTTACCACCAAATAGTTTGAGTTTTTTTCAGTATTGTCCGGTTTTTTGGTTTTTGCACCCTTTGTTCCTCCCCTTTCAAGGGGGAGGTTAGGAGGGGGATGGGGTTGTTTTTGAGTGTTCATCACTTCCAAATTCAAAATCTACCCCACCCCCACCCCCACCCTAACCCTCCCCCTGATGGGGAGGGGACTTTAGGGCAAACCAAAAACAAACCGGACACTGCTGAGTTTTTTAAACTTCGGTTCCACGAGATGACAAATATGAGACAGATAAAGAAAATATACCTGGCTGTACTGGTTGGTGTTTTAGGTGTCATGATTTATCTGCCTGAATCCTTTGCCTCAAATGAAAAGCAGGATGCAGTGCCGCAATTTGCAATCAATCGTTTCGTTCTGGAAGGTAATACCATCCTGCCTGCTGAAAAAACAGTAACACTCCTGGTTGAGCATACCGGCAAGAGCCGCGATTTTGGCGATATTCAGCAGGCCATCGAGCGCCTTGAACAGGCTTATCGTGATCGGGGCTACACTATGGTTACGGTAATTCTGCCGGAGCAGGAGCTGACAAGTGGCGAGGTACGACTGCAAATTATAGAGCCTCGTGTAAAAGAGATAAAGATAGACGGAAATAAACATTTTGACCGGGAGAATATCCTGGCCAGCCTGCCCACTATCAAAACAGGTGAGTCCCCACGAGTAAACGCGATTTCCGAGAACCTGCGCGCTACCAATGAAAATCCGGCCAGAAAAATAGTTCTTCAATTCAAGGCACAGGAGAATCCTGAAGATCTGCATGCCGTACTGCAGGTCAAGGATCAGAAACCGTGGAAACTTACCCTTAGCGGAGACAATACCGGAAGCGATGCTACCGGTAAATACCGGACCGGAGTGGGATTCCAGCATTTCAATCTTTTCAATCTCGATCACGTTGCGGCCCTCCAATATACAGCCTCCCCTGACCACCTCAAAACCGTCAAAATCATAAGCGGCTCTTACAGGTTACCCCTTTACAAACTTGGCGATACCCTCGACTTGTTTGGCGCCTACTCCGATGTGGATAGCGGTACTTCAAAGATATCCGGTACCGACCTCACAGTCAGCGGCAAAGGTATCGTCTCCGGCTTTCGTTACAATAAGAACCTGCCCAGGTCCGGCGATTACGAACAGAAGCTGATCGGCGGAATGGATTACCGGTTGTACGATAACAGCGCGGTTATGCTGGGAACGGAACTGGCCAAGGATGTGGTGGCGCATCCCCTAAGCCTTACCTATGGTGGAGTCTGGACAACAGAACCCCTTGTTGTGGATGGCGCCTTGGGAGTGTTGTACAACATTCCCTGGGGTGGTCAGGGCGGGAAGTCGGATTTTGCCGCCTCACGTGCAGGAGCAACAGCCAACTACCTGATCATGCGCTATGGCTTGAATTTCATGGCGCGCCCCGGAGCCGACTGGATGATCCGTGTCGTTACCGCCGGACAATATACTCCCGATCGGTTGATCGCCGGCGAACAGTTTGGTTATGGCGGATCTGTTGTTCTGAGAGGTTATCAGGAAAGGGAAGAATCATGGGACGCCGGATTCAGCGGCAGTTGGGAGATTTATTCTCCGAATATTGCAGAATTTCTAAAACTTCCTGATACACAATTCAGAGTTGTTGGTTTTTTCGATGGCGGCACCGGCTACAACCTGAGGCCGCAAACGGGTGATCCGGTCGCTAATTCACTCAAAAGCACCGGTGCAGGATTTCGCTTCGGAATTGGTGAAACCTTAAGCTTCAGCCTGGACTGGGGATACGCGCTGGATAACTCCGGTCAGACCCGCCGCGGAGGGAGCGCATTCCATTTCAAAGGTCAGTTGTCTTATTA
>Ga0209317_1003271_pt1 | contig 10375 bp, 9 predicted proteins | sample RifGroB2_FD_183994 | JGI IMG/M metagenome (GOLD analysis project Ga0209317, IMG submission 183994) | Soil microbial communities from Rifle, Colorado, USA - Groundwater B2 (SPAdes) (version 2) | ecosystem: Environmental > Terrestrial > Soil > Unclassified | place: Rifle, Colorado | collected...
AGAAGGCATGGAACGCTACCGCATCGAACTGGGCAACGAGCACGGCATTAAACCCGGCAACATCGTTGGAGCCATTGCCAATGAAGCCGACATCAACAGCCGGTTTATCGGCCGCATCGCCATCTTTGACACCTACAGCACGGTGGATCTGCCCTTCGGCATGCCTGAGGAGACCCTGCGGTTGCTCCACAAGAGTCGGGTCGGCAACAAAACGCTCAAGTTGCAACGCATGGTTGAACCGGGCGACAACGCCGGATATTCGTCCCGAGAGTCAAAGCAGGGAACCAAACCGCCCAAACGCAGCGGCAAACCAACGGAGTCTCCAATCGGTAAGAGCCGAAAAAAGGCTGCTCACAACGGTCCGGCCGTCTGAGGCAAACCATGCTGTGCCACACCTTCTGCCATATTCCCGGTATCGGACTGAAGACGGAACAGAAGCTGTGGGAGGCGGGTATCACCACCTGGGATGAGTGGCGGGATCCAAGCCCCGTTCGACTTTCCGCCATCATCCGGACCGATGCGGCAAGGATCATCGCGAAATCGCAGGTGGCGCTCACCGGCGATCCCGCTTTTTTTACCGGCAATCTTGCCAGCACCGAACCCTGGCGGATCTTTTCCCATTTCCGGGAGAAAACCGTCTACCTCGATATCGAAACTACCGGGCTTGATGACGGCGCCGAGGTGACCGCCATCGCCCTGTACGACGGCCGGGAGATTTTTACCTACGTCAACGGCATCAATCTGGAAGATTTTGTCGACGACATCCTCCGGTATCAGGTGATCGTCACCTACAACGGCAAAAGCTTCGATATTCCTTTCTTAGAGAGATATTTCCGGATCCGGCTGGATCACGCCCAGATCGATCTGCGTCATGTCCTGGCGCGCCTTGGTTTCAAGGGCGGGTTGAAGGGCTGCGAGAAGCAGCTCGGCATGCATCGCGGCACGCTCGACGGGGTGGACGGCTACTTTGCCGTACTGCTCTGGAATCGCTACTGTACCCATAACGACAGTCAGGCACTGGAGACGCTTGTTGCCTACAATGTCGAAGACACGGTGAATCTGGAAAGACTGATGGTCGAGGCCTATAACCGCAACATTTCAGCCACCCCCTTTAGCGAAAACCTCCTCCTGCCCTACCCCGAGCCACCGGCCAACCCTTACCAGGCCGATTACGACTGTGTCGCACGGATCAAACGGTCGCTGGGCAGCTGGCACTCCTGATTGTCGGGTAAATCCGGCATCGCACAGGGGACGAAAATATTTTCGCCCCCTACCTCAGAAATCGATCTCCATGCCTTCCCGGGCGAAAAATATCTCGGTTGGACCGTATTTCCCCGGCTGACAGTAGATTTCCGCCAGGTCGTCGAGGGTGGCGTCGGTCCGGTCCGGATCGTGATGAAACAGCGCGAGCCTCTTCACTCCTGCCCGGTTGGCGGCCTCGATGGCATATTCAATAGCTGTGTGGCCCCAGTTGAGCCGCGCGCCGTATTCGGCGGCGGTGTACTGAGCGTCGTAGATGAGAAGATCCGCGCCGGCGAAAAACTGTTCGACGGCCTTATTCTGTTCGATCGCCACCTCCTCGCCCTCGATGGCCATCGCTTCATCATAGGCCGGATGCGAGGGATCGGTGATGAACAGGTTGCGGAACGGTTCGGTGTCGTAGCAGGTACAAACTGCCTTCTTGCCGTACTCGAACCGATAGCCGAGGGCGGTGATGGGATGGTTGAGCAGTTTGGTACGGAGGACAAGACCCTCACCGAGGTCGATATGCGGGTCTTCCTTCAGTCGGATGTAGTCGATCTCGGAGGCCAGTTCGCCCATGTTGACCGGAAAGTACCGGTATTTCATCTGCCCGCCGACCACCTCTTCCAGGGGATCTTCCTCGAAGGACACCGGTCCGTGGACCTTCAGTTTCGTGCCGGGAATGTAGATGGGCGTAAAAAACGGATACCCCATGATGTGATCCCAGTGGGTATGCGAGAGGAAAATATCCGCCCTGATCGGGCCTTTCGGCAGATCGTTGGCCATGAGGTAATTGCCGAGCGTCCTGATGCCCGAGCCGGCATCGATGATGATGATGCGATTGGCAGGGCCCACCCGCAACTCGGTACAGGCCGTGTTGCCGCCGTACTTCTGGGTTTTCGGCCCGGGACTGGGGATCGAGCCGCGCACCCCCCAGAAACGAATTTTCATACCCTCTCCCGAGCGATCAGATTTTCAGGAAGATTTCCGCTTTTTGAATTTCCTCGGTAACCCGTTGGCCGATACCGCCATACTCCTTCCAGGTTAAACCTACGGATTTCAGGAGAAGATCGATATCGTCGACAGCAGGAAACGGATCGCCGCCATTGCCGTGGTCAAGGATATTGGTGTAGATGTTCCCCAGGGCGACCAGGGCCAGTTGCTGGCTGGATTCCCCTTTGATAATGTCGTTCGTCTCGTGATGAAAACCGATGCACCGGGTAATCACCTTGTTGAGCTTCCATTTGTCGGCGATCATCAGGCCGACCTCCTGATGACCTATGCCCAGCACGTCGACTTCCACATCCTTGAGCGGCAGCTGTTCGTATTTGGCAATATTCAGGGCCTCGATATACTCGTCGCCGAACGGAACCTTGCCGAGATCGTGGAGCAGGCCGCCCAGGAACAATTCTTCCCGTTCCATGACCGACAGACCCTTCGCTTCGCCGAGCAGCTTGGCGCTCACCCCCGCCCCGATGGAATGTGCCCAGAATTTGGCGGTGGGCAGGGCTTTGGACTTCTTTACCCCGGACACGGTCCGGATAATGGCAGTACTGAGCGCCATATTTTTGACGGTATTCATCCCCAGCATGGTGATTGCCCGGGTGAGCGAGGTCACCGTATTGACGAGGGAATAGTACGCCGAATTGATGAGCTTCAAAACCTGTCCGGTCAATACCGGATCAAGCGAGATCACCTTATTGAGTTCATTGGGAGAGGCATCGGTACGACTGCAGATTTCCATAACCTTGCCGACGGTCGTCGACAGGCTTGGCATTTTCTCGATAAATCTCTCGATATCTCTTCTCTGCCTATCCTTCTGTGTTGCCATGCATATCGTGAATATTCAAATGGTTAAACAACCGCCCCAGGGCCTTTCTCCTGCACAGGTATTGTATAGGAAGAATTTCCTCCGGTCAAGGCTCGTCAGGCGTGAGTTTGAAGTTATGGATTGGCCGTCGCCTTCCTGCTGTGGTGCCACGTTTCATGGCGATTTGTTTTCGGTCGAACGGCAGAAGAGGACGGCTTCCCGATAGTTGAGCGTCTTGCCCCCAAAGATGTCGAGAGCGCTGCCGACGGTGCAGTCGAGAAGACCGCGGCCGGCTTCGTTTATCAGCTGCAGGTCGGCAAGATCCCTGATGCCGCCGGCATAGGTGGTGGCGATCGGCGTCCATTGCGAGACTTTTTCGACCAGCTCCGCCTCGATTCCGGCACACTTGCCTTCGACATCGGCGGCATGGATCAGAAATTCGTCACAATGGCGGGCAAGGTCGGCCAAGACGTCGGGTGAGATGATGACGCTGGTGAATTTCTGCCAGCGGTCGGTGACAATAAAGTAGTGCTCCCCTCGCCGGCGACAGCTGAGATCGAGCACGAGGCGCTTCCGGCCGACCGCCTTGACCAGTTTGTTCAGCCTGACCGAATCGATCATCCCGTCGCGGAAGACGTAGGAGGTGACGATGACATGGGAGGCGCCGAGATCGAGCCACCCTGCGGCATTCTCGGCTGTAATGCCGCCGCCAAGCTGCATCCCGCCCGGCCAGGCGGCAAGGGCCTCTTCGGCGGCATGATCGTTGCCCGGCCCCAGCTTGATGATGTGGCCGCCCGTGAGATTATCGGCGCGGTAGAGTTCGGCAAACCAGGAGGGCGGCTTTTCCGCGACAAAATTGGTGGTGACGGCCTGCGGCTCGCTGTCGTTCAGGGTCGAACCGACAATCTGCTTCACCACCCCGTCATGGAGATCGATGCACGGTCTGAATTTCATTTGTTTTTATACTTTCGAAATGACACTTTAAACAAAAGAAGCGGGATGCTCATGCAAGCACCCCGCTTCAAATTCACAACCCTCTCACCTCTGCCGTAACCGGCTCCGGCAAGATCAACCTTTCTTGATCAGCATCGTGCTCGGATCAAGCATCAGGATGGTGCCCGGATCGAGCTTGCAGGAATCGCATTTCACTATTTCCAGTTTCATGGCGTCGCCCACCGGCTTGATCAGGAGTACGGTCTCGAACAGGCTGTCCACCTCGTGACAGGGAGCCGGCACGCCGTCAAGGCTGACCCGCGGGTCTTCCCGATGACTGACTGCCGAAAACCAGATCATCTTGAGGCCGCGCTCGTTCATGAAATCACGCAGTTCTTCGAGTGACTGCTTATCGTTGCTGGCGAAATCGTAGCCGTCGATGATAAGACATTCGGGCTTGTAGATATTCTGCTTAACCAGATCGTCCAGCCGCTCCTCCAGAAGGGCCTTGCTGAAGGAACTCTCCTTGAAAGTCATGATCATGCGGTTCTTCATGATTTCCGGGATGGATCCGATTTTCTCCCCACCGGTCAGCAGAGAAAGAATATCGTCATACCAGGTACGGGTCTTATCGACTCCTTCGCCGATCGACACATGCAGCACTTTGTTGCCCAGCAGCATGCAGTCTAGGGCAAACTGGACAAGAATTGCAGTCTTGCCAAGCCCGGCCCTGGCCATTACCAACCCCATCATGGACTGAATACCTCCACCCGCCTTTTCTTCGAGGCCAAGAGCCCGGAGGGGGTTATTCACTATCAGCTTGTTGTTTTCCATGGCATTTCACCCTTAATATATCTTCTGCCGCATCGCTTATGCAGCCATCCGGCCCCTGTTCAGGCACCGGCTTTTTTAGTTGTAGTCTTTAATTTTTACAAATTCAAGCGTTCTTCCGCTCATCCTGATACGCTTTGACCAGCTGCTCGCTGACACCCTTCGGCACCGGCTTGAAGTTCGCGAACTCCATGGTAAACTCGGCTTTGCCCTGAGTAAGGGAGCGGAGCGTGGTGGAGTAGCCGAACATCTCGGAAAGCGGAACTTCCGCCTCGACCACCGAATAGGTTCCTTCCTCGGTAGTACCGATGATCATGCCGCGGCGCTGATTGATGGAGCCCATGATCGACCCCTGGAACTCGTTGGGACCTTCCACCGCCACCTTCATGATGGGTTCGAGTATGGTCGGCTTGGCCTTGAGGTAGCCTTCCTTAAAGGCACCGATCGCCGCCAGCTGGAAGGCGATATCGGAGGAGTCGACCGCATGGTAGGCGCCGTCGTTGATGACGCAACGGACGCCGGTGATGGTCGCGCCGCAGAGCGAGCCTTTTTCGAGACTCTTCTGGAAGCCCTTGTCGCAGGATCCGATGAATTCGCGGGGGATCACGCCGCCGACGATATTGTCGACAAATTCGTAGTCGCCCCCCTCGGTGATCGGCTCCATGTAGCCGCCCACCCGGCCGTACTGACCGGAGCCGCCCGTCTGCTTCTTGTGGGTGTAGTTGAACTCGGCCCGCTGGGTAATGGTTTCGCGATAGGCAACCTGAGGCGCACCGACTTCGACCAGGGCGTTGTATTCCCGCTTCATTCGCTCGACATAGACTTCCAGATGCAACTCGCCCATGCCGGAGATGATGGTCTCGCCGGTCTCATGATCTACATAGGTCTTGAAGGTCGGGTCTTCCTTGGTAAACCGGTTCAGGGCCTTGGACATGTTGATCTGGGCCTTGTTGTCCTTGGGGATGACCGCCAGCGAAATAACCGGCTCCGGAATATGCATCGAGGTCATCGAACAGCTGATATCCTCAGAGGTGAAGGTATCGCCGGAGGCGCAGTCGATGCCGAACAGGGCGACGATATCGCCGGAGCCGCATTCATCGATTTCCTCCATCTCGTTGGAGTGCATCCTACAGAGACGGCCGATCTTCACCTTCTTGCCGGTACGGCTGTTGTAGACCGTATCGCCTTTCGCCAGCTTGCCCTGATAGGTACGGGTATAGGTCAACTGTCCGTACCGCCCGTCCTCCAGTTTAAAGGCCAACATAATGAGCGGATCTGCGGGGTTGTTGGTAACCGCGAATTCCTTCTCGTCGTTTTTCAGATCGAGCGCCATATTGGTGACATCGGTCGGACAGGGCAGAAATCTGCCGACCGCATCGAGCAGCAGCTGGATGCCCTTGTTTTTATAGGCCGAACCGACCATGACCGGAGTAAAGTCCAAAGCAAGCGTCCCTTTGCGGATGGCGTCGTAGATAACCTCTGTATCGATCTCGCCGCCCTCAAGCACCGCTTCCATCAGCTCTTCAGAAAACATGGAGATCTCTTCGAGCAGGGCTTCGCGCTTCTCTTTAGCCTCAGCCTGGTACTCCGCCGGGATATCCTTCTCGACGATGATATCGCCATTGGGACCTTCGAAGTAGACGGCCTTCATGGTCGTCAGATCGATCATGCCCTTGAGATCGCTCTCGAGACCGATCGGGATCTGCAGCAGGTGGGCGTTCAGATCAAGCTTTTCGCGCAGCTGCCTGGTAACCTTTTCCGGATTGGCCCCGGTCCGGTCGCACTTGTTGATGAAGGCGATGCGGGGAACATTGTAGCGGGTCATCTGGCGGTTGACCGTGATCGACTGGGACTGCACCCCGCCGACGGAACAGAGCACCAGGATGGCGCCGTCGAGCACCCGGAGAGCCCGCTCCACCTCAACGGTGAAATCGACGTGGCCGGGGGTGTCGATGATATTGATATTGAAATCCTGCCACGAACAGTAGGTGGCCGCAGACTGAATGGTGATGCCGCGTTCTCTTTCCAATTCCATGGAGTCCATTTTCGCGCCGACACCATCTTTGCCCCGGACTTCATGGATGGCATGAATTCTTTTGGTATAGAACAGGATACGTTCGGTAAGAGTGGTCTTTCCCGAATCGATATGCGCGCTTATACCTATGTTCCTGACTTTCGACAAATCCTTATTCATGGCTGCTGTCCTCTACAACGTTTGCCAACCGGCTGCGAATCCGGCCTCGCTTTTTACAAGCTTGTGGAATAAATAAAAAAGTAAGGAGTCACAGCAAGCTGCAACTCCTTACTCAACAGACTCAATTGGTGATACCTGAGGTCTTTCGGCAACCTCTTTCATGAAATACAAGGCGATACCACACTGCAGGGAAACTGCATCCCCGAAAAGAATTACATCCGAGAACCGTGTTATTTACACTAATCGCAACAAAAAAACCACAAAAAAAAGCCACTCTACCATTTTTTTCGGCGTCAGGCTGTTGTGAACTCAACTGGTTGACGCGATCGTCCGCCCGAAAGCCTCGCCGACAGATAGAATTAAAAACATTTGACAAAAGCTCGCCACAGATGTTAATAGGAATCATTATCGTATTTATTTTTTAAACCACTACACCTATCGAGGGAGGAAGTTCCATGAGTAAGACAGTTGAGAACCTGAAGGCCGCATTCGCCGGCGAGTCAATGGCTCGCAATAAGTATACCTTTTTCGCCAAAGTCGCCCGCCAGGAAGGGTATCATTATGTCGCGAAGATTTTCGAAGAAACCGCCTTCAACGAAATGCGCCACGCCAACGATCACTTCAAGCTGCTGAAAGGTATCGGCGACACCGCCGCCAACCTGAAAGAGGCCATCGAAGGCGAAGATTATGAAACCATGTCTATGTACCCTCAATTCGCCAAAGAGGCTGAAGAGGAAGGCAACATCGAAGCCGCCGTCCTTTTCAACCAGATCGCCAAGATTGAGGCCGAACATCGCGAGCGATACAAAAAGCTGCTGACGATGGTAGCAGACGGCACGGTGTTCAAACGCGACACCCCCATCAAATGGAGATGCTCCCTCTGCGGGTATAGCCATACCGGCAATGAGCCGCCGGCCAAATGTCCGTCCTGCAAGCATCCCAGGGAGTATTACGAACCGGCAAACATGGATCTGTAAATCTTTTTTGAACATCCTCCCGGCGGAGCAAAAGGCACCGGCCGGGAGGAAAATACAGGAGGTGGCCAGGCATGGGTGGCAGACACATCTCTTCGTTCCTGCAGACAACTGCACTTCGGCGGTTATTCGAGCGTGTAGTTCAGTGGCTCGCACTCCTCTTTCTTTCGGTTTGGCCCTTGCTCCTTAATGGCTGCGCCCATCCCCCCGCCGATGACCTGCACGATGTCGCTCTTTACCAGACCGCTGCCCCTCCGGCCGTTGCGGCCATCCACACTCCGACCTTTCTGGTGCAGGTCCCATCGCAAGCGTTCAACAGGATAGGCACACCGAGCGCCAGGGAAGTGCCGGGCAAAAATCCGGAAGTCTTCATCGACCCGGAACAACCCGCCATATATTATGAGATACAGGAATTTCGCACAGCGAAAGGCCGTTACACCAACCTCATTTACCGCATCCATTTTCCTGAAGTACCCCTCGACTGGGCCAGGATAAACCTTACGGCTGGCCGCAATCCCGGGCTCTTGATCATCTATACTCTCGACGACCGGGCAGAACTTCTGCTGGTCACGACGGTCCATACCTGCGGCTGCTATCTCGCCTTCCTGCCGACCGAGGCCCTGCCGACCAAGGCCTACCCCCCGGACTGGCCGGTTGGTTCGCAAAGGGTCTACGGCTACACCCTGCCGAGCAGCATCGGCCTTCCCCGGCAGGAGTCCGATGACCGGATCATGTTCACTATCGCCAGCGAAATCCACCGCGTCCGGGATGTCGGCATTACCAAGGGGGATTATAGAGAGACGCTGCCCCGGCACGAAATGATGCTGTTGCCCATGCATGCCCTGTACGCTCTCCCGTACAAAGATAGGACGACCCCCTTCTTCGAGACGGAAGGATGCAAGGCGGGCTACGTCAAAGACAACATGAAAATCCTTGAACGGCTTTTCATGAGTTGGTGGGCCTTCGACCTCCATGTGGGCGAGGATAAAGCGTACAGTGCCCACGACCACAGCGATGCGATCTTTTACACCAGCCTGAAATTCTGGGCGAGAAGCGCCTCGGATATGAAGGATTTTCCGGGTTTTCTCTCATACTGGGGATGGGAATTCTGACCGGATCGCCCCTCACTTCTCCTCGGGCTGCCACAGAAACGTGCAGGGGATCGGCTTTTCCATTCCTGCCGACACCGCTATATGGGTATATCGGAATACTTTTCCATACCCCAGAGAAAGATCGACCACGGCGAGGTGGTCAAACGGTCGCTCACTACTTAAGGTGGTGAAGAACGGCGTAATGAGTGCGTTTCAGCTCTCGCTCATGCGACAGTGCGATTCCCTGGTAAAAAAAAGCATACCCACCCCCAGCGCTGTACTCACCGCGAACCACAGAAAGGCAGCGTGGTAGGCGGCACCGTCATAGAGACGCACACCATGGTCGAGGGCCCCCTGCCAGTGGCGGTCAAGGATGAGACCGAGCAGCGGTTGCAGGATGGCGGCAAAGCCAAGCACCGACATGTTGACCACTCCACCGGTGGCCCCGGCGGCCCCGGGATGATTAACCTCGCGGGCGAAGGCGAAGCCGATGATCACCGCCCCGGAAAAAAAACCGAGAAGGGCGAGGAGCGGATAGAGCATGCTCACCGAGAGATTACCCCAGAGAAAGATCGACCACAGCGAGGTGGTCACCACTACCGCCAGCAGATAGGGGAGGCGGCGCAGGCGCAGCCGATCGGAGAGGGCGCCGAGACAGGGCCCGCCAATGGCCCAGGCGATCAGCATCACCGAGGTCATGGTCGCCGCCTCGCTCCGCCCCAGGCCATGCACCTGGGTGAGATAAGGCACACCCCAGAGACCGGCGAACACCAAGACCGGAGCAGTGGAGAAACCACCAGCAAAAAACAGCAACCAGGTGGCCGGCCGACCGACCACCGACTTCAAGGCTGTTATGACCGGCAAGCCCGCGTTTTTCAGGGCCGAGGCATGGGCGTGGCTGCGGTAGCCGTAGTCACTCGGGTCATCGCGCACCACCAGCCAGATGATTGCCGCGCACAACAGGGTGATAATACCACTGGCGGCCATGGCGCTGCGCCATCCCACCGTTGCTACCGCCTCGGCCAGGGGTACCCCGGCCAGAACCCCGCCGATATTGCCGAAAACCAGGGAGACGCCGGTGACCGTGGCGAACATGGTGGTCGGAAACCAGTGCCCGGCCAGTTTCATGCAGGTGATGAAAGCCACCGCCACCGAGGCGCCGATGAGCAAGCGTCCGGCATAAGCCAAGTGCAGGGTCGGCGCCCAGGCAAAGAGCAGTTCGCCCCCGGCAAACACCAGACAGGCCCAGGTGGCCAGTCGGCGCGGGCCGATGCGGTCGGCCAGGAGCCCGGAGGGAATC
>Ga0209317_1003274_pt1 | contig 10366 bp, 10 predicted proteins | sample RifGroB2_FD_183994 | JGI IMG/M metagenome (GOLD analysis project Ga0209317, IMG submission 183994) | Soil microbial communities from Rifle, Colorado, USA - Groundwater B2 (SPAdes) (version 2) | ecosystem: Environmental > Terrestrial > Soil > Unclassified | place: Rifle, Colorado | collected...
CGCGCACGAATTGAAGGGGCCGCTCGTCTCCATCGGCGGCTTTGCCGGCCGGCTCGCCAAGAAGCTTCCCCAGGAGTCCAGCGAGTGGGCGCACGCCGACCTGATCGTGCGCGAGGTGCTGCGGCTGGAGGGGATCCTCTCCGAAATCCTGCTCTTTTCCAAGAAGGCGACCATCTGCTACACCCGCTGCAACATAGCCGAGATCGTTGGGGAATCGCTGGCGGTGGTCGCCCCCCAGATCGAGGAAAAGCAGAGCACCGTCACCACCAAGTTCCCGCGCCAGAAGCTCGTGATTTTGGGCGACGGTCAGCAGCTGAAGCAGGTGTTCATCAACATCCTGTTGAACGCGCTCGATGCCATGGATAGCGGCGGCGAGGTGATCATAACGGTCTCCGTCACCGACCTCGATGGCAAGGATGCGGTCAGCGTGAGGATTGCCGACACCGGCGGCGGGATACCGCTCGAATCGTTGAGCAGCATCTTCACCCCCTTCTACACCACCAAAGAGAGCGGCACCGGTCTCGGGCTACCGATTGCCAACCGGATCATCACCAACCACGGCGGCAAGATTCAGATCACCAACACCCCCGGGCTCGGGGTCGAATTCCGGGTCATACTGCCCAAGCACTGGTGAAATTTTCACTTTGAAAAGGTCGAGGTTTACGGTATAAAGGGAACGTCTTTGGACGACGTTAATCCAGAGGATGTATGCAGACATAATTGGGGGTGTAGCTCAGCTGGGAGAGCGATGCGTTCGCAACGCATAGGTCGACGGTTCGATCCCGTTCATCTCCACCAATAAAATCAGAGGGTTACGGTTAACAACCGTAACCCATTCTTTTTCATATGGTCTCTGGTGTGGTCTGCCAGTGAAAGGATGAATTGACAACAGCTATTTAATTGTACTAATGTGATGACAATTAAATTGGGAGGCGTTCAATGGGTAGACTTAGCTTGCTGCGTATAGTTGCTACAATTTTGGTCACTTCTTTCTTAACCCCTATGTTAGCAGATGCCGCAAGCAAGACCAAGAAAGCCAAAAAAGCCGATAGCAAAGTATATTACTATTATGAGCAGAAACCTTTTGATGATTCTCAGCAGAAGTTGCAACCAAACTTTCTCGGCCATAATTATCTTGCCGTCCGTAAAAAACTTAGTGAGCACAAGGATAATTTCTTTGTAAAAGACGAGTTTGAAACCTCCGAGCAATATAACAAGAGGATGGTTGAGTACAGCAGCACTGTTTTCACCGGAACCACCAAGCTAAATGATTTGGTTGCTTTTGTAACTGCTTTCCGGCCAGATGTATCTTATGATGCGGATACTCAGGTTGTCTCCATTTCTCCTGTGACCAGATTCTTGGACAATAGCGACCGTATTCGCGACAGAGAGGGTATAACTCTTACCACCAGACCCCCCGAATACAGTTACTATACTGCGTCCACTGCTTTTGGGGTTAAACGCAAGATTAGACATGCTAGCTATGTTTCTGTTGATGCCGCTTTGGAAAACGGACTGCAAACCGATTTTGAGTTCAATCTTTCACCTCATAAGGCCAAGGCGGCAAAGGATCACGGCCATCTAGTATTGGTAGGCTTTTTAGAACCTCCCTTCAATGGTATTAGTAAAAATGAAACAACTGCAACTATTGACAATCCCTTTGAAGAAACTGATCTCGTATTGTGCCTCCTATTCAGAGTCACACAGATTTGGCTCATAAATGACAAATCTGGTGAGGTTTATTACAAGTACATTATCCAAGCTTCAGATGATGTAACGAACCCAAGCTCAAATACTCCAGATTCCGACACGTTGTGATTCACTGAGATTCTTTTTAGGAAAGGGGCACCCCCCCTGCAAAAATGTGGACTGCGCCGCTCAGACAGTAACATTGATGCTAGGGGAACACCCCCCCTCTCTCAGTTATGAGCATGATTTCATCCAAGCTATGACGTCGCTCAGGTCGTAGCGAATCAGGTGCTTTCCCATCTTTAGCCACCTTGGCTCCTCTCCTCTCCACCTCCGTGTCGCAAGTGCCCCCACCGAGGTTCCCGTTAATGCCGCACATTCGTTTATCGTAATAAACATCTCCAGACCTTGCTTGTTCATCTCCATCAGTTCTTTTACTCGCTCATGGTTTGCAGGTTCCTTGCCTCTGCCTTTTCCCCTAATTCTCATCGTCTATCTCCTCGCTGTTGTGCGCTTGCAGTAACCGGCTATGAAACTTCCTCACCACATATGGCTCTAAAGTGTAGCGCTCTAAGTCGTCCACTTCTTCCCTGTCCATCAGTTCTCGTACCCTGTCCTTTACGATTCCTAGCAGAATTCTATCCATGTCTTCATCGTGAATCTGGGTTAGTGGCTGTTCGTGCTCCTTGACCTTCCTGTCATCGTCTCCGAGGCTGGTCCTTTCAAGGAACCACTTAGCGGCGGTGATGTCTCCAGCCTCGATCCCTTGGAGGACTGTCTTATAGGCCGCATCTCGTAACTTTAGATGCAATTCAATAATTCCTTTAGTCTTGGCTTCCTGAATCCGGTTCCGTTCTATATTTAATGCCTGCCGGAACAGTGGTTCCTGTTTCCAAGCGGAAATTGTGCATCTATGGCAGTTTGCTGAAGTGGCTGCTTCCCTCTCGGTGCCGCCAGCGGCTAGCACCGCCACGGCTTGCTGCTGCTTTGCGGTAATCTGCTGCTTTCTGCCGTCTTTTGATGGCCTCATACCGTTACCTCGTGGCCTTGGCCTCTTCTCTAAGTCGGTCAGCTAGTGCGGGATTCTCTGTCAGAATTTTTGCCTGCTGGGTGAGGTTCAAGTATTCCTTTTGCCAAGGATTGTGGCTAGGTATGGTCGTTGAATCTGAGGAGACCTTTTCAAAGAGCGGCTTATAGCTAGGGTTCTCCCTTGCCTGCAAAATTAGAGCATAGGCTGATATGGGTTTGCCGGTCTTTGCGTCTTTAATGGGCAATTTCGAGGCCGCATCTACTATTGTTACATTACCAGTATCGTCAATTTCGATATTGTCAGCTAATGACTCAGACAACAGGTTGGGGAGACGGCAACCTTCAAGCCATGCAAGTTCTTCAAGCTCGGCTTTGACGCAAGCTTTGATGGATACTTTCTGTGCAGCAATTGCCCCCTTGACTGCCTTGCCAAGATCAGCCTTCATGTCTGCCAGGATTGAAGCCGGTATAGGCGGGGAAATACCGAGCATTTCAAGCTTAGCCTGCCTTTCGATCAACTCCTTATATATTTCAGCCTTTGCCTTCTCCTTCTCTTCACTTCTGATCAACTCCGTTAGTGCTTTAATATTATTCAGTTTTGCCATTATTTTTGTCTCCCATCTTTTGCAAAAGTTTTGTGTTGTACCATGTTGTCTTTGAACTGGAATCGCTCCGAATGTTCTTCTCTATGTACCGTTCCCAGCCTTCCGAATCCGAGATGTCGATTATTTCAAGGGCGCGGCCTTTTAGCCCTGAGATTTCGGCCCAGCGTTCGCACCACCTCTTTTTATCGATTCCCTCTAGTGTCGATCCGTGTTTAGACTCTCCAGCAACAGCAAAATGTGCATGGAGGTTTGGAATATTCATGTATGCGCCTATATACGCTATCTGGATTCTTTCCTCGTTCATCATCTCCCTGAAAAATTGTTGTACTGCTTTCTCTTGATCTTTCTGGAACATTGAGAATCTAAACGTCATTGCCAATCCATACCTCAACTGCCTATCTCCTTATTCTTATATTCTCATATTCTAGATATAGCTTACGCTATTCGACGACATATAAATTAACCTTTGTGGTTAATATTCAAGCACTTGAATGCCCAGGTGTCGAGGCTGGGAATACCAGATGCATTGCCAGCAGCCGCGCTTTACTTCATCTGCCAGATTGCATTTTTTAAATACATAATGATTATACGATTGACGTAATGCCAAAATCACTTTCGGTCCCATTTATTTGCTTCAGATGCCTTAATCTTCCGTCAGTATGCCCTGGTTTGCGCGGTCTCGACAGCTATCAATAGGGCATGCTCTTGTGGTAGTTTCGAAAAAGGGTGGAATATACTATCAATAGAGTTGACATATGCATTTTGATAGTATATTATCCAAACATCTTAGACGTAATTGATAGGTTTCAGGGGAGGGAGTCATGGCAATCATCGGATACGCAAGGACCAGTACCATAGAGCAGAATATTGATCCTCAGATTGAAGCTCTGAAGGTTGCTGGCTGCGCACGCATTTATCAGGAACAGCGTAGCGGTGTGGATGCTAAACGCCCTGAACTGGCTAGCATGATCGATTACTGTCGTGAAGGTGACGTTATCATCTGCACCAAGCTGGATCGGATAGGTAGGAGCACTACGGACGTGTTAGGCATTGTGAAAAAGCTTGAAGATAAAGGCGTATCGTTTCGCTGCCTTAACATCAATCTGGACACCTCCACCCCTACTGGCAAACTGATGTTGACAATGCTTGCAGCAGTGGCAACCTTCGAACGTGAAATAATGCTTGAGAGGCAAAGAGAGGGAATAGCCGCGGCTAAAGCGGCGGGGAAATACAAAGGGCGGAAGGCTACGGCAAAGGGTCAAGCTTTTGAGGTAATGAGGCTGTTAGGTCTGGGGCACACTAAGCAAGCTGTAGCGGATCAGTTAAATATCGGCATTGCTTCCGTTTACCGGATACAGAAAGAAGACAAGCCTGCGCCCTTTGCCCTCGCTAAGCCGTAATAAGAATCTAGACACAGAGCAGGCAACATTGATCGGAGAAGGCACCTCAGAGAGCAAATTTAGCGCTCTAAGAGGTGCTTTTTTTATTTCTCCGCACCGCACCGTTTTAATCCTTGACAGAATTATATTTTTATGAGATTAATACGTGGCCGGTAGGCATAATTTAGTTTCAAAGGAGTTTTACCGTATGTATGCACACTCAAAGACCCCACGTAACGACCTTGCACGCGACTTGCTGGAAATCGGCTGCATCGACTCACCCACAGACTACCGCAAGGTTGCCGACGCTCTAGAGGGGGGCAGTAGCTGGAATGATATCTTCGACATGCAGGAGCTTGAAAATTGGCCGGAAGCCTATGAATTTTTGCAGGTAGTATCTGCGATGGACCCAAGCGACAGTAGCCAACAAGGTGCTGGCCCTTGGTATCCCTTAAATGATTTGGACGATCTGAATGGTCTGAAGGGTCTAATAGCCAAAGCAAAAACAGCGCGTCATGCACGTATCGAGGCAACCTTGAGCGTCGCCAACTAGGCAAGTAGGTAACCATAATAAAGGAGATAAGTATGCAGTCAAGATTTGATGGATTTATAAGGGCAAAGGATTTGCCAAGTATCACAGGACAATCACGAACTACCACTTGGAGACTCGAAAGGAAGGGGGAGTTCCCCAGACGGCGCAAATTGTCGGCGGGGTGTGTCGGATGGAAACGATCAGAAGTCGAAGCATGGGTTGAGACACGGGAATTCGTAGCATAACTACAGGGGATTACAGTGAGTTTACCTGTACGCCCTTTCTTATTTGCGCTCATCCCGCGGCTATACGGTTCATCGGTATGACCTTTGCGCCCTCGGTTCCAGAGATAACGCTCTTTAGTCTACGCTCCCAGGTTTCAAGAGCCTGTTGCTTCTCTAAGTCATACCCATGGCGGTTATAAATTGCAACTACACCCTTCTTGACATGGTTCAGCACAGCATCGATCACTTCATCAGGAAAGCGTAACTCTCCCATTCCTGTTGCTGCCGTCCTCCTGAAATCATGCGGCGTAAACTTAGCTACCATCATCCTATTTTGGGTGACTGGGGTGCCGTCTTCGTTGAAAAGCATCTTTCCGTTCTCGTCTTTTAACTCCCATGCCAAGTTCCGCCGGATAGCATATGCAATAGCGTTACTTTCCATAGGTTTATCACAGTGTGGCATTTTGAAGAGGTAGCCTTTTGGTGTGATTTCTCCAGTGTTATCGTTTGTGACGGTCAAACTACCAATCAAATCAAGCGCCATGTCAGTCAAATAAACTCGGTGTGTCTTACCGTTCTTAGCGCGGTCTGCCGGAATAGTCCACCAGTGGCCGTCAATCTCGCTTGAATGCATGCCTACCACTTCACCTGGACGCTGTGCAGTGACAAGTATCAGCTTTAGCACCCTTCTAATTTCATCACTTATCCCTGCCGTTTCAATGCTATTCCACACAATGTTGACCTCTGTGGCAGTTAACACCCTGTCCTTGTGTTCTTTTTTAGTCGGCTTCTTAACGCCGTAACAGGGGGTATGCTCCAGAATATCGCGCTCGACTGCGAAGTTAAACATTTTCCGGACTTTCTCCAGTGTGTTATTTGCCATGACAGGCGAGCCACGCTTCACGATTCCTTCCAGCAAGAGCACAACATCCCGCTTTGTGATGTCCTTGGCTTTTCGAGCCCCCCACAGTGGGAGAACTTCTTTTTCCAGACAGCGTTTGTCTTCGGCCCATGACTTTTTGTTGTTCTTAGCGTGTTTTTCAATGTATTCATCTACTAGGTCGGCCACTGTTGGCGCTTTTCTGCGTTCTTCCCGTTCCTCTCCTGCAAGGGAAAGCGGGTCTTTTCCCGCCTCTACTAATTTCAAAGCACTCCGATACTTTATCCGCGCATCAGCAAGTGACACTGCCGGATAGTGTCCCAGATTCAAGAATCGGCGCTTCCCTTCAAATCGATAGATGTAAAACCACGTCTTAACGCCCCCAGGTGTGACCCTGATACCGAATCCTTCACCCTCCCGAATATCAACAATCTTTCCCTGTGGCTTCAAGTTGTCAATGTACTTGTCGGAGAATTTCATGGCCGCGCCCCTGTGTGGTCTCTCGTGTGGTCTCTAAGATGGTTGCTGCATGGAACTCATGTGAAACAACATGCCCTATCAATAAAGCATAACATGCCGTTAGTCAAGGATTTAAGCTGAATACAAGGAAGGATTAGAAAAGAGCTGAAACAGGCTGGAGCAACAATAGTTTTTTGTTCGCAACGCATAGGTCAGCGGTTCGATCCCGCTCATCTCCACCAATAAAAACAGTGGGTTACGGTTTAGACCGTGACCCATTTTTCGTTCACGTATCCTCTAGCGTATCCTCTCCCCCCCTTGCAGAGAGGTTGTGAGTCCCGGCGGTTTACCTCCCGGCATTACTGCAGAAAACATCTTGGACCAGCAGAACACACGGAACCGCCGACTAGCTGAAGCGCCGCGGCAAAGGAACCCGTTATCTGCTCTCACTGCGCCTGTATGCTGCGCTCGATGCAAAAGGCGCGTTTATACCCGCAAGAAGGGGCTGGACCGCGGGACGAACAAGGCGCTGCTGCTTTTGCATTCCAGGACAATGCGGGATCGGGCTCCCGGATGGAAGAATTGCGCCAAGTCTTGCCTGCCCTCTCGCGCAGTCAGATTCAGGAACAACCTCTGCCCCCTCTCCTTTGTCGGCGTCCCGAAACCGATCTACATCCAGGGTATCCTAGGCGTCTACGAGCTGAACCAAATGGAACTGCTGCGCGATGTCTTCGTGTGGGGATACGAGCGCTCCGTAAAACGCTACCTGAGCACGAGAGAAGAACTGGGGGAACCGGACCCCTTCCGCTTGAAATACCGCAAGGCCTTGACCGAGGTGATCCGGGACGTGGTCCTCCAGGCCAGGGAGGATCTGGCGTTATATCCAGGCCTGGGCTGACGAGCGTATTCCGGAACACGAGCGCCAGCGGTTCATGAATCTGGTTCAGGTCGAACTGAAAAGGCTGCATGCCGGGAATATCGCCAGATTCCGCCTCCGCCCCTCCGAGTTTGCGGCGTGGCAAAGCAAGGTGAAGTAATAAGACCGGCAGCTGGCGGCAGTGGGGAGGCTAAGGGGAAGGGCTCATCCTGCAGCAAGTCGATGTTGCATATCAGATGGAGACGTAGTCGAGATTGTAGTGGTCGCGAAATATCCATAAGAAGGTGCTCACCCCCTCGAGGGCTTGCCGGAATTGGTAACGCTCTTTGTCTGTCATGGTCTCAGGATCGATATGGTTTGCCGCTTCCCGGTCCGCCAGCTGTTCCTGCAATTGCCGCTGCAACCGGAGCCGGATCAGATGGTTGAATGCTGCTTCTATGACCTCCAGGTCACGACCGGTAATAACGCGCAGCTTCCTTAGCTGCCGGAGTTTATCCCAGGTGTTCCCGCCGACGATGCCGGCTTCAAGGGCCAGCAGGGTCGCGCCGGCGGTAATGGCGAAGAGGCCGGATTTCTTCAGGTCCACCTTCCCCCTGTGCTGCCCGCTCGGCTCCACCCTGATCCGTCCGAAAATGGTGAACGGCGACGGGAAACGCACCACATGATAGGCCATGTTCGAGAAAAAGGTGCCGCTTCGCTGGGCGGTGGCACGGATCTGGTCGCGCAGTTGCAGGCCCAGAGCGTGGTCGCCATGCAGCGGCCGGAGGTCCTGTAACATGCCGAAACTCAGCACGTGCTCCGGAATGGGGGCGCCGATCCATTGGCGCACCAGGGTGTTCCACTCGGTGAGACTGTGGCGCCACTGGGGGGAGCTGGCCATGATGTTGCCCGGGCATCGGGGCACACCGATGCTCTCCAGGGCCTGGACCAGCCGGTCGGCGAATCGTATCACCTCGTTCAGTTGTTCCGACGGCAAATCGTCGGCCCAGATGATGGCGTTGTCCTGATCGGTACGCAGGGTCTGCTCGCCGCGCCCTTCGCTGCCAAGGACGAGGTATGCCGCCCCGGCGGGGAGACGGATACCCTCGTCGTTTGCCAACAGTGCGATCAGCCGCAAAGTGATGGCGTCGTTGAACCCGGAGATGAGCCGAACGATGCTTTCAATCTGGATCTGCGCGGTAAGGGCAAACCGCACCTGGTCGACTATCCTCTGGCCGAGCCCCCGCAGTTGCTCGATGGACTCGGCCTGCTCGATTTCCTGGTACAGGTACAGGGGAGTGCTACTCTGGAGTTGCAAAAGCTCGGTGGCGTCGACGATGCCGACGATGTTCCCTTCCTCCCCCACTACACCCAGATGAAACAGGTTGTGCCGGGTCATCTTGAGCACCGCCTCGAAAACGTAGTCCTTGAGGCCTACGGTGTTCGGCACACGCCCCATGTTATCCCGGAGCTTGCCACCGGGCACTGCGCCGCCGCAATCCGCCATGAACCTGCGCAGGTCGCGGATGGAGAACACCCCCAGCGGAGGTCCGTCGCCGCCGACCACAATCGCCGTGACATCATGCTCTTCCATGAGCCGTGCCGCATCGGTCACCTCCATGTCCGGCGAGCAGACGATGGCAGGCCGCTTGCACATCGTTTCGATGCGGAGGCTCATGACAGTCTCCCCCGCAATTCCCTTGTTCGCCATGACACCCTCCCCCGGTAGAAGACGTTCTACGTTCTACGTTCTACGTTCTACGTTCTACGTGCGAAGTTCAATGTTCAATGTTCAATGCTGTTCTATGTAACACCACCCCGTTGATGTTTCCCTGACCACGTCGTTCAGGTTTCAACGTAGAACATAGAACGGGTTCTAGCCTCGCTCGACCAGAGGGACGGTGAAGGAGAAGACGGCGCCGGCGCCCAACTCGCTCTCGACCCAGATCTTGCCACCCATCACCTCTACGATCTCCCGGGAGATGGTCAGCCCCAGCCCGCTGCCGAGAGGGTGGGATTTCTGGGGGTCCCGCACCTGGTGGAAACGCTCGAAAACCTGTTCCAGCCGGTCCGCCGGGATCCCCGGGCCCTGGTCCGCCACGCAGATCAGGGCAAAGCCTTCCTGTTGCCGGCTGCTGAGCCGGATCGTTCCCCCCTCGGGTGAGAACTTTACCGAGTTGGCGAGGAGGTTGGTGAGCACCTGGTGCAGCCGGTCCGCGTCGGCATGAACCGGCGGCAGGCCGGCTTCGACATCGCTTGAGGCCTGGACCCCTTTTTCGGCCATGAGCGGTTGGGTGGTGCTGAGAGCCCTGGCAAAGACCGTCTCCAGGTCCAGAGGCTCGGGTTGCAGGTCGAGTCGGCCGGCCTCGATCCTGGAGAGATCGAGCAGGTCGTTGATCATGCGGGTGAGCCGCTCCGCCTCGTTGTTGATGATGCCGACGAATTTCTTGCGTTTCTCGGGGTCGTCCACCTCGTAGCGCAACAGGATCTCGGAGAAGGAACGGATCGAGGTGAGCGGGGTGCGCAATTCGTGGCTGACCGTGGAGAGGAAATCACTCTTGAGGCGGTCCAGCTCAAGCAGCCGCGCGTTGGCCTGCTCGAGTTCGGCGGTGCGCCGGGCCACCTTATCCTCCATGGCGTGGCTGTAGGCCTGAACCTCGCCGTAAAGCTGGGCATTGACCGCCGCCATGGCGAGCTGGTTCGCGAGCACGGC
>Ga0209317_1003275_pt1 | contig 10361 bp, 9 predicted proteins | sample RifGroB2_FD_183994 | JGI IMG/M metagenome (GOLD analysis project Ga0209317, IMG submission 183994) | Soil microbial communities from Rifle, Colorado, USA - Groundwater B2 (SPAdes) (version 2) | ecosystem: Environmental > Terrestrial > Soil > Unclassified | place: Rifle, Colorado | collected...
GCGACGCTGTCCTCCTCGGGAAGCGAAATCCCCTTGAGCCAGGGGAGCACCCCCAGCACAGGCACGCCGGTCCGCTCCTCCACGAAGTCGATGCCGGACTTCAGCAGCGAGGCATCGCCGCGGAACTTGTTGATGATGACACCCATAACCTGCGCCTTCTCTTCGGGAGTCAGCAATTCCAGCGTCCCGACGATCTGGGCGAAGACGCCGCCGCGATCGATGTCGGCAACGAGGATGGCGGGGGCGCCCGCCATGGCGGCAACCTTCAGGTTCGCTATGTCGTGGGCGCGCAGGTTGATCTCGGCGATACTCCCGGCCCCTTCCATGACGATGAAGGAGAAACGCTCCTTGAGCCTCCGGTAACTCTCCTCGACCTTCACAAACGCCTCCGGCTTGTAGGCGTTGTACTCCTTCACCCCCATGTTGCGTACCACCCGCCCCTGCACGATCACCTGGCTCCCGGTATCGGAGTTCGGCTTGAGGAGGATCGGGTTCATGTCCGTGTGAGGAGCGATGCCGCACGCCTCGGCCTGCACACCCTGGGCGCGGCCGATCTCGCCCCCCTCCGGCGTCACTGCCGAGTTGAGCGCCATGTTCTGGGATTTGAAGGGAGCAACCGCGATGCCGCGACGCTTGAGGATCCGGCAGAACCCCGCCGTAATAACGGACTTGCCGACATCCGAGCCGGTACCGCAGAACATCAGGGCGCGCGGGTCGGCGGACGCGGGCGCCGCGCCGGTCTCCGGCGACTTCCTGCTTGCGGGCTCTTCCCCGCCGCGGGTGGCGTAACCTCGGGGGGTCACGATTCTGCCGTCTCTGGAAAGGCGGGTCGATGCGTTACCGACGATGACGATGGAGAACATGTCGATCGTGTGCGACAGCATCTCGCCCAGCGTAGTGATGATCCGTTCCTCGCCGTCGCGGCAGGCGTTCCTGACGATGCCGACCGGGACCTGGGGACCTCGCGCCGCGATCAGGATGGCGGTAGCCTCCTCGATCTGGGTCACGCGCCCCTTGCTGCGCGGGTTGTAGAGGGCGACAACGAAATCCGCCGATGCGGCCGCCTTGAGCCGCTGCCTGATGGTGTCCAGGGGGGTCATCAGGTCCGAAAGAGAGATGACGGCGAAGTCGTGCATGAGAGGAGCGCCCAACACCGAGGCAGCCGCCTGGACCGCCGAGACGCCCGGAACGATGACTATTTCCACACCCGGATAGGGAGCGGCGGAGCCTTCGCCGGCCCCGTCGGCAAGTTCCAGCGCCAGGCCCGCCATGCCGTAGATGCCCGCGTCCCCGCTGGAGACGAGGGCGACCGTTTTCCCCGACGCCGCGATGGCGAGCGCCTGCGAGCAGCGCTCCACCTCGCGCATCATGCCCGATGAGACGACATCCTTCTCCGCCAGGAGCGGTTCTATGAACTCAAGGTAGGTCTTGTAGCCGACCACCACGTCAGCCTTCCCGATCGCCTCGCGCGCCTCGAAGGTCATATGGTTCAGCCCGCCCGGGCCGATACCCACTACAAAAAGCTTCGACATCAAACATAACCTCGTAATTCTTCAAGTTGATTCCATGCGCGACAGGGTCATCGGTGCACAGGCCCAGATACCTCTATAGCGGAACATTGCTATCAAACGTACCCTCCCCTGGAGGGGGAGGGACAGGGTGGGGGAACTCACCTGCCACGTTTGCGCTGCGCTATCGCCAGCGTCACGTTGCCGTCCTTCACCTTCTCCAAGAGGAGCGCGCCCCCTTCCGACGCCAGGAGCGCAGCCGGTTCGGCAACCCCCTTGGCCCCGATGGCGGCAAACGCATGATCGGAGGGGGGCGAGGGGAACCGGACTCCGTTCAACTCTTCGCTTTCAAAGAAGACAATGGGTACCCCCGCCTTCTCCGCGAAAGCCAGAAGCCCCGCTTCGTCCTCCTTGGCGCGGGCGGTGGCGATGCATCGCACGCTCTTTGCGGAGAGCGAGAGCCGCGCCAGGTTTTCCGACACCACCGCCTCGATCTCCGCTACGCCGGTCCCCCTGTTGCAACCGATGCCGAGGCACAGATCCACGGGGCGAAGAACCAACGTCCGCTCCAGGTCCAGTGAGGGAGGAAGTTCCCGGTTGGTCACCAGGAGCAGAGCGCCGGCCCCGCTACGTAACGCCAGGTCGAGATCCGTAAAAAGGAGGAGCTTTCCCCTGCCGGCGAAGTATTCCCTGGTCCTTTCAGTGGGATCGACGACGGCTATCTCCTTCCCTTCCAAGAGCAGCGCGTTCAGAACCCTGACCCGGGAGAGATCGTCGATGCACCAACCGCTATCCTTGGCCAGCATGTCAAAGGAGGGGAGGTCGTTGGCATCGGTCGCGGTTGTTATGACAGGTATGCTCCCGGTAATTTCCGCGCAGCTCTTGGCCAACGCGTTGGCGCCTCCGATATGACCGGAAAGAAGGGACACCGAGAAACGCCCGGCATCGTCGAGCACCACGACCGCCGGATCCCTGTCCTTTGACTGCAACAGGGGTGCGATGGTTCGCACCACGATTCCCGTCGCCATGATGAAGACGAAGCCGCCGTAGTCAGGCCACAGCCTGTCCACCAGCGCCTGCACGCCATCGGAGAACGGGTGGGCCTCACCGGTTGCGTGCTTTCCGATGACGAAGAGCCTGCTCTGCGGGATGCCCCGGTAGAGCTTCGCCCCGATCCGGGCGCCGTTACCGGTTATGGCGATGATGGCTACCTGCATGCTTGCGACTCCGAAACTTCCCAGCTCTACTCAACGGGTGTCATCTCCCCCTCCAGCTACACCACCCCTCTATCTTTCACCACTTGCTCCAACTCCCCCTCGCCCTTTGGGAGAGGGTCGGGGTGAGGGCGCGGCAATTACCGGCTCAGTGCCTCGTGGCGATATCCTTGCCCGTGGCGCCGCCCTCACCCGCCCTTCGGGCACCCTCTCCCGGAGGGAGAGGGTAGGCAAGGCCAGGAACTGTCAGGTAACGATCCCATCCCGGCAGCCGTGGGTGAAACCCTTGTCGTAGAGGAGCGACTTGGCCTTCATCCCTTCGCTGCGGGCGCGCAGCACGTCCCCCACCACTATGAGGGCCTGCTTGCCGATCCCCGCATCCCTCACCTTGGCCGCTATGTCCGCCAGCGTCCCTGTGATCACCTGCTCGTCGGGCCACGAGGCCTTGGCCACTACGGCGACCGGTGTATCGGACTGGTAGGCTCCGCTCAGCAACTCCTCCACAACCTTCTCGATCATGGAGATGGAGAGGTAGATCACCAGCGTCGCGCCTATCCCGGCGATCCTGGCAAGCTGCTCACGCTCAGGCACAGGGGTCCTGCCGGCCAGGCGCGTTATCACGACGGTCTGCGAAACCTCCGGCAGGGTCAGCTCCTGTTTCAGGGCGGCGGCGGCGGCAAACGCGCTGGTAACGCCGGGCACCACCTGGTAGCCGATGCCGAGCCGATCCAGCTCCTCCATCTGCTCCTGGATCGCGCCGTAGATGGAGGGGTCCCCGGTGTGCAGACGAACCGCCTTCTCACCGGCCAGAGCTGCCTGGGCGAGGACGCTCGTCGTCTGCTCAAGGTCCATTCCGGCGGAATCGAAGACACGGGCGTCGGGGGCGTAGGTCCGCACCAGCTCGCGATCGACCAGGCTTCCCGCGTAGACCACCACGTCCGCCTCGCGCAGCAGACGGGCGCCCTTCACGGTGATCAACTCAGCATCGCCGGGACCGGCCCCGACGAAATGGATACTATTCTGGGTCTTCACAAGACCTGCCTTAAATTCGGATTAATAGGGAGATACGCGGCCGGAAACCGTGTAGGAGCGGCATTCCTGCCGCGATCACCGATGGGAAATCGCGGCAGGAATGCCGCTCCTACCAAAAAAAAAGCGGCCCGTCCTGTCATCAACCCGAGGGTTACAGTGGATTTTTCCGCACGATCAGCATGGAGAGATAATCGAGCTTCTTGCCGACCAGCGCCTCCAGCTCGAAGTGCACCTCTTCCTCGCTGGAGCCGACCCGGCGCACGAAGACGCCTCCCTTGTCGCGCCCTAGTTCCTTCAGCACCGCGTACACGGAGTCGAAGACGCGGCTGACTTTCATGAGGACAACCGTGTCGAACTCTTCAAGGGTCCGCTTCAGCTCATCGTGCTCATAGGTGGCGGGAAGTATGGCGATCCGCTCCCCCCCCAGGCCGAGGGGAAGCCCGGACACTGCCGAGGAGGCGAGGATGCTGGAGATCCCGGGGATCACCTCTATCTTTATCTCGGGGTACTTGGCGAGGAAGATCCTGTGGATGTAGAGGTAGGTCGAATACAGGAACGGATCGCCTATGGTGATGAAGGCCACATCCTTGCCGGCTGCGATCCGCTGCGCCACCTGGTCCGCGGCCTCCTCCCAGAAGGGATCGAGCCCCTGCTGATCCTTGACCATCGGGAAAACCTGGACCAGCACCTCCTGCCGGCTCCGGTCTATGAACTGCTCAACGATGGAGAGCGCGTAGCTACCCGCCTCGGCTGCTCCGGTCGGGGCGCAGATGACGTCCGCGCTCCTGATGATCCGCTCCGCCTTTCGGGTTAAAAGTTCGGGGTCGCCGGGGCCCACTCCTACAGCGTAGACAACGGCCACTACTCCTCCCCTTTCCAGGCACTGATCACGTAGACCGGGTTTTGCGCGGCGAACATCTTGTACTCGGTGAGGCTGCGGGTCTTGGAGATGTTGACGCAGGTGACCTCGACCGTGTAGCCGTGGTCCTCCAGGAACTCAACCGACTTGGTCAGCGTGTCGAGGGTCACGGCGTTGATCACGATGAAGCCGTCCGGCTTCAACCGCTTGTCGAGCGCGTCGATGATCTCTTCCAGCATGCCGCCGGAGCCGCCGATGAACACGCGGTCAGGATCGGGAAGCTCCTCCAGCCCCTCGGGGGCGAACGCCTCGACCAGCATCACGTTGCGGGCGGCGAACTTCTTCAGGTTTTCCTTCAGGAACCCCACGTACTGCGCGTTCTTCTCCAGGGCGAAGATCCGGCCGTTGGGCATCAGGTTCCCCGCTTCGATGGAGACCGAGCCGCTCCCGGCGCCGATGTCCCACATCACCAGGTCGTCCTGCAGCTGCAGCTTGGCAAGCGTTATGGCCCGCACCTCTTCCTTGGTGATCAGCTTCTTCGCCGTGGCGAACTCGTCGTCACGGATGCCGATCACCGGGTAGTTCTGGAGGTTCGGCTCCCAGGTCTTGATGAGGATGAGGATATTGAGAGGCGAGCAGCTGATCTCGGCAAGTCCCCTGACGTCGGTCTTGGTGAACTTCTCGGTGGGGAGCCCCAGGTCCTCGCACACCCAGGCCTCGTACCCTTCCGCGCCGCGCCCGATGAGCTCGCGGGCCAGAACCGCCGGGGTGTTCACGCTGTCGGTAAGGATGGCTATCTTCTCGGAGGCGATGATGCGGTCCAGGGCCGGCTTAATCCCCCTGCCGTGCACCGAAACGAAGGTCGCGTCGTCCCACGGTTCCTTGATCCTGGCGAAGGCGTACTGAACGCTGGTCACGTTGGGGAAGATCTCGACCCGGTCCTTGGGAAGATTACGGAGCAGAAAGCGCGCGACCCCGAAGAAGTTGGGGTCGCCCGAGCCAAGGACCACGGTCCGTTTTTTCGTGGTCTTCAGGTACTCGAGCATGATGGAGAGGTCTTCCAGGAGGCGTTTCTCTCCCTTGAAGTCGGGGAAGATCTCAAGCAGCCGCTTATGCCCGATCAGGACCTCGGCGTTGTCGATCACCTCGAGCGCCTGCTTTCCGAATCCTTCCCATCCCTCTATTCCCGCGCCGACAAGATAAATCTGTTGTTCTGGCATGGCCCGCTCCTTTGTCATTGCACGTCATAAAACTACGAACCGAAGTAAAGCGCCTCGCCATGGTAACCGGCGAGGAAAACCCTTGCTTTGATCCACGGCGCCAAACCTGCGCAAGCCTCGGCCACCTTGCCGCAGACCAGCTCAATGAGAGCCCGGTCGTGGCCGGAAGCCTCCAGAAGATGGCGGGCCGTATTGGCCTCGCGCGCCAACTGCTCCAGGTGCGCCGTAGCCGGGACCTCCCTCAGCCATCCGGCAAGCGTCGCCAGGTCCAGCTCGGAAGAGGTGACATGGGTCTGCTCGTGACCGCAGGCGATCTTCACCAGCTTGGCAAACTGCCCGGCGACGACGACCTCGGGGACCGCCTTCCTGGCGCAGCTCCGCATCGAGTAACCGAAGTGATCCCCCATCATGATGAAGGATTCCTCCTTGAGGGTGAGATGCTGCTGCACCACCATCTCGGAGGTTCTGCCGGTGGAAAGAACAACGGTGCGGGAGCCGCAGGCAAGCGCCACGTCGATGGAGGCGTCAACCGTGTCGGTCCATGCCTTGGTGGAAATCGGCTTCACTATCCCGGTGGTCCCGAGGATCGAGAGCCCGCCGATGATGCCCAGCCTCTCGTTGAGCGTCTTCTTCGCCAGTTCCTCGCCATTGGGAATGCTGATGGTGAAGGTGAACCTCGCGGGCATGCAGCGCACGGCGAAGACCTCCTTGATCACCTCCATGATCATGCTGCGCGGGACGGGGTTAATGGCCCACTCCCCGACCGGGACAGCCAGCCCGGGCTTGGTGACCCGGCCGATGCCGGTCCCCCCCTCGATCACTATGCGGCGGGTCTTGAAGAACTCGACCTTGGCGGTGGCATGGATCTCGGCGCCGTTGGTCACATCCGGGTCATCGCCGGCATCCTTTACGACATAGCAGGACGCCGTATTGTCGCGCAGCACGCCCCCCTGGATGCGGAAGCGGGCGCCGACCCCGCAGGGGAGCATCAGCTCGACCTCGTCGACCAGCACCTGGTCCCGCAGCATCTGGGCAGCACCCTTGACGGCAGCGGCGGCACAGGAACCTGTAGTGTAGCCGTATCTCAGATCTTTCCCGCTCATACATCATCCCATTGAAGTCGGGTGGAGTTGAATTGCATGGCAACCTCGCCGGTAACGGGTCCGGCAGTGTACGACTGAAATCCGATCTTCGTTAAAACGCCGGACAAAAGCGAAATTTCAGCACCCCCCTTTGCCAAAGGGGGACCTTTAATGCTCGGCGGTAGCCTGGATAAGGATCGCATTCATCACCGCGGCGGCGACGTTGGAGCCCCCTTTGCGGCCGGTGTTGGTGATGAAAGGGAGGTTCGGGTACTCCTTCGCCAGCTCCTTCAGTGCCTCCTTGCTCTCGGCGGCACCCACGAAACCCACGGGGAGCGCCACGATCAACTTCGGCACCAATCTTTCCTCACGTATCAGCCTGATCAGCTCGAAGAGGGCCGTCGGCGCATTGCCGATCACGAAGATGCGGTTACCGGCATCCCTTCCCCCCTTGCGCATGGCCAGGATGGAGCGGGTGATCAACTGGGCCCTGGCGTCCTTGGCGACCTGCGGGTCAGCCACGTGGCAGGAGACCTTCACCCCGAACTTCTTGAGCCGCTCCTTGCTCATCCCGGAGATCACCATGGTGGTGTCGGTGACGATGCCGCATCCGGCCTGCAACGCAGCGATCCCGCTCTGGATCGCCTTTTCGGAGATGAACATGCTGCTGGCGTACTCGAAGTCGGCGCTGGTATGGATTGCCCGGCGCACCAGGGGCCACATCTGCGGTGACCAGTCGTGGGGCCCAAGTTCTTCCTCGATGATCCTGAACGATTCCGCCTCGATTTCCTCGGGGCGCATGTGCACCGACATCAGTGCCACCTCTGTTCAGTGAGGCTCTGCGCGACGCGCTCGACCACGATCTCGGCGAGCTTGTCGTGCACGCCCAGGTGTTTGCCGAGCACCATCTCAACGCCGGGGTGGCGTTTCTTTGCTTCCACCAGCTCCTCGGGGAGATCCTCAAGCACGTGTGCGCCCATGTAGAGGAAATACGGCACCAGCAGGATGCGCTGAGCGCCCTGCGCCACGCAGGCGTCCACCCCCTGCTGTATGTTGGGGAGATGCTGTTCGCGGAAGGAGACCTCGACGATCTCGAACTCCGTCATCTTCTTAACACGCGCAGCGATCTCGTGAACCGCGTTGTTCGCCTCCGGAATCCTGCTCCCGTGGGCCATGATCAGTAAAGCTGTCTGCATCTTATCTCCTAAAAACTGTTCTACGTTCTACGTTCGACAAAAAACCGTTCAACGTTCAACGTTCAACGTTCGACATTTTTATTCGTTATATCCGACATTTGGGTAACTTCGCGTGCAGCTTTAAAACCGTTCACCGTTCAACGTTCAACACTTTTATTTGTCGTATCCTACACTTCGGTGACTTCACGTGCAGCCGGAAATCTTCAACCATTCAGGGAGGCAAAGCTCCAACGTTGAACGTTGAACATTGAACGGGTTTTTACGCCTTCCACCCCTTCCTGTACTCCCTGATGAGCTTCTCGACGGCGCGCTTGGAGCCGGCCTTCCAGGGGCCGACTGCGGCAAGGGTCAGGTTGGCCGGGTCGAATAGGGCCCGGGCGGTCTCTTTCACATCTGCCGCCTGTATCGCCGCCGCCTCGGCACGGTCCTCGTCTATGGACCTGACCAGGGTCATCAGCTCGCCCCAGCCGTAGCGGACCTGCATCTCGTAGGTCGAGTCGCCGCTGTACTCAAGGTCGTAGAAGTACCCTTCCTTTACCCTGTTGAGTTCCGCTTCCCCGACCTCTTCGAAAGCCAGGCTCTTCACCTCGCGCAGCACCTCGGAAACCGCCAGCACCAGGTTGTCCGGCGCGGTGGCGAACTCGATGGCGAAGGCGCCGGTTTCCTCGTAGGCGGAGAGCGAGGCGTCGACGGAGTAGACGATCCCCAGCTTCTCCCGCAGCGACAGGTGCAACCGTGAACTCCCTCCCCCGCAGAGGATGCGGCGCATGAGCCGCAGCTCCATGATCCGCCTGTCCTGCCTGGCGAAGCCGCGAAAGGCTATCTGCAGGTTCACCTGGCTGTCCGAATCCTTCACGAAGACCGAACGGGGTTCCTCCTGTAATTCGTCCGCCGGTACGGGCGCGGGAGGCTTGGCTCCCTCCCACCCGGCGAAGGAGTTTTCACAGGCGGCGAAGAAGGCCTCGGGATCATGCTTTCCCGCGGCCACGATGAGCGCGTTTCCCGGGACGTAATAGTCAACCAGGTAGCGGCGCAGGTCCTCCTCCGTGATCCCCCTGATGCTTTCCAGGTAGCCTATGGTGGGCATGCCGAGCGGATGGCCGGGCCAAAGGAGCTTGCTGCAAAGGTTGCTCGTGTTGGTCTCCTCGCCGCGCTCGTTGATGTCCTCCAGCGCCTCCTCGGTGATGATCCGCTTCTCTATCTCCAGCCCTTCCAGGGTGGGGTTGAGGAGCATGGAGGAGAAGAGTCTCACCCCTTCCGCTATCTGGGAGGGATGCACCCGCGAGAAATAGCAGGTGGTCTCCTCGTCGGTCGCCGCGTTCACGCTGCCGCCGATCGCCTCGAAGGCGATCTCCAGTTCAAGGTTAGAAGCGAATTCGCTGGAGCCGCGAAAAAGCATGTGCTCCAGGAAGTGCGAGATGCCGGCCTTGCCGGGGATGTCGTTGCGGCCCCCAGCCTTTATATAGATGGCAATCTCCGCGCTGTGCAGATGCGGCATCTCGACTGAAACGAGGCGCAACCCGTTGGGGAGAACCTTCTTGGTACAACTGAGCATCAAACCTCCGTGAATCAGAGTGCCGCCCCCTTCTGGGTGAGCCAGGCAACCGCCGCGTAGCGGACGAGCTTGCCGGTCAGCACCAGCAGGGTGAAACGGATGAAACCTGTGCGCAGCACGCCGGCTACCAGGCAGAGCGGGTCTCCGATGACCGGCAGGAAGCTGAAGAGAAGCGACAGCGAGCCGAAGCGGTCGTAGAACCTCTCCGCCTTCTGCGTGCTTTGCTCGTCCATGCGCAGCACCCGCCGCTTGAGGAAATCGCCGCCGTAGAGACCGATCCAGTAGGTGGTAAGGGCTCCGAGGTAGTTTCCTGCCGTGGCAACGGCAACGACAGCCCACGCCTCGTTTCTCGCGAGGAGCATGGTCACCACCATCCACTCGGAGCCGAGCGGCACGAGGGTGGAGGCGAAAAAACTCAGCAAAAACAGGGCAAAGAACCCGTACTCTACAAGCCACTCGTGCATTCCCGCCAAATTAGCGGAAACCCTGCGGATTGTCAAACAACTTGAGCCGGAAACGGGCCAACTTTTTTCTTGACATTAAAGCCGTAAAATGGCATTTACCCTTCCATGATCAACACCGGCTACTTTACCTTTACGAACTTTTACTTTTGGTGCGGCTTTTATTTTAGGCCGTCTCCCCGGGTAGAGGTGTAAGTTTAGGTAGCTGGTACTAAATTTCGAACCGAAAGCCGG
>Ga0209317_1003276_pt1 | contig 10360 bp, 11 predicted proteins | sample RifGroB2_FD_183994 | JGI IMG/M metagenome (GOLD analysis project Ga0209317, IMG submission 183994) | Soil microbial communities from Rifle, Colorado, USA - Groundwater B2 (SPAdes) (version 2) | ecosystem: Environmental > Terrestrial > Soil > Unclassified | place: Rifle, Colorado | collected...
CCGCTCACCCCTTCTGTAATATATCCTGAATTCTAGCTAGCTGTGTTCTTACGCTTCCGTCGAAAACCTTGCCGCCGATCTTGGTAACAACCCCGCCGATCAGCGACGGGTCTACTTCAACTTTGAGCTCTACTTTCTTGCCGGTCGACTTGGCAAGGGCGCTCCTGATTTCCTCGATCTGTGCCGCGTCCAGGGGAAGCCCCGAGGAGAGCGTCGGCCGGATGACACCGGAGAGCTCATCCGCGAAGGCGCCGTAGCTCTCGGAGATCTGCGGCAGCACTGAAATGCGTCCGCGCTCAAGGAGGAGCATCAGGAGGTTGGAGATCATCGGAGAGAGCTTGAGCTTGGCGACCAGCTCCTTCAGTATCTCCTTCTTCGACTCGATGCCGTAGGCGGGATTGCTGAAAACTGTCGTAAGCTCGCGGCTTTCCGTGAGGAGCGCGCTGAAACTGGTCAGCTCGGTGTTGAAGCCGTCCACGGTCCCTGCTTCCGAGCCAATCTGCACGAGTGCCTTGGCGTAACGTTTGGCTATAGCGTTAGTACTCAATGTAGGGTTACCACCTTGGAGATATATTCGCCCACCAGCTTGTCCTGGTCGCCTTTTGCTATGTTCCTGACTATCTTCTGCTCGGCGATTTCCACCGCCAGCCTGGCCGCCTCGGCGCGCAGCTCGTTCTTCGCCTTCAGGACCTCCTGCGCTGCGGCGCTCTCCGCCTGCGCCTTGATGCGCGCCGCGGCCACATGCGCCTCGGCGATGATGCGCTCCTTCTCGAGCTCCCCTTCGCGCTTCATGTTCAGGGAGATCCCCTCGATTTCCTTGTTGGCCTGATCCAGACGCTGGGAATACTCGGTGAATTTCTTCTCCGCCTGCTCCTTCGCCTCGACAGCTTCCTTCAAGGTGCGCTCGATGCCGGTCCTGCGTGCAGCGAGGGTCCCCTTCAGGTCAGCCTTCTTGATGGCCCAGAAGACGATGGCGGCGAGCACGGAGAAGTCGAGAATACGCCAGCCGAAATCCTTCATCTGGGCGGCGGTGTCGACGTGGTGCGCGTCTTCCTGGGCAAAGCCTACGGCTGCGAGTCCCAAGACGATGACGCAAAGGGAGAGAGTGGAAACGGCGGCAGCCGTTACGCGTGAGGTACGGTTCGTATGCATGCTACAGACTCCTCCCGAGAACTTTTTCGCAGATATCGGCGGACAGGGCCTCGGCGCTCGCGGTGAGAAGCCTCTTTGCCTCCTGGGCCTCCGTGGCGACCTTCGCCTTGATCGAGGTCAGCGTCCCGGCAGCTTCCTGGCGCGCCTTCTCGAGGATGGCGGCCTCCTGCTGCGCGGCCTCCTGCTTCAGCACGCCGCGCTGGTCGGCGGCGCCGGCGCGAATTTCGCGCATGCGTGCCTCGTAGCCGGCCAGCTTCTCCTGAACTTCCTGGTCGACAGCGGCGCTTTTCACCTTCGCGCCCTCAATCAGGGCGGCACGGTCGGCAAGCTGTTTTCTGATCGGTTTGTACAGAAACACGTTCAGGAGCAGTACCAGGACCACGAAGTTCACTAGCTGGAATACAAATGCGATGTCTAAATCGATCACCAAACCACCTCTTGTCGAACATTTTTAAGGCATCGCCCTGCGCTGCAGCTACAGGGGTCCGCGCAAAACAGGTGATAGCTAACACATAAATCCTTTCAGTGTCAAGCGATTTATGGATTTTTACGAAGAATTGTATACACTTTGCCCGCCCGATCTCCAGGTGGCGGCATGTCGATGCTGCAGCCTGGCACGGCCGGCAGGCACCCTCACCCCCCAAAGCGACGGGCTTTACAGGCGTTTGATCAGGACGATAAACGCCGCACGCAAAACCGTCCGCAGCAAATCCGGCCTCGGGACACTCATTAAGGAAGCGAAGAGCCGCGCTGGAAAGCGACTGAAAAACTCCCTCCTTCCAAAGAGGAGAGTCGTCCCCGGATTTTACAGGTTCATAAGCTCCACGATCCTGGCGAGCTCCTTCTGGTCGGCAAAACTGATCTCCAGCTTGCCGCCCCGGCCGGAGCGGCGCAGCGCCACCTTGGCGCCGAAGTGGCGCTGGATGCGGTCCATGAGGTCCTTTTGATCGGGATCCTCGACCGGCTTCTGCGCCTTTTTCACCGGCGCCGCCTTCTTGCGCTTGACCAAAGCCTCCGTCTCGCGCACCGAGAGCCGCCCCTTCACGATCTCGTCCCTGGCCGCCCTCTGCTCCTCGGGGTCGTCCAGGGTCAACAGCGCCCTGGCGTGCCCCATGGAAAGGCGCTCCTCGGCCACGTCCCTCTTGATGTCGACGGGAAGCCGCAAGAGCCTCAGCGCGTTGGCGATGGTGGAGCGCTCCTTGCCGACCCTCTTGGCCAGTTCCTCCTGGGAGAGTGAGAAACGCTCCAGGAGCGCGTGGTAGGCTTCCGCCTCCTCGACCGCGTTCAGGTCCTCGCGCTGGATGTTCTCGATGAGCGCCATCTCCAGCGCGACATCGTCGGAGACGTCCTGGATCACCACCGGGACCTCGCGAAGCCCCGCCTTCTGGGCGGCGCGCCAGCGACGCTCGCCAGCGATCAGTTCGTAATGGCCGTCGCGGCGCAGCACCACCAGGGGCTGGATGATCCCCTTCTCCCTTATCGAGGCGGCCAGTTCCTCCAGCTTCTCGTTCACGAAGGTCTTTCTCGGCTGCTCCTTGTTCGGCCTGATCTCCTCGATCGGACAGGAGAAATACTTCTTGCCGTGATCCTCAACCACCGGAAGCAGCGCGCGCATCCCCTTCCCAAGTCCCATCTTCTTAACCATGAGTCGCCTCCCGCCCGATGATCTCCTTGGCGAGGTCCATGTAACTCGTGGCCCCCTTGGAGGTAATGTCGTACAAAACGATCGGCTTGCCGTGGGAAGGGGCTTCGGAAAGTCTCACGTTCCTCGGTATCACCGTATCGAAAGTCTCCTTGGCGAAGTGGGTTCGAATCTCCTCGCTCACCTGACGCGACAGGTTGTTCCTGGCGTCGAACATGGTGAGCAGGATCCCCTCGATGCTGAGCGAGCTGTTCAGTCCTTGCTGGATCAGGGCTATGGTCTTCAGTATCTGGGAAAGCCCCTCCATGGCGTAGAACTCGCACTGCAGCGGGATCAGTACGGAATTGGCGGCGGTCATCGCGTTTATGGTGAGCAGGTTGAGAGAGGGGGGGCAATCGATGAAGATGTAATCGTAAGAGCCGGAGAGTGTCGCGAGGATCCCCTTCAGCTTGCTTTCCCGGTCCTTTACGCTGACCAGTTCCAGTTCGGCCCCGGCGAGATCGGAGGTCGCCGGCAGCAGATGCAGGAACGGGAGTTCGGTATGCTGCACGATACCCGCGGGAGGCGTATCGTTGATCAGCGCATCGTAGATACTCTCTTCCAGCAGGTCCTTGTCCGCGCCGACGCCGCTCCCCGCGTTGCCTTGAGGGTCCATATCCACCAGAAGCACCCGCCGTTCGGCGACCGCCAGCGAGGCGGAGAGATTAACCGCCGTCGTGGTCTTTCCCACCCCACCCTTCTGATTCGCCACACAGATGATCTTTGCCATTTTTTCTTCCAATATGTAGTTGATCCGACTGTTAAAGAGCAATACAAAGCATGGAAAACTAACATACTGCCGCCGGTATTAAAAGCGTTTTTCTTCAAGCAGAAGGAACGCCTCCCTTGACTTAGGTCAAGGCGCCTTTAGTCATAGCGGTTTATCTTGCACGGGCGGAAGGTTATTTTTGACCTCGGGACGCCCCCCGCTCACCCCGTTACCGCCAGACTTCCCCCAACCGCCAAGGAGACCCAATGAGGATATTGATTCCGACCATCGCACTGCTGCTAGCCGCCCCCACCGCATTCGCCTATGAGTGCAAGGTCTGCCACAGCAAGAACCCCGCGATGGTCCGCATGCACAAGGAGTTGCAGGGAAGAAACTGCTTCAGTTGTCACAAGATGGGGGAGAAACTCATGGGGAAAGGGATCCCCAAGGACAAGGCCGCCCAGGTGCAGCGCAGGGAGGCAGAGCCGATCTGCTTCGAGTGCCACAAGAAGCAGTAACAAACCTCATTAGGACGCAGATTTCCCTGATCAAATCTCATCAAGTACGATTCAACTTCTCCCTCGCCCCCGGGGCGAGGGGTCTTTCCTTATCGTTCCCATGCTCCAGCGTGGGAACGCTGCCTTTGACGCTCCAGCGTCTGTCTATAAGTCGCCGTTTCCCTTGCACATCCCGCCTCTTCCGATATACTTCCCGCTTTTGGTGTCTTGACTTTCGGAGGCTGCATGACCCGCCTGGTAGATCTCCCCATCCGAATCAAGTTCTTCGGCCTCATGTCCCTGCTGCTGATCGCCCTGCTGCTTGCGGCCGGCATCTTCACCTATCAGCAGCAAAAAAATTTCATCATCAGGTTCGCGGTGGACAACGCCCGCAGCTTCGCCACCCAACTGATAGAAACGCGGGAGTACATGTCCGCCGCGGTAAAGGGCGAACCGGAGCACAACTACAACCTGGTACCGCAGGTCGTGGCGACCCAGGTCGCCAGAAGGGTGACCGAGAACAGCAAGTTTTACCTGCGCCAGGTCTCGCTGCGTTATCGCAACCCGGAAAACAGGCCCGACCGGTACGAGACCGCCCAGTTGCAGGCCTTCGTCAACAACCCCGACGCCGAGGTGTACGGCATCTTGAAAACCGACGCCGGCAGGGTCTTTCGCTACCTGCAGCCGATGCGGGCCACGGCCTCCTGCCTTGAGTGCCACGGAAGCTACGAGACGGCCCCCAACTTCGTCCGGCAGCGTTTCCCCCCGGGACATTATTCCTACAATTATCAGGTCGGCGAGGTGATCGGGGCGGTTTCGGTCAGCATCCCTGTCAAGGACCTCTACGCCCAACTCGGCACCAACTTCAAGCTCGACCTGCTCGCCAGGGGAGCGGTCTTCATCATCGTCACCATGGTAATGGGGATCATCATGAGCCGGCTGATCGTCCGTCCCATCAAGATGCTTTCGGATGGCATCACCCAGGTTACCAGGACCGGCAACTTCGACCGGAAATTGCCGCAAAGGTCTCATGATGAAATTGGCCTGCTGATCGGCGCCTTCAACGACATGATGGACGAGCTTTCCCACAGGACGCTGCAATCCCGCGAATCGGACCAGCGCTACCGGCGCTTCATCGAGGTCGCCGCCTCCGCCGTCATCACCTTCCTCAAAGACGGGAGGATCGTCATCGCCAACCAGAAGGCGGAGTCGCTCTTCGCCCGCTCCAGACAGGAGCTTTTGGGCGAATCGATCTTCGATTTCCTTGAAGAGGGGGACGCTCTCAAGGAAAAACTTGCACTGGAGACCGAACTAAAAGAGGAAGCTTACAGGCAGAGGGTACGCGGCGCCGGCGGCAAGCTGACCGAGGTGGAAATGGTGATCTCCGCGTCCAGGACGGACCGGGAACCGATGTTCACCGCCATATTGAGGGCACGTAACCGGGGGCAAGACGAAACAGGCGACAAATAGAAAGCTTTGCTGCGCAGCGCATTGTTATGCTAGAGTAGTCTGCCGATAATTGCATCAAGGAGATAAGAACAATGTCTAAACCCGGAAAAGAACTGTACATTGGTAGTTTGTCATACAATGTAACAGAATATGACATCGAGAAATTGTTTTCCGTGTCAGGAACCGTCACCTCGATTCACCTGATCACCGACCACGTAACCGGCGAGTTCAAGGGGTGCGGCTACGTGCGGATGTCCACCGAAGCCGAAGCAAAGGACGCAGTCGAATCGCTGGACAACGCCATGCTGATCGACCGCCAGATTACAGTCTCCATCGCCAAACCGCAGAAGATGAGGCCCCAGGGCGGCGGCGCCAGGGGGAAATTCATCCCGAAGAAAAAAGACGATCTGGCCCGCGCCTCCGAGGGGAATAAACCTGCCGCGGCCAGACCGGCATCGCCCAGACCAGCCCCCGGCAAGCCTGCCGCCGAGAGGCCGCGCTTCTCCAAATCGGATGAGCCTAAAGCCGGCTTTTCCAGACCGGATGCGCCAAAAGCCCGCTTTTCCAGGTCCGACGACGCCAAGACAGGGGGTTTCTCGAAACCCGCCTCCTCCAGGCCGGGATTCTCCAAACCGGGCGCCTCGAAGACCGGCCCCGGCAGGACGGGGAAACGATAGCTCACCCAAGGGAGCGGCATTCCTGCCGCGAATAGCTCCCCCCGCCTCCGGCATCGATTTGGTTTGATCGCGACCTTTGGTCCCAGCGTTCCACTCCCCCTCTCCCTCCGGGAGAGGGGGAGTATGTGGCCGTCCGCCGGGAATATCGGCCGGCAAGTACGCATCTTCCCTTCTACAGCGCTTCCGTCTATACTACGCCCCATGATAGCACTATCCATGGTCGACAACTTCCCATCCTCCCCCGGCGTCTATCTCATGAAGACGGCCGAGGGGTCCGTCATCTACGTCGGCAAGGCGTGCAACCTGAAGAAACGGGTCCGCTCCTACGTCGGCGCCACAGCGGACTCACGCCTCCACATCCGGTTCATGGTGCAGCTGGTCGCCTCAGTCGAGTACATCGTCACCGATACCGAAAAAGAAGCGCTCATCCTGGAAAACACGCTGATCAAGCAGCACCGCCCCAAGTACAACATCAACCTGCGCGACGACAAGACCTACTTTTCGCTCCGCCTGGACATGAAGGAACCGTTCCCGCGCCTCTCCATCGTGCGCAAAGTCCCCTCGGACGGAGCGAGATATTTCGGCCCCTACTCCTCGGCGACCTCGGCGAAGGAGGTGCTAAAGCAGCTTTACAAGATGTTTCCGCTGCGCCACTACCCCCTGGCCACCTGCATGAGCCGCAAGCGCCCCTGCCTGTACCACCAGATCAAGCAGTGCTCCGCTCCCTGTTGCGGCCTGATCTCCGCCGAGGAGTACGCCGCGCTGGCCGAAGGGGCGGCACTCTTCCTGGAAGGGAAAAACACCGAAATCGCCCGCCTTTACCGGACCCGGATGCAGCAGGCCTCCCTCGACATGCGCTATGAGGACGCGGCCCGCTACCGTGACCTGCTGCGCGCCATCGAGGTGACCGTCGAGCGGCAGAAGATGGTGGCAAGCGGAGGCGACAGCGATGTGTTCGGCCTGTATCGGGAAGCCGAACAGATGCAGATCGCCCTGCTCCACATCCGCGGAGGCACCTTGACCGGCGGGCGCAGCTTTCTGTTCGACTGGGAGTTGGAAACCGAGGAGGGACTCGCCTCTTTCCTCAACGAGTACTACGACCTGGACACGCCGATCCCCCCGCGGATCCTGATCCCCTTCCAGATTCCGGAACCCGCCGCCCTGGAAGAACTGTTCTCAGAGAAATCCGGGAAAAAGGTGACCATCAGCGCGCCGCTGCGCGGCGCCAAGCTGGAGATGGTGCAGCTGGCCCAGAAAAACGCCGAGACCGCCGTGGAGGAGCGCCTCGCCAGGGAAAGCTCGTCCGCGACACTTCTGGGCGAGCTGGCCGACAAATTGAACCTCTCCCGCCCTCCCAGGAGGATCGAGTGCTACGACATCTCCAACATCCAGGGGGAAATGGCGGTGGGAAGCCGGGTGGTCTTTATCGACGGCAAAGCGGACCGCTCGCTGTACCGGCGCTACCGGATCAAGGGAGTGCTGCAGTCCGACGACTTCGCCATGATGCGCGAGGTGCTTTCCCGTCGTTTCAAGGAGCAGAGCACTGAGGAGATGCCGGACCTGATCGTCGTCGACGGGGGGCTCGGGCAGTTGAGCGTGCTGAACGCGGTGCTTGAGGAGCTTTCCGTGACCGGGGTGGAGGCGGCTGGACTGGCGAAAAGTCGCGTGGCCAGGGACATGAAGAGCGAGGAGATCAGCAGGAGCGACGAGAGGGTGTTCAGGCCCGGGCGCAAAAACCCGATCTCTCTCAAGCAGAGCTCGGCGCCTCTACTGCTCCTGGTGCGCATCCGCGACGAGGCGCACCGCTTCGCCATCACCTACCACAAGACGGTTAGGAGCAAGGTGATGGTCACCTCGGAACTTGACGGCGTGCCGGGCATAGGTGCCAAGAGGAAAAAGGTGCTGCTGGCGCGGTTCGGAAGTCTGAAGGGGGTTCGGGAGGCGACACTGGAGGAGCTGGCAAGCACGCCGGGGCTGACGGCAGGCGTGGCGAAGGCGCTTTGGGAGCGGCTTCACGATTGAAAGAGGACGGATCCAACCGTATGGATCCGTCCTCTTTAAAAATCACTTCCCTTTTTTAAGGTCGAAAAGTATCAGCTTGGCGATCGCCTTCAGCGTCTCGAACACCCCCTCGCCGGTGGTGGCGCACGCCTCGAAGTCCGGGACGTTGGTCGGGTTCAGCTCGCGCCGCAACTCTTCCACGCTGACCGTGTTGGGCAGGTCGCGCTTGTTGTACTGGACCACGTAAGGGATCTTGTCCAGGTCGTAACCCTGCTCGATCAGGTTGATGCGCAGGTTCTCGACGCTCTCGATGTTCGCGTCCATCCGCTCTTCCTGGGAATCGGCCACGAACACGACCCCGTCCACACCCTTCAGTATCAGCTTGCGGGAAGCGTCGTAGAATACCTGGCCGGGGACCGTGTAAAGATGGAAGCGGGTCTTGAAGCCGCGAATCTCGCCCAGCGCCAGGGGAAGAAAATCGAAGAAAAGGGTCCGTTCCGTCTCCGTCGCCAGGCTGATCATCTTCCCCTTCGCTTCCGGGGCGGTCTTTTGGTAAACGAACTGCAGATTGGTCGTCTTTCCGCACAGGCCCGGGCCATAGTAGACGATCTTGCAGTTGATTTCACGGGAAGCGTAGTTGATGAATGACATCCGACATTACCTCTTTGTAGTTGATACATCACATTAAATTAGCGTCGATATCAAGGCGATCGCGGCGCTCCCAAGCCCTGCTCACCTTGCGGGAGGGGTTGCGAACGGGGGAAGGCTCAGGCGAGGGCGAGCGATCATCCCCCCTGCGCCGCCTCCGCCCCGTCAAGAGGCGGAGTGAATCCATGTTCAACTGAACAGGTTGTCGATATCGTCGTCGGTGATCTCGGCGAAAGGGAATTCGCTCTCGCCGCTCTTTTCTTTTTCCTCGCTCTTTTGCAACAAGCGGCCGAAGATGGCCCCCAGTTCCTCGGATGACTTCTTCACCCGGAGCCGGACCAGCCCGAGCGAGGAGCGGGTGTCGAAGAGCACCACCAGGATGACCCGGCCGGCCACGATCGAGATGTGCAGGTTGTCCTTCTCACCTTCATGAAACAGTATCGAGAATTCTTTTTCGCCGATCAGCTTCGCCAGGCCGCCGGTAGCGGCGATGTTGCCGGCGGTAAGCGAGGCGAGCGAGGTGGTGTCGAAGCGCTCGGTCTCGCCGCAGCCGGTGATCAACTGGCCGTTCTTGTCCACCAGAAAAATCACCTTGGCGTTCGCTTCCCTAAGGAGCTTTTCGATGACGGCGTTTATCTGTTTGAATTCCTCATCGTACATAACCAGCTGAGGATTCGCCATGGGTCACTCCTTGGAGGGTGCTGAATTTTGTTGGGAAGCTTATTCTATAACAGAAGAGATGCGCCATTTCAAGGTAATTGACCTTAGCAATAATCAGTCCTTAGACCCCTGCAATGCCGCGCGCAGCCTGCAAGAGCAGCGCTACCTTGCCAGGGTCCCCCGCCTCGCTGTAAAGCCTCAGCACCGGCTCGGTCCCCGAGGGGCGGATCAGCAGCCAGGATCCGTCGTGGAAGATGTACTTGAAACCGTCGCTGAAGTTGTGCCGCGCCACCTCGAAACCCGCGATCTCCGCGATCCCGCCTGCGTGCAGTTTCTCCATAAGCAGTCGCTTGGCCCCCTGGTCGATGGGGAGATCGATACGGGTATAGTGGAAATGCCCGATCTCGTCCATGGTCTCCTCCAGGAGGGCCCGCAGCCCTTTGCCGCTCATGGCCATCGCCTCAAGGAGCAACAGCGCCATCAGGATGCCGTCGCGCTCGGGGATGTGCCCCTTGACGCCGAGGCCGCCCGACTCCTCCCCTCCCATAAGTATGTCGTGCTCCAGCATCATCTCGCAGATGTGTTTGAAGCCGATCGGCGTCTCGAAAAGCTGCAGACCGTACTTTTCGGCCAGCAGGTCGATCATCCTGGTGGTGGAAACGGTCTTTATCACGCCGCCGCGCACCCCCTTCCTCTCGTAGAGGTGACGCAGCAAGACGGTAAAGATCCGGTGCGAGGAGAAGAATTCGCCCCGCTCGTCAATCGCGCCGATGCGGTCGGCATCGCCGTCCAGCGCGAGGCCTACCTGGAAGAAACCGTCCTTGACCACCTCCGTCAGCTCGCCCAGGTGCTCTGCTATCGGCTCGGGGGGGTGCCCGCCGAAAGA
>Ga0209317_1003278_pt1 | contig 10358 bp, 10 predicted proteins | sample RifGroB2_FD_183994 | JGI IMG/M metagenome (GOLD analysis project Ga0209317, IMG submission 183994) | Soil microbial communities from Rifle, Colorado, USA - Groundwater B2 (SPAdes) (version 2) | ecosystem: Environmental > Terrestrial > Soil > Unclassified | place: Rifle, Colorado | collected...
CGTAAGCATAATGTCCCTGTAGAATATGTGAGGGATAGATGACAAAAATATCAATTATTACGGCCTGCTATAATTCAGCCGCAACCATTTCTGATTCTCTGGCTTCGTTAAGTTCCCAGGGTTACAGGCCAGTGGAGCATATCATTATTGATGGGGGATCATCGGATGGTACACTTGGGATAGTGCGCAGAGGTGTTCTCCCATCTTCAAAGATAATTTCGGGGCCGGACCAGGGAATATATGATGCCATGAATAAAGGCATTTCCCTTGTGACGGGGGATATTGTCGGCACCCTGAATGCCGACGACATCTATGCCGACTCTAAAGTGCTGGAACGTGTGGCGGAGGTTTTCGCCGCGCCTGATGTCGATGTGTGTTATGGGGACTTAGTGTATGTGCCGGCCAATGATACCTCTCAACAAAAACGCATATGGAAATCCTCGGCTTACACCGAGGGCAAATTCATGCATGGATGGGTGCCACCTCATCCGACTTTCTTCGTACGCAGGTCGGTATATGAGAAGCACGGCGGCTTCGACCTTTCATTCCCGCTGGCGGCGGATTTCGAGCTTATGCTGCGCTTTCTGCATTGCCTGCGCTTGAAATCCGTATATATTCCGCATACTCTTGTTAAGATGCGGCTGGGCGGGGCGACAAACAAGAACCTCAGAAATATTTTCAATCAGAATGTAGAGATTTACAGGGCAGGACAGAAAAACAATGTCCCGCTGGGATTGCGCTACTTCACCGGCAAGGTTTATGACCGGGTCAAACAGCATCTGAGGGCCAAATGCGCGTAATAGTCACCGGCGCGGCAGGTTTCATAGGCGCACAGTTCTGCCGGGCGGTAATCGATGCTTCGGTCAAAGTTGTCGCCTGCGTGATGAGCGCCGATGAGAGTGCCTCCCTTTCCGCTGGAGTTGTCCCATATGTTACCGGGGGGATAACCGGCGAGACCGATTGGCAACCAATCCTTCAAAAAGAAGATGTTATCGTTCATTTGGCCGCCAGGGTGCACGTGATGCGGGAAAGAGCTGCGGATCCTTTAGCCGAGTTCCGTAAGGTCAACACCGCCGCAACCATTAACCTCGCGCGCCAGGCGGCTACGGCCGGGGCCAAGCGCTTTGTCTTTATGAGCACGGTAGGGGTAAACGGCAACGACTCTGGCGAAGATGCCTATACAGAGACTGCCACTCCCCAGCCGCACAACGATTATTCGCTCTCCAAGTACGAGGCTGAACACCAACTATTGGCATTATCCAGGGAAACCGGCCTGGAAGTGGTTATACTCCGTGCCCCGTTGGTATATGGCCCGGGTAATCCCGGCAATTTCTTAACCCTGTTGAAAATCGTCTCTCGCGGTATCCCGCTACCGCTGAAATCCGTGCAGAATGTTAAAAGTTTTTTGTATGTGGGGAATCTTGTGAGCGCGCTTCAGGCTTGCTGTGTGCATCTAGCGGCGGCGGGGGAAACATTCCTGGTGAGTGACAGCGAGTATATCTCTACCCCTGAACTTCTGCGCAAGTTGGCCGCGGCACTCGGGCGACCCGCGCGGCTTTTCCCGTTACCGCTCAAACTCCTTCAAGTCGGTGCCAGGCTTGCGGGTAAATCTGCCGCGCTGGAAAGGCTGACGGCATCACTGGCTATAGATAGTTCCAAAATACGCAATCACTTGGGCTGGACCCCTCCCTTTACTCTCGACGAGGGGGTAAGCAAAACAGCCGATTGGTACAAAAGCACTTATGAAACGCCTGTTTGATATCCTAGTTTCGCTTTTCGCCTTGGCCGTGCTCGGCCTGCCCATGCTCTTTATTGCGCTCTTAGTCAGGCTGGCTTCGCAAGGCTCCGCTTTATACTGGTCAGACCGCGTGGGGCGCGACAACAAGCTCTTCAGGATGCCTAAATTCCGCACCATGCGTATCGATACTCCGCCGATGGCCACCCATTTAATGAAAGAGCCGGAGAAGTATCTGGCCCCCTACGGGAGTTTTCTTCGTAGGACAAGCCTGGATGAACTGCCGCAATTATTGAGCATTTTAAGGGGGGACATGAGCTTCGTAGGGCCGCGGCCGGCTTTGTTTAACCAGGAAGACCTTATCGACTTGCGCACCGCCAAAGGCGTGCACCGCCTGGTGCCTGGCCTTACGGGGTGGGCGCAGGTAAATGGCCGAGACGAACTTCCTATTCCCGCCAAGGTCTCGCACGACGAGAATTACCTTCAAAATCAGTCTTTCTTCCTGGACCTGAAGATCCTTTTAATGACGGTTTTGCATACTGTGAAGGCCAAGGGGATAAGCCATTAAGTATAATTTGGGTGGGGGTATCCTAATATACATTGCGGCCCGGACTGCAATATTGGGATAATATACATATGGGCAGGAAATTAGAGAAGCATAGTCAGGTTTTGGTTTTTCTGGGGGATATGGCGGCGGTTTCCCTGGCCTATTACCTTGCCTTCCTTCTGCGCTTCGATTACCGCATCCCATCCAACCACCTTTATAGTCTTTTCATAACCCTGCCGGTTGTTGTCGCCTTGCGCTTGGCCTCTTTCTATTATTTCGGCCTCTATAAAGGCATCTGGCGCTATGCCAGCATGGCTGACCTTACCGCCATCTTTAAGGGCATACTGGTCAGCCAGGTTTTCATAATGTCCATAGTGCTCTTCATGAAGCACGGTGATTTTCCTCGTTCCGTGCTAGTTATTAGCCCATTCATCGCTTTCATCTTTATCGGCGGCATCCGCTTCGCTATCCGTGGAACCCGGCATATACGCTATAAAGATACCGGCCTGTCCTCACGCATGCTGATCTTCGGCGCCGGTGACCTTGGCGAGGCCGTGCTGCGAGACATGCAGCGCAATCCGGGCAGCCACAGGGTGGTGGGGTTCCTCGACGACAACGCTTTGAAGCACGGGCGCAGCATACACGGCGTGCCGGTGCTGGGCGGCCGGGATAAGATCGCCGAGGTCATTAAATCTAAACAGGTGGACGAGGTGCTGGTGGCCGTCAACCACAGCCGCGGCCGCATTATCACGGACCTCATGGGTGTTTACGCCGCGGCGGGCAGCCCCCGCAAGGTGGAGTTCAAAACCCTGCCCACCATGACCGAGCTTATCAGCAAGCAACGCCTGGCCCCCGACATCCGCAAGATAGACGTCACCGACCTCATGCACCGCCGCATAGTGGACATCAACATGGCGCTGGTGAAGGCCGGCGTAAAAGGCAAGACCATTCTGGTCACCGGCGCGGGCGGCACCATAGGCGGCGAGCTGGCCCGGCAGATCTGCGCCCTCGAGCCGCAGCGGGTGATACTCCTGGAGAACCACAACACCGCCCTGTTCTACATAGACAAAGAACTGCGCGAGCGGGGCTACGGGGACATCATAGTCAGCGTGCCCGGCGACATACGCGACGAGAGCCTGCTGAAGAACCTTTTCGAGCAGTATAAGCCCTCCTGGGTGCTGCACGCGGCGGCGCACAAGCATGTGGGCCTGATGGAAGACAATCCCCAGGAAGCCGTAAAGAACAATACCCTGGGCACATATATACTGGCGCGCACCGCCGCCGCTCATAAAACCGAGCGCTTTTTGAACATCTCCACCGACAAAGCCGTGCGCCCCACCAGCGTGATGGGCGTAAGCAAGCGCCTGGGCGAGATGGCCGTGCAGTCGCTATCTGGCAACGGCACCAGGTTCATGTCGGTGCGCTTCGGCAACGTGCTGGGGAGCTCCGGCAGCGTGGTGAAGATCTTCCAGGAACAGATCCTGGGCGGCGGGCCGGTGACCGTCACCCATCCCGACGTTATTCGCTACTTCATGACCACCGAAGAGGCCGTCTCGCTGGTGCTCAACGCGGCCGCCATGGGGTCGGGCGGGGAGATCTTTGTGCTCAACATGGGCGAGCCGGTGAAGATACTCGATCTGGCCCGGAATATGATCGTTTTGAATGGGCTGGTGCCCGAGAAGGATATCGAAATTAAATTTACCGGCCTGAAGGCGGGCGAGAAGATGTACGAGGAGCTGTTCCGCGCCGGCGACATACGCAAGGACACCGGGCATTCGGAGATCTTCGCCGCGGTGCCCGCCGAGGCCGACGCCGGGCTTTCGGACGCCTGCCGCGCCGAGCTGCAGCAGCTGGCCGCCGGCGCCGATAAGGCCGCCATACTGGGCAAGATAAAGGAACTGGTGCCGGCTTATACCGGTTGGCCGCGGGGGGAGAAGACTGAGGCGGAGGGGGAGAAGACTGAGGCCCCTCGGGGAATTGAGGCTCGGCCTCGGGAAGCCGAGGGCGAAGCGCTGTAGCCCTATCGAGGCTTCGCCTCGATAAACCCCGCCCAGGGCCCCTCACGAGGCCTTTTTATTTTCAAAGTTCCCGCTTCGCCAAGTCGGCTATAAAATGTAACCGACTGACTAAAAGGGAATAAATAGCCCGGCCTGGCGGCCGGGCTGGTTTTTTTATGCGGCTAGTTGTGCCAGCCAGCTGCCGGCGGGGGAAATTGTTATCCCCGCGTCCTGATGTTCATGACGGGCATTGTGTACAAGTTGCACGGCCGCCGCGGCGGTATGCCTGGTTTTGAAATAGGCCAGGTTCCTGCTGATGGCCGCATCTAAAAGTTTAACTTCTATAAATTGCGCCAATTTGCCCTTTTGCGCCAGGGCGAAGTCCACTTCCTTGCCGTCCTTGGTGCGGATATAGTGCAGGGAAATATCCGCGCCTTTGGTGTCCTGCAGGTATTGCACGTGCTTTAAGAGCGATACCGCCACGGTGTTCTCCAGTCGGGCGCCCTCATCCCCGTCCACATAGCCGCTGTCGTAAAAATATATCTTTGGCTCTTTTAACAGGGACCTGGCGATATTCTTGTGGAAAGGGCGGACCGAGAAGATTATATGCAGGCTTTCAAGTATTTCCATGTATTTGCGGATGGTGTTGGGGGCCACCTGCAGGTCGCCGGCCAGGGACGCGTAGGATAGCGGGGAACCGGTGCGTTTGCGCAGCATTTCAAGCAGCAGTCTTATGGCCCGGATCTCGCCTATACGGCTGAAGTCCATTATGTCTTCGCGCACCAGGTCCGTGTAGTATTGTCGGCGCCAGCGGGCGGCTTCATCTTCAGAGCCGGACAGCAGCGGTTCCGGAAAGCCGCCAAGGCGGTTCAGGGCGGAGAGCGCTTCAAAAGGCGGCATGGCGCCGGCCAGTTCCTTTACCGACAGCGGGTTGAGCCTGTACAGGAAATACCGGCCGGCCAGCGAGTCCCCTGTCTGGCGGAAGGGGTCCAGCCGCGCGCTGCCGGTGACCAGCAGCCCCTGTTTTTCCGGCCTGGTGTCAAAAGTCCCCTTCAGAAACGGCTTCCAGGCTTTCATTTTGTGTATCTCGTCCAGGATTACCAGGTCTGTGTTGAGCGGCCAGGTGCGGTTTTGTATTACCTTCATGTCTGAGATGTCGTCGTAATTGAGGTAAATGGTTTTCCTGAAACGCTCACCGACACTTTTTGAAAAATATGTTTTTCCTACCTGGCGCGGGCCGGTGATGAAAATCATCTTTTTGGGGATGTCGTTTATTACGCGGGATTGTAAATAGCGTTCCATACCTGTATTATATGCACTACAGTGCCGAATAGTCAAGACTAATACGCAATGCTGTGCATAATAGTCGTATTCTGCTGAAAGCGTATGGAAGCGAAGTGGTTGTAAAATGTAACCGGTTGAAGGGGGGGGGAATGAGGCCAAGCCTTGGGGAAGCTAATGCTCGGCCTCGGGGAACCTATCGAGGCTTCGCCTCGATAAAACAAGGCCCCTCACGGGCCCTTTTTTGTTTACGGGTAATATTGCCGCGGTGAAATTCTTCGAGGTGTTTCGTTTGGCTTTAGGGGGGTGTATATTGTTAAATTTAGGCTGGAACTTGTTGGGAGGGCTATGAAACTGCTTAAGAACATTGTTTTGGTTTCGGTGATTTCCTGCTTCTGCGGCAACCTTTACGCCGGGACGGCTTCTGCCAAGCTGTCCACCCTGGCCAATTCGCTCATCAAGGACTATCAGGCGAAAACCGCCGCCTCCAAGACCACGCTGGCGGCCTTCCCTTTCAGTTGCGACGAAAAACTCAGCAAGCAGCGCGTGGGCTTCGCCGTGTCGGAGCTGATGTCGCACCGGTTCGTGGCCGAGCCGGGCTTTACGGTGGTGGAGCGCGGCGAGATAAACCGGCTGCTGGCTGAGCAGAAATTGCAGGCCTCCGGGGTCACCGATAGCGCTACGGCAGTAAAGCTGGGCCAGATGGCCGGGGCGAATGTTCTCCTGATGGGCAACATTAGTAAGGTGGATGGATTATATCAGGTCAACGCCAGGATGGTCAGCGTTGGAACGGGGGAAGTGCTCGTGTCCGGCTATGCCGAGCTGCCGGTGGACGCTTTCGAGGACGAAGCCGGGGTGTATCTAAACCTGGTGCCGCAGGAACAGACGCTGGGGATTTACGGCGTTCTCAATTACCGGCATAACGCCAACGACGCGCCCGCCTTCACCGAGAACGTTCTGAGTTATATGTATACTTTTGAGCCTAAAGCCTTCAATTCGTTGCTGGCCGGCGGGGGGCTGCTCTACAGGCCAAGAAAAAATCTCCAGATAAACGCGGAGCTTACTACGAGCGAGTTGAGCCAAGAGAGCTACCTGGTGCACACAAGTTCATACACGGGGCCGGCCGCGGGCAGCTCATGGAAGGACACGCGTCCCCTTGAGATGACCACTCTGTTGCTGATGGTTAGCTATGTGGACAAGTTTTCCGGCAAGTGGCATTACCTTGCCGGTGGCGGCATGGAGTATATAACGGCCGCGGTGGCCGATAAAAAGGAAAATCCTCCCTTGACGCCATTCGTCAAGCTTGGCATAGAGTACAAGCCGCAGAGCCGCATCGGCTTTGGTCTCAACCTGAAATATGAGCTGACTCGCGCCGTGTTCCGCTCCGAGATCAGCAACAACGTCATGCTTAAGATGAATCCGCTTTCCTTCGAGACCGTGCTGGCCATGTACTTCTGAACGAGGGTGGCACTATGCTTATGTGCTCTGTGACGGAAAAAAATGTATTATTTAGGCAGGGTTAAATATGGGTGGGAATCAGGAGATATATGGCTAAAATACTGATGGCTTTGTGTTTAGCGGCTGCGAGCGTAATGCCCGCTGCCGCCCAGGAGCAGTTGGAGAACTTTACCGCCAAGTTGTTCACCGCCAAGGGCAAGGTGGAATATCTGAAGGCCGGCACTACGGAGTGGAAGGCCGTTAAGGCCCCGCATATGCTCGAGATGGGCGACCAGGTTAAGACCGGCCCCAAGAGCAAGGCCGAGATCTACATGAAATACGGCTCCAAGCTGCGCCTTGGCGCCGGCACGCAGTTCACCGTGAGCAAGGTGTCCCCCGAAGGGAACGCCGTGGACGTGCTGCGCGGCAAGCTGACCGCCTGGGTGCGCAAATTCAAGGGCCGCGGTTTCAGTGTGCGCACGCCCAGCGCCGTCTGCGCCGTGCGCGGCACCACCTTCGGCGTGGATGTGGACCCGGCCGGCCAGAGCACCTGGGACCTGTTCGACGGTTCCGTGCAGGTCTCCGACGCGCGCAACAATACCGTGGACCTGGCGCCCAACCAGCGCCTGCAGGTCGTTCCTAACGCCATGGCCGCCCCGGTGCCCATGCCGCTGCCCGCCGACGTCAGCAGGCCCTCCGAGCCGGCCAAGATCAAGGAAGAGAAGGCCGAGATAAAGGCCGAGCAGATAATCGTACAGCAGCAGGCCGCTGAGGCCGCCGCCGCCGCAGTGGAACCCCAGCCGGATCCCGAGCCCATACAGGAAGAGGCGCCTGTTATTCAGGAGCCCGTCAGCACCGTGGTCCCTACCGACACGGTGGTGGAGAGCCAGGAAGTCAGCGGTTCCAATCCTTAAGCGGGGTTCCCAAAGCGAAAAGGCCGCCAGTGGCGGCCTTTTCTTTTTAGAGGGTGAACCGGGGCCCCAAAAATATATATCATTTAATAGATTTATGCGTTTTATCTTCAAGAAGACAAAGATAGCCGGCCTTATTGTGGTCAAGCCGGAGGTGCGCGCGGACGAGCGCGGTACGGCCTCGGAGGGGTATAAGTACTCCGAATTCGCCAAGGCCGGCATCAAAGATTATTTTGTGCAGGAGAACCGCTCGGTAAGCCGTAAGGGCGTGCTGCGCGGCTTCAGTTACCAGTTGCCGCCCTACGGGCAGGCCAAGCTGGTGAACTGCGTTAAGGGAAGAATATTCGACGCTGTGGTGGACATGCGTCCGCGTTCTGAAACCTACGGGAAGGCGTTTGCGATAGAGCTTTCACGTGAGAATGGACTGATGCTCTATATCCCGGATAACTTCGCTCACGCCTTCTGCGCTCTTACTGACGGCGCGGAAGTGTCTTATAAGTGTTCCCGCGAGTACGCTCCCGGGCACCACGCCGGCCTGCGCTGGGACGACCCCGCGCTGCGGGTGAAATGGCCGGTGAAGCGCCCCAAAGTGTCGGCGAAAGATTTAGCCTGGCCGCTGCTTGCGGCCAAAAAATAAGTTACTGGAGAATTCATGAAAGGAATAATACTTGCGGGCGGGGCGGGAACGCGGCTGTATCCGATAACCAGCGTGACGTGCAAGCAGCTCTTGCCTGTTTACGACAAGCCGATGATCTATTACCCGCTGTCGGCGCTGATGCTGGCCGGCATACGGGAGATACTGATAATCTCCACACCCGTAGACCTGCCGCGCTTCGAGGCGATATTCGGCGACGGCTCGGCGTGGGGGCTTAAACTTTCGTATAAAGTGCAGCCGGCGCCCAACGGCATAGCGCAGGCCTTCATAATAGGCGAAGAATTCATCGGCTCCGACGAGGCCTGCCTGGTGCTGGGCGATAATATCTTCTACGGCCACGGCCTGCCCGAGGCGTTCCTGAAAGCCGTGGAGGCCGCCAAAGGCGGCGCGGCCACCGTGTTCGGCTATTACGTCAACGACCCCGAACGCTACGGTGTGGTGGATTTCGACGCGCAGGGCAAGGCGCTCAGCATAGAGGAGAAGCCCGCCGAGCCCAAGAGCAATTACGCCGTGACCGGCCTCTATTTCTATCCCAAGGGCGTGGCCGGCGTAGCCAGGAGCATCAAGCCTTCGGCCCGCGGCGAGCTGGAGATCACCGACGTCAATAAAGAATATCTGAAGGCCGGCACGCTTAAGGTGGAACTGCTGGGCCGCGGCTATGCCTGGCTGGACACCGGCACTTTCGACAGCCTCCTCGAGGCGGGGGAGTTCATCGCCACGGTGGAAAAGCGCCAGGGCCTGAAGATCGCCTGCATAGAGGAAATTGCTTACGCCAAGGGCTGGATAACCAAGGAGAGCCTGCTGCGCATAGCGGAAGGCCTCAACAAGAACAGCTACGGCGCCTACCTGAAAAAAGTGGCGGGCGGACAATAATGCCTTTTGAATTCGAAAAACTGGAACTGGCCGGCGCGGTGCTGATCAAGCCCCGCGTCTTCCCCGACGCCCGCGGCTTTTTTGTGGAAGGCTACAAGAAGAGCGACTTCGCCGCGGCCGGCATAGCTGCCGAGTTCGTGCAGGACAACCATTCCAAATCCGACAAGGGCGTGCTGCGCGGCCTGCATTACCAGCGCGGCGCCGCCGCGCAGGGCAAACTGGTGCGCTGCATAAATGGGGCCATCCTCGACGTGGGGGTGGACATACGCCGGGGCTCGGCCACGTTCGGCAAGTGGATAGCCCAAGAGCTGAGTTCTATTAACGCCCATATGCTTTACCTTCCCCCGGGCTTCGCGCACGGCTTCCTGGTGCTCAGCGGGACCGCCGAGATACTTTACAAGTGCACCGCCGAGTATTCCCCCAAGGACGACGCCGGCATACGCTGGGACGACCCGACCGTGGGAGTGGAGTGGGGCATAACCGACCCGATACTTTCAGCCAAGGACGACGGCCTGCCGCAGCTTAAGGACGCGCAATTCTGATGAGAGTACTGATCACCGGTTCGAAGGGCCAACTGGGCGCCGCTTTTGTGAGACGATTCCAGGCTAATGGCTGGGACTACGCCGCCGCCGACGTGGACACGCTGGATATTTCAGATATCAACGCCGTAATGGACTCGGTGATGCCTTACCGGCCGGGCCTGATACTGAACTGCGCCGCCTATAATCTGGTGGACAAGGCCGAGGCCGAGCCTGAGAAAGCCTACGCCGTTAACGCCGAGGGTGTGCGCAACCTGGCCCTGGCCGTCCGCAAACTGGAATCCAAGCTGGTGCATTTCGGCACGGACTATGTCTTTGACGGCGCGAAGAAGGCCCCGTACGCGGAGGCCGACGCCGCGAACCCGCTGAATAAATACGGCGGC
>Ga0209317_1003282_pt1 | contig 10352 bp, 10 predicted proteins | sample RifGroB2_FD_183994 | JGI IMG/M metagenome (GOLD analysis project Ga0209317, IMG submission 183994) | Soil microbial communities from Rifle, Colorado, USA - Groundwater B2 (SPAdes) (version 2) | ecosystem: Environmental > Terrestrial > Soil > Unclassified | place: Rifle, Colorado | collected...
CCCTTTATCGCCACACCCTCTGCCTGCAGCAGCGCCGAAACCCTGAAGTCAACCCGTGAGAAGCTACGCCTGTCTTTCATCATGATCCCCTTTCGGCCAACCAGTTAAAAAGGGGGCGCGAGGCCCCCTTGGTGTTTACTAGTCTTCGAAGTTGCCTTCCGGCCCCTTGTCCTTGGAGAGCCCGGCTGCCTGCTTGGGCAGCATTTCCTTGGTCCATTGTGCCGGATCCTCGATCCGCTTCCCTTTCGGCCCGAGGTCGTAGGACCCTGCCTTCAGGATGGCGTCGATGGCAAGCGGTGCGGTATCGCCCGCGTTGAAAACCTCGGTGATCAGCTTGTAGGCGAAGGCCTCGACCCTCTTGGCCATGCGCTCGCGCACTTCCTTGGGCTGGGCAAGAAGCTTGTTCTCGAAGGGGAGGTTCAGGTTCTTGTAGTCCCCTTTCTTCCACCCCTTGGAATCGGCGAAGGCGACCATCTCGGCCCACAGTTCCTCGGTCATCCCCTCGCCCTGCACCTTGACGAAATTGCCGTTGGCGTCGAGCTTGGCGTTGCCGTAGTCGTTGACCTCGAGCCCCCAGGAGATGAACTGCAGCGCGGTGGCGACGTTTGCCTTGGTGGTGCGGGTCTTCTGGGCGATCTGGCGCAGCCTCTCGTAGCTGTTGCCGGAGGTGCCGTGCTGGGCGCCGTTCACGCCGAAGGGCTTGATCGCCTCGTGGATGTCGGCGGTCAGTTCGACCTGGATCCCGGCGTCGGAGGCCTCGATGCCGTGGGTGGTGCCGTTGTTGAGGGCGATCCAGTCAGGGAAGATGCCGTGGGCGTTCAGCCCCTTGATGAGGAAGAGCGCCTCGGGAACGGTGGAGAGCCCCTCTTTCCCCTTGATCTCGCCCACCTCGGTCTCGAGCCCTGCCCAGGCCGGGATGACGCTGTTCAGCTCGAGATTGGCAAGGAGGTTCTCCTCGTCCGGGAGGTGGGATGCGTCTATGGCGATGGAGGTGATGCCGGCATCGAACATGCTCGGGATCTCGACCTTGGCGGACTTGATGTCCCCCTCACCCTTGATGCCGTAGTGGTCGGCATGGATGGCCACCGGGACGGTGATGCCGAGCTCGTTGCAGACGGCGTCCACCTGGCGGGCCATGTTCCAGTAGTTGACCGGGCAGTAAGCCTTCTGGCCACCCTCGGATTTTGCGATCTCTATGATGACGGCGGCGTTCGCCTTCTGTGCGGCGGCAAGTACGCCACGGATGATGAAGTGGTTTCTGCCGTTGGCGGCAAGCGCCAGAGCGTGCCCCTTGGCGTTCATGGCACGGTCGATCACCTTGCCGCTGACCAGCAGCGCCTTGGAGTTCGGGAACAGTTTGGCTACGTTGGGGGGACGGCCTATCTCAAGCGCTTTGACGAAATCTGAAGATGTTGCGGACATATCTCCTCCTTTTCATTTCGATAAAATTGGGCATCGCAAAAAACGGATTCCTTATAGCATCTTAATGCTGCAAAGGCAAGGATGTTCACTCATCTCCCGATGGAGAGTACCGTGGCCCCGCCCCCGGAAAACGGGCCGGTTCCAAGGTACTCGCCTCGCCAGAAAACCGCGGCCTCCCCTGGCGGCAGCCCCGCCTCGACAGCCGCGAAGGCGAAGCGCGAAGCTGCGTTCCCCTTGCCGGAGCCCGGCAGCAGGGTCAGCGGGTAGCGGGACAGGGTCGGGTATTCTCCCCGTACAGCCTCGGCGGAACCATCCTGCGCCGCCGTCCCCCGGGATACGCGGTACTGCACCCCCTTTACGGGGCGTGGCAGCTTGGCATGCAGCAGCAATTCGCCGCCCCCCTCCCCCTGCAAGCGGAGGTCGTAACGGGGAGTCCAACGCTCGTCACGCAGGAGATAGCTTATGCGGGCCTTGCCGCCGGCGATCCAGATCCGTGCCGAGGCCACCCCCTTGGCAGCGGCAGAGAGCTCGCGATCGACGTCGTCCAACGCTTTCTGGCACTTGCGCTTGCTGCTGTACACCGACTCCATCTGGCTCAGCGCGAACGCCGTTCCCTGCTGGAGCGTCCCCACCGGATCGGGATTTGCCTTGGTCTTGCGCGGCGACTTGCCGCTTTGGGACTTGGCCGCCGCGCTGAAGATATCCTCCCGCCTCTTCAGCAGCGCCATCCGATCCTGCAACGCGCCCTTGCGCTCCCTGAGGCGCGCTATCTCGCCGGCCCGGCGCCGGTCCTGCTCGGCGGCAACGAGTTCCACCCTGAGGACGGTCCCTCCGCCCAAGGCCTTCACCCTGAGCGAGCCGGGGGTGAAGTTGTCGGGGAGCGCCACTTCCAGGTAGCCGTTGCGGGCGGCCGCCTCCTGTTCCACCCGCGCGGCGTCCAGATAAAGGGTGACCGTCTTCTGCCCCGCGCCTGCCTGTTGGCAGAGCAGCAAGAGCACTACTAGAGCAAGCGGTATCCTGCGCATGCGGCACCTCGCAGTGGAAGCCTGTGGGGGTCACGGAAAACACAAATGACAAATGTACAGTGCCCCTACATCCGATGCAAGCAACCGCGATGCGCTAGTCTTCTACGTCAAGCAGTTCCACTTCGAAGATCAGGGTGGCGTTGGGGGGAATGACCCCGCCCGCGCCTGCCGGCCCGTACCCCAGGTGCGGCGGGATCACAAGCTTCCTCTTCCCGCCGACCTTCATGGAGATGACCCCTTCGTCCCAGCCGGGAATGACCTCGCCTGCCCCTATGCGGAACACGAAGGGCTGGCCGCGGTCCACCGAGCTGTCGAACTTGGTGCCGTTTTCCAGCACGCCGGTGTAGTGCACGGTGACGTTCTTGCCCGAGGTGGGGGCGGCGCCGGTCCCTTTGACCAGGTCGGTATAGGAGAGCCCGGATGCCGTCGTCACCGCTTCGGAGCTGGCCTTGGACCCGGCGGACTGCTCCGGTACAGGTTTAGCCTCTTTCTGAGAGCAGGCGGGAATGGATACTGCCGCCAGCAGCAGCAAAACGACGATGAATTTCTCTACGTTGCGCATCTACTTCCTCCATCCTTGTTTGTTCGTTTCAGGGCTTTTGGGGCCGGCCACACCAGTGAGAGTCAGGCAGCAGCCGTCCCCCCTCCGAGTCTCCAGCCCGGGCTTCTAATCCAGCAGGTGAACGAAAAGTCCGCTTCTCAGTTTGGGCTCGAACCACGTCGACTTCGGGGGCATGATCTTGTCTTGGTCGGCAAGCGACATGAGTTCCTCGATGGAAGTGGGGAACAGGGAAAAGGCGACCTGGTACTCCCCGGAGTCGACCACCCGCTCCAGTTCCTCCACTCCGCGGATACCCCCCACGAAATGGATGCGCTGGTCGGTGCGCGGGTTGCGCACGCCGAGCACCGGGCTCAGCAGGTTGTCCTGGAGGATGGAAACGTCCATCGACGCCACGGCATCCCCCTCGTTGTAGGAGTCCTCCCTGGGGATCAACTCGTACCACTTCTCACCAAGGTACATGCCGAACTGGTGGCGGCGGCCCGGGCTCAAGGCACCCGGCACCGGGCTCACCTCGAAACGCTCTGCGACGCGCGCCATGAACTCGGCGACGGTCCTGCCGTTTAGGTCCTTGACCACCCTGTTGTAGGGCATGATGGTCATTTCGTTGTCGGGGAAGATGACGGTGAGGAAGTAGTTGTACTCTTCACTGCCGCTGTGCTGCGCATTGGCGCTCTTTCTCAGGTCGCGCACGCGGCTGGCGGCGGCGCTGCGGTGATGCCCGTCTGCGACGTAGAGGGTCGGGATGGCCGCGAAGCTCCGGGTGAGGTAGTCGATGAGCGCACCGTCGGCAACGGCCCAAAGGGCATGCGAGACACCGTCATCGGTGGTGAAGCTGTAAAGCGGCTCCCCCTTGGTCACTTCCTCTATGGTCTGCGTTATGGCGGGGTTGTTGCGGTAGGTGTAAAAGACAGGTTCGTCGTTGGCGTTCAGGTAATCGATGTGCTTGACCCGATCCTCCTCCTTGTCCGCCCTGGTCAGCTCGTGCTTCTTGATGGTGCCGGTCTGATAGTCATCGACCCCGGCGCAGACCACCAGGCCGGTCTGGGTGATGCCCCCCATCTTCTGGCGGTAGACGTAATAACGCTCGCTCCCGTCTTGCAGCAGCACGCCCGTAGCCATGAATCTCTCGAGGTTTTCGCGCCCCTTGACGTACACCTCTTCGCAGTGGACGTCCGTCCCCCGAGGCAGGTCGATCTCGGGGCGGGATATGTGCAGGAAGCTCACCTCGTTGCCGGCCGCCATCTGCACCGCCTCCTCGGTGTTCATAACGTCATAGGGAAGAGCCGCCACTTTCTCGGCCAGTTCTTTTTTCGGGCGCACCGCCTTGAACGGTTTGATAAATGCCATAACTGCTCCTGTCTTTTAAATCGTTCAACGCTTCGACGTTCAACGTGTTCATCTCTATATATGGACCTTATCGGCCCGGTTCCCGCAAAGTTTAAAAATACCGCTTGGCGCCCACGAAACGCTTCATGAAATAAGACTCCTCCATGGCGCTCACCTTGATGTCGTCTCCCCTGCGCGGCGCATGTACGAAACGGCCATTGCCGACGAAGATGCCGACATGGTTGATCTCGTCGGCAGACGCTCCGAAGAAGACCAGATCGCCGTCTTTCAGTTCGTCACGCCCCACCACGTCCCCCACCCGGTACTGCTCGCGGGAGGTGCGCGGGATATTGACGCCGCAGAGGTTGTAGACGGCGCGGACGAACCCGCTGCAGTCCATGCCGTCCACCACGGTGTCGCCGCCCCAGCGGTAAGGGATGCCGACGAAGCGCTCTGCGGTGCGGGCCGCGATGTTCCCCATGTCGCTGCTGTCACGCTTGGGGACCTGCTCCTCCTGCTTCTTCGGGAGCACCGGAGGGGTGCTGATCGACGGCGCCGGCGCCTTCTCCAGGGAGGGTCCGCGCAGGTAGGCGCCGCGCTCCGGCTGGGGAGCGGCTATGAAGTAGGAGCCGACCACCCGGTTTTTCACCAGTTGCTGGGCCACCTTCCTGGCCTCCTCGCGCTGCGGGAAGTCGCCGAAGCGCACCGCATAGATGCCGTTTTCCTTCTTGAAGTAGAAGGCCTCGATCCCCTGGTCCTGCAGCTTCCGCGTCAGGCGCTCGGCGTTTCTCACCTCGGAGAAGGCCCCCACCTGGATGGCGAACCCTACGCTGCTGAGCCCGGCGCGCTGGGCGGCGCACCCGGTGGCAGCGGGTACCAGGAGCAAAAGATATACGATCAACAATCGCGCGGTACTGAACATTGATTTTCCTTGTCATAGCTCCCCCGCCCGAGGGAGAGGGGGGAGCGAGTCCGGCATTGCCCGGGCCCTCCCCCTCCATCCTCCCGCCGCGGGGGGGAGGGAGTTCGCAGCCGGCGGGCGGAGCGCAAGCTGCGCCGAAACCTAAATGTCCTTGGTCTCCCGGCGCACTCCCATCAGGTACGGGACCACGAACTCCTCGAGCGCGCCGTCCAGCACGGCGTCCGGGTTGCCGCTCTCGACGCCGGTGCGCAGGTCCTTGACCATCTTGTAGGGGTGCAGCACGTAGGAGCGGATCTGGCTCCCCCAGCCGATCTCCTTCTTCTCTCCCGCGATATCCGACGCCTTCGCCTCGCGCTCGCGCAGCTCCATCTCGTAGAGCTTGGAACGAAGCACCTTCAGCGCGGTGGCCTTGTTCATGTGCTGGCTCCGCTCGCTCTGGCAGGCGACTACGATCCCGGTGGGGAGATGGGTGATCCTGATGGCGGAGTCGGTGGTGTTGACGTGCTGGCCGCCGGCGCCGCTGGAGCGATAGGTATCGATCCTGAGGTCGCTCTCTACGATCTTGATATCGATGTCGTCCTCCTCAATGACGGGGAACACGAAGACCGATGCAAAGGAGGTATGGCGCCTGGCGCTGCTGTCAAAGGGGGAAATCCGCACCAGCCTGTGGATGCCGGCCTCTGCCTTCAGGTAGCCGTAAGCGAACTCGCCGGTCGCCGCGAAGGTGACCCCCTTGACCCCCGCGCCATCCCCTTCCTGGTAGTCGGTGATCTCGGTCTTCCACCCTTTCTTCTCGCAGTAACGGAGGTACATGCGAAGCAGCATCTCCGCCCAGTCCTGGGACTCCGTCCCGCCGGCGCCCGCGTTTATGGAAAGAAAGGCCCCGGAGGCGTCGTGGGGGGCGGAGAGCATCCTGCGGAACTCGGCCTGGCTTACCCCCGATTCGAGTTCGGCGTTCATGGCGGCGACCTCGGCTAGCGTCGCCTCGTCCTGCTCCTCGTTCCCCAGTTCGACCAGTTCGCGGATATCCTGCGCCTGCCGGTTCAGGTGCTCCCAAGTGAGGACGTCCTTCTCCATCGCCGTCCTGGCCTTGAGCACCTTCTGGGCATGCTCCGCGTCGTTCCAGAAATCGGGGCGGTTGGTCTGCTCCTCGAGCTCCTGCATCCGCTCCTTCTTGTCATCTACGTCAAAGAGACCCCCGGAGCTTGTTGATACGCTCGGCGAGCCCTTCTACCTTGGCACTTTCTTCTCTGAACATCCGATTGCTCCTTGTCTATGGCTACGACCCGGGGGCCGTTCATGGTGAACTGCCGGCACTTCAGTGCCAGCTGCGATCGCGGCGGGAACGCCGCTCCGACGAAAACTCAGAACTGCTTCTTCTTCAATCCGGCGACGCCGAGGAGGATGCCGGCGCCCAGGGTAAGGAGCGCGAAGAGATCTCCATGGCGGTTGTAAAAAGTGCTGCCGCTTCCCTGCCTCACCTCGGCGCTCAGGGTCGCCTCCTCGAAGAGCGGGGTCATCCCCCGGATGTGCCCCTTGCTGTCAATCACCGAGGAGATCCCGGTGTTGGCGGCGCGCACCAGCGGGACCCTGTTCTCCACCGCGCGGAAAACGGTCATGGAGAGATGCTGGTAGGGGGCGGAGGAGCGCCCGAACCAGGCGTCGTTGGTGATGTTCACCAGCATCCCGGCGCCCCCGCGGACATAGGCGCGCGCCACCTCGGGGAAGATCCCCTCGAAGCAGACCAGCACGCCGATCTTTCCAGCCTCGGTATCCAGCGGCAGGGCGGCTTTTCCGGGGGAGAAGTCCCCGATCCCCGCGACCAGCTTGTTCACGAAGGGAAGCAGGGACGCCAGCGGCACGTACTCCCCAAACGGCACCAGGTGCATCTTGTCGCTGCGCCCGACCACGCCCCCTTGGCGGGAGATCAGGAAGGCGCTGTTCAGGTAGCGCACCAGGTCCCCCTCCTTCTCGTAGGCCGGGCTCCCGGTGACGAGGCAGCTCTTCAGCTCGGCTGCCAGCGACTTGACCCGTGCCGCGTATGCCGGCTCCCCCTGGAAGTAGAAGGGAAGCGCGCTCTCGGGCCAGACCACCAGGGTCCCCGCCGTCTGGCACCCCTTGCGGGTCAGTCGCTCGTAGGTCCTGACGGTCGATTCCCGGGAAGCCGCATCCCATTTCACGTCCTGCGGGATGTTTCCCTGCACCAACAGCACCCGCTGCGGGGTCCCTTTCTCCACCTTGGTCAGCGCGGTGACGCCGTAGCCCAGGGTGGCTGCCAGCAGCAACAGCATGATAATGAGACCGCGCACCGGATACGGCTCCCCCCTGTGACGCAGGGAGATCCAGATCCGGTAAAAGATCACGTTGGCGAACGCCACCAGGAAACTGACGCCGTAGACCCCGGTCAGGTCGCTGATCTGGATCAGCGGCAGGGTGCGGTACTGGGAGTAGCCGAGGTTCGCCCAGGGAAACCCGGTCAGAACATGGGAGCGGACAAGCTCGCCCCCCACCCAGAGCACCGGGAAGGAGCAAAGCAGCGAGATGCGCCGGGCTTCGCAGCGGCGGGCGAGCCACATCACCAGGCCCGGATAGAGCGCGAGGTACCCTGCGAGCACCAGGTAGAGCACCCCGCTCACGCTCCAGTGCAGCTTCCCGTAGCTCGTCATCACGATGTTGATCCAGTAAAGGATGCCGGCGTAGGCCGCGCATCCGGCGCTGAAGCCGAGTTTGAAGCAGAGTTTCGGGGACGCTCCGGCCGCCGCCGTCAGGAGCGGCACGAAGGCGAACCAGGCCAGCAGCGAGATGCCGGGTTGCGGAAAGGAGAGCGCCAACATGCCGCCCGAGACAAGCGCGAGCAGGTAGCGTCCCGCCGTCGCCTCCTCGAGAATCGCCGTCTTTCTTTTCACTGTGCCTCGGACTCCCTATCCTGCTGCCGCGGTTCGCGCCTTTTGATGTGCACCTTGGCGATGCGCCTGTCATCGGCCTCCAGCACGGTCAGCACCAGGTTATCGCTCTCGATTACCTCCCCTTGGGACGGGATCCGCCCGGTGAGGTGGAAAATAAGCCCCCCGACCGTCTCGAACTTCTCCTTCTCGACGACCACGTCGAAGTGCTCCTGCAGCTCCTCGATGAGGAGCCTACCGTCGGCGACGATGGTGCCGTCGGACTGTACCGAAAGCCGCTCCGTCTCCAGGTCGTACTCGTCCTGGATGTCGCCCACGATCTGCTCCAGGAGGTCCTCGATGGTGACCAGGCCGGCCGTGCCGCCGTACTCGTCGATGACAACGGCCATGTGGACGCGACGCTTCTTGAAGTCGTGCAGCAGCTCCTCCAGGTTCTTGGTCTCCGGGATGAAGAAGGGGGGGCGGATCAGCTTGCGGAGTTCGATGGCGCCGTCGGGCTCCCCCCAGTACCTGAGGAGGTCCTTGGCGTAGATGAGGCCGATGACGTTGTCGATGGTCCCCTCGTAAACCGGGAGCCGGGAATGGCCGCAGGCGATGATCGCCTTCAGCACCTCGCTCACCTCGTCCTCTATGGAGACGCAGGCCATCTCCATGCGCGGCAGCATGATCTCGCGCACCATGGAGTCGCCCAGGGCCAGGATGGAACGGATCATCTCGTTCTCCTCCTGGTTGATCACCCCCTCTTCCTCGCCGGCGTCCATGATCTCCTGGATCTCCGCCTCGGTCACCCGCTTCCTGCCGTACAAGAGCCTGGTCAGGGTCTCGATGAGCCCTTCCCTTTTGCGTCCGTTATCCTCTTCCAAGGATGTATCTCCTTCGTTTATCTGTTGAACCGGTGGCCGGTCACGCTTACCTGAGTGCGCCGAACAGCACGTTGACCGCCACCGTTATCGTGATCCCGGTCAGCGCGCCGTACACCACCTCGCGCATGCTGTGAATCCGGAGCAGCAGCCTGGAATGGCTTACCATAACGGCGAGGATGAGGCACAAAAGCGAAATGAGCGGGTCCTGGGTGCTGAGCGAGACCGAGGTGGCTATGGAGAAGGCGACCGCGGAGTGACCGCTGGGAACCCCACCCTTGAGCGGGGTCCCGCTGCCGGTGATCCCCTTCAAAATGATGACCGCTATGAGCACGAGGATCGCAGAGACCAGGATCCCCAGCTCGGAGCCTGTTCCGACCATGGCAAGCATCCTCCTTTGCATCGGGAATAAGTATTTGGCCAGCACCAGGTAACCGATGATGGCGGTGCCGAACGCAGCCGTCAGCACGGCACCCGCCGCGACGTCCTTGGCCAGCTTCGCCATAGGGTGGAACTCGGGGGAGATCATGTCGACCACGACCTCGATCGCCGTGTTGAGCAGCTCGGCAAAGAGGACGAAGCTGATGGCGAGGGCCAGCAGCATGAACTCGACCGGCGAGACCCGCAAAAGGAGCGCCGCGCAAAGGACCGCAAGCGCGGACAGGAAATGATGCCGCATATGCTTCTGGGTCCGTGCCGTGTAGAGGACCCCCTCTATGGCGCAGTTCACCGAATCGATGAAGCGGGTCGGCTTCACCTGCGCCCCCTGGCCCGGCCTGCGGGGACCGGAAGACGGCGGTGCGGGCTAGACAAGGCCTTCCTCCACCAGGAGGGCGAAGATCTCCCGCTCCTTGGCCTCCATCCTGGCGGCCTCCGCCTCGCCGCTTCTTTCGTGGTCGTAGCCGGTGATGTGCAAAATGCCGTGCAGCAGCAGGAAGTAAAGGCGGCCAAGGAAGGTCTCCCCCGCCTCCTCCGCCTCGCGCGCGGCGGTGTCCACCGAGATCACCACGTCACCGAGCAGGCCGGGGTTCACGGAGCCGAATTCCCCCTCCTGCATGGCGAAGGAGATCACGTTGGTCGCCTTGTCCCGTCCCAGGTATGCGCGGTTCAGGATCCTGATGGCGCGGTCCCCCACTATGCTGACGGAGAGTTCCGCCTCAGGACATCCCAAGGCGTCTAAGATCCTCTGCGCCACCTTTCGCAATGCCGTCGTCCCGACCGGCATCCGTTTTTGGCGGTTCGCTATCGAAATCCTCTGGACACTTCTTGCCAATGCATTTCTCCTTGTAGGCCGGCTCCGGGTAATCGATCCGCTGATGGTAGATCCCCGCC
>Ga0209317_1003283_pt1 | contig 10347 bp, 4 predicted proteins | sample RifGroB2_FD_183994 | JGI IMG/M metagenome (GOLD analysis project Ga0209317, IMG submission 183994) | Soil microbial communities from Rifle, Colorado, USA - Groundwater B2 (SPAdes) (version 2) | ecosystem: Environmental > Terrestrial > Soil > Unclassified | place: Rifle, Colorado | collected...
CCTCCAGGGAGGAGATGCAGTCCCTGAACGAGGAACTGCAGACGGTGAACGCGGAACAGCAGTCCAAGATGGACGAGCTTTCGCGGGTGAACAACGACATGAGGAACCTCCTGAACAGCACGGAGATCGCCACCGTGTTCCTGGACCAGGAACTCCATGTCAGGAGGTTCACAAGCGGAGCGGACAAGATTTTCAAGCTGATCCCGAGCGATGTCGGCAGGCCGCTTTCCGACATCGCCTGCCATCTGCTCTACCCCGAGATGTACGCCGTGGCGCAGGAAGTGCTGCGGACCCTGCGCTTCTCGGAAAAACAGGTCGCCACCGGCGACGGCCGCTGGTATCTGGTGCGCATCATGCCGTATCGCACGGTGGACGATGTCATCGGCGGTGTGGTGATCACGTTTACCGGGATCACCGCCGCCAAGGTGCTGGAGGCGGAACTGCGCGCGGAAAATGCGCGACTGAAAGGCCTGCTGGAAAAAATCGGGTAGGGTGCCCTGCTTTTCGAGGGCCGGGCAGAGAAATTTTGGAGAAAAGGGGACAGGCTACTTTTGCTTGAAAAGTAGCCTGTCCCCTTTTCAGTTGAGGTTTTAGCAGAGGTTGAAAATGCCGTGCCAGCTACTTCGCGATTAGTAGCCCTGTGTGGTTCCCTGCCGTTAGCGGCGTCCTTTGCCGCCGTGATTCCCATTATCGTGGCGGCCGCCACCATACCCGCCACCATAGCCATCCCAGTAGGGGAAAATACAGCCGGACAGCATAAACGCCGCCACGAATAACAGAAGCATTGAGATCATTGATTTTTTCATTGTGGTACTCCTTTTGCCACTTCGCATGTGTCGGGTCGCTTGCGGCTATTGCGCCAATCAGCCAGATAGCCAGGAACTATAAGATTGGCTGGTAGCCCCTGTGCTCGCCTTCTGCAGCAAGGTTTGCAGCTAGCGTGCCAGAGGGGCCTGCGGTTACCCGGGGTGCAATTATCTGATTTTGCAGGGACAAGTTGTGGGCACGGACGACGGCGGGGCAGAAGGGCGCCTGCTGAACCCGTCATTCATGACGTAACCGCCAGATATGACGGTTCAGGCGTGATGCTTGATAAGTCGCCTTTTTCAAAGGGGGGAGAGAGGAATGCCGCTTCGACAATAGATGCGCTGGGGCATCTGTCTAACTCTGGCGCACGATGCCGTATTTGCGCATCCGGGCGCGCAGGGTGCTGGCGTTGAGACCCAGGATCCCGGCTGCCCCGGTTTTCCCTTCGATGCGCCACCCGGTTTTCTTGAGCACACTGAGGATGTGGTCGTGTTCCAAATCGACCAGGGCCTTGACCTCTCCCGCTTCCGGCTCGTCGCCCTTTCTGAAGGTCTCGAAGCGGTCCAGGACCTGCAGCGTGGCCCCCTGGCTGGTTATTACCGCCCGCTCGACGACGCTTTCCAGCTCCCGCACGTTGCCGGGCCAGTGGTACTCCTGCAGGGCCTTCAGGGTGTCCTTGGAAACCGTCTCTATCTTCTTGCCCATCTTCTTGTTGAATTTGGCCACGAAATGGTTCACCAGCAGCTGGATGTCCTCCCTCCTCTGCCTAAGCGGCGGCAGCGTGATCGGGAACACGTTGAGCCGGTAGAACAGGTCTTCCCTGAAGCTGCCGCCCCGGATCTCCTCCGCCAGATTGCGGTTGGTGGCCGCGATGATGCGCACGTCGGTCTTGATGGTGCGGGAGCTCCCGAGCCGCTCAAACTCACCGTCCTGGATGACCCGCAGCAGCTTGCACTGCAGCTCCAGCGGCATCTCCCCGATCTCGTCCAGGAATATGGTGCCGCCGTCGGCGAGTTCGAAGCGTCCCAGCTGCCGTGAGTCGGACCCGGTGTAGGCGCCCTTTTCCCGCCCGAACAGCTCGCTCTCGATCAGGGTCGCCGGCAGCGTGGTGCAGTTGACCGTTATCAGGGGCCGGTCCTTTCGGGAACTGCTGCTGTGGATGGCGCGCGCCACCACCCCCTTGCCGGTGCCGGTCTCGCCCAAAAGAAGCACCGTCGCATTCATGGGTGCTACCTGCTCGACCCGCAGGAATACATGCGACAGCACATCGCTTTGACCGATGATCTCGCCGAAGTTGTACCCGCGGGCGACCTCCTGCTGCAGGTAGACGTTCTCGGCCTGGAGCCGGTCCTTCAGCCGCTTGATCTCGGCATAGGTCCCCTGCAGCGACCCTTCCGCCTTCTTGCGCTCCTCAACCTCCAGGGTGAGCTGCAGGTTGGCGCGGGTCAGCTCACCGGTCCGCTCTGTCACGATCAGTTCCAGGTCGTCATGCGCCCTTTGCAGATCCGCTTCCAGCTGCCTGCGTCGGTCGTTGAGAAACTTGACCTGCAGAAGCATTTTTATCCTGGCCAGCACCTCGGCGCTGTCAAACGGCTTGGAGATGAAATCCTCCGCCCCCGCCTCGATCCCCTTGATGCGGTTTTCCCTGTCCGCGTAGGAGGTGATCATCACCACCGGGATGTTGCGGTGCAGGTCGCTCGCCTTGATCTGGCGGCAGACCTCGAAACCGTCCATCCCCGTCATCATCACGTCCAAAAGGCAGATGTCGATCGGCTCCGCCTGGATCTTCTCCAGGGCCTCAGGGCCGTTCACCGCCGACACCACCTGGTATCCCCGTGGGGAGAGCATGGCGTCCAGCAGGCTGAGATTGAGAGGACCGTCATCCACGCAGAGAATGCGCGCCGTATCCAGACTGATCATGGTTTCCCCTCCAGCCACCCTTTCACCAGGACGGGTAGTTCTCGTGTGTTGATCGGCTTTGAGAGGTAACCGTCGAATCCGGCAGCCAGGATCTTCTCCCGGTCGCCCCGCATGGCGAAGGAGGTGAGGGCGACGATCTTGAGCCCGCTGGTGGCAGGGTCCTGTTTCAGGATGATGCCGGCGCTCAGGCCGTCCATGCCCGGCATCTGGATGTCCATCAGGACCAGATCCGGCAACAGGGTCCTGGCCAGATCCACACCCTCTTGGCCGTCGGTGGCCACCGTCACTTCATAGCCGTGAAAAGTCAGGATATCCCGGAACAGGCTGCGGTTGTTTTCATTGTCTTCAACGATCAGTATTTTATGCGGCATGGTATATCTCCTGGAAGCAGATTAAGGTTAAGATTATCTTAATCTGGGTTTATGCCGCGCCAACCGCGCTTTCCACCAGGCTCAAAAACTGGTGCGTCGACAGGCTCCCTTTGCCCTCGATGCGCCACACCTTTCCCGCCAGCCGCGCCCGGTCGGCGGACGAGAGGTCCATGGAGGTCAATACCAGGATGGGCACATTGGCGGCGGCATGGCCGTCGCGCAGCCGGTCGGCGACTTCAAAGCCGCTCATGCCCGGCATCAGCAGGTCGAGTACGATCAGGTCCGGGGCGTCACGCTGCGCCATCTCGACACCCTCCTTGCCGCTACTCGCCCGAAGCGCACGATACCCCTTGCGCAACAGGACATTTCCCAAGGATGCCAGGGTCAGCGGATCGTCCTCGATCACCAGCACGGTGTTGCCGCCGCCGGGGACGGTATCCGGGCGGCTCGGGGAGGGAGCCTCGATAGCCGCTTGCCTGACCGGAATGGCGAAGCTGAAGCTGCTCCCCGTGCCGAACTTGCTCTCCACCCAGATCCTGCCGAAATGCAGTTCCACCAGCTGCCTGGTCAGCGCCAGACCTAGGCCGGTCCCTTCGAACCCCTTGGTATAGACGGATTCCAGTTGGGTGAACGGATGGAAGAGCTTCGGTATGTCTTCTTTGTGTATTCCGATCCCGGTGTCCCGCACGGTGACTTCGATGAAATCTCCATCTCTCACCGCGTTCACCTGCACGGTGCCGGCCGCAGGTGTGAACTTCACCGCATTCGACAGCAGGTTGAACAGGATCTGTTTCAGTTTCCTCTGGTCCGCCTCGATCTGCACGTCGGCCTCCGGGGCCAGGTCGAGGTGGAGTTCCAGGCCGCCTTTCATGGCCTTCTCCCTGAGCATCATCATGGACGCGTCCAGGGAATCGCGCAGCGAGAAAACGCTCAACTCAAGCTCCATCTTGCCCGACTCCACCTTGGAGAGGTCCAGGATGTCGTTGATCAGGGAGAGCAGGTGCCTGCCGCTGGTGAGGATGTTGTTGACATATTCCTGCTGCTTCTCGTTGATGTCGCCGAACATCTGGTCCTGCAGCACCTCCGAGAAACCGATCACCGCGTTCAGCGGGGTGCGCAGTTCGTGGCTCATGTTGGCCAGGAAGTCGGATTTGGTGAGGTTGGTTTTTTCCGCCACGGCCCGGGCACTCTCCAGCTCGATGTTCTTTTCCTGCAGCACCTGGTCCAGGCGTTTTCGCTCGGTGACGTCGCGCGCGGCGGCAAACACCCCCTGCAGCTTCCTGTCCCGGTCGTAGAAGGTGGTCGCGTTGATGGAGACCACCGTCTCCATGCCGTCCCTCGCGCGCGCTGTGAGCTCGTAGTTGGTGACCTTCTTTTCCCTGAGCACCAGCTTGATACTCATCTCGGCCCGGTCTGGATTTGTGAAGTAGTTCCTGAAGGGGGCGCCGATCAGCTCGTCGCGCGTGCAGCCGGTGAGCACCTCCATCTGCTTGTTGACGTCCGTGATGATGCCGGAGGGATCGGTGGTCATGATGGCATCTATGTTGGATTCGAACAGGGAGCGCGTGTAGAACTGGTGGTCGCGAAGCCGCTGGCTGAGCTGCTTCTGCTCCGCTTCGACCTGCTTTCTCGCGGTGTTGTCGGTCCCTATCAGCAGGTAGCCGATGATGGCATCCTGCGCGTCGCGAAGCGCCGTGACCGAGACGACGGCGGGGAAGCGGCTGCCATCCTTTCTGATGTAGGTCAGCTCGTAGATGTCCTCGATGCCGCGTGAGGCCTTGAACACCAGGGCATCGAAACCGGGGGTGATAGGGGTGCCGAGTTCGAGGCTCAGTTCTTCGGCGCGCGCGATCAGTTCCTGCGGGTCGGAGATATCGGCCGGAGTGATCTGGTTCATCACCTCGGCGGCCGTGTAACCCAGCATACGTTCCGCGCCGACGTTGAAGATCTGGATGACCCCCTTCGCGTCGGTGGCGATGCTCGAGAAATTGGCGCTGTTGAAGATCGCGTTCTGCAGCGCACCCGCCTTGGCCAGTGCCTCTTCCGCCAGCTTTCTCGCGGTGTTGTCGGTCCCTATCAGCAGATAGCCGATGATGGCGCCCTGCGCGTCGCGCAGCGCCGTGACCGACACCACCGCCGGGAAGCGGCTGCCATCCTTTCTGATGTAGGTCAGCTCGTAGATGTCCTCGATGCCGCGCGACGCCTTGAACACCAACGCCTCGAAACCGGGGGTGATCGGCGTGCCGAGTTCGAGGCTCAGCTCCTCGGCGCGCACGATCACTTCCCGCGGATCGGAGATGTCGGCCGGCGTGATCAGGTTCATCACTTCTGCGGCCGTGTAGCCCAGCATCCGTTCCGCGCCGACGTTGAAGATCTGGATGACCCCCTTCGCGTCGGTGGCGATGCTCGAGAAGTTGGCGCTGTTGAAGATCGCGCTCTGCAGCGCACCCGCCTTGGCCAGTGCCTCTTCGGCCTGCTTTCTCGCGGTGATGTCCTCCATGGCCAAGAGGATGATGTGGGAGCCGATATTTTTCCGGAAGATCTCCCGGGCGTTTAGCAGCATGATCTTCCGGCCCACACCGGGGAAGTCGTGGTCGACCTGGTAGCCGTTGAACACCGATTCGTTGGGGAGGATGTCCTCGAAGAGCACCCGCAGCTTCGGGATGTCCCACTGCCCGTTGCCGAGGTCGTAGATGAAGTTCCCGATGGTCTCGTCGGGGGTCACGTTGAACGTGTCGTAGAAGCTGAAATTGGCCGTGAGGATCTTCAGATCCGAGTCCAGCACCACAAGCGGCTTGCGCACCGTTTCCACGATACTCTCGGCATATTCCCGGGCGTCCTGTATCTCGGTTTTCAACTGCTTGGCAACGGTGCCGTCAACGACTGAGGAAAGGATATAACCGTGCTCGCTATCGTGAGTCTCCACCGCGACGCTTTGCAGCTGGCCATGGATCACGGTGCCGTCTTTTCCCCTCAGTCCGATTTCACAGCTCTGCATCCCCTGTCTTTGCAAGACGCTTTCCAGGTGCCGGGTGAAAATCTCCTTCCCGTCGGCATCGGCGATAAACCTGATGAACGGTTTATTGGAGAGCAGCCCCCTCTCGACTCCCAGCAGTTGCGCGCCGGTGTGGTTCACCTCCTGGATCATCCCGGTTGTATCGAAGGTGAAATAGCCGATGGGTGCGAAATCATAGAGCTCGGCAAACCTGTTGCGCGACAGCTCCAGCTCGTTTTGGACCCGGCGCAGCTCCTCGTTTTGCATCTCCAGCTCGATCTGTTGAGTCTCAAGTTCCTCCTGGGCCCGGCGCAGCTCTACATTCTGCGCCGCCAGCTCGATCTGGTGCACCCCCAGTTCTTGAGTGGGGGGTACGGTCGCCGCTTCGGATCGGCCTGCGTGAAATTCAGCCGTTTCTTCAGCCACCCGCTCTTCCGCATGGCGGCGCAGTTCGGCGGCTGTCGCCGGGCTTTTCTTCTTGTCGGTTCCCATTCTTATCCTCTTTTACCCCGGATGCTGGCTAAATAACTGCTTCGGTGTCTGCTGGACCAGCCTATAGCCTGAAGCTGATCCAGCGCTTTGAAATGTCATTCGCTATATGTGTAGCCAGATGCGTTCTGGCTGTGATGAAGGCTCACCCAGTCAAAACTGGAACGGCTATTTAATGAACCCTGACAGCGTTTAAAGTCATGCTCCGGGCTGCCATAATCACAAAGTGTCAGTCCTCTGTCTCAGACTATACCTCAATCCACGCAAAGTATACCTCAATATATCGTGGTTCCACCAAATACTGAGGGTGCAAAGCTAGTCCAATAACACGCTTTTCATGATTTATATAAAGCTAATGCGCTGTTATTAAAGGCTGAATAGGTACGTTTTATTATTATTTTCACGTTGGCTGACTAATTGCTCTTCTTTCCGGCAATTATGGTTGTCGCAGCCGAATCATGGCCGAATTAGATTACATCTGCGACTTAACAATATTAAGTGTCTCAATTGTTTGTATAGCGTAAAAAAAACCTGGGGGGGATACAGATCGCAGTGGAGACAAGAAACATTCGGATTTTTTTGTTACTTGATTGGCTACATGAGGGGAGGTTATATGAAAAGATTTGAAGCATTAAGAGCGTATCCTGTATTTGCACTGATCCTGGGCATTCTTGCCGTTCTGCCGGGATGCGGCAAAGGGGTACTCGGGGGCGGAGATTGGGACAAACCGGTTACCGTGAGTTCCACTGACCCCGCCAATAACGCCACTGCTGTGCCGGTCGGCAACAAACTGACCGCAACCTTCAGCGGGGCGATGGACGCCGCTACGATCACACCGGCAACTTTCACCTTGCAGAGAGGGGCAACGGCTGTTGCCGGCGCGGTTAGCTACACCGGAGTAACCGCGGCCTTTACACCGGCAACCAACCTTGCACCCAATGCTCTCTACGTCGCCACGATCAGCACCGGGGCCCACGACTCGGCAGGGCGCGCACTGGCAACGGACTACAGTTGGAGTTTCACCACGGGCGCAACCCTGGATGCCGTCCCGCCCACCGTGAATTCCACTGTCCCGCTAAACCTCACAACCGGGGTGGCAACCAACAGCTCCGTCACCGCCAGCTTCAGCGAGGCTATGGATCCGACAACCAGTACCACGACCACCTTTACCTTGAAGCAGGGGACGACGCCTGTTTCAGGCAGCGTGATCTACTCCGGCGTAACGGCGGTCTTCAAACCGGCGGCAAATCTTGCACCAGGCCTCCTCTATACCGCCACCATCAGCACCGGCTCCAAGGACCTGGCTGGCAATGCACTGGCAGCCGACAAGGTATGGCGCTTTACCACTGGTGCGGGCCCGGATAGCGCGGCCCCCACGGTGATTTCCACAGTCCCGCTTGACCTCGCCACCGGCGTGGCGACCAACAGCTCCGTCACCGCGATCTTTAGCGAGTCGATGGACCCGTTAACCATCACCTCGGCAACCTTTGCCTTGAAGCAAGGGGCTACGCCTGTCTCAGGCAACGTGACCTACTCCGGCGTAACGGCGGTCTTTAAACCGACCACTAATCTAGCTGACGGCACCATCTATACCGCCACCATTACTTCCGGCGTGAATGGGGCCAAGGACCTGAAAGGGAATGCACTGGCACTTGACAAGGTCTGGAGCTTCACCACAGGCGCGGCCCTGGACGCCATCGACCCCACCGTGAGCTCCACCTTTCCGCTTCACCTTGATATCGATGTGCCGACCAGCAGCTCCGTCACCGCTACCTTCAGCGAGGCGATGGACCCCTTAACCATCACCACTGCGACTTTCACCCTGGCGCAGGGTGCCACGCCCATCTCGGGCAGCGTGACCTACACCGGCGTAACCGCTGTCTTCAAGCCGACAGGAAACCTGGAAGCCAGCAAGACCTATAGCGCCACGATCACCATCGAGGCGAGGGATCTGGCGGGTAATGCACTGGCCGGCGGTGTTATCCCTAACCCGTGGACCTTTACCACCGCAGCCGGCGCGGCACTTGCGCCAAACGCAGCACCGCTTGCCTCGGTCGCCTCTTTCGGGATCATGGCAACCTCCGCAATCACCAACACCGGCGCCGCCACCATGATAAACGGCGACGTTTCCCTGGATCCGGGCACTTCCAACGGTCTGCTGCCGGTACAGGTGAACGGCCAGATACACATCAACGACACGGTGTCCGAGCAGGCGAGGCTCGACCTCCTGGTCGCCTACAACTTCGCCAAGAACCTGGCGCCGGGAACAACGGTGTCCGCGGGCGAAAACCTGGGCGCGACCTATCCATTGGGCATCCCGCCGGGAACCTATACCTCGGGAAGCACCATGCTCGTCTCGACTCCTCTCATTCTCGATGCAGGCGGCAATGCGAATGCGGTCTGGGTCTTCCAGATCGGGTCATCGCTGACAACGGGGGCCAGTGTTTCGCTGGCTAACGGCGCTCAGGCGAAGAACGTGTTCTGGGTTCCTACCATGGATGCGACCATAGGCGTGGGTACCATCTTCTACGGGAACATAGTGTCCGGTAGAGACGTGACTTGTGTCACCGGTGCCACGATCAACGGCAGAATATTGGCCGGAGCTACCACGGCCGGTACCATCGCGCTGGACACAAATACCGTCAATGTGCCCGCTCCGTAAGGCAGGCACTCGACCTGAATGGAGCATGGACAGAGGGAGGCAGGCTGCTGCTTTGATCCAGCCTTGTCTCCCTTTCTGCCCCAACGAAAGCCGATTAAGGCAAAAAGAGGAGGTTCTAGATGGAAAAGCTTTTTCCAGCACTATCCGTCATGAAGAAGATGGCCCCGGTGTTGTTAGTCTCCGCGTTTCTCCTCCCCTCTCCTGCCCGCGCCGAGATAAAGGCCGGGAGTGTGGAACTGAGCCCCTTCGCGGGTTACAGCTTCTTCGAGAGCAGGCAGAACCTGGAGAACAGCCCGGTGTTCGGCGGGCGCATCGGCTACAACCTTACCGATCACTTCGGCGTCGAGGCGACCGGCCAATTTACCAGAAGCAGCGTGGACGACAGGTCGCAGGCGTTTACCAGGCAGGGGCAATTTACCAGCCCGATAGATGACGTCGACATCGGCATGTACCACCTCGATCTTCTGTACCACTTCATGCCGGAGGGGAAACTCAACCCGTTCATAACCGCCGGTTACGGAGTCGCCCACTACAGCCCGAACATAAACACCAAAAGCAACATGTCCGTCTTGAATGCCGGCGTGGGCGCGAAATACTGGGTGGCGGAGAATGTCGCGCTCAGGGTCGACGTCAGGGACAACATGATTTTCGACGAGCATATACATAACATGGAAGCCACTGCAGGGGTGGTTTTCAGGTTCGGCGGCAAGTCGAACGCCGTGGTCGCTCAGGCAGCCCCGCCGCCGGACGGCGACGGCGACGGCGTGGCCGATGCGCAGGACAGATGCCCCGGCACCCCCTCGGGTGTTGCCGTGGGCCCGGACGGCTGCCCGCCCGATGCTGACCTTGACGGCGTTGGCGATTATCTCGACAAATGCCCCGGGACCCCCGCAGGCGTCGCCGTCGGCAAGAACGGCTGCCCGCCTCCGGCAAAGGGGGCGAAGGTAGAGGAAAGAGTTGCCGTCGTAGCCGAGCCGGAGATCGTCGTTCTTGCTTTTGAGGACATACACTTCGATTTCGACCAGTCCACCCTGAAGCCGGAGGCGAAAATCATCCTGAAAAGGAACATCCAGCTTCTGAAAGAGAACCCCAAGGCTGAGATC
>Ga0209317_1003286_pt1 | contig 10341 bp, 5 predicted proteins | sample RifGroB2_FD_183994 | JGI IMG/M metagenome (GOLD analysis project Ga0209317, IMG submission 183994) | Soil microbial communities from Rifle, Colorado, USA - Groundwater B2 (SPAdes) (version 2) | ecosystem: Environmental > Terrestrial > Soil > Unclassified | place: Rifle, Colorado | collected...
TAAATCCGGCTGCAAAAGTCAATAGAATTGATTTGTATTAATGACAACGGTTTTGCAGGAGTCGCGTATTGGCATTAGAGAGCGCGACTGTGGCACTGCATCGCGGCAGGAATGCCGCTCCTACAGTAGGCGCGGCATTCCTGCCGCGATGGAACCTTTCCGATCAGGCACGCTTCAATCCTACCTCCAGATCTCACCGAAGTATTGTTGTCACACCGGCCATATCAGCTAGACTTAAGCGCTGGAGGTGCAACGTGTTGAAAGGCATAAGCGGAAACGTGCTCATTCTGGGACTGGTGAGCTTCTTTACCGATGTCTCCAGTGAGATGATTTACCCCCTGCTGCCGCTATTTCTGACCGGGGTGCTCGGCGCAGGACCCGCCTTTCTCGGGGTGATCGAGGGGGTGGCAGAGTCCACCTCCTCGCTGCTGAAACTGTTCTCCGGCATCGTCTCGGACCGGGTGCGACGGCGCAAGCGCCTGGTGCTTTTGGGTTACTCCATATCTGCGCTGATGCGGCCTCTCATCGGTAGCGCGGGCTCTCCCTTTGCCGTGCTGCTGATTCGCGCCGGGGACCGGATCGGCAAGGGGATCCGCACCTCGCCGCGCGACGCCCTGATCGCCGATTCCGTCGACCCCTCGATGCGCGGCAAGGCCTACGGCTTCCACCGCTCCATGGACCATGCGGGGGCGCTGGTGGGTCCCCTGATCGCCACGCTGCTTTTAAGTTACTTCGTCACGGATCTAAGGAGCGTCTTCTGGCTCGCCGCCATCCCCGGGTTCCTCGCCGTCCTGCTCATCGTCTGGAAGGTGAGGGAGGCGGAGAGGGCGCCCCTGCCCAAGGAGCGGCTGCAGCTTTCCCTGCTCCCTGCCGGGCCGCTCAGACGATACCTGCTGATCCTGTTCCTGTTCACCCTCGGCAACTCCTCCGACGCCTTCCTGCTGCTGAAGGCGGGGATGCTCGGTGTCCCTCCCTTCAGGATTCCGCTGCTCTGGGCCTTTTTTCACCTGGTGAAGATGCTCTCCAGCATGCCGTTCGGCGCGCTGTCGGACCGGGTCGGCAGGAAGTCCGTCATCATCGCCGGCTGGTGCGTCTACTCCTTCTCCTACCTGGGGTTCGGGGCTGCCTCCAGCGAGTGGCAGATCTGGCTGCTCTTCGCCTTCTATGGCCTTTTTTTCGGGCTCACCGAGGGGGTCGAGAAGGCATATCTCGCCGACATGGCCGATCCGGCGCTGCGCGGGGCGGCCTTTGGCTGGTACAACTTCGCAGTCGGCTCTGGCGCGCTTCCTGCGAGCCTGCTGTTCGGCCTGATCTGGCAGCAGTTGGGCGGGGTCGCCCCCTTTCTCTTCGGGGCTGCCCTCTCCGGTATCTCAGCCTTGTTGCTTCTCTTGCTGGTAAGGCCCTCGGGTCGGGAGAGTAACTAGCTTTATTTTCGGAATGTATTTCAGATCACTGAACTGTATTTGAGGAGCTTTGTACTGCCGACATTACTGATGCTGCATGAATATGAGTTGGATTAATACTCGTTCATCCTGCCTGCGATTCCTCACAACGGTAAATTGGAGCATATAGATTTCTCATTCAGTTCAAGCCGCCACAAGTGAGCTTTTTTGACTTAAGTCAAATTTCCCCTAAAGTCTCCACCCACCCTGCCGAATAACTCCTTAGCGGCAAAAGCCAAAGCAGAAGCCGTCAAATTTTGAGGCGTCCCCTGTCAAAAGTACCGATGTTTATGGCTGTGAAAACATGGCCATGGCATAAAAATACGATAAATCACTTAGTTGTGGCATTGGTAACAATCTTGCTTGTATAAGAAGCAGGAAGGAAACATGCAGATTGAATGAAGAAAGGAAATTGCATTTGCCGACAGTCATACCACCCAAATTTCTCCTGATGGATAACTCAGCAGATACTCCGCTGTTGCATCGCACCTTACCCCAAATACAACTGCGCTCTGCTCTCAGAGGATCCACCCATTTCGGGATGGCCTTGGAGCAGTTCGAACCCGGTTCACATGCCCGATCCGTATGCGCCAGGACCGGCATGTCGATGCCTTGACACGTCCCTCACGGCCGAGTTCAAGTCAAGTTACTGGTCCCGTGAAAGATTGAATGAACCTTGCAATATACGCCTCCTGCTCGGATTCCACTGTCATAGAGCATGACAGTTTGAGTATTAGTTTTTTAAATAATTTTATGATCCGTCTTGCTCATGGGAAAAATCGCAGTAAATTTAATTTTGCTGCCATAGTCCCTCTTAATAGATACAGTCAATTAAATTACAAAAACTTAATTTTTGATTGTGGTGCTGGTTGTGTCGGCCCCCGCCAGTATAAAGTCGTTTTTGAACCTATCGATTTACAATAAAAGAGTTTTTATCTGTACGGACTGCCATGGCCATACCATCCGGGCAGCGCAACAAGGCCACCAGGACTTGGCAGCGGCCGGACTTCCGTGTGTCCTGCAGATAACACTTTGCCGAATCAGGAGGGTTTGAATGTGCAGGTACGCGATAGCAACTTTCCATGCATGCATGGTCACCTACGGGACAGGAGAGCCCCTATGAAAAAAGTGTTTTGCCGGTTGTTACCAGCCCTTTTCCTGGCGGCCCTGCCCGCCGTCGTCCATGCGGGAAGCTCGGTCGATTGGACCTCGATTCTGCGTGTCCAGCAGGATTCCGGTGGTGCCCAGAGTGACAGGCTGGTGCCCTTAACCCAGTTCGTCGGCGTGGATGTCGATCAACTGGGAGACGGCAACCTCTCGGCGCACCTCTACGGATGGCTAACCCTTGACCTCGGCGAGGGGAGGGATCGTATCAGCCAGGAGGAGGACCGCGTGGACGGCAGCCTTACCTACGGCTACCTGCAATACCGCTTCAACCATGCCAATGCCCGCGCGCGGGGCGGCCGGTTCTTCGTCACCGAGGGGATCATAAACGAGCAGGTGGACGGGGTGAGCGCCCGCACCGATCTCCCCTACGGCTTCGGCGTTTCGGCCTTCGGCGGCGCCACGGTGCCTACGGTGAGCATCCCGGGTGCCGGGACCGACGGCAAAGGGAACGGTATCTTCGGCGGACGGGTCAATTACCGAAAGGGTGGGCTTCTGGAAGTGGGTCTCTCGGGCATCTATGAAAGCTCGGCACCCGCCCCCGACGCGGTCCCGGTTGGCGTCCTTGCCGGCAGCTTCGGCAGCCACAGGCTATTGGGGGGCGATATCTGGCTGAGCCCCCACCGCATGGTGCAGATCTCGGGTCACACGAGCTACAACACGGAGACCGAGAAGATCGCCGAGCACAGCTACCTGCTGCAGGTGACGCCGCGCAAGGACCTGCTGCTCTCGGCAAACTACGACGAGCGTAACGATCGCGACTACTTTTACTCCTCGATCCTCTTTTCCAACATGATCAAGAACCTGGGGCAGGAGTCACGCGTCCTGGGCGCAAGCGCCACTTACACGGTCAGCAATAATGCCGAGATTACCGCCGACTACAAGCGCTACAGTCGCGACATCGGCGATGCGGACCGTTTCGGCGGGGATCTGCGCGGCAATTACCTGGACAACTCGCTGCGCACCGGCCTCAGTTACCACTACCTGCGCTCCGGTCCGGACTTCGCCATCCCTCCCGTCGCATCCGCCTCGGGATCCTTTCACGAGATCCGCGGCTACGCCATGCACCAGACAAAGACCTACTTCGCATCGCTGGATGTCATCGAATACCTCTTCAAGGAGCCGGTGCAGAACAGGGATAGCGCCTGGGAGGCCTTAGGGTCGCTCGGCTATTACCTGGCCCCTGACTTCGCTCTCTCGGGCGACCTAAGCTATGGGCAAAACCCACAGTACGACGAAGAGGTGAAGGGGTTGATCCGTCTTACCTACAACGCGAACCTCGGAAAAGGAGCCACGAAATGAGACTCTCCAACCAGATATTGACTTTGCTGACGCTGGCGGGGCTCTTCGCCCTCTCCGCCTGCGCACAGATGAAGGCGCTCCCGAACCTTCCCGCCACCCATCCGGAGGCGCTCGCCGCCGGGCCGGTCAGCTGCTCGGAGTGCCATGAGGACCAGCAACAAGGGACCATGAAGGCCTTCGCGGCCTTCGACCATAGCCAGATCTTCATCAAGAACCATCGCCTGTTCGCCGCCTCCGACGACTCACTGTGCGCCAGCTGCCACAAGGTCTCCTTTTGCGCGGACTGCCACACGCAGAAAGCGGACATCAAGCCCGCCACCAAGAATGGCCACAGACCTGACCGGATGATGCCGCACCGGGGTGACTTCCTGACCTTGCACAAGATCGAGGGGAAGCTTGACCCGGCCAGTTGCTACCGCTGCCACGGCAGAGCCAACAACGAGCAGTGCGTCGCCTGCCACCGATAGGAGAGGATATGCGTAAAACGACGTGGATGAAGATGATTTCGATCCCTTTGGCACTGGCTGCGCTCTTTGCCTGCAGTGACGGCAACAGCTCAGCCCCCGCCGCTATCGACGGGACGGGTAAGCATGCCGTCGCCATCGGCTATACCAACTGGGTGCAGCAGCACTGGGGCGAATACAAGGAGGCAAATGGCGGCAGCGCCGACATTTCGTCCAGCACCACCTGTTCGCAATGCCACGGCACCGATCTTTCGGGCGGGACTTCCAAGGTGAGCTGTTTCAGCGCCACCTATCAGGACCGCAACGGCGCCACGCTGACCTGCCATCCCAACCACACGCTTGGGCATCCCTCCTCGTGGGTTGACCCGACCAGCGCCGGATTTCACGGTAAATCGTCTTTTAACGGCAAGGCCGTCCAGGGTAGCGCCACCCTCGGCGATGACTGCGGCCTCTGCCACTCCACCTCCCAGAATATCCTGCTGGTCGGCTCGGCTCCCTCCTGCCTGTCCACCGATCCGAAATACGGCATCGCCTGTCACGCCGGCAGCCCAGCGGTCAGCCCCCAGGGGTGCGTCTCCTGTCACGCCACGCCGCCGGACGGCACCGGCGCAGCTGTCACGCCCAACAGGTCGGGCGCCCATGCCGCGCACCTGGCCCTGTCGGTCGGGTGCAGCAGCTGCCATTTCAAGGGGGGAACCGGCACCGACAAGCACGCCGCCGGCAACGGCCTGGCCTACCTGAACCTCTCCACCGGCTATAAAGCGCAAACAGGCACCTTCGCTTATGCCGGCGGCAAGTGCTCGGCCGTCGCCTGCCACGGCGGTCAGATGACCCCCAACTGGAGGACCGGCGAAGTCATCGACGTCGCCGAGGATTGCACCAGTTGCCATGCGGCCCCGAACCCGGCCCTGCCGCAGTACAACAGCTATTTTTCAGGAAAGCACGACTTCCATGTCGACGATGCCGCCGGCCCGCAACTCGCCTGCACCAGCTGCCACAGCGCGAGCCTGCCGGCCAGCCACTTCGCCGGACTTGCCACTCCCGATTTGGACGACGCGGCGGATACCTTGCGTGCCGATATCCAATACGTGGAGAGTACCGGGAACTGTACCGCAACATGTCACCAGTTCGCGCCCAGCTTCTACCTCTGGAATCTCTAGCGGCAAGAGTCGGATACCAAGGATTTGAGGAACCGATGCATGAGAAATAGGATAGTCGCCATACTGCTCGCCAGCCTGCCGCTGCTCGTCTCCGGGTGCGGCGGGGGAGGGGGCACCACCCCGGCGCCGGCTGATACGGTATCCGGCGTGGCCGCCGTGGGCCTCGTCGTCGCCGGCAATGTCTATCTGAAGGATGCCGCAGCCAGCCCCAGGGAACTGAGCAAGGCCACCAGCGACGGCACCTTTTCCTTCGACGTGACCGGCATGACCAAGCCGTTCATGCTCAAGGTGGTCGGAGCGGCAAACGGCACGCAGTACACGCTGTACTCGATGGTGGGCGACAAGGGTACCGCCAACGTCAATCCCATGACCAACCTGGTGGTTGCCAACGCAGCCGCCGGAGCCGACCTGGCGAGCCTCTATGCCGCGCCCAGCGCGTCGGGCATCCAGGCGATCGCCGACAACCTGGGGCAGGCGCTTCTGGACGTGCAGTCCACCCTGAAGCCGATCCTGCAGAAATACGGCGTCAGCGCCGTCGATCCGATAAAGGACCCGTACAAGGCAGACGGCACCGGCCTGGACGGCATGCTCGACCTGGTGCAGATCGAGCTCGGCACTTCCGGCACGGTAACCATCACCGACAGTGGCACCCCTCCCATTGTCAAGGATCTGGCCACCGGCTTCACGACCCACTCAGTGTCGGGCTCCGTGACATTCGACGGATCTCCCTTTCCCGGAGTGACGGTCACCGTGAAGGACGCCCTGACCGGCGCCATCGACTATGGCAGCGCGCAAACGCTGGCAGACGGAAGCTATGTCATCGACAACGTGGCGCAGGGGAGCTATGCCGTGACGCCGGTCCGGGCTGGCTACAGCTTCGACCGGGCGGACTCGACCGTGGTCGTGGCCGCAACCGATGCGGTCGTGCCGGTTTTCCGCTCCTCCCAGCCCTACACGGTGTCCGGCACGGTGGCGAGCGCCAACAGCGCGGGGCTGGCCGGAGTGACCGTTACCGCGCAGCGCGAAGGCGCGATCGGCGTCCTCACCGGGATCACCGACGGCAGCGGCAGGTATTCCATCAGCGGTCTGACCAACGGCAACTACACCATCACCCCTTCCCGCTCCGACCCGTTCAACTCGGGGTCCGCCAGCTTCGATGCCGCCTCCAGGGGGATAACCATCGGTGCTGCCGGCAACTATGCCTCTGCCGGCTTCACGGCGGACCTTGCCAGCTTCACCGTGTCCGGCAATGTGGCGCGGCTCACGGCAGGGACGGGGATGGCCGGGGTGGCGCTCACCCTGGTCAGCAAGACCAACAGCGGCGCCCTTCTCACCAGCAGCGATGCGATCTTCCGCACGGTTACCGACGCCGATGGCAACTATGCCTTAAGCGGCATACCGAGCGGCTACTACGCGCTGACACCCTCTCTGACCGGTTACGGTTTCGCGCTGCTCGGCGAAGCCGCGAATGGCATGACTGCCGACAACTTCAGCGTGAACGGTGCCGATGCCAGGTTGGACTTCAGCGGCAGGCCGGCAAGCGACGCATCGGGGGGAGTGGGCGGACTTTGAAAACTGCTCTGCGCAACCGGTTCGCAGGACCATCTGTTTGAGCGATCACCATGACTAGAAACCAGTTTCACTATAAGCACAAGGAGGAGTTCGGTATGTGGGTTAACTGGAAGAGGTTCTCGTTTGGAGCATGTCTGCTCGCCTCTCTGTCGCTGCTCCTTTTCGGGTGCGGCGACAACGGCGGCTCTCAAACGACGCAAAAATCCATTTCTGGTGTCGTCTCTGATCCGGTCACCGGCCTGGCACTGGAAGATGCAAAGGTGACGGCCTACGCGATCGATGCCGGCGGCGTGCAGTCAGGCGTCCCGCTCAGCACCCCGCAAAGCGTCCAAAGCGACAACAAGGGACGCTACCGGCTCTTCATCCCCGCAAGCTACACGGGAGCCGTGATGGTTCAGGCAACCAAGCCCGCCTCCGCCATTGCCAGGCTGGCCAAGCTTTTGTCGCTCAGCGCCGCAAACGGCGTGAACATCAGGTCCGCGGTGCCGGCGAGCCTGGTCGGCAGGTCCGCCATTCCCCCGGTAATGGTCAGTTTCGCCACCAACATGGTGATCCAGTTCATGACGGCCAACAACGCCGGCGTATTCAGCTCAGATAACATACAGAAGGCGAGCATCATCCTGGAAACCATTTTCGGGGACAACTTCGCCCAGACGCCTCCGCCCATCAGCGCCACGGACAGCAACACCTCCACGGCCCAGCAGGACCTGATCGTTTCCATCCAGGCGATAAACTCCTTTACCGTGGGTTCCGAGGCCGCGGTCGTCGCAATCGTCGCCGCCCTCAACCTGGATGGCGGCATCGGGGACATCGCGGACGACATCAAGGCCGGCATTGCCAGCACGGTGATCGAGCTGGCGGCGCAGGGGATCCTGCCCATCCAGTATGTGCCGAACGCCGACATCAATACTGACATCTCGAATGCGCAGTTCGCCAAAGCCCCGGTGCCGTCGCTTGCCGACACAACGCCCCCCGCGGCGCCATCCGGGCTTAGCGCCGGCAGCATCACCGCCAAGAGCGTGAGCCTTTCCTGGACCCTCTCGCCGGACGCGGACGTCGCAGGGTACCTGGTGTACCGTGCCGACAGTTCGGGCGTCTATTTGCCGATCGGGAGCACAGGTCCCGCCAGCGCCGCCTACAGCGACTTCTCGGCTGCCCCGGGCGCCGGCTACAGCTACCAGGTGATCGCCTTCGATGCGAGCCGCAACCTCTCCGGCGCCAGCAACACGGCAACGGCCACCACCCCGGTGGCGGCCGACATCCTGCCGCCATCCGCGCCGGCCGGCCTGGTCTGCACGGGGTTCGACAACACCCAGGTAAACCTGCGGTGGCTCCAGTCCACCAAGACGAAGATCGACGGGACGGTGGTGCCCGCCGCCGGCTACAACATCTACCGCGATGCGCAGTTCATCGGCTTCACCGCCGAGACCTCGTACATCGACCTCGGTGTCAGCCCGAGCACCAACTACACCTATTACGTCAAGGCCTCCGACGGCGACTCCAACCTCTCCCCGGCCTCCCAGCCGGTGACGGTGCACACCAGTGCGACGCCGGGCGTGGTTGCTCCCGCGGCGCCGACCGGTCTTGCCCTGGTGCCGGCCAACCAGCACTACAACAATACGCCGCTTACCTGGGTGGCCTCGGCAACCGCAGCCACGCAGACGGTGACCTACAACGTCTATCGCGACGGCATCGTCATCGCAGAAGGGATAAACGGCACAAACTACAACGATGACAGCGTCTCCCCGAGTTCTTCCTATCTCTTCACGGTAACGGCGGTCGCCAACGCGATCGAATCCGGCCAGGCAACCCCGCTGACCGTCGCCACCCCGGCCAATCCGGACCTGACCGACGGTGTCGCTCCGACGGTGCCGACCAACCTCTCGGTGCTTTCCGTCACCAGCAACTCGGTAGCCCTTGCCTGGGCTGCCTCGACCAAGTCGTCTGGCGACCAGGTAGTCGCTGGGTACGACGTCCTGCGCGGCGACGGGGCGGGCAACAACTACGTCAAGGTCGCCACCGTGGTCCAGCCCGCTTTTGTCGACACCAACAACGTCCTGGAGTCGACCAGCTACAGCTACGCCGTCCAATCGTTCAACAGCTCCGGCGTCCGTTCAGAGGCCAGCCTGTCGACCGGTGTCACTACGTCGGCGAAGATTGACCTCGCCGACACCACCAAACCCAACGCGCCGGCGGACCTCGCCTCTCCCTCCGCCAGCGCCGATGCGGTCGCCCTCACCTGGTCGGCCGCCACCAAGTCCAATGCCGATGCGACCCATTTCGTCGCCGGATACCTCGTCTATCGGGACGGCGCCCAGATAGCGGATGCCCGCACCTTGCTGAGCTTCACCGATACGACCACCGCGGCACTGACCACCTATGCCTACACCGTCAAGGCCTATGACAACTCGGGGAACCTTTCAGAGGCAAGTGCCGCACTGTCGGTCACAACCCCTGCCGCCGTTCCCGACAGTTACGCCATTTCCGGCAAGGTGACGCTGAACGGTGCCGGGATTTCCGGAGTCACCGTGAGCATCGGCGCCCAGCCTGACGTCTCCACCGATGTCAACGGCAACTACTCGTTCACCGGCCTGCCCGCAGGGAACTACACGGTCACCCCGGTGCCGAACAGCTTCATCCAGTTCGCCCCGCTGCAGATAAGCATCACCCTCAGCGCAAACCAGACCGGGCAGGATTTCGCAGCCACGCTCACCGGCGGGGTGAATAGCAGTGTCACTTATCCGGACGGCACCGTCATCGGCGGCATCAGCTTCCCTGCCGGCACCGTGATCGGCGGCGTCACCTACCCGGCCGGGACCATTGTCGGCGGCGTGTTCTATCCATCAGGGACCGTGATCGGCGGTGTCGTGTATCCCAACGGCGTGGTGATCGGCGGCGTTACCTACCCCGCAGGGACCGTGGTTGGCGGAATCGCCTTCCCGGTCGGCGCGGTAACCTCGGGGACTACCTACCCGGACGGGACCGTGATCTCGGGCACGAGCTTTCCCAGCGGGACCATCATCGGCAGCGTAACTTACCCGACCGGCGTCGTCGTCTCCGGTGCCTTGGATTGGCGCTACGTCGTATCCGGCAGGGTGACCAACAACGTAGGCGTGGGGCTTGCCGGCGCCTCGGTTGACGCTGGCGGCTCATATCAAACAACCACAGGCTTCAACGGCGATTACACGCTATCACTGCCGGCAGGCACCTACACCATCGGTGCCGCGCTGACCGGCT
>Ga0209317_1003288_pt1 | contig 10338 bp, 14 predicted proteins | sample RifGroB2_FD_183994 | JGI IMG/M metagenome (GOLD analysis project Ga0209317, IMG submission 183994) | Soil microbial communities from Rifle, Colorado, USA - Groundwater B2 (SPAdes) (version 2) | ecosystem: Environmental > Terrestrial > Soil > Unclassified | place: Rifle, Colorado | collected...
AGGCGGCTGACAGAAAGGACAGAAACAGCCGGTACTTGATGTTGCTCTTCACTTCCTCACTCCCCCTTTCAAACCCCTCGTGTCGGATAATTTTTTCATTTTTCTATCACAAATCTTCTCAAAAAAGCCACGGTATATCGACGCGCCCTCAAATCTCCTCATTTACCTCATAATTCCCTCACATTCGCATTCTACATTTTCTCCAAACGACAGGCAGGCAAGGTCAAATTTCGAGAAAGGAGGTGAAACAGCATTAGTTGCGTCAATCGGCAATCAGCCTGCCGACAAAACCAAAGGGGGGAATAAGTGTGAGAAAAATGATCATTGCGCTGTTAACAGCATCGATGCTGTCGGCGGGAATGCCGGCACTCGCGGCGGCACACGGCCTGGAAGTGGAAAGTATCCAGCAGAAAATATCAAGGTTGACGAAACAACTCAGTGAAAAGGGATCATCCTCTACCACCGAGGAATTGAATCACCTGAAGCAGGAACTGAAAGAGGCGCAGGAAACCCTCAGGACTCTCCAAGGGCACTAATTCTACGTCCCCCTCCCTGAGCCTCCCCGCTAGGAAGGGGGACTAAGGAGATTGTCACATTGAACGGTTTGAATGATTCGGAAAACAGGAACCTTAACTTGGCTCGACTCCGGCCGGTGCGGGTTCTTCTTCATTGGCGCGGTTTCCCATATGTGTTTCAGGCAGCCGCATTGCTTATCTTCGTCGGACTGGCTGTCCTTGCCTGGGGCGATTATGCGCCCGCCGGCGTTAATGCCAAGCTTTATGCGAAGAGCCACCTGGCTACGCTCCTGATCTGGGGGATCTGGTGGCCGGGAATGGTCTGGACAGCAGTGCTGTTCGGCAGGGCGTGGTGCATGGTCTGCCCGATGGAGCTCGCAAGCAATCTCAGCGAGCGGGTTGCAAAAAGTCTTGGGATAAAACAGCTGATCCTGCGACCGTGGGTGACCTCCGGCGTTCTCATCGTCGTTTTATATGCACTGATTCAGTTTCTCGTTGCAGGCGCCCACATCAACCGGGTGCCCGCCTATACATCGCTATTTCTCATCGGACTCCTGTCCATGGCTGTCCTGACAGGGTTGATTTTCAAGAATAGGGCTTTCTGCCGGGGATTTTGTCCGGTCGGACTGCTTCTGGGCACTTACGGCAGGGGCGGAATGCTGGCCGTGCGCCCTGGCTCGAAAGAAGCCTGCCGGAATTGCACCGGCAAGGATTGCCTTGCGGAGCGCAATCGCCACAAAGCCGACGCTCGAAGCTGCCCCAGCCTGCTCAACCCTTCCACACTGGACAGCAACCGCGATTGTCTCGTCTGCGGGCAGTGCATCAAATCGTGCCCGTCGGATAACATGCAATTGTTGCTGCGCCCCCCCTTTCACAGCACTGCCGTGGAACGGCACGCATCATGGCCGGTCACGATCTTCGTCATGCTCGTTTCGGGTTTCGTTACTTGGGAACTCTGTGCGGAATGGCCCAAGGCAGAAGAATTGTTCCTTACCGTGCCGGGTTTGATCAATCAGAGTCTCGGCGTTTCCCGGTTGGCCGGATTCATTGATGCGTTCTGGGCCATGGTGATATTCCCGCTCAGTATCTGGTCTTTGATGGGATTGGGGAAATGGTGCTTTGGAAAGTCCGCGAATCTGGGCGAATTCTGGCGGCAAACTGCCCTGCCGGTCGCAACTGTCGTCTCTGCGGGACACATGAGTAAAGGAGTTGCAAAATTCGTCACCTGGGGCGGTTTTCTTCCCTATGCGCTGAAGGATACCAACGGAAGTCAAACCGCCACTGGTATCAGCCGGGGCATTCTCCCCATGCCGACGGAGCTTCTTTCATTGCCTGCCGTCGCCGTTGTCGCGTCAACCCTCATCGGGCTGAGCGTCTTCCTTGCCTCCAGGGAGGCAAAAACATTAAAGACCGACGCCGGTTATCGCGTTCTCTTGATCAAGGCGGCCTTTGCCGCGTCTTTCCTTATCATCATCCTTGCTCACGCCGTATTGGGGAATTGAAAGGAGCACGGTATGCGCGATTACAGAATCCCGGCTGTTTTGTCGTTCTTGTTCTGCTCACGGCCTGTGCCGGCAACAGGGTCGGCGGTCTTCCTCCCTAGCGCTACGTAGAGATGGAAAATCCCGCATTCACCATGTCGAAGGATGCTCCCGCCACAATCTGGGTCCCCAGGGGCAATGCTGAAAATGGGGTCTCCCGTCCGAACGAAAGGAGGTGAAAAAGGAGCAAGTTTGCATTGAATTATTTGAGTCATCGGTACATGCAGTTTAACATTTCCATCAAGGAGGAAGGCATGAGGAAAAAGGTACTTGGATTGTTTGCTGTTGGTATTCTGTCGGCTGTTCCAGCTATTGCTCAGGAGGTTCCGCAAGCCACTGCGCCGGCGTACAACTGTGATTTCGAGCCGGCCTGTGAGATTGCTCCCGGCATCTACGGCAAGATGTCATCACCTGTAACGAGCAAGTTCAACCTCTCCATCGGCGGGTTCGCAAAGCTCGACTACGCCTATAACTCGGTCAACCTGGGTCCCAGCGGGGGGCTTTCACCGTCGAGCGGAGCGATTCCCAAAACCAGTTCAGCGGAAAGCCAACAGGACCAGTCGATCCTGACAGCCCGTCAGTCCCGTTTCTGGCTGAAGGTCGCCGGTCCGCCACTACTCGGGGCAAAAACCAGTGCGCTCATCGAAGCTGATTTTTACGGAGACCCGGCCGCCGCTTCCGAAAGCCCGCAGTTGAGGATGCGCCAGGCATGGGGCTCCGTGGACTGGGCCAATACCCAGGTGCTGTTTGGCCAGGCCTATGATACCTTCGGGCCGATGATCGCCTCAACCATAGATTTCCGATCCGGAGCATCCTTCGGCACTCCGAGCAACCCTCGCGTCCCCCAGATAAAACTTACCCACAAGGTGAATCTGAACGCCGACAACTCCTTGAAACTCGTGTTCGGAGTCCAGGACCCGAATCAGAACGGCAACAACAATAACGCGGCCGGAACCACATACGGCAGCATGGTCAATACGGCAGGGCAGGTCATGTTTGTCAGCAAGGCGCTGGGGGTGGCTCCCGGCTATTTCGGCATGTCCATGAATTCCCTGACGGCCGGTTTCTTCGGCCTGTACGGCAATGAAAAGGTCAAAAGCAGCGGCCGGCCGGTAGATTCTTACGGTTATGGCTTTTACACATTCGTTCCTGTTCTGAAGTCAGCGGATGGTAAGAACCGGGCCATGACCCTGTCCTTCGAAGGCCAGGCTTACATGGCGGCTAACATGGCATTCAACTCCGCAACCGCGGCGACTACGGTGGGAGCGGCCGGCAATGAATCCGCAGCCAAGGGATATGGTCTGGCCGGGCAAGCGATCTTTTACCCGACCCAAAATCTGGGAATAACCGCGGGGTACGGCAAGAGAAACGCGTATGACTATGCCAGCTACAGTGGCATCAGCAATTTCCAGAAATCCAGCTCGGAGCTTTACGCAAATATCGCCTATGACTTGAACGCTGCCATCAGGGTTGCGGCGGAGTACCAGAACCTGAACACCAAGTACGGCAACAATTCGGCCGGCACATCCGATACCGGCACAGCCAATGTTGCCCGCCTGTCGGCATTTTATTTCTTTTAGTGAATCACCTCCGGCAGAGCCAGAGGCATTGAAAACCTTTTCTACTTTCTAAAGATGCGTTCAAGTCATTTCAAAAAGGGAGAAGATTCATGAATAAAAGCGTGATCCTGGCAACCGCACTGATGGCAGTCGCAGTGATGTCCGGCGGGGCATATTCCGCCCATGCCTCCCTGGCCGATGCAACGGACAAGACGGAGATGGAGCAGGTGGCGAATCCGGACTATGCAGCCGCAATGGAGGAGTACAACCGGCTCCTTGCGGACTACCGAAAGGATATGGCTGCATACGAAGCAGACCCCGGCGAATGGACGGCGGTGATTCCCCGCATGCCGGCAAGACCGAATGTCCCCGCGAACATTACCCGGCGGAAGTCGGCGACATCGGCTCCGGAATGACGGGGCTGAGGCGATTTAACATCTCAAAGCATATCCTTCGCTCACGTAGTTTATCCTTGCTACATCAGCTGGTGGCCGGGAGGCGGGACACTGTTTTGATCAAAATATCCTCCAATTTCTGCTGCGGTTGCGAGTGGTAGATGCCAGGAGTCACTGCGTATCGTCACGCAATTCCTGCTTTAGCCATTGCTGCGGCAAATGTTTGTTATGGGTACACCCTGTGACCTCCTATGGGGTGTGCCGCTTTTTTCGCCTCAGAAGATTGCAATCCTAGTGGTGGCGATCATCCACCTTCTCACCAACATCTTGAAGGTCTCCCTGTTCAGACGCTATGTCGACCGGAAGGTGCTGAAGCGCTTCGGCATCCTCTAGCTGCTTGGGGCGTTGCTCGGCGCGTTTCTCCAGGGAACGACGCCACCACCAGCAGCACCGCAACTCCGGCCAGGGCCAGTGCCTGCTTCTGCTGTTTTACGAAGCTTAGCTGGCGGATGTCAGACAGGTGTTTTTGCGGCTGCAGTCCCAAGTAGCCGACGGTCTGCCCCGAGTGGAGGAGGGGTTCGAATTCAACTCCCTCGATGTCTTTCAGCGATCCGAATATCGGGTTTCGCCCCGCATCCATCAGTACGATCCGTTTTTCGAAGTGCCGGGCAAACCTGGCCAGAGGCGTCCCTTTGAGGGTGGACTCTCCTTCCCTGAGCTCCTTTCCCGAGCGCTTCACAGGCTGCACCTGGAAAACCGGAGCAACCTCGTCGTTCTCGGGGAGGGTAGATGCCAGAATCCCGAGCCAGTTATCCGGCTGATTTCGCAGAAAATCCCAGCTCCCTTTCACCGCATAGGCTTTTTCGAGTTTCTCGGCCAGACTTTCGAATCTCGCATGCTCCAGGAACTTGACGTAACGGAAAACACCGTTGTCGATGCTCCAATGCACGGCGAGGAACATGCAGACAACCGCCAGGAAGGCGGCTGACAGAAAGGACAGAAACAGCCGGTACTTGATGTTGCTCTTCACTTCCTCACTCCCCCTTTCAAACCCCTCGTGTCGGATAATTTTTTCATTTTTCTATCACAAATCTTCTCAAAAAAGTCACGGTATATCGACGTGCCCTCAAATCTCCTCATTTCCCTCATACTTCCCTCACATTCGCCTTTTATGCTTTCTACCATGGCAGGCAAACAGGCCAATCATTAAAAAAAGGAGGTGGACGGCGTAAGTTTCGTTAGTGCGGCAACTAGCCTGCCAACACACCACAAAAGGAGGGCAAAAAGTATGAAAAAGGCGATATTTGCACTATTGACGGTATCGATGCTGTCGGCAGGAATGCCGGCACTCGCGGCGGCACACGGCCTGGAAGTGGAAAGTATTCAGCAGAAAATATCAAGATTAACGAAACAGATTGATGAAAAGGGAGCGTCTTCTACCCAGGAGGACATGAATCACCTGAAGCTGGAACTGAAAGAGGCACGGGAACTCCTCATAAGTCTACAGTCGCCTTAATTTATTCGGCATGAGTTTGAAGGAGGGAATAGACTCCTTCAAACTCAAGTACCGTACGGCCAAGAGAAGCTCGAAAAGGAAATGATAACCCATAACAATTTATCCGGCGCACTTGCTACTTTCGAAACTGCGCTTTTCCGGGGATATTCAGCACTCTTATCAACAATCCGCCGCTCAAATCTCCTCATTTTCACCACATTTCCATCACATTTGTCTTTTACCTTCTACTGGAAGCCGCATCTAAAGACATCGCACGACAGGAGAAGAACAATGGAAAAAAGAATGATCCCGGCAATCGCGCTGCTGGTAGCTGTAATGTCCGGCGGGGCATTTCCCGCCCACGCCTACCAGGCCAATGCAACGAACAAAGCGGAGACGGAGACGGTGGCTAACCCGGATTACGCCGCCGCAATGGAGCAGTACAACCGGCTCCTTGCCGATTACCGAAAGGACATGGCTGCGTACGAAGCTGACCCCGGCGAATGGACGGCGGATATTCCCCGGATGCCGGCAAGGCCGGATGTTCCTGCGACCCTAACCCTTCAAAAAGGGGCTGCATCGGTCCAGAAATAGACCTCGCCCGTGGGCGTCACCGGGCGCTGGGAATCGTGCCGATTACAAAGGAGCATATGGATGACAACCGCGCGCATTTTGACGGTCGTTGGCTTCCGGATCACGCAGGTGGCGGCAGATCAAAACCGAAATAGTGCTGGAGGAGGGAATAAGGATGCTGAAGACGGCAACGACGGTATTTCTGGATCGGATCCTCACCTGTATGCCCGTAACGGCGAGGTTATTGGGGGTGGCGCCTTGTGCAGAACCGGCCGCCGCGGGCGCCGGCTTGTCCCAGGGAAGCGGGGGCCTCTCAGGAGTGGAAACGGAATCCCGAGCAGCGAGCATTGGTCCGCTGTGTCCGGTTAAGGATGAACTAAACCCCTTCTGACGATCGAAAGCAGCTATCGGGAGGCAGATTAACTGACGCATGCATCCGTGATTTGATGGGAAGAGGAGCCGCTGTCATTTTGAGTCAAGTCAGGGCATCCGGGCAGGACGCCCAGAAAGGAGGTGAATAAATGGCAATTTCATCGGTTACTTCGTTTTCCGGCATTCAACCCCAGGCAAAAGCGGCACAGATCGACGCTCAGACGCAAACGGCGCAGAATTCAGCCTCGCCCGCCCACGAAGCCAAGGAAACCCCAGCAGAAGAAGCTCGGGAAAAGCAGGCCAAGGCCGCCAAAATCGGGAATATCGTGAACGTTCTCGCATGATCCGGTATTGCAACGGATCGCCTAAAGGCTGAAAGAGGTGGTTCCTCTTCCCATCAAATCACAGATACGTGAATCGCCAATGTAATATTTGGCAACGAAAGAAGAAAAGAGATGACAATCACTGGTATCTTGACGGTCGTAGGCTTCTGGACCATGCAGGTGTTTTCGCAGCTGTTTTTCAAGTGGGGCAGTGCAGGCGACTCCCGCTGGTTTTTGGGGTTCCTGGGGGGGAATCTCTTCGGTCTGTTTAGCGTCCTTTTGCTGATGTTCGCTTACAAGTCTATTGACCCCAACACCGCGTTCGGCATCTGCACAGGGGGAGCCTTCATTTTAGGGCAATTGGCGCTGGCTCTCATGTTTAGGTCCGAGCTCTCGTTACTGCAATGGATCGGGATCGGGGTGACTGCGGCAGGGATGATACTGTTTGCGGCAGCAAAACCCGGGCCGATTTTAGCATAGTCTGATCGGCATCAGTCAATCTATCGTAAGGCGCATGAACCGACTCACCCAATGGCATTAAGGACGTTAAGTCCGTAGCCAAAAAGAGAGGTAAATTCCAACATGTTAAAGTTTGATCTTATCGGACACAAAAAAGTAAAAGCTCTTGTCAGGAGCGCACTCTTCCCGTATGGGCTACAAATCGTCGCCTTCGGATTCTTCCTGCTGCTGATCACCATTGGTCTTCGCACGGGGTCGACAGCCGCCTTCAGCGAAGAGATGCAGGGGATCATCGTCAACACCAATTTCACGACCCTGCTGGTCTGGGGGCTCTGGTGGCCCTCCATGGTCATTGCCGCTATTCTCTTCGGCAGGGTCTGGTGCACGGTCTGCCCTATGGAGCTCCTCTCCAACCTTGCCAACAGGCTGGGAAAGGCGACGGGAATGAGACAGCTGCCGCTTCCCCGCTGGGTGGCGGCGGGGGGCGCTGCTCTCATCCTGTATGTTTCCCTCCAGTTCATAGTGCCCGTTTTTGAAGTTGACAAACTTCCACTCGCCACTGCCATCATGCTGATCGTACTGGTATCCATAGCTCTGCTGGTCGGGTTCCTGTTCAAGGAGGGGAGGGCATTCTGCAAGGGTTTCTGTCCGGCCTCCCTCATATTGAGGGCGTATAATCTCGTCTCTCCGTTTGCGACGAGACATAAAAGCGACGAAGTCTGCGCCTCGTGTACAACGCGGGATTGTGTCAGCCAAGCGACCCGTGACCAATTCGATGCCCGGAGCTGTCCAAGCTACCTGAGGCCTTACGCTCTGACCAAGCATGACGATTGCGTCAACTGTTTCCAGTGCGCCAAGGCTTGCCCCAAGGACAATATCGGCTTCGGCTTTTTGAGGCAATGGCGGGGAGAGCTGAGAATGCAGGCGCTGAAGCTTCCCCTCTCGATGTTCATCTTCGTCGAGGCAGGCTACCTTTCCCATGAGCTTTTCGCCGAGTCTTCCTACACCGACCATCTGTTTCACCTTGTCCCCGAAAGGGCAGCAGCCTTTTTGGGCAATCAGGCTCTTCTCCCGTTTCTGGAAGCCGGCTGGTTTCTTGTCTTGATTCCGGGGACGATTGCTCTGGCCGCTTGGATCTTGAGACTTTTGGGACGGCGGCACTCCTCGATCTCGGATTATTTCTCCAAGATCGCCATGGCTCTCCTTCCGGTCCTGGTTACCGGCCACGCCGCAAAGGCACTCATAAAGCTAAACGATGTGGCAGGCTATCTGCCGCATGCGCTGCAAAACCCGCGAGGGTTGGAAACGGCAGAACAGATCGCAGCAGGGACCATAGCCGGAGCAGATCCCCTTCTGTCGCCACTTTATACAACACTCGCATTAACATTGGCTGTCGCATCCGCCGTCGTCTTTTCGATGGCGAGGACGCAGCGGAACCTGAAGGGGACGACGGCGTATGGCGCTTACGCAGCCATTATATTCTATGGTGGGCTTTACTCCTTCGTCATCTTCAACCTCTTTCTCGGTGTCTTGAAAGGGCATGCCTAGACCTTTCCTCACCCCATCCCCTTCCCGCTTGCGCGCCCTAGCGCTTCAGATCACCTTCGCCAAAGCAGCCCCCGGCCGCCGCAGCCAAGGCTGCTTTGGCGAAGGTGGCTTGGCTGCGGCTGCGGCGGCCGGGCGCGCAGGCCCGACCTTCACCCTTGAAGGGGAGGAGTCTCGAAACCATCAGGGGAGGATGAGGATGGGCGGCAGGTGTTACTTTTTGATACAGGGTCGCCACTGTGGCGTGGGGCGCTTTTTTGGTGATTCTGAGCCGGTAGGTGGTATTCCTCAGTTCTTCCACATTTTAGACACATTCTCCTGGTATTCCTTGCCTCACAAAGACGGCAACTCGGCCAGGGTGCCGAACATCGAAGTCAAAGGAGAAGAGAATGAAAAGGCAGATTATTATTGGTGCACTGGTAGTTGCGACACTGACAGGCGGAGCATGGAGCGTACAGGCGGGACCAGGTCCGGATGACGACGGCCCGGCGCTTCACGAAGTGGGCGGAGAGCATGGGAAAATGGACTCGGAGCGGCATGTTGCCCGCTTGGCGAAAAAACTCAAGCTGACCGATGCGCAGGAGGAGCAGGTTCAGGCCTTTCTGAAGGGCGAGAAGGAGCGGGTCGCGCCTCTGCGCGAGAAGCTGAGGGAGAACCGGAAGCAATTGCGTCAGGCCGCGGAGGCGGATACCTTCGACGAGGCGGCGGTCAAGACTCTAGCCACAAACCAGGCCAATCTCCAGGCGGAGCTGATCGTCTCGCACCTTCGTGTGCAGAGCCAGATCCACGCCATCCTGACCCCGGAGCAGCGGGAGTTGGCCAAAAAGCTTCACCCCATGGAACGGGGTAAAGGGCACAGGCGGCACAGAGCATAACAGCCAGAATGATTGCCTCGAAGGGCAGCGGCACGGACTGATGCCAATCAGCACGAGAAAGGAGAACAACATGAACAGGAACGGTATGAGAGCGATGGAGCCTCCTCGGCATCCTGCACCGTGATGCCTGTCGGCCGCGGCGCGGCCCGTTCCCCGCGCCGCGGCACTGTTACTCTGCTCTTGTTCACGGAGGAATGTATGAGCTACCCAGATTTGTTACTCAAGGTATCCGGGCGCAACATAAACGCGTTACTGCCGGTCAAGGGGAGATACCTGCACAAGCGTTTTTCCCCCGGCTACGGCGGCATCGCTGACCTTATCGCGTGGCTGCGGGACCTTGGACTGAAGGAGTGCTGCATAAAGATATGGGTTCCTCATTGGGATCTGATCAGCGCGGTGGTTAACATCGCCACCCTCCTCGGCCTGGATGGCCATGCGGTCAGCCTGGACTGGGAGGCTTGCCTGGTGCAAGAAAGTGAATGACCTCATCCTGATCGAACTTGGACTACAGATGGATTGGCACCAAGATCAAATTACTGGACCCGGTATGTAAAATGGTACCTGATTAGCGATGATCTTCCGCTGCTTCAGTGACGCGACATATTGCGTCGTAGGTTGTCGTTAAACTCACGGCATATTCCTCTTGAGGAGAGTTGCCGTGAAAATGAATCGAATCCAGTTCCAAC